>Ga0137297_10600_pt1 | contig 25607 bp, 23 predicted proteins | sample RamsorincwithD2O_FD_97191 | JGI IMG/M metagenome (GOLD analysis project Ga0137297, IMG submission 97191) | Mouse cecal microbial communities from Vienna, Austria - Mucin amended with D2O | ecosystem: Host-associated > Mammals > Digestive system > Large intestine > Cecum | place: Austria: Vienna... | reverse complement strand
AACGGATATTTTATCTATTATCAAGGCCTACGGGCTGCCGGAGGAATTTCCAGAGGAAGTGATGAAGCAGGCCATGTGGACACCGGACGTGGTAGACGGCAGAGAGCTGGAGGGGAGACTGGATCTGCGCCACCTTCCCACAGTAACCATTGACGGCGAGGATGCCAAGGATTTGGATGATGCCGTCACGATTTCCAGGGAAAATGAGAATCACTATACCCTGGGGGTTCATATTGCAGATGTGACCCATTATGTGCAGGAGGATTCGGCTCTGGATAAGGAGGCTCTTAAAAGGGGAACCAGCGTGTATCTGGTAGACCGGGTGATCCCCATGCTTCCCCATAAGCTGTCCAACGGCATCTGTTCCCTGAATGCAGGGACTGACCGTCTGGCCCTCAGCTGCATCATGGAGATCGACGGGAAAGGCAATGTCATCGGCCACCAGATCGGGGAGAGTGTGATTCAGGTTGATAGGCGCATGACCTACACGGCAGTAAATGCCATTGTGACGGATCAGGATCCGGAGACTATGGAGGAGTACCGGGATTTTTGCGGCATGTTCTTTCTCATGAAGGAGCTGGCGGAGATCCTCAGGGAAAAAAGAAGGCAGAGAGGCTCCATCGATTTTGATTTTCCGGAGAGCAAGATTGTCCTGGACAGCAAGGGAAGGCCTGTGGAGATCAAGCCTTATGAGCGCAATGCAGCAACAAGAATTATTGAAGATTTCATGCTTATCGCCAATGAAACCATTGCTGAGGACTGTTTCTGGCAGGAATTGCCTTTTGTGTACCGTACCCACGATATACCGGATTCGGAGAAGATGAAACGGCTGGGAACCTTTATCAACAATTTCGGCTACACCATCCGTACCCAGAATGGGGAGGTTCACCCCAAGGAGCTTCAAAAGCTGCTGGATAAGATTGAAGGTACGCCGGAGGAGGCGCTTATCAGCCGTCTGACCCTCCGCTCCATGCGGCAGGCAAAATACACCGTTGTCTGTACCGGACATTTCGGGCTGGCGGCCAACTATTATACCCATTTTACATCCCCTATCCGCCGGTATCCGGATCTGCAGATTCACCGGATTATCAAGGAGAATTTAAAGGCAGGGCTGGGAGAGAAGAGGGTTTCCCACTACGAGAGGATTTTGCCGGAGGTGGCTAAGCAGTGCTCGGCTATGGAGAGGAGAGCCGACGAGGCGGAGCGGGAGACCGACAAGCTGAAGAAATGTGAGTATATGTCCCGGTTTATGGGAGAGCAGTTTATAGGCGCCATTTCCAGCGTTACCAGCTGGGGGCTTTACGTGGAGCTGCCTAACACGGTGGAAGGCCTGGTGCGGGTCAGTGATCTGACAGAGGATTATTTTGTCTTTGACGAGGCCAACATGGAGCTGGTGGGAGAGCTGACCAATATCCGGTATAAGCTGGGGCAGAAGGTTATCGTGGAGGTGGCCGGCACGGATAAGCTGACGCGGACCATTGATTTTAAGATGATTGGAAGTCCTGAGAAGACGGAGTGATGTTTGGAGGGAGGATAGACTGGTATGGGAAAAGAATCGACGAAACTGATTGCCAACAACAAAAAGGCATACCATGATTATTTTATAGAGGATAAATACGAGGCAGGCATCGAACTGTTTGGTACAGAGGTAAAGTCCATACGCATGGGAAAGTGCAGCATCAAGGAGGCGTTTATCCGGATTGAAAAGGGGGAGGTGTATATTTACGGTATGCACATCAATCCTTATGAGAAGGGGAATATTTTTAACAAGGATCCGCTGCGGGTGCGGAAGCTTCTGCTGCACAGGGCAGAGATCAACAGGCTTTTGGCAAAGGCAACAGAGAAAGGGTATACCCTGGTGCCTTTGCAGGTATATTTTAAGGGCAGCCTGGTGAAAGTGGAGGTGGGGATGGCCCGGGGGAAAAAGCTGTATGATAAGCGGGACGACATCTCCAAGAAGGATCAGAAGAGAGAGATTGAGAGGGAGTTTAAGCAGACGTTTCGGTGAGGGACGGATGGCTGGCGGATAACCATATATCATAAAAGGGTGCTGACTGATAGACGTTGCACCCTTTATTTGCTGCTATTTAATTCTACTCTTTGATTCTGTCAATGTCTGTCAGATTAACACCACTAACATTTAAAATAGCTTTTAAAGACAGATATTTCTTTTTTAATCTGTCATATGTTTCTTTGGCATTTTCTTTTTTTGCCAATAACATATACTCTTGTATTTCCTCAAAATCGTCAATAGCTGCCTTCATAATTTCAAGACCGTTTGGCATCGGATCACCTCCCAATTATGAAAAATACTACTTGTATCATAATGTAGTATACCATAATCAAGTAGCAAAGTCTATCAACTTTCTAGCCATTTCTGAATCCCGGCATGTTACTGTTATCGCTTTTTCACATCTACCGTATCTTATTTTTTAGACGATTTGAGTCTAAAACAGAAAGGGGAATAGGGTTGCAAAAAGAGGCAGAACAGGGTATTATGGGTTTATGAATAAAAGAACTATAAAGGAGTATTAACGTGGGATTTTCAGTAAATGTAGACGTATCCGTAATCGCCGTATTCCTGCAGGGGATTTTCAGCTTTTTCTCCCCCTGTGTCCTTCCCCTTCTGCCTCTTTATATCGGTTACCTGTCAGGCGGCACCAGGACCGTGGGAGAGGACGGAAGGGTTCGCTACAACCGGGGGAAGGTTATGGGAAACACGGTGTTTTTTGTGTTTGGAATCAGCTTTGCTTTCCTTCTGTTAGGGTTGGGGATGACGGCTGTGGGAAGCTTTTTTCACCGGAACCAGCTGTGGTTTACCAGAATCGGAGGCATGTTTATCTTTCTTCTTGGCCTGTATCAGCTGGGGGTGTTCGGTTCCTCTTCGGTGCTGGGGAAGGAGAGACGGCTTCCCATCCGGCTGGATACCATGGCAGTGTCGCCGGTGGTTGCTTTTGTCATGGGATTTACGTTCAGCTTTGCGTGGACTCCCTGTGTAGGGCCTGTCCTGGCAAGCGTACTGATTATGGCGGCTTCTGCCGGTACACAGGCGGCGGGAATCCTGCTCATAGGTGTGTATACCTTAGGGTTTGTCCTGCCTTTTTTGGCGGCGGGGTTATTTGCCGCTTCTCTGTTGAATTTCTTTAAAAAGCACAATCGGGTGGTACAGTATACGGTGAAGGCAGGCGGAATCCTGATGGTGATCATAGGCGTTATGATGTTTACGGGAACCATGAGCTCTGTAAGCGGTGTGTTGTCCGGAAACGATTCTTCCGGGCCGGGGGCAGCCCAGGGGCAGGAGGAGTCCGGCCAGGGGCAGAAGGAATTCGGCCAGGGACAACAGGAAATCCAGGGGCAGCAGGAGTCCGGCCAGGGACAACAGGGAGCACGGGGGCAGCAGGATGCTGGCCAGGGATACCAGGAGCCTCAGGGGGAACAAAAGCCTCAGGGGCAGAATGAAAGCCAGGGGGATGCCAAGTCCCGGTCGGAAGATCATCCGGAGGCCGGAGAGGACGGGCAGGCGGAACCGGTTCTGCCGCCAGCGATTGACTTTACCTTGACAGATCAGTATGGGAACACCCACACCCTGTCGGATTACCAGGGAAAAACTGTATTCTTAAATTTCTGGGCTACCTGGTGTCCGCCCTGCCGGGCGGAGATGCCGGACATTCAGAAGATTTATGATTCTTATAAGGAGAATGAGGACGATTCCCTGGTTGTCCTGGGAGTTGCAAGCCCGGGGCAGGGAAGGGAGACGAACAAAGAAGGAATCACCGATTTTCTGGAGGAAAACGGCTATACCTATCCGGTGCTGATGGATGAATCCGGCCAGGTGTTTACAAGCTACGGGGTGTATTCCCTGCCTACCACCTTTATGATCGACAAGGACGGCAATGTGTTCGGATATATAAGCGGGCAGCTGGACGAAGAGATCATGCGGGATATTATTAAGCAGACCATGGATGGGCAGCGGCGCTAGAAGGGAAACGGACGCAGAGATGGATTGACCGTTTTTCCATGCCTTTTTGATGGATTGTCCATGTCGTTTTTTTCATGATAATGTTATGATGAAACCACAAAAGACAACGACAGAAGTTACAAAGGGATTGTGGATTGATTTTATCAAGGAGGACAACATGAAGAAAACGAAAAAAATACTTGCACTGGCTCTTGCCGGAATGATGGCTGCATCTGCACTGGCAGGCTGCTCTGGCTCTGGCGGGAAAGAAGAGACCCAGGCCACGACAGCTCCCCAGACCCAGGCCCAGGAAACAAAAGCCCCGGAGACCAAAAAGGAGGAGGAAAGCTCCCAGGCCCAGGAAACCACAGACGGCGGGTGGGAGTATAAAGAAGCCACCCTGTCACTGCTGATTGACAACAACGTATCCTTAGACGGGCTGAACGCGGTGTGCGAGCTGGCCAAGGAAAAGCTGGGCATCACCATTGAGATCGAGTACAAGGTAGACGACAGCGTGTTAAAGACCAGGCTTGCTTCCGGTGAGATGACGGATCTGCTGGTATATAATTCCGGCGCATTGCTTGGAGCCTTGAACCCTTCGGAGTATTTTATGGATTTAAGCAATGAAGCCTTTGTGGACAAATACGATGATACCTACAAAGCTTCCGTTACGGTTGACGGTGTGGTGTACGGTGTTCCTTTTGCCTCCACACAGGCTGGAGCCGTTATGTATTATAAACCGATTTATGAAAAGCTGGGACTTACAGTCCCTCATACATGGGAAGAGTTTTTAGCTAACTGTGAGGCAGTAAAGGCAGCAGGAGAGACAGCCTACATCAGCTGCACGGCGAAAAAGTCTATGACCCAGGTGCTGTTTTTGGGAGACCACTACAATGTGACTGCTGAGAATCCGGATTTTGTCAGTGCCTTTGAGAAGGGCGAGGCAAAGTATGCGACAGATCCGGCAGCATTGAAAAGCTGGAAAAAATATGAGGATGTGCTTCCCTATCTGCAGGAAGGCCACACGGCCACTACGTATGACGAGGCCTGTGATATGCTGGCTGACGGCCAGGGAGCTCACTGGATCTGTCTGACTCAGGCCTTGTCCAATATCTATTCTCTGTACGGCGAGGAGGCTGTAAACAACATCGGTGTATTCGGAGTCCCGGGAGACGCTCCGGATAATCACGGATTGACTGTATGGATGCCAAACTCTCTGTACGGAAGCCTGAATTCAGAAAAGAAAGACGATATTCTGCGGTTTATGGAGTTCTATATTTCGGATGAGGCATTGAATGCCTATGCAGGCGCCATTCTTCCTGACGGTCCGTACTGTATCAAAGGGTATTCGCTCCCGGATAATTCTTATGACGCTGTCAAGAATGACATGCAGGCATATTTTGACGCAGGAAAGACTGCGGTTGCCATGGAATTTGAGACAGCCGTAAAAGGAGCAAACTGTTCTGTTACCACTCAGTCTCTGATTTCCGGGCTGACTACCGGGGATGCGGCAGCTGCGGATTATGACGAGGATTGTAAGCTGCAGGCGGTTCAGCTGGGGCTTGACTGGAAATAGGATTTAGGGGCGTATGAAATACGCCCCCTTTTTTGAAAGCAGGTGAGCGGATTGAGACAGAAAAAAAGATATTCGGGGTGGTTTATGGCTCCCACCATGGTGATTTTTATTACACTTTTCATACTCCCCCTTGTTATTTCCTTCTACTTCAGCCTTACAGTCTGGAGCTTTACGGACGTGACCTTTGTGGGACTTGAGAATTTCAAAATGTTTTTAAAGGACAGGGCTTTAAGCCACAGCCTTGTGAATACATTTGTGTATTCTTTTATGACCTGCGGTGTGAAGGTGGTGCTGGGATTTTTTCTTGCCGTATACCTGACATCCCATATAAAGCTGAAGAGGACGCTGCGCTCGGTTGTATTTTTTCCCCACCTTGTCAGCTCTGTGGCGGTGGGAATCACATTTACAGCCCTTATGCACCCGTCCAGAGGCCTGATTAACAAGGTGATTCAGTTTTTTGGCGGCCCCTCTGTCAACTGGCTGGGGGATCCTTCCATCGCGCTGTTTTCCATCATCGGAACAGATGTGTGGAAGGGCCTGGGAGTGGCGACGGTGATTTTTATATCAGGAATCCAGGCTATTGACAGGACTTACTACGAGGCGGCAGAGGTAGACGGGGCCAGAGGGCTCCAGATCTTACGTTACATCACCATGCCTCTGTGCCGCCCTGCCATGAATTCTGTCATTATCCTGGCACTGGTCTCAGGTATGAAATCCTTTGATTTAATCAAAGCTATGACAGAGGGAGGGCCGGGGACAGCTACGGAGGTCATCGCCCTGTCGGTGTACAAACAGTTTGCCGCCGGCTATTACGGTTTATCTACGGCAGGCAATGTGATTATGCTTGTGGTAATCGGATTGATCGCTTATCCCCTGCAGAAGTTTTTAATCAGTCGGGAAGACTAGGAGGCGGCACAGATGAATAAGAAAAAAATAAGATGTTATCTGGCTACGGCAGGCGGTGTGATTGCAGGATTTTTTATTTTTGTGATTCCATTTTGGTTTATGCTTGTCAATGCGTTAAAGGACAGAAAGGAAGCCAATCGGCTGAGTATCGCTTTTCCGGAAAGCCTCCGCCTGGAAAATTTCACGGAGGTAATCAGGGAGCAGAATTATATGCTTCTCCGGGCGTATAAAAACAGCTTTATCCTGGCTTTTTTTGCCATTATTCTTCTGATTTTATTTTCCTCCATGGCCGGATACGTGCTTCAGAGACGGAGCGACAGGAAAATGTCTGTGGCAAATGCCCTGATCCTGGCCGGCCTTATGGTTCCGCCGGCTATCATGCCGACCATATGGGTGCTGCAGGCCCTGAAGCTTTATAAGACCATGCCGGGAATGGTCCTCATCGAGGTGGCTCTCCACACGCCCTTTACGGTTATGCTTTACCGCGGATTTATGTCTTCTATCCCGGTGGAGCTGGAGGATGCCAGCTATATAGACGGATGCTCCGGCTGGAAAACCTTCTGGACCGTAGTGTTTCCGCTGTTAAAACCGGTGAGCGCAACTGTCACCATACTAAATGCGGTTTCGGTCTTCAATGATTTTATGAACCCTCTTTATTTCCTGCCGGGAAGCAAAAATGTGACCCTGCAGCTGACGCTGTACAGCTTTATCGGACAGTTTTCCAGCTCTTACAATCTTTTGTTTGCGGATGTTATTTTAATTGTCCTGCCTATGTTAATTTTGTTCTTCCTGTTAAATGACAGGATCGTGGAAGGCATGACGGCAGGAGCTGTGAAAGGCTGAGAGGGAGGCGGGAATTCCCGCGAAAGGAAAAGGCATGCGGTTTCAGAAACGGATATTGCTTCATTACGGAATCATTCTTTTTATATCAGTGGCAGTTATCTCGGTACTTCACTATCAGTCAACACGGAAGCAGTCTTTGTCCGAAGAATATTCCTACCTTCAGACACTGGCTTCCCAGATGACCAGGCACTTAGAGCTGCAGTACAGCTCCATGGAGGAAGCGGCGGAGGCCCTTCTCTCAGATCCGGATATGCTGGATAATCTGAGGATTCTGGTAACCGTCCCCGAAGAAAGCAGCTACCGCCAGGATGCAGAGAAGAATATTAACATCAAACTGAACACATACCATATTGTGAAACGATATTACCGGGTCATAGCCTACAATCAGCTGGGGGACATTTTTGCCAGCTATGACTTTGATGAGAGGAAGGTGGCAGGTATAGTGCCTGCTGCCCAGGAGGAGCTGACATGGCAGGCCACGGGACAGAGAGGTAAATCCGTGCTGCTTGCTCCCCACACAGATCCGTGGGGGCTTAAGGAGCAAAAAAGAGTGTACAGCCTTCTTAAGGAGGTTCTGGGATATAAAACCTTTCTGGAGGTTCAGCAGACAGAGGAGAGCCTGGAGCATATTTTTTCTGTCTATGATGAGGACATACGGGTGACGGCTGTGTTCGGGGAAGGAAAGCTTTTGTATGGGACAAGGGAAAATATTCCCAGGGGATATCCGGATACAGAGCTTGCAGGAACTACAGGGGTGTTTGAGATCACCAGCCCGGCCACCAAAGCCACGGAGCTTGTGGCTTCCTCCTATTCAGATTTGACGGGAGTGACGGTTATGGTTGCGGAGAACAAAAGCGTGGTGTTCCGAAAAATGTCGGATTCTCTGTGGGTGGAGTGGGCTGCCCTTGTCCTGTTTGCAGGCCTTTTTGCGTTCTTTCTGTACCAGGCTTCCAAGTATATAGCCAGGCCTGTCAATGAGCTAAGAGAGCAGATGGAGAAGGGAAATTTTGAGAATCCGGAAGAGCAGATCCATATTGAAAACAGTATGGATGAGATCAAGGCTCTGGCAAATGCGTATGAGAGAGTCATAAAACGGCTGAGGGAATCCCTTCTGAAGGAAAAAAGCCTGTCCTATCTGCAGCTTCAGGCCCACTATGATCTTCTCCAGGCCCAGATAAATCCTCATTTTTTCCACAATGTACTGAATGTGATTTCATCCAGAGGGCTTTCCATGGGGGATGAGACTATCTGCGAGATGTGTGAAAGCCTGGCAGGAATGTTTCGCTACGCCACAGGCAACAAGGTGCGGTATGTTCCGGTCAGAGATGAGATAGGATATCTGGAACAGTACCTGTATCTGATGAAGCTGCGCTATTGCCATAAAATACAGTATTCCATAGAGGTGGAGGAAGAGCTTCAGACCCAGATGGTTCCCAAGATCGTGTTTCAGCCTGTGGTGGAGAATTCCATCAAGCATGGGTTTAACCGCCATGAGAATGTGATGGAAATCCGGATCCGGGGGAGAATAGACAGGGAGAAGAACCGGTGGGAGATGCTGTTTGAAGATAACGGGGAAGGAATCGGCCAGGATACCATAAGGCAGCTGGAAGAAGGGATGGCGGCCATGAGAAGAAATATAAAAGATTATCAGGCAGATAACGGGATGGAAATCGGCGGTATGGGGCTTTTAAATGCCTACGCCAGACTGATTCTGTTTCTGGGAGATGATGTAAAGCTGACCCTTTACGGATCGGAATGGGGAACCAGGGTGGTGATATCCGCGCCGGTGGATTTGTAAGGAGCCATAAGGCTTTGAAGACATAAGCGGAGGCAGGGAGGTAAGATGTTTCAGGTTTTGGTGGTGGACGATGAGCCAAGTGCGGCAGAATATATCTGCAATATTATCCGTTTGAAATGTCCCACCACCGTTTTATTCACATGCTCCAGAATACGTACCACGGCGCCTTCCTGCCTGCGCCCTGTATTTTCCGAATCCACAGTGATCTGGACCCGATCTCCGTGCATGGCTCCCATGGTTTTCTCAGCCGGAATAAATATATCTTCCGTCTGTCCCTCCACAGTGACAAAGCCGAAGCCCTTGGCATGGCCGCAGAAAATTCCCGCCTGGGCAAACTCATCAGGCTTCCCGTATTTTCCCTTTTTCGAAACACCTATCTTTCCCTCGGATACCAGAATATCCAGAACCTGCTTCAGCTCTTCCCTCTGGTGTCTGGGAATATTTAAAAGCATGGCTAATTCCTTTAATTTCATGGGGGTATAGTTTTTATCGTGAACCAGCTCCCCAAGCATTTTCTTTCTCTCTTTTAATAATTCCTCTGTCATGTTCCCTCCAATATCTGCCAGCGTACGTGTGCGCCAGCGTTCTCACGCAGTTCCTGCGTTTCCCCATTCTTAAGTTTTCCCGCTTTAAAGCTTCCCCATCTGCCGCTCATCCGTCTGTGTAGAAAAAAACACCCTTGTTGCCAAGAGTGTCTGTTTCGTATCCTACCAGATTATATTCAGTATCAACGCCAGTAAAAGAACCGCAACAGCGGCAAACTTCGTAAACTTCTCCAAAGTTCCTTCCATAGAACGTCCTTTATTCTTTCCCCAGTAGCTGTCTGCCATACCACTGATAGAACCAAGACCCTGAGATTTTCCTTCCTGGAGCAGTACAATCACGGTCAGAGCGATACATATAAGAACAAACACCACGACTAATAATACTTTCAGCATGCTTTCTTGCACCTCCTATAGTCAAACACCATGATTTTAGCATACTTTCCCGGAAAATACAACCTTTAATCCCATTTTCCATAAGAATCTGTAAAGCGTTGACACCCTTAGGCAGCAATTCATCTTTTAGCAGCTCCGGCATGACGGATTTTTTGCCTCGGCGCATTCCGGTAAGGGCTTTGCTTTACAGATCCTCAGAAGGGAGTCTGTCGTTCAACTCATCCTGTATCCGCAGCAGCTGGTTGTATTTGGCTACCCGGTCGCTGCGGCAGGGGGCGCCTGTCTTTATCTGGCCTGCATTGACAGCCACCGCGATGTCTGCGATGATGGCATCCTCCGTCTCGCCGGACCGGTGGGAAATCACAGTGGTGTATCCGGCCTGCTTTGCCATGTGGATGGCCTCGAAGCTTTCCGTCAGGGTGCCGATCTGGTTTACCTTTACCAGGATAGAGTTTGCGGCTCCCAGTTCAATCCCTTTTTTCAGCCGTTTGGTGTTGGTTACAAACAGATCGTCTCCCACCAGCTGAATCCGGGAGCCCAGGGTTTTGGTCAGCATCTGCCAGCCTTCCCAGTCCTCCTCATGAAGGCCGTCCTCAATGGACAGGATGGGGAATTCCTCAGTCAGGCTGCTGTAGTATTCTACCATTTCTTTCGCTGTCCGCTCCACCCGCTTCCCGGTCATCTTGCTTTCTCCCGGGAAAAAGTAGACGTTCTTCTCTTCATCGTACAGCTCGCTGGAAGCTGCGTCTATGGCAATTTTTATCTGCTCGCCCGGGCGGTAGCCGCTTAGCTTTATGGCGTCTACCAGGTAGGTCAGCACCTCTCTTGTATCCTTTAAATCCGGAGCGAATCCGCCCTCGTCTCCTACTGCCGTGGAATAGCCGCTGGTTTTCAGAAGCTTCTTTAATGTGTGATAAATCTCCGCACACATCCGCAGGCCCTCAGGAAAGCTTTCGGCACCTACAGGCATAATCATGAATTCCTGCAAATCCACAGTATTGTCTGCGTGGACGCCTCCGTTTAAAATGTTCATCATAGGTACTGGCATCTGGCTTGCGGCGATGCCTCCCAGATACCGGAATAAGGGCATATGAAGGCTGTTGGCAGCCGCCCGGGCCACAGCCATGGAAACACCCAGGATGGCATTGGCCCCCAGCTTTCCCTTGTTTTCCGTTCCATCCGCCTCCCTTAAAAGGGAGTCTATCCGTTTCTGGTTCAGGGCTGACTCAAACACAACGGAATCTGCCAGGATGGTATTTACATGCTCCACCGCCTTTTTTACTCCCAGGCCCCCGTACCGTCTTCCTCCGTCCCGCAGCTCCACCGCCTCAAATTTTCCTGTGGATGCGCCGGAGGGCACGGCTGCACGGCCTACGGCCCCGCCTTCCAGCCAAACCTCCACCTCTACGGTGGGATTCCCCCTGGAATCCAGGATCTCCCGCCCCAGCACTTTCGTTATCTCAAATGTGTCATACATAAAAATGGCCTCCTTATGGTTTTGCAACATGTGCATCTGCTATAAGGATAGCCATTTTTTGTGAAAATTATGTGGATTTGGTCAGCCGGTATGCACTTTTTGTATTCCGTGTACATTCCCCGGAAGGTTTTCTCATACAGAAGAATGTCCTTAACTACATTATAGCCGTATGATAGTAAGATGTAAAGCCTTCCATGGGTGAAAAGCTGCTCAAAATTGGATAAAAATAAGTTGTCCAGGTATACAGGTTGTGCTATAATATGTTACAGGAAACAACCGTGTTACAAGGTGGTAAGCCTCCCTAAACTTGCAAAAGAGGGGAGGTGGTGCATATGACTACATACGAGGTATTTAGCCTGTTATTTTTAGGCGGTACTTTTCTGGTCGCACTGCTTGCCTATATTGATAGGAACCACAAGCAAAAATAAACAAGCCTACCTTGTCACTTGCCCTGTGAAGGTAGGCTTTTAGCTTTGCCGGAGGTCAACCACTTTGTGGACGGTTGTTTTCCTATATCTAATATAGCACATTGAGCAGCAGGATTCAAGTATTTTTTGTAAAGCCTGTATCTATTATTTCAGCAGGCCCTCCATGGGAACCCCGTCCGCCCCCTGCAGATGGACGCCTAAAAGCCTGGCGTAGGTAGGTGCCCCGTCTACCAGCCGGGCCCTGGCTATCCTGGCATTCTGGCGAAATCCCGGCCCCACGCCTAAAAATACAGGCTGCGGCCCCTTATCCGGCAAATGCCCGTGGGTGGCTTTCCCGCTTCGGTAGTCCTCCTTCTGGAAATATGTAACCGCAGGAGGCAACAGCTTATCGCCGAAGGCGCTGTGTCCGTCTGTCTCCACCACGAAGGCAAAATCACCGTCCAGATGTTCTTTTTCCCGTATCTCCTCCTGGGTAAATATGCTTCCGATACCCCATCGTCCTTCTTCCTCAAGCTCTGCAAGCACCCTCCCTGTCTTCTCCCGCACCTGGTCTCCTGCCTTCGGATTCAGATAGACAAGGGCAGAGGTTCCGCCGGACAGCGCACAGGCTTCCCATGAGGCCAGTTTTCCAAACATCTCCGTCCCGCCGGCCTCCACAGCCTTCCCGGAAATCTCAATGGTTAACAGCCCCTTCTGTGCAAACGCCTGATTCAGATGAACCACCCGGTCAATATCTATAAGGCCGTGATCGCTGGTCAGCACCACATTGGTGCAGGAGAGAAGCCCTGTCTCTTTAAGGGTGTCCATCACCATGGCAAGATACCGGTCCGTATCCTTCACTGCCTTTGTGATCTCCGGGCCGAACACACCGTGGTGGTGGCGCAGGCCGTCCACATTGCCGGGATGGATCATCAAAAGATCCGGGGCAAACCGCTGGATGATGTCACAGGTACAGGCCAGTATAAATTCATCATTTTCCGGATGCCTGGTGCGGATCTCTCCTCCAGGCACATGGGCGATGGGAAGATTTTTTTCGATGATCTCCAGTACCTCCGGGGAGGAGCCCCCTTCCCGGAAAGCCTCAGCCAATGTCTGGCTGTCACTCTGCGCCCAGTACTCGGGAATCAGATAATCAATGCAGGGATGACAGCCGGTAACCGGCCAGAATACGGCAGCTGTGGTAAGCCCTGCCCTGTGGGCCGCACAGAAAATATCCTCCTTCCACTGATTATACTTATAAAACCATTTCCAGGGAAGCTTCTGGCCGCCTGGCTCAAACACAAGGTTGCCCAGTACTTTATGCTTATCCGGATACACCCCTGTGGACATGGTGGTATGGCAGGGATAGGTGATGGTGGGATAGATGGATCGCATGGACTCTGCCCTGGCGCAGTGGGCAAAATACTTCTGAAATCCCGGCATGGCGCCCATGGCTTCCACATCCTCCCCCACCAGGCCGTCTGCTGATATGACGATAAGCTTCTGTTTCATTGTCCCCTCCTTTTCTTCCAATGGGCAGTCTCGGAAATGCTTTGTGTAGGCGCTTCTGGCAAAAAACCAGCCCCAAAGCCTCCCCGGACGCACCAGCACTTCCGGCGCGGCAGCAACCGCCGCCGCGCCAGGCTTTTAATTTCCAATTAATTTCCAAATACATTCTGCTTCTGGCTTTCCAGATAAGCGATCTGCTCGCTTACATCTGCCCCGTCCTGAATCACTGCCGACATGGCCTGCTTTACCTGCACCTGCCAGTCCGCCCTGTGTGTAGACCAGTATGGGTCAGCAGCCAGAGGCATCTGATCGATAGCTGTCTTAATCCCCGGGTATTCTTCAAATACCCTCTTCATCCCCTCTGTTTCCAGAGAGCTTTTGGTTGTGGGAAGAAAGCCTGTATTTTCCGTAAAATACACTACATTTTCATCCTCCAGCATAAACTTCATGAATTCCCAGGCTGCCTCGATCTGTGCATCCGTCTTTCCAGGAGCGATGACGCCGATCTGGCTTCCGCCGCTGCCTGATGCATTGCCGTTGTATCCGGGAAGGAAAGCAACCTCTGCCTTCTGTCCTGTCTCCTCCACTGCCTTGGATATGGTCCGGATCAGGCCGCTGGAGGTCTCAAAGGCAGCCAGCTTTCCCTGGTAGAAGGATTCCAGCATCAGCTTTTCCGCATCAGTAACATCCGGCGCCGTACACCAGCCTTCCTTTACCCAGGTCTGCCAGTCCGTAAGCAGCCGCTCCAGGCATCCGTCCTCAAGGGCTGCCGGCCGTTTCCCGTCCTCAGACACCACGCCTTCCGAGCCCATGCCTACCAGAAGGGCATTCTGGTAAAAGCTGGCGTCAAAGATCATGCTGTAGGAAGGAATCCCTTTTTTCTCCTTGATAATCTTGGCATTTTCCACCATCTCATCAATGGTTACAGGAACCGTGACACCGCATTCCTCAAAAATATCCGGATTGTAGATGTAAACCACATTGGACCGGGCAAAGGGGATGGAGATATACGCATCTCCGTATGTAGAATAGTAATTCATATTTTCAATCACATTATCCGGGTCGAAATTGTCTCTCTCCACATATTTGGACACATCTGCCAGCACCCCGTTTTCCGCAAGAATGGGAACCGTGGTGCAGTCCATCATAATAAGCTCCGGTGTGGTGCCTCCTGCAACGGCTGTCATGATCTCGGACATGATGGTGGCCGTATTGCCTGCATGCTCGTAGAGAACCGTGATTCCCTTGCCGTTTTCCGCATTAAACTTATCAACCAAAGCTCGTGTGGCGTCTCCGTTTACACCGGCTCCCCATTTGCCCCACAGAGTGATCTCTATAGGCTCTGTAAGCGCCGTATCCGCCGCAGCTGCTTCTTTGGCCCCGCTGCTTTCGGCTGCCTTGGCCTCCTGCCCGGCCTGTGTGGTTTTAGCCTCTGCCTTGGTGGTTTCCGGCGCTTTGGTGCTTTCTGAACCGGAGCCGCCGCAGCCCCATGTTCCCAGGACAAGACCTGCTGCCATCATAAGTGCCCCATACCTTTTGATTGTGTTGGTTTTTTTCATAAAAACTCCTTTCTTGATCTGTGATCCCTTCTTTATAATAAAATGTTTCATTTATTTCACGCCCCTGTATGCCATGGATGCGATAATCTTTTGGCTGGCAAAGACAAAGAGAATGATAATAGGCAGCATAACCAGGGTGTTGCCTGCCATCATGGTAGGCCAGACGATGCCCTCCTCCACATTTTTAATGTCAGCCACCGCCAGAATCAAAGGCTTGACCTCGTCTGTCCGGCACATTACCAGAGGCCAGAAATACGCGTTCCAGTGGTTGATAAAGCTGAAAAGAAGCACGGTGACGATAGTAGCCTTTGACATAGGCACCATGATGTGGGCCATAATGCTTATCTCTCCCGCATTGTCCATTCTGGCTGATTCGATGACCTCCTCCGGAATCTGCATAAAGGACTGGCGCAGAAGGAATATCCCGAAGGCATTGGCGCCAAAGGGCAGGATCTGAGGCCACAAGGTGTTCAGCAGATTGATTCCGAAGGGCTGTATCTTGGCAAACATAATGTAGACAGGGATAAATGTCACCACTGTAGGCGTCATGTATGCCATCATAACCAGGGCAAACATTATCTTTTTGCCTCTAAACTCATATTTGGCAAATGCATAGGCAGCCGGAATCATGACAAGCAGCTGGATCACAATAACCCAGAAGATGATGAACAGGGAATTTTTAAAATATTTTGTCAGATCCATGGCTGTCATCACTGTCTTATATCCGTCTAAAGAAAGAATACGGGGCCACATGGTAGGCGGCCACTGGATGGACTCTGCCTTGGTTTTTAAAGATGTGATAACCATCCAATAAAAGGGAAAGCCGAAGATCAGGCAAAGAAAAAGCCTCCCCAGGACAGATAAAAGCCTTCCTGCGCCCCGCCTGGCGCCGTAGGAAAAACTGTGGTATTTAGAGAGTGATTGCTTCTCCATGATATCCCCCTTTACTGATAGTGAACCTTTTTGTTAATGGTGTTGAAATAGATGACAGTCATAAGCATCATGACGCCCATCAATACGACGGAGGCCGCTGACGCAAGCCCTAAGTTCAGGGTGCCTGTGAATGCTTTTTTGTAGATCCAGTACACGATACTGTCTGTGGAGTTGCCTGGCCCTCCTTCTGTCAGGATGCGCACCATGTCAAATACCTTGAACGCTCCCATGGTAATGGTAATCAGAAGGAAAAACAGCTGGGGCGAAACCATAGGCAGGGTGATTCTGAAAAACCGCCGCAGAAAGCCTGCATTGTCAAGCTGGGCCGCCTCATTGATCTCCGCAGGGATCGCCTTCAGGGAAGACAGCATAATGATGGTGTAGTAGCCGATATCCTTCCAGCAGGCGATGATGATGATGGAGAACAGGGCGGTATCCGAGCTGTTGAGCCACCGAAGGCCCGGAAGCTTAAACAGGCCTAAAACCGCGTTGAACATTCCCTCCTCATTCATCAGCCACTGAAATATCATGGCAACAGTCAGGGTGGCGCAAAGGTGGGGCAAAAACATAAGCCTCTGGGCAAATGCATTTAAAAGGCTTGATTTTTCCAGCGCCACTGCCAGCAGCAGGGAGAACAAGGTGAGAAAGATAACCAGGCTGACCGTATAGATAACCGTATTCCTGGCCGCCACCCAGAAACCTGCTTCCACAAAAAACAGATTCTTGTAATTCTCCATTCCTATAAACTGCATATCGCTTATCAGGTTGTACTTAAAAAAGCTGAGTACAAACAGATACAGAATGGGAATAAATGTAAATATAATCAGGAAAATAACCGCCGGCATAACCATAAGATAGGGAGCCGCCTTACGTATTGTAGCCTTTTTCTTCATGTGTACCAACCTCCTTCGATGTATCTGGGCAGCTACAGGAAACTCTAAAAATGCAGCCCGGCATAGTCCCGGAGCCTTTCCAGTATTTCCTCTGCCTCCATGCTCCCGTCCCCCGGCTTTATCCGCATCTCATCCTTTCCGAAGAAATACAGCTCATCCTCCTCCACCCGGATCCACAGCTCTTCCCCTATGGAGTGGGCGTAGTCCTCGGTTTTTACCATGATAGTGCCCTGTTTTTCCGGTGCATTCTCCGCATGAAGCTCTATCTTATACAGGGTCTCGGAACCCAGCATTTCCCGGGTAAGGACCCTTCCCTTCCGGCAGTAAGTCCCTTTCATTTCCCCAAACTTTACTTTCTCCGGCCTGTAGCCCAAGTACCTGTCCTCCACAGGCAGAATATTCATGGGCGGCGTGCCGATAAACTGGGCCACATAGACCTGGCCGGGGTCGCTGTACATCCGGACCGGGGACGCCACCTGGAGAATACGACCATCCTTCATCAACACGATGGTATCCGCCATGCTCATGGCCTCGGTCTGATCATGGGTCACATAGACGAATGTAGTCCCAAGGCGGTGATGCAGCTCTATAAGCTCGCTTCTCATGGTGACACGCAGCTTTGCATCCAGGTTGGACAAAGGCTCGTCCAGAAGGAAAACCTTAGGCTCCTTCACCATGGCCCGCGCCAGTGCCACCCGCTGTCTCTGGCCGCCGGACAGCTCGCTTGGCTTTCTTCCCAGATAGGGAGTCAGCCCTACGGCATCGGCTACCTCTGCGATGCGCCTTTCCCGCTCCTCCTTGGGAACCTTGTTGTTAATCAGGCCGAATTCAATATTTTTTTTGACAGACATAGTGGGATAAATGGCATAATTCTGAAATACCATGGCGATATCCCGCTTGCCGGGAGGGACGTCACTGACCTCCTGCCCGTCCAGAAAAAGCTCCCCCGAGGTAGCCGGCCCGATCCCTGCGATCATTCTCAAAAGGGTGGTTTTGCCGCAGCCGGAAGCCCCTACTAGTACTGTAAACTCACCGTCTTTAATGGTCAGATTCAAATCTTCAATGACTTTCACGTCGCCAAATTTCTTGCAAATGTTTTTAAACTGAATTTCTCCCATTCTCTATACCCTCTGCCTAAGTATTTTGTGCCTGCGCATATTTCCGATACGCACGTTCCTCATATGTTACATGGTCTCAGCTTCAAATAACTGCCACGGTATGGAAACGGTCGCCCCCCTGGCAATCATCTCATAGATATGCATCAGAAGAGGAAACTCCTCCGGAGACATATACTCTTTCTTTTGGCCTGATAAAAGGGCTTCTGACACCCGTCTGGCAATGGCCACCGATTCCAGTGTCACACCTTTTAACAGCTCTTTCGCCTCCTCAAAGGGAAGTCCCCGCCCCAGCAGAATCCCGATCTGCCTGGTACGCCCGCCGAATACAGTGACGTACAGATCCCCTGCAAAGAATACGATGCTTTCCTCCTTCCCGCCCAGCATGCGGATTATCTTCTGACACTCCCGGGTACTCTCCTCAAAAAGCGCTGCCTGAGGGTTGTACTTTTCCGGGCTGTTTTCCCCGTTCTCCGCCTCATTCATACCGATGGCCAGAGCTACGCCAAGCGCGTAGGCATTTTTCATGGCAACCGCACACTCAAACCCTGTCACATCGGTTGTAAGGCTGATATGATAGTAGGAGGTTTCAAGAAGCGCCTTTATCTCTCTTAACACCTGTTTGTCCCTGCCGCAAAAACCGATGAGGGTCTGTTTCCGGTCAGCCAGCTCAAAGCTGATCACAGGGCCTCCTACTGCGTTGACTGATACAGGATGGCCTGCCTGCCTGGCAAGGGTATCCGGAATGGAGGCAAGGCTGCCGTCCTCTTCCTTTATAAGCCCTTTCGTAACCATCAGAACCGGAAGGCCTTCCGGCACCCTGGGCATCACCTCTGCCCCAAACCATTCCACGCCGAAGCTGCTGACCCCGCCGATCAAAAGCCCGGCGCCTTCTAAAGCCTCCTCCATCTCCTCCGCCTGATATAGCTTTACCTTGTCAGGCAGCTTTCGTTTCAGTGTGGGATGTACTCCGCCTTCCCTTGCCGCCTCTATGTGGGAGCGGTCAAGAGGCGTTCCCACCAGGCGTACCTCATGCCCGTTGTCTGATGCAGGAAAGACCATGGCGCTGCCCATCATGCCTGCGCCGATAATCGTGATAATACTCATTTGACAAACTCCTTCTTTCCGATGAATGATTTCCATCATTTTTATGTTTCTTCGATGCAGTATTACTGTTTTCTTTCATATATTTCTTTCATTCGCCTTTTATTTTGTGCTTTATGACTATTTATTCAGATTTCAGAAAGAAATTTTATGCAATAATTCTATTTTATTTTCATACTCCTGTCAATGCGTGGAGGAATAATTGCAAACATATCATTTTGCCTTTCATTTTTTGATGTTTTCTTGTCACATTTTTTTATTTATGGTAAAGTAAAAGAAGTGAAAAATGGAGAAATATAAGATTAACAGGAGGTTACTATGTCGATTCGAGAAGAACGCCGGGGAGAAATCCTGCAATTATTTCAGAAAAAACCACTGTTGACAATCAAAGAGTTAAAGACACAGCTGTATTACAGCGAATCCACCATCCGCCGGGAGCTGGAGGCCATGGAAAAGCTCCGTCTTTTGCGCCGCATCCACGGAGGCGCCATGCTGCTTGATATGCCCTCCCAGGAAAGCCCTCTGTCTATCCGCCAGAACAGCAACCAGGTTCTGAAGCAGGCCATCGGAAGGTATGCCTCCTCCCTGGTTGAAAACGGCGACACCATTGTCCTGGACGCCAGCAGCACGGCTATGGAGATGATCCCCTTTCTCGGGGACTTTCACGATCTTACCATTATCACCAACGGGCTTCTGACTGCCATAAATATCAAGGACAATCTTTCCTGCACCCTGTACTGCATCGGCGGCCGCCTGCGCCAGAGCAGCGCCTCTTCCCTGACCGGCCTTCTGGCTAAAAACGGCTTAAAGCAGCTGCACTGCAATAAAATGTTCTTTTCCTCCAAATGTGTGGATACGTCCTGGGGGATTTCCGATTTGGTGGAGGATGAGGCAGAGATCAAACAGGCCATGATGGAACAGGCGGAACACATCTATTTTCTCGCCGACCGCACCAAGTTCAACCAGAATGCCCTCTGCCCTGTGTGTGATCTCTCCATGCCTCATAAGCTGATTACCAATGCAGGCTGCGATCTGTCCTCCTCCCTGTGGGATCCTTACCGGGAAAAGATTGTTTTAGTTGACGGCTGACGGCCCAAGTCCTAATATCCGCTCTGCATTTTTGTGGAAGATAAGCTGCCGCTCCTCCTCCCGGATATGTTCGAAGCGTACCGCCTCCACGTACATGCCGGGATTGGTAATGGGATAATCCGTGCCGAACAGCAGGCGCCCGGCGCCTGCCTGGCGGATTCCGAACCGCAGCATTCCGTAACGGAACATGCCGGTTCCCGACAGATCCAGATACGCATTTTCATATTTTTTCATTCTTTCCAAGTGAAGCAGGTACCCCTCCCGCTCTCCCGGGTGGGCTGCCACAAAGGTTACTTTGGGATTGGCTGCGATCATAGCCTCCATCTGATCCTGCTGCTCTGACATGGTGTGATAGCTGACTGTCATATGATATTCCCCTGCCAGCTTAAGGATCTCCGAAAGCTCCCTGCATCCGTACCCCATTCCATACTCCTGCCACCCGTGCATGTAGGGCACCAGCTCCCCGATGAGCCGGTATCCGTTCTGGTGCATCCATTCTATGGTTTCCAGGGACTCCTTTACAAATGCAGGGTGTATGTGAAACCCTGGTATGTAAAAGCTGCCGAGACGCTCCTTCAGCCTCAATGCCGAGTCATTTAATTTCTGAATCTGAGAAAACCCCAGCCTCCTGTCAAATTTATTGCGGGGCCGGATGACAGACCCACATATGCGCCCTATGCCTGCCTGTAGCAGATCCTCCTTTGCCTCCTCCGGTTCCAGGGAAAATCCCTCCCGGTACATACAGGCATTTTCCTCCTGGGTCAGATAGGGGTGGGTGTGAAAATCTATAATATCCATAATATTAATTTCCTCCTTCTTCTTCTGAATCGGCACGCGACGCTTCGCGTCACCTGCCATGTCGTCAGAACGCATTCCAGTTGTGAAACTAGCGTTTCACAGGCGTTCCTCCTCGTATATACTTTTTATATTCTGTCGGGGTGTAACCGGTGTACTTTTTAAAGGTGATGCTGAAATACTGGGGATTATCCCCGAAGCCTGTTTCCTGGGCTACGTTCTGAACCAGAGCATCGGGATCACCTGCAAGGATCCGCATAGCCAGGAACATCCTGCGTTCTAAAAGATACAGGGTAAACTTCTGCTTCACCTCTTTCTGGAACAGCTTGCTTAAATAGTTCTCATTTAAAAACAGCCTGTTGGCTGAGATCCACTTAAGGGACAGCTCCTGGTTGGCAATTTCCGCGTCCACCACATCCATAATCTTAACGATGGTCTGGGAATAGCAGTTTTTCGACACCTCCCCGGGCCCGTTTCCGGCAAATGCAGGGGTGCGGTGAATCTTATCCATAAAGGTCTTGTTTTTCTTTTCCTGGGCACATTTTAAAACGATGCTTACCAGGGTTTCTTCATCCAGAGGCTTTAAAAGATAGTCCCTGGCCCCATAGCGCAGCGCCTCCTGGGCGTAGGAAAATTCCGCATAGCCGCTTAGGATAATAAATTCTGTCTCCGGTCTGCGTGTTTTCACCCGTCTGATCAGCTGGATTCCGTCCATCACAGGCATCTTGATATCTGTCAGAACCAAATCCACCTCATGCTCTTCCATATATTCCAGCGCCTCGATGGCATTGGAGGCTGCTTTCACCACAGATACCGGGTATTCCTTCCAGATCCCGGGGCTGGCAATGGCGTCCCGCACAATCCGCTCATCATCCACAATCATGATCCTGTAGTCTTTGTCCACTTTGTCCACCTTCTTCATATTCCTTTATGGTAATACGTTTCATCCTGATCTGAGCCACTGTCTCTTCGCCATCCCTGAAAAGCTCCAGCCCGTATTCCTCCCCAAACAGATATTTTACCCGCTGCTCAATATTTAAAATCCCGATGCCGTTGCCTTTTGTCTTCAGCTTTTTCTCCCGCAGCAGCTCCATCAGGTTCTCCTGGGGCCGGGGCCCGTTGTTGCGCACCTGGCAGATACAGTCGTCTCCCTCCGGAAAGATACGTATCCTTATGGTACAGGGAATCAGGATGCACTCCAGCCCGTAGGCAATGGCATTTTCTGCCAGGGCCTGGATGGCGAATTTAGGGATAATGGAATCGCTGCAAATATCCGAAACGTCAAACTCCAGGTTCAGCCGCTCCTCATACCGATGCTTCTGGATCACAAAATAATGGCATACAATATCCAGCTCCTTGTCAATGGGGATTGCCAGCTCCTCCTTGCCAACCGCTTCCCGCAGCAAAATCCCAAGGCTCTTAATCATTTCCGCGGCGGCCGTCATACCGGCAGTCTGGGCCATCCAGTAGACGGAATTCAGCGTATTATACAGAAAATGGGGATTCATCTGGGCCTGCAAAGCCTGCACCTGGGTCTCTTTTATCAAAAGCTGTTTCGTATAGTTGTCCTTTATCAGATCGTTGATACGCTGTGACATGGCATTAAAAGCAGTCTGCAATGCATACACATCCTTGTCCCGGATCGTTTCCTCCATACAGGAAGAAAGCTGCAGAGAGTCTTTTGAGGGCTGCTTACTGATATAACGGATAAACAGCCGGATATCCTTCATAACCCCCCCGGTGAAGAGAACAGCCAGGAACATCACTGCCGCGCTGCACAAAAGAAACATGCACACATAGAAGCCAAAGGTTTTCTCAATGCCGCCGAACAACTCCTCATAAGCTACCAGGGCCATATAGGAAAAGCATCTGCCTGTCTTGTGCAGCCTGACCGCAAAATACCGCTGATCCCCGATTTCACAGGAGGTATAACTTTTTCCCCGCAGATCCGGTATCTCATAGGTCTCAAGCAGCCCTTCCTTGTCATTGAGAACAAACTGAAGCCTGCCGTCTTCGCTTTGCAGGACGAAGATCCCGTCATGGGAATCGGTGAGAAGTTGACCCATCTGCTCCAAATCCGCAAACAGCACAACCACCCCCATATGTCTCAGAGACAACCCCTTCTTTTCCCGCACCTCCTTTGCCAGAACCAGAAGATTCTCCCCTGCCCCGGCTTCCAGTCCGTTTAAAAGAACAGTCTTCCCTCCGGCGGCCACAGCCCTGTCATAAACCACCCGGGCAGCCTCCTCTGACAGTTCAAAGTAGCGGGTGGCCGCAATGGTCCGCACCGTCCCGGCATCCTCCAGGAAATGGGCACATACGATGGAATGGTTTGAGCTGATTCCCTTCTGGATCCGATCTATGATGGCATTCATGCCAACAACCCGCTCCATAGTGGAGCGGGTTCCCTGGTCTTTATCCGCAAGAAGCATGCTGCCTGCCTCCTGCATCTCATCTGACACAATAATATCATAAAGGATATCCTGAATATTGTAAAGCTGCTGTTCCATCTCTGTGACAGAAGCATTCATCAGCTCCTCTGACAGCTGATAGATATAATTGGTATTGGACTGCATCAGCCGATATAGCGCAAAGCATCCTACAAGAAAATTCAGAAGAAGTGTCCCGATGATGATTACCATCACCCTCTGCATCATACTGCGCCGTCTTCTCTTCATAAGTACCTCCTTCTGACTTTAAAATACCACGCGCTCTTCAGGCCGCCAAAACGTGCCGCCCACTTTAGCCTTTCAGCCCTGACATGGCGATTCCTTCCACAATATACCGCTGTGTAAACAAAAACAGCACAATAACCGGAAGCAGGGACAGGACACACATGGCAAACATGGCGCCGTAATCCGATATGGTAGTGGGATCGCAAAACAGCTTCAGGGCAATGGACACCGTATAGTTTTCAGGTGTGTTTAAGTACAGGAGAGAGCCCATAAAATCATCCCATTTCCAGTAAAAGGCAAAGATCGCCGAGGTGGCAAGGGCCGGCTTAATCAGCGGAAGCATGATTCTTTTAAACAGCTGAACCTTCCCGCAGCCGTCAATTTCCGCCGCCTCGTCCAGTTCCTTTGGAATCCCTGCTATAAACTGCATAATCAGGAAGATGAAAAATGCCCTGCCTCCCCATTCTGGAACTGTCAGAGGGAGAAAGCTGTTGACCCAGCCCAGCTTATTGAAAATAATATACTGAGGCACTACCAGAACCTGGCTGGGAATCATCAGCGTAATCATCATGCAGATGAAGAAAAAATTTCTCCCTTTAAAGGGAATCCTGGCAAATCCAAAGGCTGCCATGGCTGAGGCGATCACGTTTCCAATAACCGAAATACAGGTAACCACAATGGAATTCTTAAAAAAGGTTTTAAAGGTGGTCCCTCCGAATCCGGCCCATCCATTGGCATAATTGTCAAATCTCCACTCCTGGGGCAGCAGACGTTCCACCGTGGTAAGCACAAGGCTGCTTTCCTTAAAAGAGCTGAAGCACATCCAAATCAGCGGATATATCATGATAAAACCGATTCCGCAGATTATCAAATGAAATAAAACCGTGTGAAGAAACGTTTTATGTGCCCGGGTCATTTGGCCTTCCTCCCCTTTTTCTTTTTCTTCCCTTCGTACAATTCATTTTCGTAAAATACCCACGTATCAGAAAATTTGAAGATGAGGAGGGTCAAAAATCCTACAATCACCAGAAGCACCCAGGCCATGGCACAGCCGTATCCCATCTTATAATATGTAAAGCTCTGCCGGTACAGATAGAGGGCATACACCAGCGTCCTGTTCATAGGGCCTCCGTCTGTGATGATCATGGCTTGAGAAAACACCATAAACCCGCCGATAAGCTGCATCACCAGATTAAAAAAGATAATGGGGCTTAAAAGAGGCAGGGTGATCCGGACAAATTTTTTAACCGGGCCTGCACCGTCTACCACTGCGGCCTCATAATAGCTCTGGGGAATCTGCTTAAGCCCTGACAGGAATATAAGCATGGGAGATCCAAACTGCCACACGAACAGAAGGATGATGCTCCACAGCGCCGTATTCTTGTTGGACACCCAGCTGATATCGCAGGGGATGCCTATGGACGTAAGAAACGTATTCAGCACCCCGGTCTGGGAGAAACAATATTTCCACATAACCGATACGGCCACGCTTCCTCCCAGAATGGACGGCAGATAATAGATAACCCTGTACAAGGGGATGGCCCTGGAATCACGGTTTAAAATCATGGCAACTGCCAGGGCGAACAAAAGCCTGAGAGGAATGGCAATAAACACAAACTTAAATGTTACCCCCAAAGCTGTAGTAAACAATGTGTCCTGGGTAAACATCCGGATATAATTCTGAAATCCTACAAATTCAGGCTGGGACAGCATATTGTATTCTGTAAAAGACAGGACAAAGGATGCCACAAAGGGTATGGCCGTAAATGCCAGAAAGCACAACAGCCACGGTCCGATAAACAGATATCCTGCCATGTCTTTTTTTGACACGAAAGCTTTCATAGGCGCATTTCCTTTCCGCCAAAGCGTTTACTGGGGCAGAATCGCGCCTGCCTGGGCAATAAAGTCGGCAACACAGTCCTCTGGTGTCATCTCCCCGTACATCACCGCAGTATAATTGGTTTTCAGGGCGCTGATAACCTCCGCAGAGTTAATCGGATCCGCCGGGTTGGTAGCCCCTACCACCTGGGAC
>Ga0137297_10599_pt1 | contig 25608 bp, 14 predicted proteins | sample RamsorincwithD2O_FD_97191 | JGI IMG/M metagenome (GOLD analysis project Ga0137297, IMG submission 97191) | Mouse cecal microbial communities from Vienna, Austria - Mucin amended with D2O | ecosystem: Host-associated > Mammals > Digestive system > Large intestine > Cecum | place: Austria: Vienna... | reverse complement strand
ATATTGAACTGGACGCAGACGACCTGAAAGAAATGATTGTGAAATTTAAAGCATATTTCAAAGAAGCAAAAGGCTTTGATTTCCCGCAAGACCCGAAAGACCAGTTAATTGAATCTGTAAAAGCTGTGTTCCGTTCCTGGAACAACCCGCGTGCGAATGTATACCGCCGCATGAACGATATCCCCTCCAGCTGGGGTACTGCTGTTAACGTGCAGGCAATGGTATTCGGTAACATGGGTAATACCTCCGGTACAGGTGTTGCTTTCACAAGAAACCCCTCCACCGGCGAAAAGAAACTCTATGGCGAATATTTGATGAATGCACAGGGCGAAGACGTTGTGGCTGGTATCCGTACGCCGCAGCCTATCTCCGCGCTGGAAAAAGAAAATCCGGCTGTTTACAACCAGTTTGTTGACATTGCAACGAAACTGGAACAGCACTATAGAGACATGCAGGACATGGAATTCACCATTGAAAATGGTAAATTATATATGCTGCAAACCCGTAATGGAAAAAGAACGGCTGCTGCTGCACTGAAAATTGCAGTGGATTTGGTGGCTGAAGGTATGCTGACAAAAGAAGAAGCTATCTTAAAAGTGGAACCGAAACAACTCGACAGCTTGCTGCATCCGCAGTTCAATCCTGACGCGCTGAAAAAAGCGACTGCTGTTGCAAAAGGTCTGCCGGCTTCTCCCGGCGCTGCTTGCGGACAGGTATATTTCACAGCAGAAACTGCTGTTGCTGCTGCACAGAGCGGACAGAAAGTTGTTCTGGTTCGTCTGGAAACCTCTCCGGAAGACATTGAAGGTATGGACGCTTCCGAAGGTATCCTGACGGTTCGCGGTGGTATGACCTCTCACGCTGCTGTTGTTGCGCGTGGTATGGGTACTTGCTGTGTAGCCGGCTGCGGCGACATCAAAATTGATGAAGATGCAAAACTGTTCACTGTTGGCGGTTTGACCATCAAAGAAGGCGATTTCATCTCCATTGACGGTAGCACCGGTAACATCTACGGTGAAGCTGTTGAAACCATGAACGCTGTTATGACAGACGATTTCAACAAATTCATGGGCTGGGCGGATGCAATTCGTACATTGCAGGTTCGCACCAATGCTGATACACCGAAAGATGCGGAGACCGCTTTGCACTTTGGCGCACAGGGAATCGGTCTGTGCCGTACCGAGCACATGTTCTTTGAAGAAGACCGTATCAGTGCAATCCGTCAGATGATTCTGTCCAAAACATTGGAAGACCGTGAAAAAGCGTTGGCAAAACTGTTACCTTATCAAAAAGGTGACTTTGAAGGCATTTTCAAAGCAATGAAAGGACTGCCTGTCACAGTTCGTCTGCTGGATCCCCCGTTGCATGAATTCCTGCCGCATACAGAAGAAGAAATGGCAGACCTTGCAAAAGAAATGGGCGTAACGCTGGAATCCATCAAACAGACTTCCGCAGACCTGCACGAATTCAACCCCATGCTGGGACATCGTGGCTGCCGTCTGGCTGTTACCTATCCGGAAATCGCGGCAATGCAGACACGTGCTATTATCGAAGCTGCTATCAGCGTTGGCGGAGATATTGTTCCCGAAATTATGATTCCGTTGGTTGGTGATGTGAACGAACTGAAATATGTGAAATCTGTTGTCACCAAAACAGCAGATGAAATCATTGCAAAAGCCGGCGTGAACATGACCTATAAAGTAGGTACCATGATTGAAATTCCGCGTGCTGCTGTCACAGCGGACGAAATCGCAAAAGAAGCAGAATTCTTCAGCTTCGGTACCAATGACTTAACCCAGATGACATACGGTTTCAGCCGTGACGATGCCGGTAAATTCTTAGATGATTACTATGATAAGAAAATCTTTGAAAGTGATCCGTTTGCAAAACTGGATCAGGATGGCGTTGGCAAACTGGTCGAAATGGCTGCAAAACTGGGACGTCAAACGCGTCCTGACATCAAACTGGGTATCTGTGGTGAACACGGCGGCGACCCGTCCTCCGTTGAATTCTGCCACCGTACCGGTCTGAACTATGTATCCTGCTCGCCGTTCCGCGTGCCGATTGCAAGACTGGCTGCGGCGCAGGCAAAAGTAAAAGAAGGATAATTCGCTGCATTTTGTTGTCCCAGGGCAGCTATATTTTTGCTGAAAAGGGCAAAAAAGAATAGCCCCGGTTCATAGTATGAGAAAGACCTTGCAAGCAGTCTGAATGACTGTTTGTAGGGTCTTTTTTTGGCGTAAATACGCCGTTTCCTTGCGATTTTAGAGTGTTTTGCTGTAACAAAATATCCCATGGAGCAGGAGCATGACAGAATAATTTAGTGTGCCTCTTTTAGAAAAAATTTAACTGCCCTGGGACATTTGTAAAAATGTAGATGAAATTGTGTAACATCATCTGTTTCCTGTGCTGTCCTTATGGATAACAGGAATCAGGTGATGTTTCTTTTTTAAGGAGGTTTCAAAATTGGACATTGCAACATCAGTAAATGTATTATTTGGCTGCGGCACCATGATAGAACAAATAGAACGGATTCGCCGTGCCGGTTTCACATGTATGGATATCAATTTCGGCGACTGGTCCGGCGACTATTCCCCATTTCCCGATTCTCCTTTTGTACAGGAGCATTGGGAAGATTGGATTCAGGATATCAAAACATATGGGCAAAACCATGGTATTACTTATGTGCAAGGTCATGCTCCCATTTATCCCATTTTCAGCGAAGGCGAAAAAAGCGACCGTCTATATAAACAGGCAAAGCGCAGCATTCGCGCTGCTGCCATGCTGGGCATTCCATGGCTTGTTTTTCATGCCGGCACCTTCCCGGGCAGTTTTGACGCTGCACATACGCAAGCACTGAAAGATGCCAACCTTCGTTGGTTTGAACCGTTCGTGCAGCTTGCGGAAGACGCTGGCATTGGCATTGCCATCGAAAATATGGCGGACCAGTTTGGTCGTTATAGCGGCATGGAGGGACTCTATACTGCCAAAACAGAAAATCTCATAGACCTTGTGGACACCTTAGGTTCCTCCCATGTCGGCGTCTGCTGGGATACAGGGCACGCGCATATCCAAGGGGTTTCACAACCCGACATGCTCCGCATGATTGGCAGCCGTCTCAAAGCGGTGCATATTCAAGACAGCAACGGAAAGCAAGACCAACATACCGCCCCATTTTACGGAACTATTGAGTGGAAACCCATTATGCAGGCGCTTCACGAGATTGCATTTCCGGGTCCCTTTACTTTTGAATCTCACATGCTGATTCGCCCTGTCCCCAATGACTGCAAAGATGCCGCATTGCAATTGTTATATGCAATCGGCAAAGAGTTAACTTCAGGAAACTTTATTGCCGACTAAATTTTCATAGTGATAAACCGCTGTTTCCACATCAAAACCATACCACGCAAACAAAGAGGGCGGTGTGAAATAACACCGCCCTCTTTGTTTGTGTTCTCTTATCCCCAGCAAAACGTTCTCTCTTTCACTTCTGCCGTCATTGCAATGCCATTGATGGTTCCGCTATGACCGCGTTCCACCGGACTTCTCCCGACAAAGCTACTCCGCGTCCCTGAAACAGATATTTGTCTTTTCTCCAAATCAATGTCCACAAATTCATACATTGCCTCCGCCAGCGGCGTCATATATTTTAAAAATGGATACTGCCGGAACGTTTCTTCCGTGAAATATCCTGCGCATTCTTCTGCTGTTAATAATTGTGTTGTTTCCCCAATCCAATGCTGCGACATACTAATCACATCCAAAAAATGAATTCCTTCTTGTTCTGTCACACCATCTACATGATTATGTCCATTGATGCACGCCACCATCTTGTCCCGATATTCTTTTAAGATTGCGAGCACATCTTCTTTATCTCCTGTATTTTCCAAGCCTTCATGGCTAAACAGTATGCACGGCAATTCCGTCTGCGTCAATACATCACGCAGCCACCGCCGCTGTTCTGCGCCCAAAAATTCACGTTGTTTGCCAAAATAATTCCGGTATGCATAATCATAGCATATACCGTTTCTCTCAAAATGGTTCGTATCCAATAGTATAAACTGTACGCCTTCAAAAACAAAGGTATCATAGCTCCGTTTCAATCCGTAGAATTGCATCACTCCGCTTTTGTCGCTTTCGTCCATATCATGATTGCCCAATACCATACAGTGCGGCACAGGACAGCTTCTCCACATATCAGCAACCCACTGATTTTCCGGCCCTGGCGCGGCAAAATCCCCCAAGTTTACAATCATATCCGCATGTTCCCGCCGCGCTGCTGCGAAAAAGTCCGTCAACCGCCGCTGCGCTCCCGGTACCAAATCCACATGTAAATCCGCCATCACTGCCAATTTCATGTCCCGCACACTTCTTTCATCACTTGATATGCCTACTATACTACAAAAACAAACCGAATACAATGGGCAGCTTCCACAATTTTTCCGGCATGAAACCATTGCTTTGCTGTTCTCTCTTCTGAATTCTTTTTTATATATGGAAAATAATTTGACAAACAATTGCACAAGATATAAAATAGTAGATAGTGAACATTTCAATAAAAGGGGCGACCTATATGCAACATGGTTTTATCAAAGTGGCGGCAGCAACACCACACATCACCATTGCCGACTGTCAGGCAAACTTGGGCGAAATCAAAAAACAAATAGATTTAGCACAGCAGCAGGGCGCACATCTTTTGGTGCTTCCCGAACTGTGTATCACCGGCTACACCTGCGGCGATTTGTTTCTGCAATCTCTGCTGACTGACGAAGCGCAGCAAGCGCTTTTGGAACTTGTCTCCTATAGTCACGGCATACAAGCCGTCATTGTCGTCGGACTGCCGCTGCGCGTAGGATACCGGTTGTACAACTGCGCCGCCGTGATTCATGACGGTAGTCTGCTGGGCATTGTACCAAAAACGCATATTCCCAATTATGGCGAATTCTATGAAAAACGATATTTCACGCCTGCTCCCGCTGATAACACCACCGTTACCATCGGTGCGCTCACTTGCCCCTTTGGCGCAAAACTGCTGTTTTCCTGTAAGGAACTGCCGGAATTTACGGTTGGCATTGAAATCTGCGAAGACGTCTGGGTTGCGAATCCGGTTTCTAACGACCTTGCACCGTCCGGCGCTTATCTGATTGTAAATTGTTCCGCCAGCGATGAGACCATCGGAAAAAGCGATTATCGACGCGCCTTGGTGCAAAACCAATCTGCACGACTGCTCTGCGGCTATATTTACGCAGATGCCGGAGATGGGGAATCTACAACCGATATGGTATTTGCAGGGCATCATATCATTTGCGAAAACGGTACTTTGCTCGCAGAAAGCCCTCTGTTTCAAAATCAATTGATATGCACGGAAATCGATTTATTTCGTCTGCGCCATGAACGGCAGCGCATGAGCACCTATACCAATGCTGCGCCAACGTCCGGCTATCAAACGGTTTCTTTCTCCATGCCGAAAACCGAAACGGCGCTGACCCGTACGGTTTCGCCGCGTCCCTTTGTGCCTGCCGGTGCAGCAGATTTATCAAACCGCTGTGAAGAGATTCTGGCTATGCAATCACAGGGACTCAAAACGCGGCTACAGCGTTCCTACAGCAAAACGGCAGTTGTTGGTATTTCCGGCGGTTTGGATTCCTGTCTGGCGCTGCTGGTAACCGTTCGGGCAATGGATCAGCTTTCCCGCCCGCGTAAGGATATTGTAGCAGTCACTATGCCCTGTTTCGGTACGACAGCGCGCACCAAAACCAATGCGGAACTGCTTTGTGAAAGCTTGGGCGTCACGCTGCGCACCATTGACATTGCCGCCGCCGTGGGGCAGCATTTTTCCGATATCGGTCATGCCGCAGACGATTATTCTGTTGTATTTGAAAATGCACAGGCGCGGGAACGCACACAAATTCTGATGGACATTGCCAATCAAACCGGTGGCATTGTGATTGGCACCGGCGATTTATCGGAACTTGCACTGGGCTGGGCGACTTATAACGGCGACCACATGTCCATGTACGGCGTCAACGCTTCCATTCCCAAAACATTGGTGCGCCACATTGTCGAATATGAAGCAGCGCAAGCGAAAGATATAAAACTGAAGGAAGTATTGTTAGATATTTTAGCAACGCCCATCAGTCCGGAATTACTTCCGCCCTCCGGTGACGATATTGCACAAAAAACGGAAGAAATCGTCGGTTCCTACGATTTGCACGACTTTTTCTTATACTATGCGATTCGTTTCGGATTTCCGCCCGCGAAAGTATTGCGGCTGGCAGACTATGCGTTCGCAGGGCAGTTTGACCATGAAACCATTTTATCTTGGCTCAAACTGTTCTATCGCCGTTTTTTCTCACAACAATTTAAACGTTCCTGTCTGCCCGACGGTCCGAAAGTTGGGTCTGTTGCGCTCTCTCCGCGCGGCGATTGGCGTATGCCCAGCGACGCCAGCGCAAGCGCATGGCTAGAGGAGTTAGAAAAGTTATCTTGAGATAACTTTTCTAACTCCTCTTCTACAGCACAATAACAATCTGACTCAAATTATCAAAACCCAAACCGGCGTACATGATACGCCGCCTTTTTTACATATATATTGGGAGGAAATTCATATATGCAAACAAAAAAAGAAAAACAAGAACTGGATTTACTTCACGGTTCACTATGGAATAAAATATTATTATTTGCGCTGCCGCTTGCTGCGAGCAGTATCCTCCAGCAATTGTTCAATTCCGCGGACGTTGCAGTGGTGGGACGGTTTGCCGGCAGTCAGGCGTTAGCGGCAGTCGGCAGCAACGGCGCTATTATTAATTTGTTAGTCAACATATTTGTCGGACTATCGGTTGGCGCAAATGTGATGATTGCAAGGTTTCTCGGCGAAGGCAACACCTCACAGGTGCGCAAGGCTGTACATACAACCGTACTCGTGGCGCTGCTCAGCGGGCTGCTCATTATGATTCTGGGACTTATTATTACGCGACCTATTTTGCAACTTATCCAGGCGCCGCACGACATCATTGACCTCGCAACCATTTATCTCAGAATTTATTTTCTCGGAATGCCTTTTATGATGCTCTATAATTTTGGTTCGGCAATTCTCAGAAGCCGCGGCGATACCAAAACGCCGTTTATTTGCCTGCTGATATCCGGTGTTATTAACGTACTCCTGAATTTATTTTTTGTAATTGTGTGCAGGCTGAGCGTCGCAGGCGTTGGAATTGCCACCGTCATCTCAAACATCATCAGCGCCAGCCTGATTCTTTGGTTTTTGACACACGAAAAAGGCGCGCTTCGAGTCAATTTACGCCGTCTCAGAATTGATGTTGATATCCTAAAAAGCATTGCGAAAATTGGGCTTCCCGCCGGACTGCAAGGCGTTGTGTTTTCACTCTCCAACATCTGCGTGCAGTCCGCATTGAATACCCTTGGCTCTGATACTGTTGCAGGTTCTGCAGCAGCGTTGAATTTTGAATATTTCGTCTATTTTTTGCTCAATGCCTTCACGCAGGCATGTGTAACCTTCACCGGTCAAAACTACGGCGCGGGTGAATATGCCAGATGCAGACGCATCACGCAGCTTTGTTTGTTAATGGGATTTGCGTTTTCTACTGCTCTGAGTCTCACATTTTTCTTTGCAGGCAGAGGCGCGCTGCGGTTTTACACAACGGAAACCGCTGTGATTGAAATAGGACTTGTCCGCATGAAATATTGTCTCGTCATGCAATTTATCAGCGTCTTTATGGATGTACTCTCCGGCAGTATGCGCGGTCTGGGATATTCCCTGACGCCTGCATTGATTTCGTTTGCCGGTTCTTGCGCTTTCCGGCTGTTATGGGTCTATCTCGTGTTCCCGCTGGCGCCGTCGTTTGCTACGCTGATGTGGGTCTATCCCATCAGTTGGCTCATCTCGTCGGTCGCTTCTATCGTCGCCTATTTCATTATCAGGCGGCGTGTGGCGAATCAACAGCCCAATACCGTCAAGACACTCAGCGCATAACGTAATAATCCAATCAGAATATAAAATAACGCCGGAATGATGTATCAGCACGATGCTAATCTATCATTCCGGCGTTTTATTTATTGATATTTATTTGCAGAAATTGTTTATCTCAGCTAACTTTTCATAGATAGACTGAATAAATTCCTCTTTACTCTTGGTGTAAGCTGCTCGATTCTCTGCATAGTTTTCCGCTAGTTTTTGTTTCAACATTTCATATTGTTTGGCTTCCTCCAAATGCTGATTTAAGTAATCCCGAAACCCTACCAATTGATAAAATCCTTTTTCGTTCCTATCATAACAATGGATATGCTGTAAAGACAGCCCTTGCTCGCTGCGCAGCACAAAGAGATGATGCGATTCATTCCCCCCCCTGCAACCCACGATACTCATACCCTTGCTGCACGAGCGCCGGGATATCCATAAGATGGATAGAATGCAGCTGCACGGCAATATCAAGAATGGGTTTGGCACAAATTGTTTTAATTGCGGTACTGCCAACGTGCTGAATATCTATCACATTCTGTTGCCAACAACGCTCCAGCCAGTTTTTTACTTGCTGAAATTCTTCTTCCCAAGCCACATTATGAGGAAGTAATCGGACTTGATACCTTGCAACGCCCTCCATCGCATTCACTTCTTTCATTTCATAACTAAACTTTATATACACGAAAAGCACTGCTATATTGTTCAAAAGCAATCATAGCAGTGCTAATTATAGTTTTCTATGTAATTACCGGTCAGATGACATCCAGGGCGGAATTTCAAACCCTTCTTCATCTTCCCCGATTTCGTCTGCTTGTCCAGCCGCCGAAGTATTGGTCGGTGTATAATCACGGCCTTTGTTGCTGAACTGCTGAATAAAGGTTCTATAATCTGTTGCTTTATTGTCCCGCGGTACGGCCGTTTGTTTTGCCGGCTGCTGCTGTGGCGGCGCCTGAACTGTTTCCTTCTTTACTACCTGCTGTCTGCCCATGCCAAACGGCGTAGACACTTCATGGTCAAATCCTGTAGCAATAATCGTGACAATCAGCTCATCATCCAGAGATTCATCAATGCCCAGTCCATAGATAAACGTGGAATCTTCATCAATGTCTTTCTGTACAATTTCTGCCACCGCATTGGCGTCAAACATACCAAAGTCGTTGCCGCCCACAATATAAAGCAGTACATATTTTGCCCCATTGATAGATGTTTCCAACAAGGGGTTGTCCACTGCCTGACGAACGGCTTCCTCCACTTTTTCTTCGCCTTTTCCATGACCAATCCCCATATGTGTCAGGCCTTGATCCTGCATAATTGTCTTAATGTCTGCAAAGTCCAGATTGATACATGCTGTATTTTTAATGACGTCTGAAATTCCCTGTACCACCTGACGCAGTACATCATCCGCCATTTTAAACGCTTCTGTCACAGTCGTCTTTTTATCTGCAATCATCAGCAAACGGTCATTGGGAATAATCACAATAGAATCCACATATTCTTTTAAAACGTCAATGCCTTCTTCCGCTGCTTTATAACGTGCGCGCCCTTCCACAGAAAACGGTTTTGTTACAACCGCAACGGTCAACATTCCCATTTCTTTGGCAATTTGCGCCACAACAGGCGCTGCGCCTGTTCCTGTTCCACCGCCCATACCGGCAGTGATGAACACCATATTAGCGCCCTGCAGTGCTGCCGCAATTTCTTCCCGACTTTCTTCCGCAGCCTTTTTTCCAATCTCCGGTTTTGCGCCGGCGCCCATACCACCTGTGATTTTTTCACCAAGCTGCAATTTTTTATTTGCCTTGGAACTCATCAACACCTGGTGGTCTGTATTCACCGCGATAAATTCAATATCTTCCAGCCCTACTTCAATCATTCGGTTTACTGCGTTATTTCCGCCTCCGCCGACACCGACGACCTTCATTTTTACAATATTATTTGAAACCACATCAACATCGATCATAGACTCGCCCTCCCTATACTCTATTTTATCATTATACAATACTTTCAAGGATAATACAATACAAAATTTTAAATTTTTTCCACCTTTTTAAATTTATTCAGCAAAAGTCTGCGCATAATCGCAAAATTGTTAAACATTCTTGTGCCGAAAACCAGTATTGCCGCCAGTCCCAAATCCACATCTAAGCGTTTTCCTAAGAATGTGAGTCCCGCTGCCAACAATGAATTTCCAAAAAATCCTGTTATGAATACTTTTAAACTAAAATTCTTTTGTGCAGATGCCGTAACCGCGCCAAACACCGAATCCAGCGCTGCCAAAATCGCAACTGCCACATATTTGGAATATTCCGGCGGAATGTGGAAATTCACAGTATATCCTGCAATAATGCCAATAATCAGTCCAATGATTGGATACATCGTCTAATTTCCTCCATTTCCTGTCTGCTTTACTTTTTGTGCATATTTAAAGGTAACAGCGCCTTTATACGCCGGAATCGCCACTTTATCGCTTATTTGGATATCCACAGATATACCGTAGCTTTTCAGCACTTCCACAATACCGTCTTTAATCAAAAGTCCTGCTTCCAATGTTTTGGAATCGCCAATCGCTTTGATAACAAACGGCGGGGCAATTCGTGTATTGTTTACCATTACCGTTGGCCCCACACATCGAATGGAACTGGTAGAAACCAGTCTCTCGTCGTTCAGCGATACCACCTCTGCGCCGGAAGCTAACAGTTCATTGATAATGGTTCGCAAATCGCCTTCATGAATGATAGAATTTTGTGCATCCTGGAGTGCGGTCTGTTCTCCTGTGGCGTCTTTTAAAGTCACAACCACGCCGGTTCCTTCCACTGCCGAAAGTCCCGCTAAGGTCTCCGCCATATTCACCTGTTCCATCAAAACCTGCGAAACATTTCCGTTTTCTTCCGAGATTTTTCTATATTGCTCCACTTCGTTTTTCATCTGCATGAGCTGACTATATAACTCTTCATTTTTCGTTTTTTCTTTTAATAAATCCTTCTGCAGTTCTTCTGCGCGTTTCACTTCCGTATTGCTGCTCGCATAGTTGATAGTCACGCTTTTAAGCTGCAACGAAACCACAAATCCCAATAAGAGACAAACCGCCGTCAAAGCAACTTGTCTGCCGATGTCCGTTTTTTTCATATTCGGCATAATCCTTTCCCAATCTATCTCAATCTGTTACCATCACTTGCTGCATTTTTTCAGACTCACTTTTCTATACGGCGCAGACTCACTTTTTCCTGTCTGTTTATGAAATATCATAAATCGCCTGTCCTGCAATTCTCAAATCTACCGTTCCGGGTACTTGTAAATTTATTTGCGGCAATACGCTGGAAAACATGGCAATTTTATATTCCAATTGGTCTTTAGAACCACATTTTGCAATCACTTGTCCTGATGTTTGCAGCATAATTTCCTGCAAATTCGTGGTATCCACCTTCGCAATAGTACTCGTAAGTCCGTTCGTCTGTATCGCATTTAAACAAGTAAGTACCGTTTTTAATCGTTCTTCCTCCGCCACCGCGATGATTTCTCCAATCACAAACGTCTTGACTCTTACGCCTTCCACCACCGGTATCGCTTCGTTTTTTTCCTGTGCCGTCGTAATAACCTTTCCTGTCCCATCGATTCCAATAAAACCGCCTGTGAATTTAATATAACCCACCATTGTGGTTTCTTTAACGACAATTTCCAGACGGTTTGGAAACTTTGTCTGCACAGCAGCGTCCGCAACATAGGCAATTTTACGAATCCGCTCCTCCACTGCCTGCTTGTCCACACGCAGAATGTGATTTCCCATTTCATCCTGCACTGCATTCATAATCGTTTCCCGCGGAATGTTTTTCAGTCCGCTAATATCAACCTTGGATAATCGAAACACCGGTAGACATAATAATACACCAGCGAGTAACATCATGATGAAAAGGAACTTTAAAATCGTAACACTTGTCCTTTTCTTTCGCCGGTGTTTCGGGGAGGACCCAGCATTTACTTTTCTGTTCATATCCGCTCTCCTACCCTGTCCAAATGACTTTTCCATGTTATAATATACACTTTTTACATTATAACATATTTATATGTTGCCGTCAATGATATTTCCATCTCATTTCTCCAACAAATTTTTCACGTTTTTTGTTTATTTTTCATGTACATTTTGGAAATTTCCAAAATGTGCATGAATTCCAACGTTTCCGAAGATTCCGGCGCACTCGTCTGAAACAAATTTTCAGCTACGTGTATAAAAAAAAGAACATAGCAGTCTAACAGAAAACTATGTTCTTTTTTCATTTCAATTTATGCATTCAAAATGACTAACACCTATTTATTCTACCGTAACCGATTTTGCCAGATTTCGCGGTTTATCAACATCACAGCCCTTCCCCACAGCAATATAATAGCTGAGCAATTGCAATGGAAGAATTGCCAGCACCGGCGCAAATAATGGATTCACCTCCGGCAGATAAAACACATCGTCAAAAACACTTTCCGGAAATCCTTCTGTCAAAATTCCTAGTACATATGCCCCTCTGGTCACCACTTCTTTAACATTGCTTTCCATTTTGCCGCGCAGCCGTTCATTCGTGCTGACTGCAATCACGACCGTGCCTTCTTCTATTAAAGCAATAGGGCCATGTTTCAATTCTCCGCCGGCATAAGACTCCGAATGAATATACGATATTTCTTTTAATTTCAGTGAACCTTCCATCGCAACCGCATGATCCAGTCCCCGCCCAAGATAAAAAATATCATTTTCCTGCAAAAATTTGTCCGCCAGCGTATGCAGTGATTCTGCCGATTCCAGCACTTGCGCTGTCAACTCCGGCAGTTGCAGCATTTCCTGTTTCACCATTTCACATTCCGCTTCTGAAAGCGTCCCTTTATGCTCTGCCAAGAACAACGCTAATCCATAGAGCGCAATGAGCTGCGTCGTGTATGCTTTGGTAGACGCTACAGCAATTTCCGGTCCGGCATGGGTGTAAAACACATGGTCTGCTTCCCGCGCAATCGTGCTTCCCACAACGTTTGTCACCGCCAACACACGGCAGCCGCGCCGCTGCGCCAGACGAAGCGCCGCCAAGGTATCCGCCGTTTCGCCCGACTGGCTAATCACCACCAGCAAAGTATCTTTGTCAATAATCGGATGGCGGTAACGAAATTCCGATGCAATGTCTACATCCACCGGAATATTCGTCAGCCGTTCAATGACGTTTTTCCCTACCAGTCCTGCATGGTATGCCGTACCGCAGGCAACAATAAAAATCTCCCGAATATGCGCAATATCCTGATAGTCCACACCGTCAAACACCACCGGCTGTCCCGGTGCAACGCACCCACGCAATGTCTCACGGATTGCCTGTGGCTGTTCAAAAATCTCTTTTAACATGAAATGGTCGTAACCATCTTTTTCCGCCGCATTTTCATCAAACGTGACATGGTAAACACTGCGCTGTATCGGTTTCTTTTCCACATCATATAAGTTAACGTCGTTTGCCGTCACAACCGCAAACTCACCGTCCTCCAGCAAATAGACGTCCCGCGTTTCTTTCAGTACCGCCGGAATATCAGACGCGACAAAATTTTCATCTTGCCCCAGTCCCACAATCAGCGGACTGTCTTTGCGCGCCGCAACAATTTGTTCCGGATGCTGCACATGCATGACGCAAACCGCATAACTTCCTTTCATCTGCCGCGCCGCTTTTTGCACCGCCTCCAGCAACTCTCCCTGATAATAGAAATCTATCAAATGCGGTATCACTTCCGTATCCGTTTCAGACCGAAACCGATACCCTTTTTCCATCAAAAATGTTTTGAGTTCCTCGTGATTTTCGATAATACCGTTATGCACAACCGCAATGGTTCCCGCTTCGTTGCAATGCGGATGAGAATTTTCTACTGACGGCGCGCCATGCGTTGCCCAGCGCGTATGTCCGATTCCCACAGTTCCGCTTAGCTCCCCGTCACCGGTTGCCGCGCAAAGGTTCTCCAGACGTCCGACGGCGCGTTTGACCTGCAATGCGCCGCGCTGCAGCACAGCGATTCCCGCCGAGTCATATCCGCGATATTCCAGCTTTTTCAGCCCGTCCAATAATAATTCTTTTGCTTCTCTCTGCCCAATATAGCCTACAATTCCGCACATGTTTTATTCTTCCTTTCCGATTACGTTTTCCGCTCCTTTTCCAAAAAAGAGCGCAATAAGATAAGGCTGTCCTGCAAATTTGGGCACGACAAAAAAGCCGTCCCATTTCAGAAGTCTCATCACCTCTGTACGCCGCAGCCTGATTTACGTAACGATTCGGTTTTAACACCAGATTGATGTTGTGACACAAATCACTTTGTGCTTTTATCAATCGTTAACGGTAGTGCGATACCGTGGGGCACCCGCCGAAGATTCGATACTCCCCATCCTCGTCAACTCACGCGTCTGCATGAGTTCTGGCGCTTTTGAATACGTTTATACTCCTTTCTGAATCATTGCTGCCATGCAGGATGCCGAATCGTCTTTCGCCTGCAAAAAGAAATCCTTTTGCACAAACCCGCTTTACAACAAAACTCAATAATACCATCACTTGACAAAGGTAAATACGGTTTTTTCGGTGAAAATCCTGCAAATCATTGCGTCATCCTCATTCGCGGGCACTAGCCCTGCTCTTTCGTCTTCCTTATCCTTCACACGATTTTCGCCGGAAAAACTCCATAGGATCTGACCGAAAACAGAGGGGTAAAAATGAGGGGCTGGCAAGGCTGAGGACGCAGGCTTGCTTTTGCAAGCCAAGGACGAAAACGCAGTCAGCAGCCATTTTTATTTTGGTCAGACGTGTTTACTCTTGTCAAGTGATGGTACTCCCATTATATACAACAGTCTCCCAAAAGTCAACCATTTTTTCACAGCAAATTTTTTTGGCTTTCAAAAAATCTTCACCATTATCGCCAAACATGCCATATAAAAACGGAGCAGAAAGATTTTCTGCTCCGTTTGGCTCATTTACTTTTTCTCTGTTTTCATGCGGTAGATAACAACAATTGCCTGTTCCCGCAAGGCGTTTTCCTGCGGCGCAAACATGCCGCCGCCCACGCCGTTCATCAGTTCTGCACCAATCGCTTTTTGAATATAGGTTCTCGCCCAGTCGCTGCCTTCTGCTGCGTCTTGTATCCATGCGCCGGTATCGGGCGATACTGTAATTTCTCCATGTTCTTTCTCATAGGTCTCCACCAAAATTTTCGCCATTTCTTCTCTAGTGATAAGTCCATTCGGATTCGCGCCCGCACCATTGCCTTCTAAAATACCTTCTTTTTTGGCTGTTGCCATGTAGTCCGCATACCAATCGTCCGCCGACACATCGGCAAACTCTCCGTCATATTTTTGCATCTCCATGCCCAGCGCACGCACCAGCATCGTCACAAATTCAGCGCGCGTCGTTTGGTTCTGCAGTTCTAAATCGCCGGTAGCAGTTCCCTGTACAACACCTTCTTTGAGCATTTCACCGATTTCCGTTTTCGCCCAATGTCCGCTTAGTTGTTGTTCATAAGGGTCTGCCGGTTTGGGGATTCCGCTTGGTTCCGTTGTGGATGGCGGCGTTGCTTCTCCAACCACTTGTACCAACCCGCCGCCGGTTTTCACCGAACTACTTCCACCGCCGCCGGAGGAACCGCTGCCATTTGGCGTCACGCGAGGCGGATTGCTCGGCGTAGGCGTGGGCGTCGGTGTTGGTGTTACACTTGGGTCTTTGCCGCTATTACCGTCAAATGGCATTGTTTCAGCAAAATAAATGTCGCCTGTCGCGCCGTCTTGCTGAAAGCTAACATTTTCTCCATTCAGCTTCACACCAGCAATTTTTTTGCCGCCCGAATAAAGCTGCAGCCCCTCCAATGGAATGGTTTTAGAGGAATTTATCTCAATATTATTCGCTGTATATTTCACACTAATATCTTGCAGCGCCGTTTTACTGCGCAGCAATTTTTGACCATTTTTTTCGTTCACGGCATTGGTGCCGCCGCGCAAAATCACTCTGGTATAGTATCCGTTTTCCTGCTCCACATATGTCAATATTCCATCGGTTGCATAGTCGCCCACAGCCCGCTGTTTCTGCTGCGCTTTGTCCAGCAATATGTAATAAGTCCCCTCTGTTTTTGTGCTGGTCGCATCGTCATCGAACGTCAAACGAAACGCATTTGCCGCGTTTTGCGCGATATCCAATGGTATGTTTTGCGCAGCGCTTTCCAGTTTTTGTCCGGCTTTCATTGGCAGCAACAATGTACTGAACGTAGTATCGCCCGCCTGATTTTTCACATAAGTCGCATATTTGGCAGGTGTTGCATTACCGGTGCCATAGGAAAACCAGCCGTCTAACAGATTCTTTTCCATGCCGTCGTCCTGCCATACCGGAATCACCTGAATGTTTGCACCACCGGCAAAATTCGTTTGTACGATACCGGTCTGCGCATCAAGCGTCGGGTTTGCATCCGGCAGAAAATGCCAGCCTTGGGAATATTTATTCACTTTGGTGTCCTGCTCGCTCTGCGGTTTCAAATAGTCTGTCACAATTGCATAGCCGGGCCGGATAAATAAAATGGAACGGTCATAGTCCACATCCGCATATTTCACATCGCCAATCGACAAATCCTTATAGTTCGGGCTGTTTAAATAAAGATAATCATAACCGCCATTGAGTTCTGAATCAACGATACTGCCTCGTTTACCGCTGTTTTGTTTTGGGAACCGCAGCGTTTCCCCACTTGGTCCCGTCACCTCATTGCTGAAGTTCCATGTATTTGCTCTTGCTGAAACATCGTTAATTTCCACTGTATTATGTGCACGGTTTGAATTGAGCCATGCACGGTGGGGATTATCTTTGTCATAGTTCATATATTTGGGGTCAACCAGCAAATATTGTCCATAGGCAAACATATTCAATGCCATGTCGTCATGATGACCGTGGTTTTTCACACCACCGTCCGCATTGGTTTGGATATAGGTGTCGTCCGCGCTCCAACCGGAACGCAGAATCGCTTTGACGCCAACCGGATACAAAATGGAGGTATATTCCGGCGCTTTTCCGTCTTTTCCACCGCTGACCGCCCATCTCAAAAATGGGTCGGATACAGCGTTATTCAACCCAAGCAGCCGCGGAATAAAGCTGTCATGATAGGACGCGGCGTTTCCCTGCTGAAAATCCACAAAATTGGGACCTGTCGCATTGAGTACATAGTGCGCCAATCCAATCAGCAGTTCTCCGAATGCGCTCGGCAACTGAAAATCCGTCCAACCCGCTTCGTCTGCCAAACCTTTCATGTCCATTGCTTTCTCAATAATTTCTACGGTATATTCAACAGAGCATTCCGAACAGCTTCCGTCCTCAAATGACGTTTCTCCCGCCATGGCAACATAGCGGTAACCGGCAACCTCAATCCAGCCGCCTCTGCCGCCGATTTCCGGCGTAGCGCCATCTTGTAGCGGCGCTGCCGCGTCATAAAATTCCGGAAAGTTAATTGCCAGATTGCTCAGTCCGCCCGTTTCATAGGAGCCCCAGTTTGTAGTCAGCGACTGCGTATTCCAAAGCCTGATGAGTTCACCGCCCATTTGCCATGCAAATTTCAATAGCGGCGTGAATACCTCTTGGGTCATAAACTCACTGTCGGCATAATATGCCAAGTCAAGCGGCAGTTCCTTTGCACGAACGCCGACATCCAAATTTTTCCGGTAACCTTCCAAGTTGCCCTTTTTACGATAATAATCCAGCCATGTCCGTAGTCCGTGATATGCATATGCCTCATTTTTGGTGTAGCGATAACGCATACGAATGGCGCGGGCATAATTTTCAAACCGGTTCATTTCCTCTTCAAACCGGTAACCTGCTCCACTCGGTTGTTCCCACTTCGGGCCGGATTCACCGTCAAAGGAAAAAATCAAATGTTCCAACCCGTCCCAGTTTACGGTTGCTTCGTCCCATACGGCCGCATTGGTATAAAACAGTACAACGTCCTTGTTTCCCTCCGGTTTGGTGTTATGCCCATAGAGATAGAGCCGCGCCTCTGTGATGTCGTCGCCCGCTACCAAGCCGGTGAAATCAATCTTAATATACATTCGTTTCGTGTCGGAATTTACCGGCTGCGCTTCTCCGATTGCCGCTTCCTGCACGGAAATAGTTGGTTGTCCCTGATAGTTTTCCTTTTTATTGGAACCCGCCGAAATCATCACGTCCTGCGTGGGATAGAATGTCTTTTTCACGCCGTTTACCGTTGCTTCCACATACGGTCTTACATTCTCATTTTCTGTATCCATGCTGTGAAAAACCGCCTGATAACCGTCTTTTTTCAGCGCCACTGCGATAAAACAATGCTCTTTATTCACGCTGCTTGCTGCACTCTGCGCTATCTCCACAACGTTTGCCGAAACCCAATTATCCTCTTTGGGTACGCTGACAATATCCTGCGGCATGAATCCTGTTGCCTGATTGAAAAACATGTTGTCAAATTGCAGCACCGACTGAAGATCCACTCTGCGGTCTGCTGACTCCTGAAGCACGCGGGGCTGGTTCCTGAATTTATTTTTATAATATTCACATACAAATTCCTTTGCAAGTTCATAGTCACCGTCTTTGACTGCTTCCTCTGCACCTGCAAGCAGTTTGCTTCCGCCATAGGAATAATCAATCTGTGGTCTTTTCACCCACTTCGTACCGTCCCATTCGCCAAAGAAACTTTTGTCTGAAATCCAGTTTGGGTCAGAATAGTCAAATTCTTGATATTGTTCCATAGATTCGTGCCAGTAGCCACCAGCTGCCGGTTTTAAAGCGCCTTCCGAAACATTGACCGCCTCACGCGCCTCCTGCGCGGCAAGTTCCATATCAATATCTGCATCAAGCGCTTGGGGCTCTGCCGCTGCATTTTGCTGCGGCACTAATTCCTCCAGCAACTTCGCCATTTGTTCCCTTGCTTCACGATTTTCCTGCGATTCTATCATACCTTCCGGCTGCTGCAGCAGTTCTCCTTCTGCCCAAACAGGCAGACAGGAGACTACCATTGCAGCTGATAAGATTAGGGAAATTAGCTTTTTACTTTTCATTTTTAATCCCTCCTGATATGCAAATGATTTTCGCCGCTTGTTCTCTGGTTAAGTTATCTTGGGGATTAAATCTACCATTTTCATCGCCGCTGATGACGCCGGCGCACACCAGCGAGTCAACCGCTTCTTTTGCATAACCGCTGATAATTTCATCATCAGTAAAACGTTTTGCCTCCCCGGTCTGCGTCAAGCTTCTTCCGGTCGCCTCCAGCGCACGCTGTACCATCACTGCCATGTCTTGTCTGGTAATAGTCTGTCCAACACCAAATGTACCGCAGCCAATCCCGTCGACAATCCCCAGCTTTGCAGCCGTTGCAACATATGGGGTATACCATTCATTTTCTTTCACATCGCCAAAAATGACTGCTGTTTCTGTCGGCTCAATTTCCAGTGTCCCAAGCAGCATTTTCACAAATTCTTCACGCGTCACACTTTCCGTCGGATAAAACGCGCCGTTATATCCACCAACAATGCCTTTCCCCGCCAACTCTTCCACATATTCATAGCACCAGCTTCCTATTTGTACGTCTCGGAATGTGCCGTTCTGCGGTACAGGCGTCGGTGTTGGTACAACTGAACCTTGCCCCGGCAGAACATTGACCAGTCCACCGCCGCTGCTGAGTGCGCCGCCTTTGCCTGCATTGCCTATGCTGTTTTTGTCCGGATACCGGTTGCCGCTGCTGCCACCATTTCCGCCACCGCCACCGTTACCGCCGGAACCGGTCGCTTTTTTCGGAAACGCCTGTTGCTGTGAATAAGAACCGCTGCTAACGGTTGCCGTCAATGTAAACTGCGTATCTTCTTTCGGTTTCGTAAACGTCTTTCCGTCATTGGAAAGCACCGCTGTGTTGGAGGATTCCCACTGAACCATGGAACCAAATTTTCCTGTCGTCGGCAAATCCAGCGCGCCGGAAACAACAGTTCCTTTGTGCAGTGTTTTCAGCCATTCTATATCCGCTTTCACGCGGTTTTCCTCCGTTGGTTCATAATATCCTTCTATTTCATAAAGCCCTGTATAGCCGGCGTCTTGCGATGTCACGCGATAACGAATATATTTCGTCTCAATCGGCTCAAAATCAATCACTTTATCATCGCCAACTGTGATTCCCTCCGCAACCGTCCGCCAACTTGAGCCATTGTTCGATACCTCTATCACAAACCCTTTCACCAAATAACCCGCGCCCGCTTCCTTTTCGTGCAAAACAACGCGTGAAAGCTGCGTTGGCTGTGCAAGCGCAATTTGCAGACTTGCATTTTCCATAAGCGCTGTCCATGCTGTGCCCAGTTGTCCGTCATTGGCATTGCCCTGTGAAGCGCTGCCGGAACTTGCCGTCGCCTTTCCTGCCGTAAAAATGTTATCACTGGGATCACCAATATTTTGTGCAGATTCTCGTTTGACAACAATAGGAATCTCCGCTTCCATTGTTTCATCACCATTTCGCAGCGTTGCTGTCAGCGTCACCTGCTTATCCGCGCTGCTGCGCGTCACCGCGCCGGTTTCAGAAGAAACAGCCGTCTCGTCGGAAGATGTCCACGAAACCAGTTCCGTTCCCAGATAGAACGGTACATGCGCCAAATCCAAATCCTCCACCACTGCCCGCTGCCGGTTGGCGTTTGACCCTTTGATGTTGTCAAACGTCAAAAAATTTGCTTTGTCCAATTCTAGTCTGGTTTTCGCTCTGTTGTCGCTTTCCACTGCCAGACCGATATCGTCAACATAGGTCGTACACGCTGCTGCCCGTCCCGGTCCAAGTGACATTCGGACAGCGCCGATGTCTTTCGCATCTGCATAGATATATTTATCTACTAGCAATATAGACTTCGCGCTTGCCTTATCACTTTTGGCATCATAATCTATGTATATCTGTAATCTGCGCGTTTCCGTGTCGATATAAAACCGCAGTACATGCGTTAAATCTTCTCTGGAAACCATACCATATTGTTCATAGACCATATCATCAGAAACAAATCCTTCTCCGGTCTGTATAAACTCAAAATCTTTCACACCTTCAGCGCTGTTGGAACAACCTACTGTTAAAAATCCGTGGTCAAACGAATACCTTGGGTCTTTTACTTTATTATTCCAGTCGTTCACTCTGACAATACATGCAGTACCACCTTCTGAATCCAGCACTTCTAATGAATATTCGCGGACACCACCGCCCAGTTTATAGGGTACTTCCAAAAATACTTTTCCTGTTGCGCCGAATTTGTTACCGTCTTTTTTTGTGACAAAATTTCGGGTACAATAAAGAATATCCGCTTTTGATTTATGTTTAATGGTTGCCATTCCAATACCGCTCCAAGAATGGATTGATGTTCCCGTACCCACACTAAATGTACCGCATTCATCATCCAATGTCCACCCGTTTAAATCCGCAGTTCCGTTATCGAAAGTCTCACGGTCAAGATATAAATAGTTTGCTTTAGCGGCAGGTATCAGCCATAGATTGAATGTTTTCGTCTGCTGAATCCCCCTATTACTAATATTCGCTGTCAATTTTACGTTTCTGTAGTGTCCACCGCTTTTTGCCGTTTGTCCCTGCTTTTTACTGTTTCTGTTCCAAACAATTTCTCCGTCCGGAAGATGAACTGTTCCGTCTGTTTCAATTAACGTCTCGTCCGAACTGCTCCAAGTCACAACGCTGCCGTCTGGCAATTCCGCCGGCAGTGTTAGATTTTTGGTAATCGCACTTGCGATATCGTCCGTCAAATCCGACAGTTTTAAACTTTCAATCAGACCACTGTTTGTTTTCCAAATCTTAAAACTATAGACGCGTCCATATTCTCCCACAGCAGGGTCGCCCTGCACTTCCACTTTCAGTTGATTCATGGAATCAACCTTCGCGCCGCGTGTATAGTATTTTGTGCTGTCCGTTATCTGCCGGTCTTTACAAAACATGATAGAACAATCCGCTGTATCATAGATGATACCAAGTTTTGTCCGTGTCCCCTGCGCATATGCCGGCGGATTTTTTCCAAGCCATCCGCCCGCTGCGCCTTCTACCGCAGATGCCGCAAAATCAATTTTGCTTGATTGCAGTGATGCGTTGAGCAAAATGCCTTTTTCTCCCAGCCAACTGATATAAAACTTTCCACTGCCGGTAACATTTGTCTGGAAATCCAATTCCATATAATAAGTTCCGTCGCTGATTGCCTTGTCCTCCGGCATATCCGCTAAAATCCATGCGGAACTCCAAGCGCCGGCTCCTGCGGCAGTTTTCTCCGCCGCCAGTCCGCCGTCATCTGTTTTATTGGTAAAGGTTTCGTTTGTTCCAAGGGTATATTGGTCGCTTTCCAGACTATCAAATGTGATGTCGTTCCACATCTCCCAGCCTTCCACCTCACCCTCGCTAACCGCTATTTCTTCTTGCTTTATATCCACTGCCTCAAGTGCGCCTTCCTCCGGCAGCGCTGCATCATCTAACATATCTACTTCTTCCGTGTTTATTAGCGTCTCTCCCTCCGGCAGTTCTTCCGCTGCCACCGGCAAAACAAGCCACACACTCAACGTCATACAAAGCGCTATCGCCATGCTTAAAATCCGTTTCATCTTTTTTCTCTCCTTTCACTTCATTCAAGCTCTCTATCCTGTCTCTGGTGCTATCCTTTTCGTGCCAATGCATTACTTAGCGCACAATCACCACTACCCGAACATTCCGGTGTGGTCTCACGACAAACACCTTGTCTGACGTTGCCGCGCTGCCCGTATAGGGACGAATATCCTCCAGCCCGCCGGTTTTTACTGTTTTCGCCGCGCTGTCATAAATATAAATACTTGGCAGTGTTCTTGCCGGAATGAGCACATCCTCCGTCTTTTCATTTTCTATCATTAGTTTTACTGTATGTACCGTCCGGTTGTTTGCCACGTCCACGTCGTTAAACGACAACTCTTTCACGTATCCAAACAATGTCTCTTCATCGCTGTCCTTATTCTCCTGCATATTTTCATCATCTGTTTTCAAACTTTTGATGATACGCGCATTGTCCATCAGTCCGTTGTTGTTTTTGGAGAACCAAATCAAATCACCGCGTTTGAGCCGTGTAATGGTGTCGTTCTTTCCCTGCACAATGTTGTTCGACATCAGCGTTATCAATTCACCATCATATAATATCTCCGTCCGGTAAACAGTTTCCCCTGTCTCGTCCGTCACCTGCGTAGAACCGGATACCAAACCGATTTTGCTTGTCAGCGGCACAATGTTTAAAATATCATCCGCTTTCATTTGGTCTGAAATGACCAAAAATTTCACTGCCTTGCTGTTTTCATCATATTCATAGCCCTGCGCATAATATTGTCTGTTAGCGTCCTTATTATCAATCCTCAGTTGCACCATATAGTCCTCGTCTGATGCGTCCGGATTCGTTGGTACGCAAACTACCTTCGTGTTGTTGTCAATCCGAAATCCGCCATATGCCACATATCCGCCAAACACTTTGTCTTTCGCATTATATTTAATTTGTATGCCGCTTTGTCCGCCGCGGCGTTCCGGGTCATCAATGGTTTTGAGTTTTCCTGTGCTGTCAAGCTGATATTTCACCGGCCCGCTGCCAAAGTCAGCCATGAATTTTTCCGCACTCATGCTCACACCGTTATAACTCACTTTTCCATTCAAATCAACCACTTTCATGCCGGCATTTTGGCAAACCAATACCGGAATCACATTTTTGTCATCTTTATTTTCGTTTTCTTCCTCTTCATTGCGAATCACCGCGCTGTCAATAATTTTCGCCTGCACATTGCCGAATCCGCCCGCTTGACCCATCTCCTGTATGTATCCATATAAAGTCGTTCCGTCCTCCATGCCTTCGTCCGTTGCATAAACGACTCTATTTTCATGGTTCAAGTATACCGCGCGCACATCACCTATGCGCAATTTGCTTTCTACCGCGCTGTTTGCAAATTCATAGTAGGTGTCGTCAATATAAACGCCTTCTTCCGAACGCAATTCCCGAATACTTCCCTGCACCTTTTTATTCGATACAATCAGTTTGAGTTCTTTTCCGTCTTCACTGCTGAAAACAGAAACAACGTCATTCGCTTTGATATCGGCATATTTCATTGTTTCTCCTGCTGCGTTTTCAATCGTGAAATGCTGGTCGTCGTCTTCTTCATCCAGCGTTAAAAAGTTTCTTCCATTTAAGTTAAACTCATTTTTAAAATATAAGTTTCCATTACTATATGCCTTATCGACAACAACGCTGACATAGGTATTTACAAAAATGTAGTCATATACTTCATCACCATTGTTGTCCACTGCATAAATACTGGTGCTGTTATCATTGATATAGCCTGCGTCAAAAACCGGTACCACGCGGTTATTATACAAATATACTGCGTCCTGCGCTACCGAAATATATTCTTTTCTGCCCTCGCGTTCATATTCCATTCTGGAACCGCTGTAATTCATGTATTCATCTGCTGCGATTGTCACAACATTGTTCTTTTTCGTTGGTGCAACATTGACAATTTCCCAGCGGTTTTCTGCTTCGTTCTCATAGCAATATATCTGCACTTCTTGTCCTATGTAATCCGCTGCATCGGTTTTACCGACCGCAAATATCATGCCGTCAATTTCCACTTCATCGTCACGCAATCCCGTAATTTCATTTGCCAACCACGTTTCATGATTCGTTGTCACAACACCTTTTATCATGACCATATCATTCTTGTCTGTCAACAGACTGCGGAACGTGTCGTCCGATTCCTCATAAACCACTCTGCCATTGCTTGTGGCTTCCTGCAAAAGTTCCACGTCCAGCGCATTATACAGCAGCGTCATTACATCGCCGCGGACAGCAGGAGCGCTGTAGCTTGCTGTAATGTCTTTCAGCAATTGCTGTTCTGTTGCCACCATGATATATCCATTTGGATATCCACCCTTTTGCTGCGCCACTACATCATATCCCAGCGCTTTCACAACTGTTTTAATAGCGTCCTGCAATAACACCTTGTCCTCCGGTCCAAAGTTCCCATCGGGGTATCCTTCAAACATGCCAATACTTGCCGCGAAATTGATGGTACTCTTTGCCCAATGTCCTTCCGGAATGTCGCTGAACAGTTTGCTGCCACTGTTCATTTCACTGATTTCAGCATATCCCCGCAGGTTTATCATCATTTTGGCAAACTCTGCTCGTGTAATTTCTTCATTTAACAATAAATTCCCCTGCTCATCTCCTGTCACAATACCAAGCGATGTAATGTCAAAGACCACTTTGTCTGATACTGCAAACGCTGACATGCTCCCTAAGACCATGCAAATAGCAATCGCCGCTGTTAAAAGCTTTTTCATTCTAATCCCTCTTTCTTTTTTTGATGATGTAAGTTCGCTACATTTTCTGCATATGGCTTTCTTTGTGTACAAAATGTATGCATTTTGTTCCGTCCCTGTTTGACAATACTATCCCCTTTCTTCCGGTTCATTTAAATGGTTTTGTTGTTTAAAAATACATGTATCAGCTTTGTCATAATTATACAATGTGCCTAAAGAAAAGGAAAGACACAAAATATACAAACAGTGTTACATTATACCAAATTAGCTCTTGAAACAAAAAATACGCTTTGTATAAAAAAGCGCAC
>Ga0137297_10598_pt1 | contig 25647 bp, 21 predicted proteins | sample RamsorincwithD2O_FD_97191 | JGI IMG/M metagenome (GOLD analysis project Ga0137297, IMG submission 97191) | Mouse cecal microbial communities from Vienna, Austria - Mucin amended with D2O | ecosystem: Host-associated > Mammals > Digestive system > Large intestine > Cecum | place: Austria: Vienna... | reverse complement strand
AAATAGAGGCAGCAATGGCGAAGGTAAAAAAGAAGCTGGACGAAGATGAGGAAAATGGGGCCGGACCGGATGGAGCGGAAGAGTTTAGACTGCAGAAGGAAGAGGAATTAAAGCGGTATATTTTTTACCATCAGGTTTCTATTGGCTTTTTTCGGAGCAGGATGGAGCGGTTAAGTCTTGCCGTTAAGGAAAAAGATATGGTGCTTTTAAGGGTAGTGATCCAAAGATACGAAAAAGCCCGGCTGAAGATCATGGATGACCGGGGGATGCTGATCCGCTTCGTGATCCTGAATACGACAGAAGAGATCATGGAAAAATACGGGGGCGGGGAAACAATCCAGGAGGGACCGGATTGTTTTCTGCTCTTTATGAACGTTGTCAATGATCCGAAGGATGAGGATTCCTGGATGGAGAAGATGCAAAAAGAAATATCCCATGTACTGTCAAACTTTATGGGGGTGCGGGCGGTATGGGGTGTTAGCGGCGTATTTCAGTCTTTTACCGAATTGCCGGATAAATATCAGGAGTGCTGCCAGAAAATGCAGGACGAGAGAGTGGATTTAAGCGTAGAGATCTATGAGGCGGTGCGGTATATTGAGGGAAATCTTACCCAGCGGCTGACCTTAAATCAGGTGGCATCCAGCATCAATTTAAGCCCTAATTATCTAAGCAGCCTGTTTAAAAAGGAGCTTGGAGTAGGGTTTGTGGATTATATTACGGAAAAAAGAGTAGAACGGGCAAAAGAGCTTTTGGAAAATACGGGTCTTAAGACTTATGAAGTGGCACAACAGGCAGGGTTTGTGGATGAAAGCTATTTTTCCAAAACCTTTAAACGGCTTACGGGGAAGCGCCCCAGCGCATTCCGGAAAAGGAACGGAACATGAACTATATTTCAGGACATCGGGAGCCTGTCAAGGCAGAAGAACTGGAGAAGATCCCAATATACAGGAGCGTTTTTATCAGGATGATGGCGGCGGTGGCGATCAGCTTTTTGGTGGTTTTGCTTGGCAGTTTTTTAGTCTTGTACCACAATGTGATGGATTCCTTAAAGGAGCGGACCGATGCGGAAAAATTACAATCTTTTACCCAGTTGGAGTATAATATTGACGCTTTCTGCCGTGAGGTGGAGTTTTTGACGGAGCGGCTCATCAGTGAGACGGTATTGACTGAAATGGTCTTTGTAGGGGATGTGGATGAGGTCACGGTCATTCAGATGAAAGCGGATTATTTCCGTGGGCTCAGCGGCATCCTTGCCCAATATACTTATGTGGATTCTATCTGCCTTTATAATTCGGAAGGGATGGCGCTTATTATGGACAGTAAGCGGAACATCATACAGGAGGATAACGGGGCAGGCAGTGTTTTTTATAAGGAACAGCTTAAGGACGGGGAGCCGTCTTTTGGTGCGGTAAAATGGTGCGGGGGATATACCAACAGGGATTTTTTTGCCCTTGAACGTAAAGAAAAGGAGGTTCCGTGCCTTTGTGTCTATCGCGGGGTATACTGGAATGCCCACCGGGCATGGCTGGTGGTGAATGTGAACCTGGAGCATTTTACGGATATTTATTATGCGCCTGAGCGGGAAAAGGTACAGCCGGAAGTGACTTATATCCTGGATGGCAGCGGGAAGATCATCTCTCACCCGGATGAGAGGGCGCTTGGGGAGCAGAAAGGGGAGGAATACCGAAAGGGAACGGCGGAGGGAGCTTATACCTTTGAGGAAGATGGGCGGCAGATTTTGTGCTATCCGCTCCGCCTTGGCGGCTGGACGATGGTCAATGAAATGCCTTTGGCGGCCATTTTAAAAGATGTGGGAAACATCCGGCAGATCTTTGTGATCACGGTGACTGTGGCAGTCATTTTGGCAGTTTTGTTCCCTGTATTCTGGGTGCGACGTCTGGCCAGACCACTTTTGGAAACGGTGGAAGCGTTAAAAGATATGGAAGATGGAAACCTGGGGATCGCTCTGGCGGAAGGAGAGAAGAGACTGGATGAGATCGGTCTGCTGCGGCGGCAGTTTAATCGTATGTCTACAAGGATCGAGGAGCTGGTTGAGGAAAATATCCAGATTGAGGAAACTAAGCGGGAGACGGAGATGAAAATGCTGAAGTATCAGTTAAATCCCCATTTTCTGTACAATACCTTAAATACGGTAAAATGGATGGCTGCAATGAAAGGCGAGGAGGACATGGTGGACTGCTTAAGCGCCCTGGGAGATATCCTGCAGCCGATGTACCGGGATGCCAGCCCTTTTTGGACCCTTAAGGAGGAAGAGGAATATATTGTCAGCTATGGTAAAGTGATGAATTACAGGTACGGGGAAAAAACATCCCTTACGGTGAAGGTTCCGAAGGAGCTTAGCGGAGCGGTGATCCCGAAATTTATCCTCCAGCCGATCACGGAAAATGCCTTTTTGTACGGAATGCCTGAGGACGGGGCCGGGATGGAAATACAGATCTTTTGTCAAAAGGAGGAGGACAGGCTGATATTGACTGTATCGGACAATGGAAAAGGGATGGCCTGGGAGGATATGGAAACTCTTAAGGGAGACATCCGGGCAGGGATGGAGACAAAACATATCGGGCTTTCTAACGTGAACCAGAGGATCCAGCTTCTGTATGGAAAGGAATATGGGCTTTGTATTGCCGGGGAAAAAGGGAAAGGGATCCGGGTAACGGTGAGGCTGCCGCTAAGGGGGATATAGGATCTTCGGTTATATTTTTATATTTTTCGGATGTTTTTACCAAAAAAGGATTCCGGAAAGCAATAATTTAATAAGATATGACGAAAAGTCGAAGGAATGTCTATGGCATGTTCCTTCGGCTTTTATTATGATAAAAATAACTTACAAAAAGGAATCTCCCAAAAGGGATACTTTGGAAAGGCAGGGGAAAAATGCCGGTTAGAGAGGGAAAAAAATCATTGGCGGAACGGCTCGGGAGAAAAAAGGTGCGGGGAATCAAATACCTGCTTTTGGCGGTTCCGTTTATGGTCTATGTGTTTGCTATGAATTATGTGCCTTTGATGGGCTGGACCTATTCCGTATTTGACTACAAAATGGGGCAGCGGTTCCTTGATTTTGGTCAGATGGAGTTTATCGGGCTTGACAATTTCAAAAAGCTGTATTTTGAGCGCTCCGAGGTTTTTCGCGTGATGCGCAATACCCTGGTGATGAGCGGGCTTGGGTTATTGTCAACGCCGGTTCCGGTGATTTTTGCCATCATGTTTAATGAGATCAAGGGAAGACGGTTTAAGAAATTTGTCCAGACTACCACCACGCTGCCAAACTTTATCAGCTGGATCACGGTGTATGGCATGGCGTTTGCGTTTTTCTCCGTGAACGGATTTATCAGTATGATCCTGAAAAAGCTTGGCTTTGAAACATCACCTACGGGGATTTTGGGGGAAGTGGAAAAGGTATGGCCCCTGCAGTGGTTTTTTGGGATCTGGAAGTCCTTTGGCTGGTCGGCTATCATTTACATAGCGGCGATCGTGGGGATCGACGCGGAACTTTTTGACGCGGCCAAGGTAGACGGGGCGGATAAGCTGCAGAGGATCTGGCATATCACCATACCGGGGATCCTGCCTACCTATGTGGTGATGCTGCTGCTTGCCATCAGCAACATCCTGACCAACGGATTTGACCAGTACTTTATGTTTTATAATCCGCTGGTGTCGGACCGGATTGAAGTGTTGGATTATTATGTGTACAAAATCGGATTTTATATCAATGACTATCCGTATTCTATCACGCTGGGGATGTTGAAGTCACTTTTGAGCATCGCGCTTTTGTTCTCGGCAAACGCAATCTCCAAAAAAGTCAGAGGGAATGCGATCGTTTAGAAAATAGGGAGAAAAATATGAGAAAAGCAGCAAATAATAAAATCAAGGTCTCCGGAAAGGATATGACTTTACAGATCCTAATCTATATTTGTATGGCGCTGGCGGTATTTATCTGTATTTACCCGTTCTGGTATCTGGTCATTTATTCTCTGTCGGATTCGGCACAGGCGATAAAAGGGGTCTGGATCTTACCAAAAGGATTTACCTTTTACGCTTATCAGTGGATCTTCAGGAATACGGGTTTTGGCCATGCGTTTTTTATCTCCACGGCAAGGACGGTGATCAGCATGGCGCTTTGCCTGATCGGGTCTTCGTTGTTTGCTTATCTGGTGACTCAGCAGGAAATGGTGGGAAGGAAATTTGTTTACCGCTTTGTGATCATCACTATGTATCTGGGGGCAGGGCTGGTTCCATACTATATTACCATGAAGGCATACCATTTAAACAATTCTTTCCTGCTTTATATTGTTCCGGGAATCATCAATGCCTATTATATTATTTTGATCAAGACTTTTATTGAGCAGATACCTTCTTCTTTGGAGGAGTCCGCCAGGATGGACGGAGCGGGGTTTTTTATGATATACAGCAGGATCATCCTGCCGCTTTCTAAGCCGATTATGGCAACGGTAGCCGTGTATGCCTCGGTGGGAGCGTGGAATTCCTGGCAGGATAATTATCTGCTGGTGCAGAACCCTGATCTGCAGACGGTACAGCTGTTATTATACAATTGTATCAATGAAGCGCAAAGGCTGGCTGATAGTATGAAAAGCGGGATGGTGATGGCGCCGGGAGCGGCCACGGTGTCGGAGGAAACCATTAAGATGGCGACCACGATCGTGTCCGTATTGCCGATCATGCTGGTGTATCCGTTTATGCAGAAATATTTTGTAAAAGGGGTTATGATGGGGGCTGTAAAAGGATGATCTTCGGATGGTATCTTTTTTAGCATAGAAAGAAGGGCCGCTTAAGCGGCAGAAAAGGAGGAAACATGAGAAAAGCGGGAATGATGAAGAAACTGATGGCTGTTTTTTTGTGCATCGCCATGGCAGCGGGCGTCTGTGCCTGTGGCAGCGGCAAGGATGAAAGTGTAAGCAAGGACACCGGAACCAAGGCGGATGCCAAAACCGGGGAGGATAGCGGCGCGGATTCGGCATCGAATGGAGAAAACGAAGATGTAGTCACGATCAGGGCCATGGTCCAAACCTGGGGAGACGGCATTTCAACAGATGATGCCATAGGGAGGTATATTAAAGACAAGCTGGGGATTGTCATTGAGTACACAGATGTAACCGACGATAAGCTGAAAGTAATGGCGGCAGGCGGGGATCTGCCGGATCTGGTGGAGCTTCATAATGACGCAGGTGTCCAGATGCTGGACAATCTGATCAATTCCGGGGCGTTATGGGCAATGGATGAATGGCTGGAAAATAATGGGGAAAATCTGAAAGCAAAGATTCCTGATGGATTGAAATATTCGAAAGAAGTGGTAGGGAAGGGAAAAACATATTTTATCCCGGTGGAAGTACAGACAATGAATGAGGATATTCCCAATAAGAACGGTTTCGTAGGATTTTTCACCAGATGGGATTATTATAAAGAGTTAGGTTGTCCTGAGATCAATAATGAGGATGAGTATTTAGAGGTATTAAAACAGATGATGGATGCACATCCGGAAACTGAGGATGGCAAGAAAGTTTATGCGCTGTCCGGCTGGATTGACTGGGGGCTTTGGCCGTATACCATCAGCTATCCGTTCAGCCATGGCTATGGGAACCAGCCTAATAACCAATTATATAATAAGGCAACGGACGAATTGGAAGATATGTTTACAGAGGAGGATGGTATTTTCTGGAAAACCCTTGCTTTCTTTAACAAGGCATACCGGATGGGAATCATGGATCCGGAAGCATTTACCATGAAAGCGGCTCAATATGACGCAAAGCTGGCAAACGGTGAAGTTTTGGTAGGGGCATACGGCTGGATACAGCCTGACCCGGAGGTATGTGGGGAGGATGCGGGGATGTTTGTGCTTCCCGGACCGTTCCCTTATATTTCCCAAATTTATCCGAATGAGAGCAGATTGGGATATGGAAGGAACAATTCACTTATTATCAGCGCAAATTGTGAGCATCCTGAAAAAGTAATGGAACTTTTGGATTTCTTAAATTCTGACGAGGGATCCAGACTGGTGCGCACAGGTATTCAGGGAGAAGACTGGGATTATGTGGACGGGAAACCGGAGCTGATCGGAAAGAGATTGGAAAATTTCCTCAGTAATGATACCACGGAACCGGGGTATGCATCTCCGACAGGAAGCCAGGGGATTGGCAAATATGTATGGTTTACCTCCCAGACAGCAACGAACCAGGCGGAGGATGGTTACCCTCTTGACCTGACGCTTGCTAAAGAATACAGTGTACGGAGCGTGAATGCGGCAGAAAAAGATTTTTGCGACTATTACACCAACGGGGAAGCCAGCTATCCCGGTGAAGCTTATGTTCAATTGGTGAATGAAGGTAAAATGAAAACGATAGGAAAAGGTGGAATGGCAGTAGGTCTTATGGGATCGGTGTCAGACGAATCCGCAAAGGTGTTTACCAAAGCGGACGAGTATTTCCAGGCTAACATTGCCAAGATCATTACCTGTGCGGATGATGATGCCTTTGCGGCACAGAAACAGAAGATGATCAATGACGTGATGGCAATGGGCTATGAAAAAGCACTGGAAGAAGTACATGAAAAGTTTGAGGAGGCAAAAGAAACGGCAAAGGTATTTGAATAAATCCGGTGTAAAGTGTTAAATGAAATTAGAAGGAGAGGGGCTTTTGCTCCTCTCTTTTTGGGCCGAAGTGTTACACAGAAATCCCAGATTTTGGATAAAAACCTTGCATATTATGATCAGGTGTGTTAACATCGTAACTAAGCATAAAATATTTCTGTAAAACAGTAACATTCATTCAGGCACTCTGCCATCTATGTCCGACTGGCCGCATTTAGGATGTGAGCAGCGGGATATCAATGAATTTCAGAAAATCTATGCTTTAAATTCCTAATTAACAAATAAAAAGCAGGGGATTTTGGTTCATTGGCTGTCTTCTGCAGGATGGGAGGATGAGGATGGAGAAAGACATTGTCAGCAACGTTTTCTTTTCCGACAATGAAAGGTATGCCGATATCATAAACGGCGTTGGCTGTAATGGAATTCCTTTTGTGAAGGGGGAGGATCTGCAGGAGCAGGACACCAGATCAGTCCTGGGGAAATTTGCATTTAGGGGTAAAGGGAAGAAAGCTGCGGTAAAATACCGGGATCTGATGCGTAAAACACCTTTTGGGATGAACTTTGCCATGGTGGGGATTGAAAACCAGGAGAAGATTGATTATGCGGTGGTGCTCCGTGTGATGGGATATGATGTGGCGGAATATGAGCGCCAGGCATCGGCCATACGCAAGAAAGTCAGGAAAGACCATAAGGGTTTGACGGATGGGGAATACCTCTATGGCTTTCGAAGGAACAGCAGGCTTTTTCCTACGGTTACATTTATTTTGTATTATGGGGAGGAAGAATGGAACGGGGCCAGAGACCTTCATGGAATCTTGGATTTTAGAGGGATTCCGGAGTTTTTGAAAGATAAGGTTTCAAATTATCAGATCCACGTTATAGAGGTCAGGAAACTACAGGATACAAGTATATTTAAAACGGACGTAAAACAGGTATTTGATTGTATCAGGCTTTCAAAGGACAAAGACAAGCTTTGGAATTTGATCCAAGGGGATGCGGAATATAAGGCTCTGGACGAAGAAGCCTGCGATATGGTCGCAGCTTATGTGGGGAGCGGGGAAAAAATGCTCAAAAAAATGAGAAAACACAAGAAAGGCGGGAAGGTGGATATGTGCCAGGGGTTAAAAGATCTGCTCGCAGATGAGAGGGCGGAGGGAAAAGCAGAAGGAAAAGCGGAAGCAGTCATAGATTTATTATCGGATCATGGCCCGGCTAGTGAACCGTTAAAGAAGGTTATCATGAAGGAAAAAGATGTGGAGGTTTTGCGCAGGTGGCTGAAAATGGCAGCAACAGCGGAATCAATTGAGGAATTTCAGGAAAAGATGTAGATAAGCAGAGGGAATGACAGTGCAATTAGAAACAAAACGCCTTATATTGAGGGATTACAGGGAAAGTGACAGGGCAGCGTATTTTAAATTAAAAAGCGACCCTGAGACAATGTATTATCTACAGGATATCCGGCTTTTTTCAAAAGAAGAGGCGGATATGGACTTTGAACATGTGCTGCAGGACCAGAACAGAACGGACAGACAATTTTATTTTTTTCACATGGAGCTTAGGGGTTCTCATGAACAGGTCGGGAGTGTGGGATATACGGTGGTTGGAAATACGCCGGTTGGGAAAATAGTGGGTGCGGGATATTTTGCATTTCCTCAGTTTTGGAACCATGGTTATATGACGGAAGCCTTCCGCAAAGTGTTGGAATTTGCTTTTCTTAAAAATGATGTTTACCGGGTTACCACGGGCTGTCTTGCGGAAAATGCAGGTTCAGAAAAAGTGATGCAGAAATGTGGTATGATAAGAGAAGCGGAGCATGTGGACTGGGAATGGCATGACGGGAAAATGAAGACCAGGCTGGAATACCGGTTATTGAAAAGAGAATGGGATTTGCTCCAGGGAATTTCAGGGTGAGGAAGGTGTTTTTGATGGGAAAGATTGCTTGGAGACCACAATTGACTCAAAGCTTAAAAATCGCGGCGGCAGCTTTTCTGGCGATTGCGGTATCCGGGGAGCTTGGCCTTAAGTATTCGGCTACGGCGGGCATCATCACGGTATTGAGCATCCAAAATACGAAAATGGAAACCTTGAAAAGTGCGGGGAGGCGCTGGCTGGCATTTTTATGTGCCCTTGCGATATCGGGGGCATGCTTTTTTCTTATGGGATATAACCTATGGGCATTTGGGAGCTATCTGTTTTTGTTTGCTCTTTTGTGTCTTAGTGCCGGATGGGGGCAGGCCATTGCCATGGATTCCGTACTGGTCAGCCATTTCCTGATAGAGCGAAATATGGGGCTGGGGATGCTGGCTAATGAGGCATTGCTGCTTCTGGCAGGTACGGGGCTGGGAATCCTGATCAATCTGCATTTGCGCAAAAAGGAGTCGGAGTTCCAAAGGCTGTCGGGAGAAGTGGACAGCCAGATGAAGGGGATCTTACGGGAAATTTCCGGATGGCTGCTTCAAGGCGGCCAGTGCGGCATTGCCAGAAAGGATTCCTTTAAGCGGCTTAGAGCGGCAATAGCACAGGCAAAAGCCTGTGCGGTTTCCAATTATGACAATACCTTTTTTTCAAAAAGCGGATATGAGCTGGATTATATCAGTATGCGGGAGGAGCAAAGCATACTTTTACAGGAAATATGCAATAATATTGTCCGGATCCAATATCTGCCCCTACAGGCAAAGCAGGTGGCGGAACTTCTTGGGCGGATCGGAGAGGATTTCCACCAGGATAATACGGTGGAAGGACTGTTAAGGGAGCAGGAAGAGCAGTTAAAACAGATGAAGGAGCAGCCCCTTCCGGTAAGCAGAGAAGAGTTTGAAGCCCGGGCAATCCTGTTTTATATCCTGATGCAGACCCGGCAGTTTCTGGAATTAAAAAGGGATTTCGCGCTGATGGAGAAAAATGCAAATTTCCTCTTGCCAAAGGCTTAGAAGTATGATATCATATCATTCGTTAAGGTTGCTTGACACAGGAAGCATTTTAGATGTCAAGAATAAGGCTCCGTGGTCAAGCGGTTAAGACATCGCCCTTTCACGGCGGTAACACGGGTTCGATTCCCGTCGGAGTCATCGTGATTCATAAGCTGTAGATGGCATTGTAAACGTCACAGTATGGTGAATGTCATAATTGGAAATTTGCATATGACCCGAAAGGGTATATGGACCTTTAGCTCAGTTGGTTAGAGCAACCGGCTCATAACCGGTCGGTCCTGGGTTCGAGTCCCCGAAGGTCCACTACATAATTTCATAGTTTTTGTTTTTTATTTTGGCCTGGTGGCTCAGTTGGTTAGAGCGCCGCCCTGTCACGGCGGAGGTCGTGGGTTCGAATCCCATCCGGGTCGTTTGCGTACAGTTTCATAGGATATTCGCAGGTATTATTACGCATCTGGGATCTTAGCTCAGCTGGGAGAGCATCTGCCTTACAAGCAGAGGGTCATAGGTTCGAGCCCTATAGGTCCCACGGATCAATTTCATATTGATTATGCCGGCGTGGCGGAACAGGCAGACGCACAGGACTTAAAATCCTGCGGGACTAATCTCCCGTACCGGTTCGATTCCGGTCGCCGGCATGAAAAACCCCCTTGTTTATCAAGGGGGTTTTGTTTACACTTTATATTTATTTTGTTGCTTTCCATGCTTCATATTGGTTTGATTCCACCATAAGCGGTAAACGCCGGATTGGACAAGTAAGGGCAGTGATTTAGAAAGTAGATTCAAAGAAGCGGGAATGTCTGATATCATAAAATCATGCTTGAAAAAAGGCTGTTTTGAGGTATAATTGGCAGTAGGAAGAAATAGAGAGGACATATCTATGAAATTTGATCTTAAACGGGATGCCAAGCGGCTTGTGGTAATTTGCCTTGCTTCCGTCCTTATGGCTGTAAACATCAAAACCTTTGTAAGGACAGGGGATCTGTATCCGGGAGGGGCTACCGGCCTTACCGTGTTGATCCAGACGATCTTTGAGAGGTTTTTTTCCATCACCGTGCCTTACACGGCGATCAACTTGCTGTTGAATGCTTTCCCTGTCTATATTGGGTTCCGCTTTATCGGGAAGAAATTTACTCTTTATTCCTGTGTTATGATCGTGATTACCAGTGTTTTGACGGATATCATCCCGGTGCATGTGATCACTTACGACATTTTGCTGATCAGTATATTTGGCGGGATGTTAAACGGGCTTGTGATCAGTATGTGCCTTATGGTGGGCGCAACTTCGGGAGGAACGGATTTTATTTCCATTTATCTTTCAGAAAAGAAAGGCGTGGATTCGTGGAATCTAATCCTGGGGCTTAATGTGGTCATCATTTCCATAGCAGGAGCTTTGTTTGGATGGGATAAGGCTTTGTATTCCATCATTTACCAGTATGCTTCCACCCAGGTCCTTCATGTGCTTTATACCAGATATCAGAAAAGGACCTTATTTATCGTCACGAAAAAGCCGGAAGAGATCTGCGATGAGATCTATGCAATCACCAACCATGGCGCCACGATCCTAGAGGGAAAAGGGTCTTATGAGCATTGCGAAAGAAATGTGGTATATTCCATTGTTTCCAAGGATGAGGTGAAACAGGTGCTAAGAAGGGCCAGGGAGATCGATCAGGATGCCTTTGCCAATGAAATGAAAACGGAGGGCCTTGCAGGCCGTTTCTACCAAAAACCGAATGATTAGGGAGCGGATGTGCTTATTTTTGAAAAGGATTGCCCGCAGGTAGTCCTTTTTTATATTTTTTTAAGATTCTTTTATATTGCGTTTATTGAATCATGGAATAAAAGGAAGTAGGATAGATTATATTGATGCAAGGAGATGATGCAGTATGAGGAACAAATTTTACCGTTTTATGCAGGGCAGGTATGGTTCCGACCAGTTTGGACGTTTTTTAATGGCCATGGTGATGGTCTGTCTGGTGCTTTCCTTATTTGGGCTTAAGTTTTTTTATGTGGCAGGCATAGCCGTTCTTGTATATTCATACTTCCGTATCTTTTCCAAAAACCTGTACAAAAGAAGGGCGGAAAATACAGCATATCTCAAATATGAGTATAAAGTAAAACAGAAGTTTGCCACATGGAAACGGGATATGCAGCAGAGGAAAACGCATCACATATACAGGTGTCCCTCTTGTAAGCAGAAGATCAGGGTGCCAAGGGGGAAAGGGCGGATTGAGATCAGATGCCCGAAATGTAACCAGACTTTTATCAAAAAAAGCTAAACGGGTGGCGGAATGTTTGGGTATATCATTATCAATAAAGGCGATATGAAATTTAAGGAATTTGATATTTACCATTCCTACTACTGCGGGTTGTGCGATGCCCTTAAGAAGCGGTATGGAAAAGCGGGGCAGCTCAGCCTTTCTTATGATATGACTTTTGTGGTCATGCTGCTTTCCAGCTTGTATGAGCCTGAGACGAAGGTGGGATGGGCGAAATGCATGGCCCACCCTTTTGAAAAGCACTCGATCAGGAAAAACGAGTTTTCGGATTATGGTGCGGATATGAATGTCCTGTTTACCTTTTATAAGTGCAGGGATGACTGGGCGGATGATAAAAAGGTATCCCGGCTTGCCTACAGCAAGCTCCTTAAGCGGTCTTTCCGGTCGGTCTGCATCCGCTATCAGGAGAAAGCAAAAAAAATCGGGATGCTTTTGCGGGAGATGGCCCAGGAAGAAAAGCGGATGAACCAGGATATTGATCATATGGCGGGGCTGTTTGGCCAGATTATGGGTGAGATCCTTGCGGTCAGGGAAGATGAGTGGAAGGAAGGCCTTAAGAGAATGGGCAATTTCCTTGGGAAGTTCATCTACCTCATGGATGCCTATGAGGACATTGAAGAGGATATGAAAAGGAATCGGTATAACCCTTTACGGAAAATGTACGAGCGCACGGATTTTGAGGAGGAGATAAAGACGATCCTTACAATGATGATGGCAGGGTGCTGCCGGGAGTTTGAGAAGCTTCCCGTGATCGAACATGCAGAGATACTCCGCAATATTTTATATTCCGGTGTCTGGTACCGTTATGAGATGCTCCAGCAAAAGCGTGAACAGCGAAAGGAAGATTATGCGTGATCCATATGAGGTTTTGGGCATTGTAAGAGGTGCCACGGAAGAAGAGATTAAAAAGGCATATAAGGCGTTAAGCCGCAAGTACCATCCCGATGCCAATATCAACAATCCTCGTAAAGAAGAAGCGGAGGAGAAGTTTAAGGAAATCCAGCAGGCATACCAGCAGATTATGAAGGAACGGACGGAAGGATATCAGTACCGGAGTGCCGGCGGGTATGGACAAGGCGGTCAAAGTACCGGCGGGTATGGCGGTTTCGGGGATTTTGGAGGATTCGGAAGCTTTGGCGGTTTTGGCGGATTTGGCAGCGCATGGGGCAGCAATTCCGGCACCGGCTACGAGGAGGACGGGCATCTTAGGGCAGCAGGGAATTATGTGCGTAACAGGTATTATAAGGAAGCCCGTACGGTGTTAGACGGCATGGAAGAGAGTTCCCGTAATGCAAGGTGGTATTACTATAGCGCTCTTGCCCATGCAGGGCTGGGAAACCAAGTGGCAGGGTTAGAACACGCAAGGAAGGCGGCAGGCCTTGAACCGGGGAACCGTGAGTACAGTAACCTGGTATATCAATTTGAAAATGGCGGTTCGTGGTACAGGCAGCGGCAGTATACCTATGGACAGCCTTATTCCGGCGGGAACGGGCTGTGCCTTAAACTGTGCATCGCCAATATGATCTGTAATCTGTGCTGTGGAGGCGGCGGGCTTTGCTGTGGCGGAGTGCCGTATTATCGGTTTTAACAGATAAATTAACAATGATGGAGGGGATACTGTGAAAAATAAATTTTTCACAGACAAATTTGTTCTTGCGCCCAAATTTGCAGGCTTTTGAAAACATGGAGGATTTTTATGAGTGAACTATTGAATGGGCAAAGGATTGTGCTGGGAACTTGTTATTACCCTGAGCACTGGCCGGAAAATTTGTGGAAAGAGGACTTGCGGCGTATGCTGGATACCGGGATCGAGGTGATCCGTATTGCGGAGTTTGCGTGGAGCAAGGTGGAGCTGACGGAAGGGAACTTTAACTTTGACTTTTTTGACCGCTTTTTGGACCTGGCGGAGGAAGTGGGCATGAAGGTGATCTTCTGTACCCCCACAGCCACACCCCCGGCATGGCTTACCCAAAAGTATCCGGAGGTTTTAAACGCAGATATAAAGGGAAATCTGTACCGCCACGGGATGCGGAGGCATTATAATTATAACTCCCCGGTATACAGGGAACTTTGCGTGCGGATCACGGAGAAATTTGCATCTCATTACGGGCAAAGGAAATGTATCATCGGATGGCAGATCGATAACGAGCTGAACTGCGAAAAGGATCTGTTTTATTCGGAAAGCGACACAAAAGCATTTCGGGTATTTTTGCAGGAAAAATACGGGGATTTGGAGGAGCTGAACAGGGCATGGGGAACGGTCTTTTGGAATCAGACTTATACGGATTGGGAGGAAGTCTATGTGCCCAGGTATACATACAGTGATTCCGTCAATCCCCATCAGACGCTTGATTATGTCCGGTTTATTTCAGCAAGCGCAAGAAGCTTTGCCAAGATACAGAGTGATATCATAAGGATTTATGCCAAGCCTGGTGATTTTATTACCACTAACGGTTTGTTCGGGCATCTTGATAACCACAAGATGGCGGAGGAAAGCCTCGATTTTATGACCTATGACTCTTATCCGGATTTCGGTTATTGTCTTGATATGTACGACGGGAGTCCGGCAGCTTTGCGGGACCGGAAGTGGGGGAAAAATCTTTCGGAGGTGAGAGCGGTCTCTCCTGTATTCGGGATCATGGAACAGCAGTCCGGCGCCTGTGGATGGAATACCAGGATGGAAGCGCCAAACCCCAGGCCGGGGCAGATCACGCTGTGGACCATGCAGTCGGTTGCGCATGGAGCGGATTATGTCAGTTATTTCCGGTGGCGCACCTGTACCATGGGAACGGAAATTTACTGGCATGGCATTTTGGACTATTCCGGGCGGGATAACAGAAGGCTTGAGGAGATCAGGCAGGTCAACAAAAAGATCAAAGCGGTCAGCCAGGCAGCAGGTGCAGTTTATGAAGCAAAGGTTGGCGTGATCAAGGATTATGATAATATCTGGGATGCGGAGGTGGACTGCTGGCACAGAAGGGTTGACCGATTAAGTCAGGAATCTCTTTTCGCCGCAGCGCAAAGAAGTCATACCCCGCTTGATTATGTTTATCTGACAGACACGCTTGAGGCGGAGGATCTGCAGAGATATAAGGTGCTGTTTTATCCTCATCCAACGATCATGAATGAAAGCAGGGTAAGGCTGCTTTCCGAATACGTGAGAGAGGGAGGGATTTTGGTCACCGGATGCAGGAGCGGTTATAAAGATATGACAGGACAGTGCGTGATGGATAAGCTGCCGGGGGTGTTGGCAGACCTAACGGGAACGGATATCCCCGAATATTCCCTGATTGCGCCGGATGCGGGCAAGGTCATGGTGGACTGGGAAGGAACTGTGTTTGAAGCTGCCGTGTTTACGGATCTTTTGGAAGCGGCTGGGGAACACGCAAGGCCTGCGGCTTTTTATACCTCGGACTATTATGCGGGAACCTGCGCCCTGGTATGTAACTCTTATGGGAAAGGACAGGCCTGGTATTATGGAAGTGCCTTTACGGAAGAAGCGGCAGAGGTATTCCTTGATAAGCTTGGCGTGAAGACCCCTTATAAGAATCTTTTGGAAGTGCCAAAGGAGTGCGAGATCGCAGTCCGCAGTAAGGATGGGGAACGGTATTTGTTTGTGCTGAATTACAGTAAGGAGCCGGTCCGGATCCTGTTCCATAAAGAAGGCCTGGACCTGTATACGAAAGAGACGGTATCAGGGGAAAGGATTCTGGAAGGCTATGGAACAATGGTGGTGAAATTAAAAATTTAAGTGGAATGCCTCTTGACAAATGCACTTGGGTATTATAAAATGTTTTTTGTTGCAGATAGCAACAAATGTGCGCTTAGCTCAGCTGGATAGAGCGTTTGGCTACGGACCAAAAGGTCGGGGGTTCGAATCCTCTAGCGCACGTTTTCTTTTGCGCTAGCGCACGTTTTTTGTGCGGTTGCGCACGTTGGTTGGAAAATGCGGAAGCACTGATCAATACAGTGTTTCCGTTATTTTTTTGTAAACAGAATAAAGGATTTTTGCATACTCTCACATACCTTTTTGCAAAATGTTAAGTACGTTGTTTGGTTCATAGAAGTTTTATTTGCTATAAGATTTTTACCGGGGTATAATATGAAATATGATTATTTGTGAAACGGTGATGTATTTTTCTTACAGGAAGGGAGACAAACTTAAGATGAAAGCATTTATGAAAGAATTTAAAGAGTTTATTTCACGGGGAAACGTGATGGACATGGCGGTCGGCGTGATCATCGGCGGGGCCTTTACCGCTATTGTGACTTCATTAGTCAATGATGTGATGATGCCCGTTTTGTCGTTGCTTACCGGCGGGTTTGATTTTACATCGCTTTGCGTGGTTCTGGGAGAGGGAGAAGGGGCGGCAACATTAAATTATGGTGCGTTTATTGCGGCTGTCATCAACTTTTTGCTGATTGCCATAGTGATTTTCCTGTTGATCAAAGGGATCAATAAGTTTTCCAGAAAGAAAAAGGACGAGCCCGCGCCGATAACTAAAAAGACCTGCCCGTTTTGCAAGGAAGAGATTGCCATTGAGGCAAGCAGGTGCCCTCATTGTACTTCCCAGCTGACAATGGAGGATTAGCATGGAACAGGCCAGACAAAAAAAGATAGCGGCAATCAATGACCTGACCGGCTATGGGAGATGTGCGCTTGCCGTTTCCCTTCCGGTGATTTCCCATATGCGGATCCAATGCTGCCCAATACCCACATCAATTTTGTCAAACCATGCGGGCTATGCAGAATATTTTTTTGACGATTATACGGACCGCATTCCGGATTATCTTGCTATGTGGAAGCGGCTTTCGCTATCCTTTGACGGAATCATGTCCGGCTTTTTAGGATCGGCAAGACAGATTGAAATGATAGAAAGCTTTATCAATGAGTTCCAGGGAAAAGAGACTGTAGTGGTGGTGGACCCGGTGATGGGCGATCACGGAAAGATTGTGGGCGTTTACACGGAGGAAATGTGCCAGGGGATGAAACGGCTGGTCTCATGCGCACATATCATCACGCCAAACCTGACGGAGGCATGTAAGCTGACAGATACCCCATACAGGGAAAGGGGATGGACGAAAAAGGAATTGTTTACCATGGCGGAGGCGCTTAACGAAATGGGGCCGGAAAGAATCGTGATAACGGGCATTCCGCAGGGGGAGATGATCGCCAATTTTGTCTATGAAAAAGGGCAGGAAGCGCATGTGGTCAAAACTTTCCGGGCAGGGGAGGAGCGGTGCGGCACCGGAGATCTTTTTGCTTCGATCATTGCGGCGGATGCGGTAAATGGGGTATCCTTCCGGGAGTCCGTAAGAAAAGCTTCCGGTTTTGTCAAGAAAAGTCTTCAAAAGTCTATGGAAATGCAGATTCCGGTGAAAAATGGTGTCTGCTTTGAGGAAATCCTGCACACATTGAAAGTAGGGGGAAAGGCAGGGATTCCGGTACGTGCGCAGGTGAGCAGGAAAGGGTAAGTATGGTGAAACGTTTTATAAATGGTGCGTTTAAGATTATATTCAGCAGGATGTTGATCATATTCCTGATGGTAGTGGTACAGATCATGGTGCTGCTGGTAAGTTTTTTGTGGCTGGGGAGTTATCTCCACTATATCTGGGAAGGGATGAGTCTTTTAGGCGCAGTCCTTATCATATATATCGTGAACCGGGATGAACCTGCGGAATTTAAAGTCAGTTGGATCATCCCTATCTGCATTTTCCCGGTGTTAGGGGCTTTGATCTACGTGTTTGTGATGTCAAATGCGGGGGGAATCCCGAGTTTTTTGGCGATTGCCACTGCCGCATCCACCAGCCGGTCCCCGCCTAAACAGATTAAAATAAGGCCTGCTAAAAATAAAATAACTGCTTGTACCATTTTCTTCTTTCCTTTCTCCTTAAGTATTCCAATTTTAGTGCCAAAAATTCTAACGAACAAAAAAGACCTTTGGCACACCAGTTACGTGTGTCAAAAGTCTCGTACTTCCATAAACGGGAAGTGCCCAGCCACAGCTTACCGCCGGGGATTGTTGGCTGAACCTTTACTACTACTCCCTTTCAACTACAAAAACCTTATCAAAATTAAGGCTTCCTGTCAATGCCTATTTTCAATTTCCTGATTTTAATCGTAACGCTTCAGCCGTATTATTTCTGCCGCGGCTGAAGCATTACCTTTAATCCCCTATATGCCGGATCACATCCCGATTGATCCGAAACAGGAAAAACACCGTCATGGAAAGCGACACCAGCTCTGCAATGGGAAACGCCCACCACACATACTGCACTTTGCCGGACAATGAAAGCAGATACGCCGCAGGCAGTAATACCACAAGCTGCCTTGCTATGGATATCACCATGCTGTACACTCCATTTCCAAGGGCCTGGAATAAAGACCCGCAGACGATGCAGAACCCTGCAAAAAGAAAACTGAAGCTGATCGCCCTAAGTGCCGGAACTCCAATGGAAAGCATCATTTCCGACGCGTCAAAAAGCGAAAACAAAGGCGCCGGAAATAATTGGAACACCAAAAAGCCCAACACCATAATCCCTATCGCATAAAAAACGCTAAGTTTTAATGTTTTGACCATCCTGTCTTTTTCCTTGGCACCATAATTATAGGCAATGATAGGCACCATACCGTTATTCAGCCCAAAAATCGGCATAAAGATAAAACTTTGCAGTTTAAAATATACACCGAAAACCGCCACCGCCGTGGAATTAAAGGAAATCAGGATCCGGTTCATCCCGTAAGTCATCACAGACCCGATAGCCTGCATGATGATAGAAGGTATCCCTACCTTATAAATCTCCCCGATCACCTTTTTATCCGGACGGAAACCTTTAAAGTTAAGTTTCACGTCCGTGTTTTTCTTTTCATTGATGATGATCGCAAAAACACCTGCGACGATCTGTCCTGCCACCGTAGCCACCGCTGCGCCGGCTACCCCCATACGTGGAATGCCAAAGTACCCGAAAATAAAAATCGGGTCTAAGATAATATTGATGATTGCACCGGTTCCCTGAGTAACCATGGTAAAGATAGTCTTGCCAGTTGACTGTAACAGTCGTTCGAAAATGAATTGAGTATACATCCCAAAAGAACAACAGCATATGATTGTCAGATACTGCTTCCCATACGCAATAATCTGCGCGTCCTTTGTCTGGCTTAAATAAAATGGAGTCACTGCCAAAATACCTACCACTAAAAACAACAAATAACTCACTGCCGAAAGGAACACACCGTTGACCGCTGTTCGATCCACCTTCCCGTAATCCTTTTCTCCTAATGACCTGGACAACAGAGCGTTAACACCCACCCCTGTACCGACCCCGATAGCAATCATCAGTGACTGGATAGGGAATGCCATTGACACGGCTGTCAGCGCATTTTCATCAATCCTCGAAACAAAAATACTGTCAACAATATTGTAGAGTGCCTGCACCAGCATGGATACCATCATCGGCAATGACATGCTGACCAGCAACTTATTGACCGGCATAGTACCCATCTTATTTGCCTTCCGCTCCTTTATTGCTTCCATAATAAACATCCCTGCCTTTCTTAACGTACCTTTTTCTTTTCACTCGACAAACACATACTTTACCATTATACTAAATATGAAACGTATTGCAAGGAAATATTTCACGGAAATACACCTGTTGAGGAACAACCATGCTGACACTTTTAATTGCTGATGACGAATACTTTATACTAGAAAGATTAAAGCAGATCATAGATTACCAAAGCCTTGGTTACCAATTGACCGACACTGCCCAAAATGGCCGTGATGCCATGCGTATCATTGAAGAAAAGGCTCCGGATCTGGCAATTTTAGATATTAAAATGCCCTGCCTTTCAGGACTTGATATTGCCGAGCAGATTTATACAAATAAGTGGAAAACAAAGGTGGTCATCTTAACCAGCTATGATTACTTTGACTTTGCCCGACAGGCAATCAGCTGTCAGGTCTTTTCTTATCTCCTTAAGCCTGTAAATAAAGCAGATTTGACAGAAATCCTTACAGACGCCGCCAAATTGATCTTGGATCAAAAAGAACGGGATTCCAAACTCCTTGAATATGAGCAATTACAGACAGAATTGCGGCTGCAGCGTTTCCTGACAGCCTCCATCCCCCAGGCCGAAAGAAAAGAATTATCTATACAACTTCCCGGCATTGATGCTGTCCGCGGGATATGCTGCCTTAAATTTGGCAGCCCGGATCACACCAGCCTGCCCCCTGGTCCTATCCGCAAAGCACTCAGAGAAATCCCCAATATACCGCCATACTTTGACATGGAGCATCAGGACAACATCATCTGTCTGCTATTTAAGGAGCGCCGGATTCCCGATTCCCTGCCCGCCTTGATCCAGCGCTGTCTTCAGGAAATTTTCCATACTTCTGTCAACATCGCCTTTTTTAATGACATTGACTGCACTGGCTCTCTTCCCAGTGCCTACGCCAAATGTTTAAAAGGCCTGCAAAGCACCATCTTTTCCGGAGAAAATACGATAACCCATGTTTCCATAGAGCAACTGGAAGAGTTTTCTGCGCCGCTTCATTTTGACTTAAAAAGTCAATTAGTTTCAGCATTACAGAAAAAGGACTTAAGCCAGACCATATCCCTGATCCACGATGCCTTTTTCAAGCTGCGCCAGTCACCTTGTACCGACAATTTAGAAGCTCTGATCCTGGAAGTATTATCTGCCGGAAAAACCGCTTCTGCCCCTGAAAGCATCTCTTACACTGCCCACAGGCTGATGGACGGTCATAATTGTGTGGAAACCTTAGAAGAATGGTGCTGCGGTTATCTGTCCAGGTCAATGGAAAGCAGTGCTTCCGACAAAACCGATTTTAACACCACAAAGATGATCATGGAAATGATTCAAGCATCTTACCCAGATACCAAATTGGACTTGCCTTACATTGCTTTAAAGATCGGCTATACCCAAAACTATATCAGCAGTATCTTTAAACGTAACACTGGGCTTACCGTTGTCCAATATATCACCCAATGCCGAATGAACGCTGCATATCTTTTGCTGACCGCACACCATATGCCCGTGAATCAGGTGTACGGGGAGGTTGGGTATTCCAACCCCTTTTACTTCAGCAAAAGATTCAAACAATACTTTGGATATTCTCCTTCGGAATGTTCTAAAAAGAGCTAATGACTAATCAGGTCAAACGCAGAAGATTCCTTCAACCTCCACCGGGATATTCCCTGGAAGCACATTAAGTCCAATGGCAGACCTGGTGGGCGCAGAATTATTCCCGAAAAGGGAAACCAAAAGCTCACTGGCGCCATTGGCCACCTGGGGCTGGTCATAAAAGTCTTCCTCACTAGCCACAAACACGGTAAGCTTCACACAGTCTTTGATCTTATTTAAGTCGCCTACCTCCCTTTCCAAAACAGCCAATATGTTCAGCATACACTGCCTTGCATATTTCCTGCCCTCCTCCAAAGAAATTTCCTTCCCCAGTCTGCCGGCTATCTTTTCATCGTTTCCTGCAATAGAAGGACCACAGCCTGACACATAAATAAGCCCATCTCCAAACGCCTTGCAGGGTGAATATACGCCCCCCTTGACTGGCGCTTTGGGAACAGCCAGCCCCAGTTTATCTAATCTCTCATAAATATTGGTTTCCATAAACAATTCTCCCTTCACATATCATTTTAGATATAACTTCCTCTTGCCTCCACAGGGATCATCCTCTCCAGTACATGGTTCCTGATCCCATAAAGCCTGTCCGTCAGGTTCGGAAGGACACAGGCATGATTGGGAATGATGGCAAGCTTATCTCCGATTTCCAACCCAAGTCCCTTGTCACTTTCTAAAAATCCATGTTCCTCATTCAATTTCGTAATCTTTAAATCCGGTCTTCCCACCACATACCCAAACCCTGTCTGTCCATGGCCGCAGCCGTCCGTGGTAAGAGTCTTGCTGCCCGCGTCGATAATGCCATGGTTCTCATCCATTTTGCACACTAACGTGGAAACTACCCTTAGCGCACATTCCTTTTCCGTGGCAAAACCGGTAGATAAGGTCATGCGGTCATTAAATATGTAATTGCCGCAGCGTACTTCGGTGATGCCCTCTAAGTACTGACAGCACCTGGCGGAATAGGAATTGCCGCCGCTTACTATTTCCATGGAGAACCCATTTTCCCGCAGCAATTGGGCTGTACCCGTCAACTCGTCATGCTCCTTTTTTGTGTATTCCACAAACCCTTCCATAGAATTGTTATCGTAGATCAGCCCGTTATAATACATCAGCCCACAAATACGGATCCCCTTAAAATGCTTTATCTTCTGCGCAAATGCCAATGCTTTCTCATAAGGCGCTACCCCGCCCCGGTTCAATCCGCCGTCAATCTCGATCAATACCCGGACCGGTTTCTTTCTTGTTTCCCCTACCTTTGAAAGCTGTGCTGCCCCCTCTTTGCTGTTGATGATCGTTAAAACCTCTGCCCTGTCAAGCAGCCGGGAAAGCCGCTCCATCTTATCCTTCCCGATCAGAGGAAAAGCGATCAATATGTCCTTGATCCCAAAATCCGCCATTACCTCAGCTTCCCCAAGCCTTGCACAGGTAATCCCCTCCGCCCCCTCAAAAAGCTGCTGCCATGCAAAATAACTGCTTTTATGAGGCTTTATATGGGGGCGGATCATAATCCCGTAACGCTTTGCCTCTTTGGCCATTTCTCTTACATTTGCCGTAACCTGATCCAACTCCACCACTACCGCCGGTGTGGGAATCTCATCATACATAACAATCCTCCATTGTAAAAAATTTAATGTAAAGCTCCGCTCCTTTGTACAACTGCTCCAGCTCTATATATTCGTCGGCCTGATGAGCCTGACCGATCTCTCCCGGCCCCCAGATCAGAGCCGGAATGCCCGTTGCTTCCTGAAGCATGCCAGCCTCGCAGGAAGCCTCAAAGGCCTTGGGAGTGCTGTCTATGCCCTGACTTTTTAGCAAATTGGAAATCCCGCAAAACAAGGGATGTTCCCGGTCTGCCTTTCCCGGAGGGCAATAGGTCGTAACCTCTAAAGAAAATCCGCATCCCCATTCTTCCCTTACCTTTTCTAAAATACCTGTCATCTCTCTCTCACAGCTTTCTCTTGTCTCCCCAAATATCAGCCTTCTGTCAATCCAAAGCACAGCCTTATCCGGTATCACATTCACCTTGCTGCCCCCTGAAATATAGGTTACATGAATCGAAGGGCTGCCCACATATTCCTGCGCCGCTGCCGAAATCCACTCTTCCAGATTTCGGACTTCCCGGATCACATCCGCCGCCGCGTAAATGGCGTTTTTCCCTAAATCAGCCCGTCCGGCATGGCAGCTTTTCCCATAAATGGTAACCGTAAATGCCATCACGCCCCGGTGCCCCATAGAAAGCCGGAGCCCTGTAGGTTCTCCCACAATGGCAAGATCCGCTTCCTGTGGGGATTTCAAATACTCCTTTAAACCAATGTTGGTATTTTCCTCATCCACGTCATATACAAAATGCAGGCCGCTCTCCGGTTTTATTCCATGCTTTGTCAGGTATTCGGCCGCATACATGGCACAGGCCACACTCCCCTTCATGTCACAGCTTCCCCTTCCATACAGCTTTCCTTCCCGTATTTGGGGAATGAACGGATCGCCCTCCCACAGCTTCTCATCTCCTGCCGGAACCGTATCAATATGCCCCAGATAAATCACAGTGGGTTTCCCATCCTTCCCCGGAATTCTTGCCGTTATATTTTCCCGGAAACCACCGCAGGGCTGCTTTTGCACCGCTATTCCAAGTTCCCGGTAAAAGTTGTAAATGTAATCCCCGACTGCCTTTTCATATCCGGGCCCGGAATCACTTTTCAGCCGGATCAAATCCTCCGCAATTTCCAAAAGTCTTTCTTTTTCCGCCTCTGTCAGCATCCTCTCCCACCTCCTATCCGGTACGTCTTTTTCCTTTAAACAGCCGATGTTAAGTGGCAAAGAAACCTCTCTTCTTCCAGCGTTTTTCTGCCCACCCGGCTACCCGTAAAGGATCCCCTTCCCAATTCCTCTGGCTTCCCCATTCATTAGTCTTTGGACGCTCCCAGCAAGCGACCCGGATCACGGGAAACAAATCCCCGCTGCCAAAATCTTCCGGCATCATAATTTCCAAGTCATCTCCCTTTTTTTCAAAGGGAAGCTTTTTTCCCGTGGAAAGCTCCACCACTTCTGACACTTCCGATGACAGATCGGCAAGCCGAAAACACCTTTCCTTTTCCCAAAAGCGGAAGATCAGATACAGGTTATTACCTCTGATCGTCTGATATCCGTATGTCAAAGCCTCCGTAAGGGAACCGCCGTCATTTCCGTAAACCGCTTCCCCGTTAATCGCCAGCCACCTTCCGATGCGAAGGGCTCTTTCAACAAATTCCTCCGGCAGCCGCCCGTCCGGCTTCGGTCCTACATTCATGATCAGGTTTCCGCCGGTGGAAGCGCACCTGCACAGGCTGTCCAAAAGTTCCTCAGCGCTCTTCCATCTTTCACCTCCGTGGTACCCCCACCACCGCCAGCAGGACACCTGATTGGATTCCCACAGACGTTCCTCGGGATTTACCAAATGTTCCGGAGTTCCAAAATCTCCTTCCTCATTTCCTCCTCCATGCCCTAAAAGCTGCGCCGGATCCGTATCAAACCCCAGACGGTTATTGATCATGATCCCCGGCTGCCAGATGCGCATTTTTTCAACCAATTCCTGGCTACCCAAATCCTTTGCGTTCCTGGGCCATACGCCGTCAAAAAAGAAGTAATCAATCTTTCCGTATTTTGTGCAAAGCTCTTTCACCTGAGTATGGATATACGCCTTCATATCTGCCCATCCCTTGGGGTTATTTTGGGGGCCTTCATAGTATGCCGGAACCCTCCAGTCACACCAGGAATAATACAGGCCCACCTTCAACCCCTTTTTCCGCATCGCCTCGCAGTATTCCCTCACAAAATCACGCCCTGGCGCCTGCTTTGCACTGCTGTAATCCGTGGATGCCGTATCCCACAGACAATAACCGTCATGGTGCCTTGTAGTAAAACATCCATATTTAAAACCAGCCTTTTGAAACATTTCCGCAAGAGCCTGCGCATCAAAAAACGCAGGATTCCATTCCTTTGCCATCTTTTCATATTCTTCCTGATCCAAATGCTCCCGGAACAGTACCTGTTCCCCCCTGCCTAAAACCGCATAGGGCCCCCAGTGGATGAACACCCCGTACCGGTCTTTGGGGAACCACTCAAACCGCTCCGGTATATTTTTATAAAACTGATCAGAAATCTTTTGTTCCGCATCCATAAGCTATCCTCCTTTTTACCCTTTCACAGACCCGGCAGCAAGCCCGGCCTCTATCTGCTTTTGGAACACGACATAGATCAATACGATCGGTAAAACGGAAATACAGATTGCCGCAAACGTACCGCCATAATTAATATCATACTCGGACTTAAACGCCATCAAAGCCAAAGACATTGCCGCTTTCTTTTTATCGCTGCTAAGCAGCATGGAAAAAATCAAATCATTATAAACCTTTAAAAAAGTCATGATAGAGATCGTTGCGATCACAGGTTTCATAAGCGGCAGTAAGATCTGAAACAAAATCCGCAAATGCCCGCCACCGTCCATCACTGCCGCCTCGTCCAGCTCCATGCTGATCCCTTTCATGTACCCGTTGGCTAAAAATACCGCCAGGGATAAATTTGTGGCCGCATAGACACAGACAATCCCCACCAACGAATTGCGCAGGTTCAGCTGGCTGATAATGGATGCAAGCGGAACCAGCATGGCATGAATGGGAAGCGCCA
>Ga0137297_10595_pt1 | contig 25726 bp, 27 predicted proteins | sample RamsorincwithD2O_FD_97191 | JGI IMG/M metagenome (GOLD analysis project Ga0137297, IMG submission 97191) | Mouse cecal microbial communities from Vienna, Austria - Mucin amended with D2O | ecosystem: Host-associated > Mammals > Digestive system > Large intestine > Cecum | place: Austria: Vienna... | reverse complement strand
TGCTGTATATAAAAACACCAGTTGAAATCGAAGATATCCTAATTGTTTTGACAGATGCCGGAATTAACCCAAAGGCAATTTCTAACTGCCTTTATGTTTTAATGGGAAATTCAGCAAATGAAATAGCAAAAGCAATCCGCATTATGATAGACCACAAGATTAGTATATCAGCTATTCAAGGCTGTTTATCGACTTTGGCTGTTGTTGATGTAGAAAAGTTAGACGATGTCTTAGTACTCCTAGAAGGACAAGATGTTACACCAGAAAAGTTAGAAAAAGCGCTTAATATGTTAGCAAGTGCCAAAACAGAAAGAATGCAAGAAATGTGGGAGATACTAGCAAAACATCAGATTAGCCAAGAAGCAGCCAATCGCTCTTTAACTGCTCTTACAAGAGCAAAACCAAGAGAAGTAGACGAAATTCTAACATTGTTTGAGAAAAATGGTGTTTCACCAGAAATAAGAGAAGAAATGTGGACGGTTGCAGTAGCAGACCGCAAGAATTTCCATGATATGCGAAGAGTATTTGACTTAGACTATGTACCAAAAAATAAAGAAAATCATGCTCGTAAAGTACGTTGGTATCTGAAACTAAAAGGATTGAGTGAGCAATATATGGACTTAAAAGAAGTCGAAAAATTTTGCGGTCAACATCATATGACTATTGCCAATTTCCTAAAAGGGGTAGTTTGTCATCCAACCATTTCAGAGTTTTATCCGGTCTTTTTAGAAAAATTGCAAAAAGGTGGTGTCATTTATATTGGCGGTCCAAAAGAAATGACCAAAGAGCAAATGGATGACCATGCAGAAGAATGGATGGAACTTTCTCGAACAGTTGCCCTTACCATTGCTAAAAGAGCAGTTAAAAATGTAGATATACAAGAATTAACAAGTCGAGCAATGGAAGTCATTGTGACAAAATGTGGAAATATTGTTTACAACCTAGAAGATAATAACGACCTTATGCGTGGAGCTATTTTCAAAAGAGCATATAAAACCTTGTTTTATCGCTATGATACGAGTGAAAATGCACTTTCTCTTACCTATGAAGATGCTAAAGGTCAAGTGCGAGAAAGAGATATTGCTATTTATGATAAACATCCATCTGAACGTACCAAACTACAGCAAACCATCGATTACCAAAAAGCAGAATTTGATGACCGTGAGCAAGAAATTATGGAATGCATGATAAGCCTAATTGAAGTAGGGGAAGCAGACGATATGCAACGCAAAATTGCTTTATCGCTAGGACTAGATACTGAAACAATAGAAGCGGCTATTCAAGGAATTCGTCAAAAAATGATTGACAACAAAGTGGTACGAAAATCCAGAAAAGGACGTTATGTATTTAATCATAAAGGAGAACCAGCACCAAAGCCAGAAGAGCCAGAGTTGTAAAGGAGAAGAAATGGAATATTTAGAAAAATATGGAGTAACACCAGAAGAAATCCAAACCCTAAAAGACCGTTATGCAGATGGGATTATTCGCTTTTTATGTGAAAATGAGAATTTTGTTGTTTCCAAAATTCAATATTTACAAACCGAAAAAATCCATAAGATTTACTGGCTTATGATAAACAATATCCAAATTTTCTTGGAAAGTAAAACTGCACTCAAAGAAAAAATAGAGGGAATGAAGCAAAAAGGAATGACAACCAAAGAAATTCAAATGGCTTTATTGCAAGAAAGATAACGAAAAATACCTTGCTACATTTTGGAAGCAAGGTATTTTTATGTATAAAATCCTTGTGCATTTTCCATAATAATACAAAAAGAAAGAGGGAAGATTATGATCAATTTTCGTACGGATTTAGCACTAGAAAGAAGAGAGGTTTATCGCAAAGCCAACCGTCTAGAACAAGAGATTGAAGGGATTGAAACAGAAGAAGAGCAAGTCAATGAGAAAATTCGAGTAAGCCGTGTTAAAATTTTGGATGCAAAAGGAGAAGATGCGATTGGAAAGCCAGTCGGTAGTTATATTACCGTGGACTTGAAAGGACTAAAAACAGCAACCGAAGAGGAAATCGAAAAGGCATCCAATGTGGTAACAAAAGAATTGAGAGCCTTAATTGAAAAACACATTGGCTCGCAAGATAGTATTTTAGTAGTAGGTCTCGGAAATGAACAAGTAACACCAGATGCCCTAGGACCAAAAGTTGCCACGCAGATTGATGTAACTAGACATATCCTAAACTATATGCCAGAAGTCTTAGAATCTGGAACAAGAGAAGTGAGCGCTGTATCGCCAGGGGTACTTGGAACGACTGGAATTGAAACACAAGAAATCTTAAAAGGAATTGTAGACCATGTGAAACCAAAATTAGTCATTGTGATTGATGCACTTGCTTCGAAAAGTATTGAAAGAATTAGCAGTACGGTTCAAATTGCAGATACAGGAATTGTGCCAGGTGCAGGCGTGGGGAATACCAGAAAAGAATTAAGCGAGCAATCTCTTGGCGTTCCAGTTGTTGCTGTTGGTATTCCAACTGTAGTAGATTTAGCAACAATTACAGACGATTGTCTCGATTTATTTATTACCAAATTGCAAGAAGAAGCAAAATCCAATGAGTATCTCAATTCTTTGAAAGAACAAGACAATTATGAGGAAATTAAAGAAGCATTGGTACCAAATGGATACAATATGATTGTAACGCCAAAAGAAATTGATGACCTAATTGAAAATATGAGCAGTGTTGTAGCAAGAGGTATCAATTTTGCGATGTAAGGGATTTTCTATAAAAGATATTGACATTGTGAAAGAATACTATAAAATAAAGATAACGAAGTAGGTAAGAAAAAGTTTCACTTTAATAATTTAAGGAGGGAATGAAAGTGTGTAAACTTTGTTCAAAGCCATTCCACACGATTGTTTCTTTAGAGAAAGGAGACAATTGGGAACGGTTTCGAATCACCGTTCATCTGCCAATGGTAAACGGCTGGTTCGAGCAGGTTCGGCTCAATGTCATAAAAAGTGAGTCAGAATGGAATGGTGCCAGATACGAGATTCAGCACAAAGAAAACGACGTAGAATATGCCATTTTTGAAGCAGATGTTATGCTGGAAACAAGTGCACTCTATTACTACTATATCTCGTATGTGTGTAATGGAAGGTACACACTCCTAAAAAAGGAGAGCATCACAAAAGAGCAGTCGATTACTAGGCAAGAATGTTTCAAACTTTCCGTCAATTTTCACGCACCGGACTGGGCAAAAGGTGCTATTATGTACCAAATACTTCCAGACCGATTCTATCGCAACCATTCGGTAAAATTGCCAGAAATCCCGGGCAGAAGAATGATGGATAACTGGTATGAGAAGGTGCCATTGGGAGCAAATGAAGTAGGAGAGTGGAACACCGAGTTCTATGGCGGGAATCTCTTAGGAATTGTGGACAAATTGGACTATATCCAAAGCTTTGGCGTAGACATTTTGTATCTCAATCCAATTTGCTATGGACAATCAAATCACTTGTACGATACAGTTGATTATGCCTGTGTAGACCCATTTCTTGGGACAAAAGAACATCTGCAGAAATTGTGTGAAGAACTGCACAAACGCAAAATGTACCTTGTTTTGGATGGTGTATTCAATCATACAGGGAACCATAGCGTGTATTTTGACCAATTTGGAGAGCATGGAACAAACGGGGCGTACAATAACCCAGATTCGCCCTATCGAAACTTCTACCGGAAAACTTGGAGCAATGGAGTCGAGTATTATAACTTCTGGTGGGGGCATCGAAACTTGCCTGAGTGTAATACTTTGTCAGAAGATTGGATTGCGTATATCACAGGCGAAGGAGGTATCATCGACCAATGGTTTGCTTGTGGCATTGACGGAATCCGGCTGGATGTTGCAGACGAACTTTCAGACTTAATGATTGAACGGATTTTAATAGCAATCCAAAGGAACAAGCTAGATGGCTTCCTTTTCGGAGAGCAATGGGACAATCCAATGCGAAGAAACCGTGGATTCTTAAAATCTGGCAAGGGTATGCATTCGGTTATGGACTATCTTTTAATTGATTCGCTAATTGGGTATTTCAATTACCAAGATGCGAAGAAACTGGGGGATATCTTAAATGAGATTTTTACCGAATATCCCAAAGACACGATTGATACCTTGATGCAACCGACTTCCACTCACGACATTTCCAGAGCAATCGAGTTGTTTGCGACCAATTCTTTTAACCCAAGGAAAGGGCATAACTGGGATTTGGATTGTGGAAATGCCTCGGATTTTGTGCGGAACCATCAACTGACCACAGAAGAGTATGAATTTGGCAAGAAGAAATTTAAGAGTTATGCAGTAGCATTAGCATTTCTGCCAGGAATTTTCTCCATCTTCTATGGGGATGAAGTGGGATTACAAGGCATTCATAACTTGGCAAATCGAGCACCCTTTCCGTGGGGAAGAGAAGATGTAGAACTGCAAGCGTATTTTAGAAAAATGCTGTCTGTGAGAACACAAAATGAATTCTTGAGAACAGCAGAGTGTAAGATAAAGAAGATTTCCAAAGAACACTTTGTTTACGAAAGAATCGGCAAGCAAGAGTCAATCCTTGTTATTGCCAGTCGAACGCATTATGAAACCTTGCTACACATTCCAGCAGATTACCAAGATGCAGAAATTCTTTTTTGCATTGGAGAGCAGACAGATCGGAAAACGCTTATGCCATATGGTGCTGTCATTTTTAAGAAGAAACGAAGTTAAACACAATGAAAAAGGAGAACTGCCAAGATTTTGGCGGTTCTCCTTTTCTCTATGTTAGGTGGTAAATATAATACGAAGGAATGCAAATAATAACAAATGACAAGGATAAAATACGTAGAAGAAATATTTAGATTTTTTTCCTTGTTTTCCGTTATACAAAAGAATCGGAACAATGGCAAGGCTGGTAAACAAACAAAGAAGTATATTGGGATAATAGAAATTGGTTTGTAAAAAACTTGGGATAAATTTCACTATGGTAAGCCCCAAAAAAGCAAATACCATGCCAATTTTATGGTTACGGAGCACATAAAATAGAAAAATAAGAAGTACCCCATAATAGCCATAATCTGTATGAAGTAGGCTGGCTAGTCCAGCAAGCAGAATACAAGCCAAAAAGCCAAGCCATTTAGAAGGACATTTTTCATAAGCATAAATGGCAAAAAGTCCAAAAAGAAGGGTAAAGAAAATATTAAGTGTTAAAAATTCGCCAGTTATGGTATAGAGAAAAAGAGAAAATGGAATTTGGGATAGCAGTGCAAAAAGGAGCAAACGAAGTGCATACTTGTTCGGATTGCTCGTATGTTGGAAACCTTGTGAAATTTGGAAAGCAAAAATCGGAAAAGCAAGTCTTCCAAGATAATTCCAAGGGCTAAATTTGCCATAAAAAGCAAAAGAAGCATGGTCAATCAACATGGAAATAATCGCAAAGATTTTCAAAACAAAACTGCTCATTTTTCTCCTTCTTTCTCAATCTTTTTCTTGTTCAAATTATATCGTTTCAAAGAACAAAAGTCAAACAAATGGGAAGTTTGAAAAAAGATACAAGAACGGTTGAAATTAAAAGATTAGTAGGATATAATATGAGGTATCTTGGGGGAATATTAGAAAAAGAAAGAAGATAAAGGAAATGAAGAAAAAATTGAAATTATTGGGGATTGTTATTGGGTTACTCTTTTGCGTGGGAGTAACGCTAGTAGCATTTTGTTATCGAGAACCAAAAGTAGCAGTATTGTCATATCACAATGTGGCAAAAAGAGAAGAATGTCCAGACGAAGATCCATGGTGTGTTAGTGTGGATTGTTTCGAAAAAGAAATGAAATATCTACATGATGCAGGATACAAGACCTTAACAATGGAAGAATTTTACGAATGGAAAATAGGGAAGAGAAGAGTTCCGTTCCGTAGTGTTCTCATTACCTTTGATGATGGGTTATTATCCAACGCAGAATATGCCATGCCAATTCTAAAGAAATATGGACTAAATGCAACTATCTTTTGCATCGGAAAAAATGTCGAAGAGTCCAAAGATGAAACTTGGACAGGGGATAAAACCCGCTATATGATGCGAAAGAAATTAAAAGAGTACAAGAAAAATTATCCAAATATTGAGTTCTATTCTCATTCGTATAATATGCATTATGATAATGCTGTGGATACACAGACCAAAGAAGAAATGAAACGCAATGTGAAAAGATATGAAGAACTCTTTGGCAAAACAGATGTAATGGCATATCCATACGGAAGATATAACGATAAAGCCATTTCTGTTTTGAAGGAGCATGGCTATAAAATGGCATTCACATTGTTGGATAATCGAAAAGCAACACGCAAAGACGATAACTTCAAAATCAATCGTATCAATACATCTTATGATAAACCACTGTATAAATTTGCATTAAGACTGTTATTACCATATTAAGGAGGTATCCATGGAAAAGGTCAGCATCGTTGTTCCAACCTATAACAATGAAAAAGTATTAGGAAAATGCCTAGACTCTATTCTAGCACAAACCTATCAAAACCTAGAAGTCATTGTCGTAAATGATGGCTCAAAGGACAAAACGCGGAAAGGTGTTAGAAATGTATGCGCAAAAAGACGAGCGCATTGTAGCTGTTACCCAAACGAACAAAGGCGTTAGTGCTGCCAGAAATCTAGGAATTGGAAAAGCAACCGGAACTTATCTAACCTTTGTGGATGCAGATGACCAAATCGAAAAAGATATCTTTGAAAAATTAGTGAAAAAAATAGAGGAAGAAAAAGTCGATGTTGTGCGATATAATTGCTATTACAGCACAGCAGAAAATGCCAAGATGTCTACTGGAAATATGGCTGGTTTTATCAATCAAAAAATCGAAAAAGACCAGTTGGAGGAAGTCAGAAGAAAACTCATTACAGGGGAACTTTCCGGCTATGTATGGTTACTATTTGCAAAAACAGAACAAATTCGAGAAGCTAATAAAGGACAAGTCTTTAATAAAAGAATTCATTATATGGAAGATACCTTAGTATGTTTAGAAATGTTTGGCAAAGTACAATCTGCCTATTTTTATGACGAACCGGGTTATTACTATTACTACACACCAGACGAAAAACTACGTGAAAAAAGTTTTTATCAAAATTACCTTAAAAACTTAAATGTCGTGTATTCCAAAATGAAAACCATCTTAAAGAAACAGCATTGTTTTTCAAAGGAAATGGAGAATTTAATTGATGTAAAATGGTTAAATACAATTGTAGACCATTTTGCACTCATTGAAAAGACAGATGCCAAAACAAGCGCAACCGAAAAATTACGTTTAGTGGCAGAACTAGAGTATACCAAAGAGCCAGTAGCAAGTGAGTGGTATCCACTAAAATCCTATAATGCGAAAATGGTACAACTATTACAAAAGGAGAAATATGGACAATTTTTCTTTCTAAACAAGGTAAGAAGAATTGTAACAAAGTTAAAACACTAAAGGAGAGAAAGATGAGAGTAATTACAATCAAGAACTGGAAAGCAGTAAATGCAGTACCAAAGGCACTCAAAGATGTCAAAAATATTTTGAAAAAAACATATAAAGCACAAGACTGTATTATTGATATGGAAAAAGGAAAATTTCGTGCGAAAAGAAAATTAGCAAAACAGTTAATAGATAGTGCATTTTCAAATGAAGTATTTGTCATCCAATATCCAACTCCAGTTGGAAAAACATTACTCAGTCTGGCCAATAAGAATAGAACGATTTTACTCATCCATGATATTGTTGGCTTACGCTATCAAGATGAAAAAATATTAGCAAAAGAAATCAAAATCCTAAAGCGTTTTCCATATTTAATCGTACACAATCAAAAAATGAAAGAATTTTTAATGAAAAAGGGGATAAAATCCCAACAAATGTATTGTATTGAACTTTTTGACTACTTGTACGAAGAAACCGAAAAAAAGAAAGAAAATAAGACTCTAGTACCAAGACTAAAAGATGAAGTGGCTCTTTGTTATGCAGGAAGCCTATTACCAGATAAAAGTCAATTTATCTACCAATTAACCGAAGATACACTTACTTTTCCATTGTATTTGTATGGAAGTGAAGTTGATCAGAGGCAATTAAATGCAAAAATTCATTATGAAGGAAATGCAAAACCAGATGAATTGCCAGCACTGATGAAAGGAAATCTAGGTATTATCTGGGATGGACAATGGGATGAAGTTGACGAAAACAAAGGCTATAAAAATTATACCAAATACAATACACCACATAAATTGTCCTGCTATTTAGCAGCAGGAATGCCTGTCATTGTTTGGGAAAAATCTGCAATCGCAGAAATGGTAAAAAGAGAAAACATTGGCTATACGGTTCGTACCTTAGAAGGAATAAAAAATCTAAATTTGCAAGAATATTCTGTGAAAAAAGAAAGAATTAAAATCTTTCAACAAAAAGTAAGAACAGGCTATTATACCAAACGTGTGATGGAAGAAATCCGAAAGAAGATGGAAGAAAAAAATCGATAAAGGAAAGGAATACATGGAGAAAAAGAGCATTTCGAAAAACTATTTGTATCAATTATCTTATCAAATACTAGCACTGATTATTCCGCTGATTACAACACCATATATCTCGAGAGTATTAGGAGCAGAAGGAATTGGAATTTACAGTTTTACTTACTCGATTGCAACCTATTTCGTTTTATTTGGCTCACTAGGAATTGCAATGTATGGTCAGCGTGAGATTGCATATATTCAAGACAAAAAAGAAGAACGAGATAAAACTTTTTGGGAAATTGCTATTTTGCGAATTGTTTTAATGATGATTTCAGCAACGATTTTCTATTTTGCCTATTGTACAGGAGCAGAATATCAACTATATTTTCGCATTTTATTGTTAGAACTCGTTAGCAATGCTCTTGATATTAGCTGGTTTTTCCAAGGAATGGAAGAATTCAAAAAAACAGTAACCAGAAACTTTATTATCAAAATTACATTCACCGTATGTATTTTCCTTTTTGTAAAATCGCCAGAAGATTTAGTTAAATATTTCTTAGTAGCCATTGGAGGGAATCTATTAGGAAACCTATCTTTATGGCTCTATGTGTCCAAATATGTAGGAAAAACAAAAGTAACACAATTAAAACCGTGGAGGCATCTAAAACATACTTTTTATTTGTTCCTTCCACAAATAGCAACACAAATCTATACCATTTTAGATAAAACAATGATTGGGTATATGGTAAATAATAAAGCAGAAGTAGGGTATTATGAACAAGCACAAAAAGTAATCAATATGTTATTAACACTAGTTACTTCCTTATGGCCAGTTATGTTACCTCGTATGGCAAATACATTTGCAAATGGGGATAAGGCTCAAATGAAGAAATATTTAGCTACTTCTATGAAATTCAATTACACGCTTGCTTTCCCAATCATGCTTGGTGTAATTGCAGTATCGAATAGTTTTGTGCCAATTTTCTTTGGAAAAGGCTATGAAGGAGTTGTGCCACTGGTTAATATTTTAGCGGTTAGTATTTTATTCATTGGAATGAATAGTGTAACAGGAACACAATATTTATTACCAACCAAAAAGCAAAAAGCATACACCATCTCTGTAACAGTAGGAGCAATTGTGAATTTTGTCTTAAACTTAATTTTTATTGGTCGCTATCATGCGATGGCGGGAGCTGTAACTACTGTCATTGCAGAATTCACAGTACTTTCTATTCAAATATGGAGTATCCGAAAAGAGTGGCGTTTAACGGAAATCCTAAAACCAGGAATTAAGAATTTAATTGCCGGAGTTGCTATGTTTGTTGTTGCTCTTGGCGTTGGAACTGTTATTTCAAATCCAGTGCTTTCATTAGCAACCCAAATGGTAACAGGAGCAATAACTTATGGAATTGTCTTAATTCTCTTAAAAGATTCATTTGTTACTATGATATTAGATAAATTCAAACAGAAAAAGGAAATGCCAAAGGAGGTGTAAGGATATGAAGAAAGTAGTTATTTTGCTATTACATATGAGACATGGAGGAATTGAAAAACAAACGATAAATTTTGCAAATGAGTTGTGCAAAGATTATCAGGTGGAGATTATTTCTTGTTATGATATGCTTTCCGAACCAGCCTATTATGTGGACAAACGCATTAAGATTACCTATTTAATGCATGATAAGCCAAATAAACAAGAGTTTCAGGAGGCAGTTCACAAGAAAAAGATTTTTCGTATTCTAAAAGAGGGAATTCACGCATTTTCTATTTTACGAAAAAAGAAAAGTTATATGAAAAAAGCAATTCAGAACCTAGAGGCAGATTATGTGATATCCACTCGTATTGAATATGCAGATTTACTTTCAAAATATGCACCAAGTGGCGTAAAAACCATTACACAAGAGCATTTACATAATGATAGCCCAGAATATATCAAACGTATGCAAAAAGCATGTCGAAATATTGATTATTTAGTTGCCCTAGGACCTGGATCAAAAGAGAACTATGTCCGCTGGCTAGATGGAAATCGAAAAATTGAAATTGTCCAAATTCCAAACTTATTAGATAAAGTACCGAATTTGAGCAGTGATTTACGAAGTATGCAAATTGTCAGTGTAGGAAGGTTACATCCAGTCAAGGATTTCTGTTCTTTGATTGATGTGTTTGAATTGGTCCAAAAACAAATTCCAGAAGCACGCCTAACCATTGTTGGAGGCGGAGAAGAAAGAGCAAAACTAGAAGCAAAGGTAAAAGAAAAACGCCTCAATGGAAAGGTCGTTATTACAGGAATGGTGGACAAAGAGCGAGTTCAAGAAACTATGCTCTATGCCAGTGTCTATGCTATGACATCGCTAACCGAATGTTTCCCAATGGTATTATTAGAGTCTTTTTCGTGTGGTGTACCTGCTGTTGCTTTTGATGTTCCAGTAGGACCAAAAGCCATTATTAAAGAGGGCGAAAATGGACATTTAATTCAAAACCGAGATAAAGAAGAAATGGCAAACCGTATTATTGAGATTTTAACGAATAAAACCAAGCGAGAGAAATTAGGAAAAAACGCAAAGCGAGATGCGTACCAATACTTGCCAGAGGCTGTTATGCCAAAATGGAAGGAAATTCTAAAATAGGAGGAAAGTATGCTTACTGTTTTTACGCCAGCATATAATAAGGCAAAAACCTTAAAAAGGTTATACCAATCTTTGCTTGAGCAACAAGGATTACAATCGTCTTTTGAGTGGATTGTGATTAACGATGGTTCAACAGACGAAACAGATAAAATGGTACAAGAATGGCTTACCGAGAAAAAAATAACCATCCGATACATACCAAAAGAAAATGGTGGAAAACAACGAGCATATAATGAAGCAGTGCAAATGGCTCAAGGAGATTATTTCATTTGCATTGACGGAGATGACTATTTGGTTCCGGGAGCACTTGCAACCGTAGAGAAAGAAGCAGAAAAAATAAAGGATGACCCACAAATTGCTGGAATTGGCTTTTTAGAATACAAACATGGAAGCAAAGAAATCGTAGGCAGTAAATTTCCAGAAGACCGCATGCTGTCTACCTACTCAGATATTTACTATCAATATCAAGTAACAGGAGATAAGCAATTAACATTTAAGACAGAAATATTGCGAAAATACCCATTCCCAGTCGTAGAAGGAGAAAATTTTATTCCAGAAGGCATTCTATTTAATCGTATTGCAAAAGAATACAAAATGCTATTCTTAAATGAAGTAATTGCTTATGTAGAATACTTAGACAATGGTTATTCAGCCAATTATTTCAATTTAGTAAAGAAAAACCCAAAAGGAAATATGCTTTACCTAAAAGAATTATATGAAGTTACACATAAACTCTATGATGTAGCAGCTTTTGACCTATTTGGGATTTATGCAAAAGAAAAATGGATAAAAGTTGTTCAGCAACATCAAAACCCATTCTTAGCAACATTATTGTATCCAATTGCGTGGGTAAAATACAAGCAAAAAGGTTAAGGAAAACAGATAGGAAGTGAAAGATTGAAGAAAAAATTATTATTTTTTGGCTATACCCTCCAAATGGGAGGTGCGGAAAAAGTATTGGTAGATTTTTTGAATGTTTTAGCACCAGACTATGAAATTGATTTGGTTTTATTGCAAGCCAAAGGTGAATTATTAAAAGATGTGCCAGAAACCGTAAAGGTTCAGCAAATTCGAAATAACCCTGTTTCATACAGTTTGTTTCGCTATATACCATATTTTCGCAAAAAGAAAATTAACCAGATTGCAAACCAAAAAGAGTATGATGTTGCGATTGGCTTTTTGGAAGGAAGAAGTGCTACTTGGGTAGCGGATATTCAGAAAAAAGTTCGCCGTATTGCATGGATACACAATGATGTTACGAAATTTGATATTGGAATTCCAGAAGCGGAAATTAGAACAACTTATCCGCAAATGGACGAAATTGTTGTGGTATCTGAAGAAGCCAAGAAAAACTTTGCAGAAAAATATGCAATTCCAGAAGAAAAAATGACAACACTATATAACTTAATTGATGACAAGAAAATAGAAATGTTAGCACAAGAGAAAGTTGCACCAAACACCAACTTTACATTTGTGAATGTAGGGAGAATGCGTCCACAGAAAAGACAAGATAGACTAATTGAAATCGCAAGCCAATTAAAACAAGATGGATACGATTTTCAAATTCAAATTATTGGAGATGGCGTAGAAGAAGAAAAACTAAAAGCACTTGCCCAAGAAAAAAAAGTAACGGATGTTGTGCAATTTCTAGGACTACAAGAAAATCCATATCCCTATGTTAATCAAGCAGACTGCTTTGTCTTAACGAGCGATTTTGAGGGATTTGGCATTGCTGTCAAAGAAGCGTTGTTACTAAAAACACCAGTCATTTCAACCAATGTAACTGGTGTGAAAGAATTATTAGAAGAGGAACGATATGGAACTTTATGTGCCATTGATACAGAGGCTGTTTACAAAGCCATGAAAGATGTATTAGACCACCGAGAAAAATTAGATAACTGGAAGAAAGCATTAGCCCAATATGATGGAAAAAATGAAGAAATTATCCAGAAATTAAAAGGAATTATTGAAAACAAAAGATAAAAAGGGGAAGATGGAGGAGAAAATGAACAAAATAAAAAAGATTGCAACCGTAGAGAATTTAAGTAAAATATTTCTAATTTATATCTTATTACAACCATTTTTTGATATTCTAAGTTTCTTAGATATTCGAGGAATGATACCATTTGGTATATCCACTTATGTAAAACCACTGATTGTATTTGGATTGGGAGCATTTATCTTTTTTACCAACAAAGAGCAACGAAAAAAATGGTTTTTACTCTATTTTATTTATGTTGTTTTAATGATTATTCATTCTTTGATGTTAAAAGAGTTAAATACGGCAAATTCAGTTGTATTTCAAGAAATACGCTATATGATAAACATTGCCTATATGCTTGCTTTGTACATGATATTTGACTTTTTCTATCGCAATTATGAGAACCGAGAAGAATTTATCCAAAAACTAAAAAAGACGATTGTTTGGACCTTCCTTTTCTATTGCATTACCATTTTACTTGCGATTGTAACAGGAACTTCTGGCAAAACATATGAATATGCAGATCCAAATAAGCAAGGTTTCAAAGGTTGGCTAGACTCTGGACAAATTTTTGGACATGCTTTATCCATTTGGATACCATTTATTTTATATTACCTATTAAATTTCAAACATGAAAAAAAGGCAGTCGAAGTCCTTGTTAAGATAATGGCAATTTTACCAGTTGTTATTTTGAGTTTAATTGGAACGAAAGTAACCTTTTATATGGTAGTGATTGTAGCAATTACCCATGCTGTGATTGATGGATTTTATGGAATTCGTCAGAAGAATAAAACGCATTTAGGAAATGCAGTAATTTGTCTTGTAATTGTAGTGGGGTTAGTTGCTTTCTATAAACATTCACCTGTATATGTCAATGTAGAAATTAACAGAGCGGTCCTAAATGAGGGGGTTTCAGAAGATACGATTAAACGCGAACAAAATAGCCGAAAAGATTTACGACAATTAGAAAAGGATATTTCTGGATTAAATGGAACCAAAAATAAACGAGAACAACGCAAATTAAAAACACTCAAAGACTATTATGAGTGGGACTCAAAAGCAACCAGTATCCTAGAGAAAAAATATATTGATGGTTCCGTTCATCCAAGTGATAACCGTGCCAAACAGTTAGTATATAACTGGCAAAAGTTCAAACTTGCAAGTCCAAAATATAAACTATTTGGATTAGGCTATTTGAACCAACCAGGAGAATTACAAATTGAGAGAGATTTATTCATGGTTATCTTTAGCCTAGGAATTTTAGGAACGCTTACCATTTTGGTATACCCAATCTCCAAATTTGTAAAAGCAGGAATTTGCATTTTGCAAAACTTAAAGACTGTTAGTCCAGAAACATTATATTTGTTTGAAGGCTTTGGTATTTTCTTCTGCATTAGTATTTATGCAGGATATACCTTTATCTACACCAATTTCTCCATCTTCCTAGTAGCCCTTATAACAGTACTTCGTTGGAACATGGACTGTATGCAAGTGGAAAAAAGAGAAAAAGCAGGATTTTTGAAGGGAATGAAAAAATGCTTTAATGGAACCAATGAGGCATTTTATACCAAGGTGGAAGAAAACTTAGACAAAGAACAAAAAATGTTTATTGTAACAGCAAACCCAGAAACCTTTATGAGAGCCCATCAAGATAAAGAAATTGAAAAAATGTTAATGGATGACCAAACTACGATTATTCCAGATGGAGTGGGTGTCATTAAGGGAGCACAGTATGCAGGAATTAAAATGCAGGAAAATGTAACGGGTGTTGACCTTGCGAAAAAGTTACTGGAATATGCAAATGAAAAGAAAAAAAGCATTTATCTATTTGGAGCTAGTAGAGAGGTATCGGAGCAAATGGAAGAAATGCTAAAAAGAGATTACCCAAATGCAATTCTTGCAGGAAGACAAGATGGCTATGTAGAGGATAAGAAAAAAGCAATGCAAGAGGCAGCTAAAACAAAACCAGATGTTGTATTAGTGGCATTGGGAGCACCAATCCAAGAAATGCTAATTTATGAAAATTTAGAAGCATTTGAAAAAGGTATTTTAGTAGGAGTTGGAGGAAGTTTTGATGTGCTAAGTGGCTCGAAAAAAAGAGCACCAAAATTCTTTGTAAAATTGAAACTAGAATGGCTTTACCGCATTACAACAGAACCAAAACGACTAAAACGATTTGTAAGATATAACATTCCTTATGGCTTCAAAATGTTGCAATATAAAGAACTATAATGGGGAGAAAGGGGAAAAGAATGGAGCAATTACGCAAAATAGTATTGACCATAGCATTCTATATTTTCATTGGAATTTTTGCGTTTACCGTGGCAGCCAATCAATGGTCTGCCTGTGGATTGCTTCTTCTTTTTCTACTTATCTTTGGAATACAAAAAATAAGACAAAAGAAACAAACGCAAAAAAGAGTACCAGAGAAATTGCGAATGGTATGGCTAAAAATCCAGCCATATTTTCCAATTCTGCTCTTTACAGTTGCGTTTTTTTGTCGTTTTATTATCCTAAATATTTTGAAAATAGAGCCGTATAGCGACTATTATACACTCCTTACAGCAGCAGAGTGCCTAGCAGGTGGAAAAAATATTATGGCAGAGTCGCCATATTTCCAAATGTGGGGATTTCAAACAGGATTTGTTTTGTACCAAGCTGTTATCTTAAAGCTGTTTCAAACAGAAATGATGTTACATCTCTTAGACTGTATTTATACTTCCCTCATTTGTGTATGGGTCTATTTCATGGGGAAAGACTTATGGAAAGCAGACCAGAAACTACCAAGCATTCTGTATGCTGGATATCTATTTGGGATTGCTTTTACAGGTGTTCTTAGTAATCAACATTTGTATAACTTTCTTGTTTTACTTGGCATTTGGCTATGGCTCCGAAATGATTGCAAAGAAAAACCATGTTGGCGTGTCTATTTTGTTGTAGCAATTCTTTTAAGTTTGGCACACATTATCCGCACTGAAACCATTTTAATTCTATTAGCATTTTTCCTTTATGAACTACTAAAAATACGAAAAAAAGAAGAAATCCTAATATTTGCAAAAAAGTTAATTCTTTTATTAGGAGCATATATTGTTATCTCACAAGGTGCTAACTATCTGGTAAAGGTAACTGGTCTAAATCCATCAGGCTTAGAAAACAAAAATATGCTTTGGAAATTTGTTTGTGGAGCAGACTATGAATCTGGTGGAAGATATAGCGAAAGAGGCGGTGAATGGATTGGTGATAAAGAAGCGGAAAAACAGTTTATTTTGGATAGCTATGCCAGTCTAACACCAATACAATGGCTTGATTTCTTCGGGAAGAAAATTAACAATTTTTGGACACAAGACTCCTATCAATGGTTTTCCAAAACGATGGAAGAAACAGACCAGCAAGAAAATGGATTTTCTCGCTTATTTGTAAGTTCTGTGAAGTTTGTCGATGGAATGGGATATTTGTTTGTTTTCTTCTTTGCCTTGATTCCTATGGAAAAAGCAAGAAAGCAAGGAGGAACAACAAGAGATTTTTTCATTTATTTGCTGTTCATTCATTTCTTCGTCTATCTTGTGATAGAAGTCCAGCCACGCTATGCCTATCTAGCCCGCATCTTGCTTTTTATCTTAGCAACAGATGGACTACAACAAGGAAAGAAAATACTTCAAAATGAGGAATGAAGAAAAGAGAAAAACGAGTAAGAGAAAGCAAAAAAAATTTCTCTTTTTTCGTGCTTGCGAAAATGGAAGAAGTACAGTATAATCGAAAGCAGAAAAAGGAGTGGAAAGTATGATTACAGTCATGACCATTTTTGGAACAAGGCCAGAAGCAATTAAAATGGCTCCATTGGTAAAAGAATTGAAAAAGAGAAAAGAAGTCAAATGTATCGTTTGCGTAACAGCGCAACATCGTCAAATGCTTGACCAAGTATTAAAAACATTTGAAATTGTACCAGATTATGATTTAGATATTATGCAACAAGGACAAACCTTAAGCGACATTACAGCACGAGTTTTAGCGGGATTAGAAAGTGTTATCCAAAAAGTAAAACCAAACATCATTCTTGTTCATGGTGATACAACAACGACTTTCGCAGGAGCACTTGCTGCCTACTATAACCAAGTAGACATTGGACATGTAGAAGCAGGACTTCGTACGTGGAATAAATATTCACCATATCCAGAAGAAATGAATAGACAAATGGTAGGAGTGCTTGCAGATATGCACTTTGCACCAACTGAAAATAGCAAAAATAGTCTTTTGAAAGAAGGAAAAAAGCCAGAGAATATCTATGTAACGGGAAATACAGCGATTGATGCTTTAGCCACAACAGTAAAAGATACCTATTCTAACCCAGTTTTAGATTGGGCAAAAGATAGCCGTCTAATTCTCATCACAGCACATCGTAGAGAAAATTTAGGAGAGCCAATGCGTGGCATGTTTCGAGCCATCCGTCGTATTGTAGAGGAATATCCAGATGTGAAGGCTGTCTACCCAGTGCACTTAAATCCAAAGGTACGAGAAGTTGCAAAAGATGTATTAGGAAATAACGAAAAAATTAAGTTAATTGACCCATTAGAAGTTGTGGATTTCCATAATTTTATTGCAAATTCCTACCTCATTTTAACAGATAGTGGAGGCATACAAGAAGAGGCTCCTTCTTTAGGAAAACCAGTTCTAGTACTACGAGATACGACAGAAAGACCAGAAGGAATTGCAGCAGGTACCTTAAAATTAGCAGGAACAGACGAAGAAACCATTTATCGTCTAACCAAAGAATTATTAGAAGATAAAGAAGAATATGCAAAAATGAGCAAGGCATCCAATCCTTATGGGGATGGGAAAGCAAGTATACGCATTGCAGATGCCATTGTTCAAAGATATACCAAATAAAAGAAAAGAGAGTTATTCGGAAAAATCCGAACGACTCTCTTGTTTGGTTAAACGGTAAGTAATATAAAGAGAAACGAGCATTAGGCTAAGACCAAGAATATGCGTAAAATCAAGGAAAAATCCTGGATAAATAACAAAAATAGAACCAAGTGTAAAGCCTAAAATGAAGTAGAAAGTTTGTGCATAATAGTGCTTCATCATAAATTTCAAAAGAACAAGGAATAGAATTCCACCAACACATACACCACAAGCAAGTGGGATTAAAATTGGAAGCGTCAAATTAGAAATGGCGGATAAATAAGTAGAATACACGCCGAGCAGCATAAGCAAAACAGTGCTACTAACCCCAGGCACTACAATGCCAAGCGACATAATGACACCAGATATGAATAAGTACCACATAGAAGGTGTTGCCATTTGAGCAGTTGGAACTGTGCTGATTTTCTCAAAATAGACCAGTACAATGGCTACCAAAAATGCAAAGACAGTGAACAGAAAATAGGATTTGGGAAAAGGTGTTGTTGCCTTTTTTTCCACACTTTGCAAGAAAGCAGGAATACTACCCAAAATTAAGCCAATAAAACTAAATTTTACATAGATAGGATAAGTTTCAAATAGATACAGAAGGAGTTTGCCAAGAAGTACAATGCCAATTAGTCCACCAATCCCAAGTGGAAGCAAAAACCAAAAATTCTTTTTGAAATCCGTAAAAATGCCAAGAACAGCATCTACTAGTTGGTCATAGATACCAAAAATTACACAAAGAACGCCGCTACTAATGCCAGGAAGAATAGCACCTGCACCAATCAGTGTTCCTCTCCATAAACGATTGAAAAATCCCATCATATAATCCTTTCTCGTATTTCCTCTTTTTATTGTATTTTTCTTCCAACATATTTAGAACATAAAACTGGAAATTTTTTCACAAATTTGTTACAGAAAAGAAATATTTTCACAACAAAGGAACTATAAAATAAAACCATAGAAACAAGAAAAAAGAAAGGAGGTATGCTATCGAGAATTTTTGGTAAAGAAGAAAGAAGCATAGGAAACGCGCTCAAAGCCAAGACATGGAGAGGAAATACCTCTTAGAAGGAAAGTCAAGTATTTTTTCAAAAAAGTACTTGACTTTTATTTTGATTGTGTTTATAATAATAAATGTCGCTAGGGCAAATGCAGGTGTAGTTCAATGGTAGAATTCCAGCCTTCCAAGCTGGCTATACGGGTTCGATTCCCGTTACCTGCTCCACCAAACAGTAAATTTTATAATTTACTGTTTTTTTATGCCTTTCTGTATCGCTTGAAAATAGCGAGTTATATGGAAAATACTATTTTATGTTATCCTGTAAATTTATGTGTTTTTTTGTATTTTTTCTACAATTCTTTCTACAAAGGTAAAATTGTAGAAAAAATGTAGAAAAAATCTCCTGTAACTACTGATAGAACCTAGATATAACAATTTTTATTTTTCCATTTCTTTATCTGCTTTTCTTTGCTTTTGTGTATTATGAAATAAACCATTTTCTTCATAGTAATTATTGACCTTTCCAAATTCCTCATTTTTGAATTTACTTAGTATAGAGGTATAAGTATTAAGAGTGATACCTACATCAGCATGCCCCATAAGTCTTTGTAAAGCAACTGGTTGCATTCCTGCTTCGATACATCGTGTTCCGAAAGTATGTCTAAGACTATGAGTGCTAATATCTGTAATTTTAAAGTTTTTTGTAAGTATGCGTTTCAGTACCGAATTTACTGTTCGAGGGTCTGCCATAGAGCCAGTTTTGCCTAAAAATAGGAATTGGTCTTTATTATTTTTTGAAAGTTCTTTTTGCATCTCAAATTCTTTTTGGAGATTGGGGGGAATAGGGATTGTTCTAACACCAGCGGAACTTTTGGGAAACGGTTTCAAAATAACTCTTTCTTCGGCATCTCTGCTTAGTGTTTGATGGACATAAACAAGGTGTTTTTTGGTGTCAATATCGTCATATTGTAAAGCAAGTGCTTCGCCTATTCGCAAGCCTAAATACATTTGAGCTAAGAGTGCATTTTTGTAAGGTTCTTCGGCAATAGATTTATTTATAAGATATTCAGTAAGTGCTTGCTGTTCTTCAATTTCTAAAGCACGAATGAATTTGTTTGGTTTGTTGCTTTTGGGTTTATAAACATCTACCATAGGATTAACAGATATATAACCTTTTTCTTTTGCATAATTAAAGGCTTGTGTAAACTGCATCATATATTTTTGCATATATGAATTACTATAATCTTTTAAGGAATTGAAATAGGCTTGTAATTCGTCCGCTGTAATTTCGGAAATCTCTTTTTTACCAATAGGCAATTTCTCGATTGCTTCAATAATACGAGCATTTTTTCCATATTGTTGTTCTCTTAGTTTATTAAATTTTAGTTTTCGTTCATTGATTGATTTCATAAGCTCATTAAGCGGTATCCCGTTATGTTTTACATAGATACTGCTATTCTTTTTATATTCAAGTTCTACTAGAAATTGATTTGCTTCTTCTTCGGTAGGAAAACTTTTTTTATGTAGGACTTCTCGACCAGTCTTTTCGTCAATAGTAGTGTATGGTGCAAACCAATTTTTTCGAGATTTATTATAATATGCTTTTCCACATTCGTGTTTTTTCTTTCTTGGCATTCTAAATCGCCACCTTTCTATATTCTTCTTTTGGTCTTCCAAAGTATGTAAGAGATTAAACATATTTTCCATTTCCTACCGATATTGATAGATGGGAAGTCGTCCCTCTTAAACACTTCATAAGCCATATTTTCGCCAATTTGTAAATCCTCTGCAACTTGTTTCACAGAGATATTATAAAATGGATTTTTGAGCCTTTTGATGCTTTCTACGAGCATTCTTTCTTGATAGTCGGTCAAATCAACAGTACAGTTATCTAAATCCTCTTTTGTATCAATTACAACAGTATCTTGTTTTATTTCATTCATTGTCTGCATCTCCTTCATAATCTGCTTGATAGGATTTGGCTAGTAACAATTCAATATTAGTAAGGACATTTAGTAAAGCGGTTTCAAAGTTATTGCTAGATATATCTTTTTCGAAATCTCTTTCAAAGTTTCCAAAGAAGTTTTGAACAGATATATTTTTTCTTGGTGTTTCTGCAATGTCTTCCTTTGAACTTTTGCTGTTTAAGTCCTGCAAGTACCAAAGTATATCTTCTTGGGAAAGGCTCGTAAATTTGCGAGCCTTTCTATCAATAGCGACTAGAATTAGGTCGCCATAGATACTAGATAAATCTAAAATGATATTCTGGGATAGATTAGGAACTAACTTCTTGTTATGGCAAATGAGGAAAAGGGTTTGATAAGGTAGAATAACAAGTTGTTTTTCGACAATAGCCTTTTTGAGTCTGAAGACATCATTTAAGATTTTTACTTCTGGAGCCTTGTTTGGTTTCTTGTAGATAATGCGGATAGGTGCGTGGTTACTAGCCTTAGTGATAATATTTTTATTCTTCTTCATTTGGCTATCTCTCCATTTCTTCCTCTGCTATGTTCCTATTCTGCTGTTGAAATTCTTGGATTTCTTCTTCATCTGGGATAGACAATTCGTTAATTTCTTGCGGAGTTAGATAGAGTTCATAAGATACGCCAGCATATCCTAGATACTTAATTTCTTCGAGATAGTCTTCCATAAGTTCTTTTTCAGAATAGTATTCTACTTCTTCGCCAGTAGCGTGGTATTTCAAACAGCCAACAGGTACTTTCTGCCTTTGAACAGGTAGCATATCTAGGTCTTCGTCTTCAAAAATTTCGTTTTCGTTCATTCTTCATTACCACCTTTCCTTAAGCGTTCTGCTTTGAACAAGGTAAGTAGGTTATTCTTGAAATGGCGAATACCCTTGTTACGAATGGAAATAACTTCGCTTTTAGATAGTTTTAGTCTTCTGCAAATGTCGTTTAGTCTTAGATTTTCAATGTACGATAGGTACAAGACTTTTCGCTCTAGCAATGGAACGAGTTTCATTGCCATATAGTAGGTCTTGTCTGTGAAGATGTTTTCTAAGTGGTTGAGGTTTACATCGACATCTTCGAGTTTCTGCATCGAGTTTTGAAAGTAGGTATCCTCGATTATTTTTACAAGTACCTTATTCGGTAAGTAAATGTTGAGGATAGGTTCTTCTGGATTTTCTTTTTGATTTTTCATTTTTGAAATCTCCTATACAAAATATATTTGATTTCCGGAAATCAGTGGTTCGAACTGGTTTTAGTTTAGCACGAAAAGGGCTAAGCAACTCAAAAATGGTTCAAAGTAGTTCAAAAGGTGTCAAAGTAGTTCAAAATGGTTCATGTGTAAAGCGATATAACTTTACGAGTAAAAAACACGAAAAAAGAGAATTACTGGGGGAAAGTAGTTCTCTAAGAACGAAGTATTAAGACAATAAGGCTGACAAACTTGTTAGGCGAAAGATAGTAAGTGTCAAATTCAATAGAAAAGTATTTTTCAAAGTTCTTTTCTGCCTTGCTGGTATCTAAGCGATATATAGCATTTTTGATATTGCTCTGCAATTTCCTTAAGTCATAGTTATTTTCTTCTGCAAACTGTTCTAATATTTCTTTGTAAGCGTGGTCGTATAAGTGATTAAAAATAATGTATTCAATTAGTTCCTTTAGATAAATGGTTCCTTTGTTACTAGGACTTAAACCTAAATCAAAGAGTATGGCATAAAGCGAATAGATAACTTTATCTTTCGTATGATTACCATATTCACTTTTCATACTACGAAATCCTTTCATAGGTATATTATAGCAAAATGGTAGGCATAAATAAACTTTGCAAAATTACCGTATCAAGGAAACAAAAATGTTCAAATTATATTCACAAGGTAAAAATATAGAAGAATACGAAGAAAATACAAAATGCAGAATATCAAAATTAGTAAAATCAAATAAATTACCTTTTTAAGGTAAAAAAATAGCCATAGGCGCAAATGTCAAAGCCTATGGCATATATCAAATAAACTATTGCGAGTAGTTTATCTAATACCAATATATATGAGGTTTAGGGGAGAAAACTTTTCTCCCCATTGCTGACTATAACGGTCAGACTAGCCACCGTGGTACTAATCTTTTGTTTAACATTTGCTTTACTTCCTTTCGTGCAAAATTTCTAATAAAAGAAAAACAATTATCTTCCATGTTACACGAGGACAACAAATGTCAACCGTATGATATATACACAGGCACTCGCAATGCCTGAATAAAAAAGTAATTGTTCAAGCAAGGCTTGTGCTGAAAAATACATATACCATAATCGGTATAGCCAGCAAATCTAATATTTAGATAAATATATTATACCACCAATTTATGGAAATTTCAATGTATGGTACATATTACCGTAAAAGGGAAAATTACCGTGCAAAGGTAGAAAAAACTGGAAAAAGGTGGTATAATAGGATATATAGGAAATGAGGTGTAATATATGTATAGTCTTAATTCATATGATTTTGGAAAACTTTTTCGCATAGCAAGAAAGTCCAAAGGTTTAAGCATAGAACAAGTTGCAGACAAAATTGGAAAAGCACCTAGTACCGTTTACAAGTATGAGGGAAATGCTATTATCCCAGACTTTGAAACGGTTATCCAGATATGTAATGTATTAGAAATAAAATTAGACGACCTAGCCTTTCGAGAAGAAGTAGACGCAAGCCTTGAAACAACCAATAATCCATTTTCGACAGACATACTGTATATGTATTACATTGATAGTACCGATAAACTCTATGAAATGAAACTGGAGATAAAAGCAGAAGATGGCATTATGAAAGTATATTTCAAGATACCAAGCCTAAATGATATTATCTTCTATGTGGGTTCTATCGAGTCAAATTCTGATGTGGCTTTTATAATGCTAAAGAATTATGGTGGTAGTAACAATCACTTTGAAAAGATTATGATTTTTGTTAATATAAGCCACTCTAGCGATGATATAAAAATGGGAGTTATGAGTGCAGAAAAAGATAATACTTATGTTCCAGTTGTAAAGAAAGTGTGTATTGTAAAGCAGTCATTAAGTGAACTAGACAAGAAAGACATTATGACACGATTAGAACTAACCGAAAAAGAGATAAAGCAAATTAAAGAAGATGGGTATTGGTATCCAGATATTTCAAATAAAGTAGGATATTAAAGAACAGCAAGGAAAAATCCCTTGCTGTTTTCTATAGTTTGCTATCTTTAGATAAACAATTCAATATTAGGTTAGCACCATCTTTGAAGCCTTTTGTATAAAATTTTTTGTTTTGTTCGCCTTGTAAACTATTTACAACACTTAAATACTCTTCGAGGCTACTTTCAATTTTTTTTGTAATTTCTGTAAATTCAGTTGGAATGCAATCTATTGCAGAATGAATATCAGAATAAATCATATCTTTTTCATAAGACATTTCTCTTTCTTCGTGAGTTCTAGTATAGATTTCATTCTCTCTTTCCTCAAAAAGTTTAGATATCATATCTGTAAGTTCAAATTCTGGACAAGTTTTTTTCATGGCGGTTTCCTTTCTATTTCATATAATTGGTTTAACTCTACTTGCAGTGCCTGTGAAATTCTAAAAATTATTTCAAAACTAGGTTGTTTCAAATTGTTTTCAATATCGTTAAGGTGTGAGGTAGAAATACCAGTCTTTTGGGAAAGCCTTTTTAATGTCATATTCTCTTTTTTTCTTATTTGTTTAATCAAAAAAATAACTTTCATTACCTTCCTCAAAAAATAATTTGATACGTAATTATATTGACGTCCTTTAGAATTATACAATGTTAAAATCAATATGTCAACACAATTACGTAATTACACTTACATCATTATCCTTCGAACTTTGTTAGACTGAAATTCAAAGGAGAGGATAGCAATGATGTCTTTAGAAAATGCAATCAGGAAGAGAATTAACAAGTTAGCCAAAGAAAGAAAAATAACGATTAACAAAGTTTCCACATTATCTGGATTACCGCATACTACATTATTACTTTTTATGAATGGAGAAACCCATAATCCTAAAATTTCTACACTCTTACACATTTGTGAAGCCTTTGACATTACTTTGATGGAATTCTTTGACGACAATGTATTCAATGATGTAAGAGACGAATAGGTGGAGGGAAAAATGACTTTATCAAATGCTATAAGAAAGAGGATTACTGAGTTAGCAAAAGAAAAAGGTATTAGCATAAATATGGTTGCGACACTTGCAGGAATACCACATACCACTTTACTTGCCTTTATGAACTGTACAAGTAATGACCCAAGAGCAACTACTTTGTTACATATATGTGAGGCTTTTGAAATAGAACTAAAAGAATTTTTTGACGCACCAGTATTTAAGGAAGTTATAGACGAATAAAACGGTAGATAATCTAAAAGGAATATCTACCGTTTTTGTTATTTTTGGAGTATATCGAATAATTTGTGTAAAGTTGCCTTCTTATGGATGATTTAATAATTAGCCATTGACAAATTTCATTTTCTAAGATAAAAATATCTTATGTTAGTTATATGAATTTGTCAATGTGCTCTTTTCTAAAGCATGTTGATAATTCATTTTAACATGCTTTATTTTATCGATTAACTAGTAATTTTTTGTACTAGCTAATTTCAAATCTGTCTGGGAAAAAAGTATGTAGTTCTGAGATAGTAACACCCCAATTTGGATATCTACTTGTCCATTTTTCTGTTATTATTTTCGTAGATAAATACATACTTTTTTCTAATGACTGCACAGTTGGGAATACTCTTCTTCCTTTGTT
>Ga0137297_10591_pt1 | contig 25821 bp, 24 predicted proteins | sample RamsorincwithD2O_FD_97191 | JGI IMG/M metagenome (GOLD analysis project Ga0137297, IMG submission 97191) | Mouse cecal microbial communities from Vienna, Austria - Mucin amended with D2O | ecosystem: Host-associated > Mammals > Digestive system > Large intestine > Cecum | place: Austria: Vienna... | reverse complement strand
AGCATCCGGAGGTTTTGCAGTTTCCCTGCAATGTGCAGAGCTATTACGATGTGACCGGAAGCGGGGGAAATGTAAGGCTGGTGAAAACCCTGGATAATTTTAAGGAATTTTTGGAATACGCCAAGATCCAGTATCTGTATGTGCAGGCAAATTTCCTGGAAGAGAATACCCGCTGCTATGACGTGGTGCGTTTCCTGGTGGAGGATGGAAGCCTGGGGGATATCCGGTACGAAAACGGAAACATGATTGCCAGGGTAAACCTCCATCAGGAATACCCGGTGGATCCGGCCTGGGAAGCCGGAGAATTTTACCGGAATATCCGGATGAAAGAGCCGCGGTAAGGGATGATCGCCGTATAGGCTTTCGGAAGAAAAAGGAGGCGGGAGAGTTGAAGCCACTTTCTACAGAACAAAAGTTAGGGTTAAGGAATGATGTGATTGCCGTAGGCCTTCTGATGGGCTTTGCGTTTTTTATCAACAGGGGCATTGCGATTAAAGGGCTGTATATGGACGATTTGTACCTTTGGTCCTGCTACGGGGAGCAGTCCTTCTTTGAGTATGTGTTTCCCATAGGGAGCACCCGGTTCCGCTTCCTGTATTATCTGGCGGCTTGGCTTGAGCTGGCTCTTATCGGCCCGCATATTGGGTGGCTGGTTCCCATAAACATTATCTTAAACGGCTGTTTGGCGGCCTTCCTGTACCATCTGGGGCGGAAACTGTCTGGCCGGGGGATTCTGGGGTTTTTTGGGGGAATCCTCTTCCTTTTATCCAGGATGTCCTACTATCAGATCGGGCAGGTTTACGGTCTGATGGAAACCATGGCTCTTTGGATGGCAATAGGGATTTTCTACTGCCTTTACCTGTACCTGAATGAAAAGCAGGAGAAGGTCTGGTATTTCCATGGGGCCTGCTGGCTGTACTTTGGGATCTGCTTCGTCCATGAGCGTTATATGGCCTTGCTGCCCTTATTTTACTTAACGTTAATTCTTAGGCGGCGCTTCCATTTGAAAAAATGGTTTTGGCCTCTTAGGCAGTTTCTTTTGGTGCAGGCAATCCGCCTGGCGACGATTGGAACCTTGTCTCCTGCGGGGACGGGGGGCACGCAGGTGGCGGATACCTTTTCTTTAAAGGAAGCCATCCGTCACGCCTTAAGCCAGGTTGCTTATGTGTTTGGGGTCAATGCAGGCCCGCAGCATCTTAATGGCCTGGCCTGGGGGGATACCCCGGGCATGGTGCGGTGGCTGGTGTATTTATCCGATGGGGTGCTGGCGGTGTTTTTTGCGGCGTTTTTGGTTAAGGTTATCCGAAACCGGGAAAACAGGGGAAAGTACCTGGCCAATGCCGCCATGTTCCTGGCCTTTATCGCCCTGTGCATCGGCTCCTCCAGTGTAACGGTACGGGTGGAGATGCGTTGGGTTTACGTTTCCTACGGGGCGGCGCTGCTGTTCCTTAATTATCTCTGCGGCGTTTTGGGGAAGGACGAGGAAGTGGCTGGAAGAAGGAGCCGGCATCTCTTTTTCCGGGGAGAATGGGGACAGGAGCGCCAGCCGGAGACGCTGCTGTCCGGGGACAGCGCCGAGGCGAATTTCCAGGCTCAGCATACGGTGCAGCTTGTGCCGAAGAAAAGCCATTCCGGTGCGGTGTGCACGGCGGGGTTTTTCCTTTATCTGCTGCTGATGTTCCCGGTGGAAATCTTCTTTCGGGGGTATTTCCCAAACCTCTACTTTTGGCCCAACCAGCTTCGGTATAATTCCCTGGCGGAGGAAACCTACGGGCGGTACGGGGAAGGGATATTCGGGAAGACGATCTATATTATCGGAAATTCTTACGAGATGAGCCAGTTTACGGCGGATACCTTTTTTAAGGTGTTTGACAAGGAGAGGAAGGCAGAGGGAACCAAGGTAGAATGGATTGAGGATATCTGGGATATCGGGCTGGTTAACGATCAGATGCTGGTTTTGCGGGAGGATCCTGCCCATAACGGTTTCCAGGATATTACCCAGTTTGTGAAGGAGCAGAAGTTTGAGGTGGATTACGGTTTTTATCAGGATGGATGGACGGATGAGTCCTGCAGTTTTTCCGTGTTAAGCGGCGAGGAAGGCCGGGTGTTCCTTCGCTTCCTTTATCCGGGGCTTCTTTCCGGGGGCGAGGAGACGGCAATCTATGTGGACGGCGAGCTGTACCAGACCATATCCGTAACGGAAAACATCTATCAGGCTCAGATTGACGCCCAGCCATACCAGCGGCTGGATGTGCGGCTGGAGAGCAATTTCTATGTTCAGGATGCCAAGGAGCAGCGGGGGGAGAAACGGCTTACGGCGTTGGTGGAGCTTATGGTGGAGTGATTTAGGGAGAAAGATTTATGATGTTGGGGTTAAAGTTTTTTTGACCCTGGCATCATGTTGATTGAGAAATCAGGAAAGATTACAGAATGAACAGAGAAGAAAAGAAAAATAACTGGATATATTTCCTGCTTCCCCTTCTGGGAACGGTGTTTACAGCGGGATATATCCTGGCGGCTGCGGAGGATGTGGCATACTCCGACTATATCCGGCTGATTAACAGCTATCTGCCGGACATTTGGGATCCGAAAAAATTTTTTGTGGCGGATATCTTTACCAGGATGCCGGTGAATTTTTTGGAGCGGATCGTCAATGTGTCCGTTTTTGGCTATTCCACCCGCTTTGACATGATCTTAGGTGTCCTGTGCTTAGGGGCGTCCGCCCTGGTGTTAAGCGGCTACTGTAAGGAGCGCCGCATCGGCATGGGCTGGTATCTTCTGTTAATGGGGCTGTTGTTTAGCCTGAATAAATGGGAGATGCTGACGAACGGCACAGGCTGGTGTCACTTCCTGGCTTTTGTCGGGTTTTATTTCCATTACCGAGTGTTTGATCGGGTGTGGAGAAGGGGGCAGTCTTCCTGGGAGGGCGGAAGAATTAAGGGGGTAAAGAAGGATTATTCAAGGAAAGGGAAAATTGCAGAGGAAGAGGAACTTGCAGAGGAGAAGGAAGCTGTAGGGGGAAAGGAAATCACAAAAGATAAGAGGGACAGGATGCTCCTGAAAGCCCTTCCCTGGGCGATCACCTTGGGGACGGCAGGACCTTACTGCGGCTCGTATTGTGCTGTGCTGCTTCTGACCTATGGGATTTGTTTTGTGCTGGATAGGAAGCGGGCAGGGAAGGGACAATGGGATTTTCGCTATTTGGCCTACGGCTTCCATGTGGTTTGTCCTTTAATCTTGTATTTAATCAGTAATTCTTTTGCGGTGACAGAGCACGCCGGAACCACAGGCCGCACCATCGGGCAGGTTTTGGGCGATAATTTAAGCCTGTTTCCTAAATTTATCATCAAAAGCCTTTCCTCCATGGTAGTGGGGGAGGAAGTGATGATGGAACAGCTGGAAAAGCTGAATATGGGCATGGCGCTGTGTTATTTGGCCGGAGCGCTGGTGCTGGCAGGCTATTTGCTGGCATTGTGGATGCAGCTTAGGGAAAGGCTGTATCAGGTATCTGTCTTCCCGCTAATGCTGATTTTTGCAGGAGGGCTTAACCATCTGCTGGTGCTGGCGGCCAGGTGGATATTTGAAAACAGCAGCTACGGCATGAGCTCTCGGTACGCCCTTCAGTATCAGGCAGGGATCTTGGGGGTTGTGCTGACCTTTGGGCTGTTTTATCAGGTGCGCCAAAGGAAAGAGGGAGGAAGCTTTTGGACTGTTTCGGCAAAATGGGCGGCTTTGTCAATTTCGCTGGCAATTTTAGCCGGGAACGGTTATACTACCGTTAAGGAACTGGAGAAAGCGCCCCACCGTAAAGCCTATGGGATGAAGGTGGCGGAAGCGGCCCTTAATTACCGGGAGGTGGCGGATGATGAGCTGGAGACGTTGTTCCAGTACCACCATGGGCCGGAAAAGATTCGGAATGCCTTAAGGATTCTGGAAGAAAATGGATGGAATGTTTACCGGGGGAGATAATCCGGAAGGCCTGTTATCGGTTATGGGGTTTGGGATAGATTGTAAGAGCACTTTCGGAAAAGGATATGGAGGAAAGATGAATGAAAGTAGTACTGCTGGCCGGAGGCTTCGGCACGAGAATCAGCGAGGAGAGCCATTTAAAGCCGAAACCAATGATTGAGATTGGAGAGAAGCCTATTTTGTGGCATATTATGAAATACTATTCCCAGTATGGGTTCCACGAATTCGTGATCTGCCTGGGCTATAAACAGTATGTGGTTAAGGAGTTTTTTGCGGATTACTTCCTCCACACTTCCGATGTTACCTTTGATTTAGCGAATAACAAAATGGAAGTGCATAATAATTATTCGGAGCCATGGAAGGTAACGCTGGTGGATACCGGCTTAAATACTATGACCGGAGGACGGGTAAGGCGGATACGGCCTTTCGTGGGAGACGAGCCCTTTATGCTGACTTACGGGGACGGCGTGGCGAATGTGAACTTAAAGGAGCTGGAAAAATTTCACCGCGCCCATGGCAAGATCGCTACCATCACCGCCGTGAATGTAGGCCAAAGGTTCGGCATTATGGATATCCGAAAGGATGGGGCAATCCAGGCCTTTCGGGAGAAGAATGATCACGACGGAGCGCTGATTAACGGCGGGTTTATGTTGATGAATTCAGGAATTTTTGATTATTTAGAGGACGATAGCACCGTGCTGGAAAAGGCTCCTTTAGAAAATCTGGCAAAAGACGGGCAGCTGATGGCTTATCCTCACAGCGGCTTTTGGAAATGCATGGACACCCAGCGGGACAGGCAGCAGCTGGAAAAGCTGTGGCAGGAAGGGAAAGCGCCCTGGAAGATTTGGGATTAATCAAGAAGAAAATCCGGGACAAGAGAAGGGAAAATTTGGGATTAAGGAAAAAGAATCTCGAAATTCAAGAAAAAGAAAAACCTGAGATTAGAAAAGTAAATATTAAATTTGAGAAAATAAAAATAAGGCAAACGTTTTGGAAGGCATATTGGTAAATCATGGGAAATATTTCGTTTGAAGAATTAAAGTCATATTATCAGGGGAAACGGGTTTTGGTGACGGGTCATACCGGGTTTAAAGGCTCCTGGCTGTGCAGGGTTTTGACGCTGGCCGGGGCGCAGGTGACGGGCTATGCCCTGGAGGCGCCGCCCAAACCGGCAATTTTCCGCCAGGCGGGCCTGGGAGAAACCATGGAGTCGGTGACGGGAGATGTGCGCAGCTTAGAGGATCTCCAGGCGGTGTTTAAGCGGTGCAGACCCCAGGTGGTTTTCCATCTGGCGGCACAGCCTATCGTCAGGGAATCCTACGAGAATCCGGTGTATACGTATGAAACGAATGTTATGGGCACGGTGAATGTGCTGGAATGTGCCCGCCGGCAGGGGAGCGTTTGCTCGCTGGTCAATGTAACCACCGATAAGGTGTATGAAAACCGGGAGTGGGAGTACGGCTACAGGGAAAGCGATCCCTTGGACGGGTACGATCCCTACTCCAACAGCAAATCCTGCTCGGAGCTGGTGACGCACAGCTACCGAAAATCCTTTTTTTCGGATGGCGGCTGCGCCATTTCCACCTGCAGGGCAGGCAATGTAATCGGCGGCGGGGATTTTGCCAGGGATCGGATTATCCCGGACTGTGTCCGCGCCATGATGGAGGGGAAGGAAATTATCCTGCGCAACCCTTATTCCACCAGACCCTACCAGCACGTGCTGGAGCCTTTGGCCGTATACTTAGCCATCGCCATGGGGCAGGACAAGGAGCCCGGGCTTTCCAGCTGCTATAATGTAGGGCCGGATGACTGCGACTGCGTTACCACCGGGGAGCTGGCGGATTTATTCTGCCGTTACTGGGGGCAGGGAGCCAGATGGGAAAGCCGGCATGACGGCGGCCCCCATGAAGCGAATTTCTTAAAGCTGGACTGCTCGAAGGTAAAAGCCAGGCTTGAGTGGCATCCCAGATATCATGTGGCGGATGCCGTGGAAAAGACGGTGGAATGGTTTAAGGCCTGGATGGCCGGGGAAGAGATGCGGCAGGTGACGGACAGGCAGATTATGGAGTTTTTTGCCCGGTAAGGGTTTGCCTAGAGCATTTTTCAAACACGCTCTAAAAGGGGCTCTGCCCAGCGGAAAAGGCATGGTTTTCACGGTGGGCATATCAGGCAGACAGGTAAAGGAAGGGAGACAAGGACAGGATGTTTGAACAGATGACGGAAAAGCAGGCGCGCCAGGAGATTTTAAGCCAGGTGGCGGAGTACTGCCGGAAATTCCACGGAAAAAAGGAAAATTTTTCGGAGGGGCAGAGAATACCGTATGCCTCCCGGGTATATGATGAACAGGAGATGGTAAACCTGGTGGATTCCTCCCTGGAATTCTGGCTTACCGCAGGCCGGTATACGGAAGAATTTGAGGCAAAGCTTGCCAAGTTTCTAAATGTGCGGTATTGCTCGGTGGTCAATTCCGGCTCATCGGCAAACCTGGCCGCGTTTATGGCGCTGACCTCCCCTCTTTTAGGGGATCGGCAGATCCGGCGGGGAGATGAGGTGATTACCGTAGCGGCGGGGTTCCCCACTACCGTTACGCCCATGATCCAGTATGGAGCGGTTCCGGTTTTCGTGGATGTAACCATCCCGCAGTATAATGTGGACGTGGCGATGCTGGAGGAGGCTTTATCGGAAAAAACTAAAGCGGTGATGCTGGCTCATACTTTGGGGAACCCCTTTGACTTATCGGCGGTAAAGGCGTTCTGCGATGCCCATAAGCTTTGGCTGGTGGAGGATAACTGTGACGCATTAGGGAGCCTTTATGAGTATCAGGGCAAGTCCTGCCTTACGGGGACGGTAGGCGATATCGGCACATCCAGCTTTTATCCGCCTCATCATATGACTATGGGAGAGGGCGGGGCGGTTTATACCGATAATCCGCTGCTTCATAAGATTATCCGTTCCTTCCGGGACTGGGGAAGAGACTGTTCCTGCCCTTCCGGGAAGGATAACCTGTGCGGCCATCGGTTTGACCGCCAGTACGGGGAGCTTCCCCTGGGGTATGACCATAAATACGTATATTCCCATTTTGGTTACAATTTAAAAGCCACGGATATGCAGGCGGCTATCGGCTGCGCCCAGCTGGAGAAATTCCCTGGCTTTGTAAAGCGGCGCCGGGAGAATTTTAACCGGCTGATGGAAGGGCTTAAGGGGACGGAGGATAAGCTGATCCTTCCAAAAGCCTGCCCCAATTCCGTGCCCAGCTGGTTCGGTTTCCTGATCACCTGCCAGGAAGGGGCAGAGCGGAATAAAGTGGTTCCCTTTATTGAGGGAAAGGGCGTACAGACCAGGATGCTGTTTGCCGGGAATTTAACGAAGCATCCCTGCTTTGACCAGATGCGGGCAGAGGGGAAGGGATACCGGGTGGCAGGGAGCCTTGGGGTGACAGATCGGATCATGCGGGATTCCTTCTGGGTAGGCGTGTACCCGGGCATGACCGATGAGATGATTGACTATATGGCTAAGGTTATCCGTGAGGCGGTGGGGCTGTAATGGGATAGCTGTATTAGCGCATTGGCTGTGACGGGACAGCTGCCTAATGCAATGAGCATGAGGTTAATTTCTGAAGGATTGGTTTGGCAAAGCTTTGAGGGCAGATGCCTTGTTTCTAATTGGAATAACGTTATAGTGAACGACAAAAATTTTTTGTTTTTGGCGTTCACTGCGCCGATTTTGCGTTGCGTGAAACGCAACACTTACTTTTGCAAAATCGTGCGCATCCCCCGGAGGGATTATAGTAAACGACAAATTATTTTGTCGTTTACTATAGCTGGCAGAAGGAAAGGGAGGCATGGTGCGGCAATGGATGGGTTAAAGAAGGTTCATCAGGCAAACCTGGCAGTTTTAAAGGAGATTGACCGGATTTGCCGTAAATATAAATTAAAATATCTCCTGGATGCGGGGACGCTTATTGGGGCGGTAAGGCATCAGGGCTTTATCCCCTGGGATGATGATGCGGACGTGGCGATGACCAGGGCAAATTTTGACGGATTCTTAAAGGTGGCTCCCCGGGAGCTGCCGGAGGGGATGGAGCTGGTGCTCCCCGGAAGCTTCCATGGCGGGGAAGGCTTTTACGATTTTACCCCCAGGATTATCTATAAAAACAGCCAAACCCATCAGGAAAGCGGGGAGATGGATTTCTATGACGGGAAGCTGAACCATCTCTGGGTAGATATCTTTGTGCTGGATGCCCTTCCGGATGGCCGCATCGGGGCGGTGGCGGCTAAAGGGATCCAGGCCGGGCTTTACGGCCTGGCTATGGGGCATCGGTATCGGCTGGATTACGGCAAATACAGCCTGCCCCAGAAGCTTATGGTGGGCGTAATGGCGGCGGTGGGGCGGTTAATTCCCTTAAAATGGATTATGGCCCTTCAGCGGAAGATGGCGAAAAAGGACAGGAAGAAGAAAACAAAGCGGCTGTACTACAGCAACTACCAGCCGGATTTTTTGTACGTCACCTTGGAGCGGGAATGGAGCACGGAAACCGTATTCCTGCCCTTTGAGGACACGCAGCTGATGTGCCCGAAGGGCTGGCATCACGTCCTCACCCAGGTGTACGGCGATTACAGGACGCTTCCGCCTAAGGATAAGCGTAAGCCCAGCCATTCCACCATTGAGATATTGGTGGATGGCGGGGAAAGGGCAGAGGCTTAAGAAGGCAGGAGAACAGGCAGAAAGGATTAAGGTGTGATGGAAGAAACCGAATACGAAAAGCTGCTTTCCGTGGTGGTGTCGGTTTATAATGAAGAGCAGGCGCTGCCTGAATTCTACCGGGAAGCCAGCAAAGTGTTAAAGGGCCTTAAATGGGATTATGAACTGATTTTTGTCAATGATGGGAGCCAGGATGGGAGCGGGAAGATTTTAGATGAGCTGTCCCAGGAAGATTTACGGGTAAAGGTCATCAGCTTTTCCCGGAATTTCGGCCATGAGGCGGCCATGATTGCGGGCCTGGATTACAGCCAGGGGGACGGCATTGTGTGCATGGACGCGGATTTGCAGCATCCTTTGGAGTGCTTAAAAGCGATTACGGCTTGTTTTGATGAAGGATATCAGGTCATTAATATGGTAAGGACGAAGAATGAAGATGCAGGCCTGCTAAAAAATGTGACTTCCGCTGCCTTTTACCGCCTGATCAATGCCATATCTGATGTGCACTTTGAGCCTAACGCTTCTGATTTTTTTGCCGTGGATAAGCAGGCCGCCAATGTGCTGCGTATAAGCTGCCGGGAAAAGGTACGTTTTCTGCGGGGATATGTGCAGATTATCGGTTTTCGCAAAACCACCCTGCCCTATGAGGCGAAGGCCAGAGTAGCCGGAAAGAGCAAATACAGCCTGAAAAAGCTGTTTGCGTTTTCGGTAAACACCATCTTATGCTTTTCTAATATGCCCTTGAAATTAGGGATCTACGCCGGGATGTTTTCCGCTCTTTTGGGTCTGGCTGTGATGCTCTATACCTTGTTTACCCGTGCCGGGGCTCCCAGCGGCTATGCCACCATCGTAGTGCTGCTCTGCTTTATGTTTGCCATGCTGTTTGTGGTGGTGGGGATAATCGGGGAATATATCGCCATTCTGTTTACGGAGTTAAAAGATCGGCCGGTTTATCTTGTGGCGAATACCAGGAATTTAAAGGAAGGGTTAGAGAAGGGGACGAAGGAGCCAAAGCAGCTGAAGTAGCTGGAGAGAAATTATTTCCGTATTTTCACGGTAATGAGCCGGGCAGGCAACTGCTTTTCGGAAAGAAGGTGCAGTGATGGGAAGGTTTGTAAATCCTGACAGCAGCGCGTTTCAGGTTGCGCTAAATTCAGATATATATATTGATAAAACCGGCCTGTTGGAATATACCAACAGTGTGCTGGATACAAAACAAAGCTTGATCTGCAACAGCCGCCCCCGGCAGTTTGGAAAATCGATTACGGCAGATATGCTTGCGGCATATTACAGCAGAGGCTATCGAAAAAATCCATGAGGAATATGTTTCTGCATTCCAATATAATCATGAGAATTCCCTTAGCAGTGTGCTTGCCATTGGATACTTAAGCGCGATGCAGCATTATTTTAAACCGGTCAGGAAATTACCTACCGGCAGAGGATTTGCCGATTTTGTTTTTTTCCCGAAAGCGGAATACGCAAGAGATTATCCCGCTCTTTTGGTTGAACTTAAATGGAATAAGGATGCACAGGCGGCAATCCGGCAGATAAAAGATAAGCGGTATCCGGAAGGGATAAAAAGTTATACGGGTAAGATCTTGCTGGTGGGGATTAGTTACGATAAGAAAAGCAAGAAGCATCAATGTGTTATTGAAAAATATCATAAAAAATGAGGGTGCTGCGAAATCATCAAGGCTGGGTGATTGAGCGGCATCCTTTATTTTATATTCCCTTAAAAAACTTGCACATTTAATTTGATGAGGCCTGATATACTTATACGGTAATGATATTTCCATTATCCTGTACCAAAATAAAACGTATGCCGGTCTTTTGTATTAGTTCTAGTTTTGACCAGCGTTTGGCTAATTCCAAACTCTTTTTCGTATATGGCACGGCAACGGCGGGAATAGTCTGTTCATTCATAAAAGAACTGGTCATTAGCTGCCCGATGGCTTCCCTCATAAGAGGGTACTCCTGACTACTTTTTCCATGTTTGCTTTTTTTACTTTCCACAAACAAAGTTTTCCCGTTTTGCAGGAGGATTTGAACGTCTCCATATCCCGGAATGGATTCTATAATGATTTTTGCTTTTTGTCCTGTTATGCAATACTGGCCTTGCCAACGGTCAAAATCCCCATCTGTTTTTTCACAGTGATTTTCGCTCAAAAATCCTTTGATGTCAAAATGCAATGCCTTTCCAGTTTTGATCTGTGCGCCATCAATAGAAACTTTAACATCTTGTTCAGTGAGATGATTTTTGATGTAGTATATCGCTAAACGCAAGCTTACTTCTGGTTCCGTCATATCGGCCAATCCTTAGTTATCATAGCATCTATATTGCAGAAAAGGCGTGGGGAGTGATGCAGATTTCCTTAATTACCAGTCACCATTGCGCTGCTGTCAAATATCCCTTGCATCCTTCAGTTTATTCGCAGATTTCCTGAATCTGCGAAAGGAAAATCACGCTATTTTCTTATGAAAAAGAAGCTTACGTATGTGTTGATTACATTGCATCGACGTAATTCTACCATATGTCAGAGAGAATTGCTACTAATTTTTTTCGATTTTTTTTGAAAAACAAGGTATTGTAAGCAGGAAATGGAAAAAAATCGGCTTTTAGGGGTCAGATTCATGGTCAAAATCCGATGGAAAAGAGAGGGTATGTGATGGCAAGGCATGGAGAGAATATCAGGAAGAGAAAAGATGGGCGCTGGGAGGGGAGATGCCTGCTGTACAATAAGGAGAAGGGAAAACAGCGATACCGTTCAGTCTATGGGAGGACTTATGAGGAAGCCAGGGAAAAGCTGGCAGTTTTAAGGAATCGGCAAAAGGAATCGGCGAAGCTGGCGGATGGAAAAGGCGGCAAAGAAAAAAATCCCAATGAAAGCCCTGAGACGAATCCGGCAGCGGAAGGAATAACAAAGGAAAACCGTTTATTTACCTATACCGCCGAAGAATGGCTGCTCCAGGTAAAAGCAACCAGAAAGCCATCAACCTATGTAAAATATCGCCTAATCTACAAAAACTATTTGAAAAGCGTGTTCCAGGATGCCGCTATAGTGGAAATTACGGATTGCTGTGTCCAGGAAAAGATTTCTGACCCCTTGTCTGAGAGTATTAGGAAAAGCATCTACTGCGTCTTAAACCGAGTTTTAAAATTTGCGTCTCGGAATTATTCCATCACCATGCCATTTTTAAAAAGGCCTATTTCTCATACACCCAAAAAGCCGGTAGAAACTTTTTCCAGGAAAGAGCAGGCAAAGCTCCTTTTAGAGTTGAATAACGGCTGTGAGTCAGACCGCTATAAGGCAGCAATTTTGCTGTGCCTGCACACTGGTATGCGCTTGGGAGAACTATGCGCTTTGAAATGGGAGGATTTGGATACCGATAGCCAAATGATTGCCGTAAACCGGACGGTACAGAGACTTTATTTGGAGGATGTGCAGGAGACAGACGGATGGCAAAATGCAGATAACTTACAGAAGGCAGGAGCAGGCCAAAGGAAGACGATTTTGGTGGAAACAACGCCAAAAAGCGCCCATTCTAAACGGGAAATTCCTTTGTCGCCCACGGTTCTTGCACTAATTAATCAATTGCAGCAAAATCACGAGCAAGGCAAGGGTGAAAAAGCATACATATTTGGCGGTGATAAGCCTATGGAGCCAAGAACCATACAGAACCATTTCCGGAAGGTTTTAACGTCCGCAGGGATAAAATACAAGAATTTCCATGTATTGCGGCACACTTTTTCCACAAACTGCATCGAAGGAGGAACAGATGTAAAAAGCCTCAGTGAACTTTTGGGGCATTCGGATGTCCAAATTACTTTAAATCGATATGTCCACCCATCTATGGACATAAAGCGTAAGTATTTAGACGCACTTTCAGCATTTTATGATCAAATCCATAGACAAGCGAATGTAAGAATTTCCAATGCTCACCTTTCTAACAATCCAATTTTTCAATCAAGCCCCTAATCAGATTCATGGTCAAATTTGTGGTCAGGAAGGTTAAACTGTGCTGATTTACCAGGCTTTTCTTTGTTTTCGCAGATTCAGGAAATCCACGAAAAGAACTTTGATTTATTTTATCAAAAAATGAAAAAAAGACTACAAATATTGTCAATTATTCGTATTTTTCTTTCCTGCGAGCGTTACAGGTAACGGAAATTAGCCAAGACCCGTGAATGGATGAGCCTTTGAGCCGGTGGCGTTACCTTTTTCGCGAGCCAGCAGGAAAGCAGCAGATTGGCGGAAAATTCCGCAGTAAATGGGGGTATTTGGAAATGTCGCCGGGCTACAACTATCAGAATATGACGGATGGATTCATTAACACCCAAGTGGTCAGCCGTGGGTTAGATGAGCGCACAGCGAAAGCATACCGGCTGGATTTGGAAAAATTTTATCGATGGCTGGAATCAGGTGAGGAAGGCAGCCATGATTTGAGCAGAACGGGCGGCCAGCCAGATGAAGGGGAAAGAGCAGAGCCAGCGACGGATAAAAATGAACTGGCCAGGAATAGAAAGAATATGAATGTGGATTCTGTGTCGGAAAAGATGGAGGATTATCTGAATTACCTATCCAGGGAAAAGGGTCTGCGTTACTCCACTGTCTGCAGGAAGCAGCGGGTACTGGGATACTATCTGTCATATTTGGCGTCCCAGGGGATTTTGGATCAGTATCAGCCCCTAAAACCAGTAGCCCAGGTAAGGGAAGAGGCAGCGGATATGCTTCTGACGAAAAAGGAAGTGGAATTGCTTTTCGGGGCGATTGAGGGCGAGTATGAAGGATTGGACAGTGATTTCCGCAGGCGCGTATGCCTTCGGGATCAGGTAATGATGAAGCTTTTGTTTTATCACGGAATAGAAGTCAGCGAATTATTAAGGCTGGAAGTGATGGATTATAACTGGAAAACGGCATTTCTGGCTATCCGGGGAAAACGGGGAAAAAGCCGTTCGGTATACTTGTTTTCCAAAGAGCTTCGGGGACAGATGGAACACTGGCTGTCAGAACACGGATATTTTGAACATGACGATCTGTACCGAGACCGGATGTTTTTATCTAAGATGGGCAAACCTCTTTCCATGAAAATGGTGATTAATATTTTTGATAAGTACCGGATGATGGCGGGGATTGAGAAGGAATGCAAGCCCAAGGATTTAAAGAATAGCTTGGGGCGGTATGCGGAGGAGTTGGTGTGGGAGATGGGGTGAATAAATATATTTTGGCAAATAGGATGTAGTTGTTGTGATTACAGATAGAGGTATAAAAATGAGAATATGTTTAGTCGGTTCCTCAGGAGGACATCTGACACATTTGTATATGTTAAAGCCTTTTTGGAAGAGTAAGGAACGTTTTTGGGTTACATTTGACAAGGAGGATGCACGAAGTTTATTAAAGAATGAAAAGGTATATCCTTGTTATTATCCAACTAATCGTAGTATTAAAGCATTAATTATTAATACGAAGCTGGCATGGAGAATTATTAAAAAAGAAAAACCTGACTTGATAATATCTTCAGGTGCAGCGGTTGCTGTCCCTTTTTTCTACTTAGGGAAAATGTTTGGTGCAAAATTGATTTACGTTGAAGTTTTTGACCGAATTAATAAACCAACAATAACAGGAAAAATGGTTTATCCAATAACAGATAAGTTTATAGTTGAGTGGGAAGAAATGAAGAAAGTATATCCAAAGGCAATTAACCTTGGAAGTGTTTTTTGATTGTGAAAGATGTAAGGGTGGCTATAAGGTGATATTTGTTACAGTAGGTACACATGAACAGCCGTTTAATCGGCTTATTGAATATATTGATGATTTAAAAGGAAAAAATATAATTCAGGAAGATGTAGTGATACAAAGCGGGTTTTCTACGTATAAACCAAAACATTGTAAGTGGAGTAAATTATTTGCATATCAAGAAATGAGAAAAATTGTTGATGATGCAAGAATTATAATTACACATGGCGGACCTTCTAGTTTTATTATGCCGTTACAGATTGGAAAAATACCAATAGTGGTTCCTAGGCAAAAGCGATTTAATGAGCATATAAATGATCATCAGGTGACATTTACAAAAGCCGCTGCAGAGAAAATGGGCACTATTATTGTAGTGATAAATGTAGAACATCTTGGAAATGTCGTTAGCAATTATGATAAAATTATAGCTCAAATGCCCTCTAAACTAAACAGTAATAATGCCAGATTTTGCGAAAGGTTTGAACAGGTAGTTTATGGATTAATGAGGGGTTAAGGGATGGTAAAAATAGGAATTTTGTCAATGCAAAGAATAGCTAATTATGGCTCGTTTTTGCAGGCGTATGGATTAAAAAGTATATTTGAAGAACTAGGATGCAAAGTTCAATTTGTCGATTACCATCCAGGAAAGACCTTAATCTCTCCTGATGGAAGAGACGGATTGAGAAGAAAAATCTCAAAATCTATTGAAGTTTTAAAATGTTACGCACCGTTAAAAGAAAAAATTAAATTTATTGTATATAAGAAAAATTATGCTATCAATTATTATCCATATTTAGAGATTGATAGTAAGATGGTTTACGCTCCAGAAGTAGACGTGCAGGTTATTGGCAGTGATGAGGTCTTTAATTGTGTACAGAATAATGTAAATGTTGGATTTTCACCAGAGCTATTTGGCAGAGGAAATAATGCTAAACGTTTGATTTCATTTGCGGCATCATTTGGAAATACTACAGAAAAAAAGTTAAGAGAATATGGAATAATAAGTAAGGTTGGTAAATGGATAAAAATGTTTGATGCTATTTCTGTAAGAGATATTAACAGTGTTAAAATTATAAAAACGATTGCTAATGTGATCCCTGAATATCATTTAGATCCAGTGTTGATATATGATTTTTTATCAAAATGTGAGCATATTCCAATAACTATTCCAGATAGTGGATACTTGATTCTATATGGATATTCCGGAAGGTTTAGTAAAAAAGAGTGTGAAACGATTAAGAAATATGCAAAGAAGAGTGGATTGAAGATAATTTGTATAGGGGGCATTCAGGATGTTTGTGATAAATTTGCTATGCTTAATCCATTTGAAGCAATTGCTTATTTTAAGAATGCTGAGTGTGTAGTTACAGATACGTTTCATGGAACTATTTTTTCTGTTATTACGCACAAACCATTTATTTCAGTAATTAGAAAAGATGGGTATGGGAATTCTGAAAAGTTGACAGATCTTTTAAACAGGTTAATGCTAAAAGATAGAATTATAGAAAACATTGACGCAATGGAAGAATTGTTGTTAAAAAAAATTGATTATAAACTTACGGATAAAATCATTAATGAAGAACGTAAACGAGCATATGCATACTTAGAAAAGCAAATAAAATTAGTAAATATTGGTAACAATTAAACGATAATATTTGTTTATAGAATTAAATAGGGATATGCAGTTATGATGGACAGTTTAAAAATGGTTAGTGTGATAATTCCAATTTATAATGTCGAAAATTTCGTGGAAAAATGTATTGAGTCAATACTATTTCAAACTATACAGAATCTTGAAATTATTTTAGTTGACGATGGATCCAGTGATGGTAGTGGTGATATTTGTGATGTATATGCTAAAAAAGACGCGAGAATTAAGGTAATTCATAAAAAAAATGGAGGTGTTAGTTCTGCAAGAAATATGGGGATTTCCAATGCAACGGGAGAATATATTTGTTTTGTTGATGGAGATGATTTTGTTGCGGATGACTATATTGAATATCTATTAAGATTAATCAATAAGCATGATGCAGACATTGCCCTTACTAGTAGCTTTTATTCTAATTACAATGAAAAGCAGACCCATAATTTAACAGAGGAGTTATGGAATAGCGAGGATGCGGTGGAAGCAATTTTATGCAATAGAATTTTAATAGGATGTAATAATAAACTTTTCAAATCTACTTTAATAAAAAGAAAGATCAATTTTATTGAATCTTTACCCATTGGGGAAGGGTTTAATTTTAATGTTGAAGTATTTCAAATGGCGCAAAAAATTGTGGTGGGAAATAAAAAAATATATTATTATAGAAAAGATAATCCTAACAGTGTTATGACAAAGTTTAATATACATAAATACGAAAAAGGGCTGTATGCTATTGAACTTTTAAAGGAAAACTTAACAATAAAAAGCCATAGGATGAATTTGGCATGGGAATATGCAAGATGGAGAACCAGTTCAGATTTTTATGATATGGTTGTATTATCTAAAGCAGAGAAAGCCTATCCGGAATTTTATAAAAAGTGTTATTTAGAGACAAAAGGAAATGCATTGATTGCGTTTAAAGTTCCAACTTCGAGGAAAGATAAAATAAGAGCTATTGTGCTGAAAATATATCCCAGGATTATTCCTTTCATAATGAAAATTAGAAAAAAGATTTACCTTAAGCATAATTAAATATTATACATAATAAACCTAATACTTTATATAAAAGTTTTATGCGTGTTAGAGAGGTATAGAATGCCAATTGGTAGAAAAATACATATTGCGATGATAGCCACAAACCTTGAACTGAATGGAATTAGTTCTGTTATTATGAATTACTGCTGTAATATTGATTTGCGGCATTTTAATATTGTTTTGTTTGTTGGACATAATGTGGCGCTTGTCCATAAAGAAAAATGCAAGAAATTAGGAATAGAGATATGTGAATTAGCTCATAGGAAAAAAGAAACAGTGAAATACTATAGAGAACTTTATCAGGGATTAGGTAGGCAGCATTTTGATATAGCTCATGTCCATGGAAGTAATTCAGCTATTGCAATAGAATTATTTATCGCGGCATTGTGTGGAGTGAAAGTAAGAATAGCACATAGCCATAATACAACTTGCATGAACATGAAAGTTCATATAATGTTGAAACCTTTTTTTAACAGGATATATACTAAGGGGTTTGCGTGTGGGTATAGGGCTGGCGAATGGCTTTTTGGAAATAAGAAATTTGTTGTAATACCGAATGGCTTTGATGTGTCGAAATTCCGTTATGATTTAAAAGAAAGGAAAAGGATGCGAAATGAACTTGGAATAGAAAATAAGTTTGTTATTGGACATATTGGAAGGTTTAATGAGCAAAAAAATCAATCGTACATTTTAGAAATTTTTAAATATGTTGCAGAATGGATAGATAATGCTGTATTGTTATTAGTTGGTACTGGAGTATTATTTGAAAAAATTGCTGAAAAAGTTAAGATGCATCCGTATAGAGATAGAGTCATTATGTATGGAGAAACAAATATTATCGAAGAGATGTATATGGCAATGGATGTTTTTGTGTTTCCATCTAAATTTGAGGGATTTCCGGTTACTTTACTTGAAGCGCAAATTAGCGGTTTGCCATGTGTCATTTCAGATTTAATTACAGAGGAGGCTATTTTAAATGATAATGTTTATAGGCTATCAATATACGAAAAACCGTGCATATGGGCAGAATTCATTAATAAATTATCGGTTGAAGGAAGAGAGTTAGTATATGAAAAAATACTTAATGTAATTACTAAGTATGAAATAAAAAATACTGTAAAAATTTTAGAAAATGAATATTATGAAATGATTAAAGATAAAGAATAATATCGTGACAAGTATATGTTTTAATAGTTGTAAATTGAAAATAATAGAAATAATTATAAACATATAAGGAAGAAGTTAGTATGAAAAAAATATTACTAGTATTTGGGACGCGACCGGAAGCAATAAAAATGTGTCCTTTAGTTAATGAATTAAAGAAAAGGAATGGTATAGAAACAATTGTATGTGTAACTGGACAACATCGTCAAATGTTGGATCAAGTGCTAGATATTTTTCAAATCATTCCGGATTATGACCTTTCTATAATGAAAAATCACCAAACATTATTTGATATTACAATAAACATTTTAGATAAAATAAAAAGAATATTGGAATTAGAAAAACCAGATATTGTGTTAGTGCATGGGGATACAAGTACTGCATTTACAACAGCCCTTGCAAGTTTTTATTTACAAATTCCAGTTGGTCATGTTGAGGCTGGATTACGAACTTATAATGTTTTTAGTCCTTACCCGGAAGAATTTAACAGGCAGGTAATAAGTATTATTAGCCAATTTAATTTTGCACCAACAGAGTTATCTAAAAGTAATCTATTAAAAGAAGGAAAACAAGAAGAGGCAATTTATGTGACAGGAAATACAGCAATTGACGCATTAAAAACAACGATTAAATGCACTTATGAACATAAAGATTTAGATTGGGCAAAAGGAAGCAGAGTTATTATGATTACTGCTCACAGACGGGAAAATATTGGTGAACCAATGCAGCATATGTTTCGTGCGATTAAACGTGTATTGGATGAATATTTAGATGTAAAGGCAATATATCCAATACATATGAATCCTGCTGTGAGAAAAATTGCAGATGAGATTTTCCATGGAGATAACAGAATACGAATTATAGAACCTTTAGATGTGTTAGATTTTCACAATTTTTTGAGTCGCAGTTATTTGATTTTAACAGATTCGGGAGGAATTCAAGAGGAAGCTCCTTCACTCGGAAAACCTGTTTTAGTTATGCGAGATACAACTGAACGTCCAGAAGGTATTGCTGCAGGAACATTAAAACTTGTAGGAACAAATGAAGATACAATATATAAATGCTTTAAGCAATTATTAGAAGATGAAAAAGAATATAAGAAAATGTGTAGTGCGAATAATCCATACGGTGACGGTTACGCAAGTAAAAAAATTGCTGATATTTTGGAACAAAAATTATAATGATATATTCTGCGAAAAGTTTATGCAATTATATCTTTGATAGGCGGTTAGAGGTATTTATGGAGAAAATAAAAGTTTTTTATTTGGTATACTATTTAACAAGTGGAGGAATAGAAAAGTATTCGATAGATTTATATAAACATATTAATAAAGAAAAGTTTAAAATTGATTTTATAACAAAATTTGAACGTGAAGAATTTTATGATGTAATATTACAAGAACTGGGAGGTAGAAAGATTGCATTAAGTAAAGAATGTAAAAAAGTAAGTTCGATAAATAGAATCCAGGATATTAAGAAGGTGAATAGTATACTTTCGCAAGGTTATGATATAGCATATTTTAATTTAAGTGAGCCTACGGCAGTTTTTAAATATCCGTTTATTTGTAGGATGCATGGAATTAAAAGAATTATTATTCATTCACATAATTCAAATGAAGAGAATACAGGGATAATTAAAAATTTTTTAAATTGTTTAGCTCGGGTTTATTTAAACTATATAGCAACAGAAAGATTTGCCTGTTCGGATAAAGCTGCATTATGGATGTATGGGAAAAAGATTGCACATAAAAAATTATATACACATATATGTAATGGGATTGAACTTAAAAAATATACTTATAATCCAGAAATACGTGACATGATTAGAAAACAATTAAGATTGAAAAAAGATATATTGGTTGTAGGCCACATTGGAAGATTTTCGGAACAAAAAAATCATTTGTTTTTATTAGAAATATTTAAATCAATACTGAAGGTTAAAGCAGATGCGATCTTGATGTTAATTGGCGTTGGTAAATTGAAAGAGGAAATAGAGGAATATGGAAAAAAAATAGGTATACATAACCATGTTCTATTTCTAGGTGAGAGAAAAGATGTTAATCAACTTTTACAGGCAATGGATGTTTTTTTGTTGCCATCTTTTTATGAAGGACTGCCTATTGCTGGAATTGAGGCACAGGCTTCAGGATTGAGTTGTGTGTTTTCAGATACTATTTCAAAGGAAGCGGATATTACGGGAAATGTATCATTTGTAAGTTTGGAAAAAAGTGCGAATTATTGGGCAGAAGTTGCTATTAATTCTGCAAGAGGAAAACGAAAATCACAGGAAGAAGCTATTGCCGCAGCAGGCTATAATATTAATCTAACAGCAGAAATTATACAACAAAAAATGGAAGAGATGATGAATATCGGATAGGAGATAATAAATGAAATTTTTATTTTTCTTCCTAATATTAAGTAATATATTTGAAAAGTATATATCTCTAATAGGATATCTTGATGAAATAATAACAATTTGCGCATTGCTATTAATTATTGTAAAAATTAATGTAAAGCAAAAATTGAGCAAAAATATATTTGATGCGGCAATTTGCTTTTTTATTGTAATTTGTGTGGGTGTTTTAAGTAATATAATATTTGATATACAGAAAAGTAAAATTGCAATTATGAAAGATATACTTGCGATAAGTAAATTCTTCATCATTTACATTTGTTGCTGTCTATATCCAAATAAAAGATTATCGAGAAATCAAAATGAGTTGATTTGTAAATTCTCAAAAGTTTATATTATTACCTTATTTATATTTGGAATTATAAACCAGTTTTTTGATATTGGCATGGATTCAGGATATCGAAGCGTAGTGAAAGTTTTCATGTTTTTATATTCACATTCAACATACATGGTTGGAGCTGTTGTGGTAATATGTACAATCTTAATAGCTGATGGAATGGAAAAAAATATAAATTTTATAATTTGTGCAATCATTGTGCTAATGCTGAGCATGAGGAGCAAGGCATATATATATATTGTATTAATAAGTTTCTTTTTTCTATTGATGAGAAGAAATAAAATGAAAATTTCTGCCCATTCTTTCTTGAAAAGAAATAAGCAGAAGATTTTTTTAATGGCTGTATTTGTTATGTTTATATCCTATTTTGTCGTGAAGGATAAATTAAATGATTATATTAGATGGGGGCTTTCTGCTGCAAGAACAGCATTATATATTGTTGGATTTAAAATTATGATTGATTATTTTCCGCTAGGAACTGGATTAGGAACATTTGCTAGTTGGATTTCGGGGGAATATTATTCAAATGTTTATGTTTTATACAATATTCAGAATGTTAGTGGATTGCGAAGGGATGAGGGAATGCCGTATATATCAGATACATATTGGCCATATATTTTTGGCCAATTTGGCATAATCGGAATGTTTTTTTATGCTATGGCATTAATTTATGTGTTTAAAGATATATTAAAAAAATATTCGGAAAACATAAATGTTTTAGTATCAGCGGTATCCTTGTATGTGTATATATTAATGGCGTGTTTTGTAGAAGCAACTTTAACAAATGCACAAATTGTATTAATGGCATTAACTTTGGGGTATTATCTTGATGTAAAAAGAGGATGAGGTAATTATTAAAATGAGGATTTTATTTGTGATTGGATCTTGCTTAAGGGTAAATACATCTGCAAATCTTTGCCATATTGCGTACATTAAAGGATGTATTGATAATGGGTATGAGGTTAATGTAGTGTCGGTGGGAGAAAAGGGCTATATTATTGATGGATCGATTAGCTTGCCAAAAACAAAGCGGTGGATTACGTTTGAAGCACCAACTTTTAGAAATGCAATTAAAGCAATTACAAGTAGTAGTGTTTTACCTTTAAACAATAAAGGTAAAGGGTTAAAAAATATTTTGAAAGAAAAAATTCTCGGCTTTTATGGAATATATGGCAGAAGTGCCAGTATATGGATAAAACGTGCCAAGAAGTTTAAGGATACAAAAGAATATGATTATGTGATATCCTTAGCTACACCATATGTTAGCCATCATTTGGCAAATTTATTAATAAAATCAGGTAATATAAAATGTAAAAGTTGGATTCAGATTTGGGAGGATCCATGGAATGCTGATCTTTATAATAGGGAAAAAGATAAAAGAAAATTGAATGAAGAAAAACATCTTTTAAAAGCGGCCGATAAAATTATTTATGTTAGTCCTTTGACCTTAGAGTACCAAAAAAGATATTTTTCGGAGAGTTCAGTTAAGATGTCTTGGCATACATTGCCTTATTATTATAAAAAAGAACAGAAAGTGCGAAAAAACAATAGTGAAAAAATATTTGGATATTATGGTGATTATTACAGTTTTAGTAGGAACTTACAACCGTTTTATTGCGCAGCAATTGAAATTGATGCAAGGGTTAATATATATGGTAATTCCGATTATTCATTAAAGCAAGTTGGAAATATTTGCATAAAACCTCGTGTTTCTTTGCGCGAATTAGAAGAAGTTGAGGGTATAACAGATGTTTTTGTTTTTTTGTGTAATTTGGGAGGAGGGCAAATTCCAGGAAAATTATATCAATATTCTGCGACAGATAGGGAAATTCTTTTTATTTTGGATGGAACAGAATATGAGAAAAAAATAATAAAAAATTATTTTTCAAAGTTTAATCGATACTTTTTTTGCGAGAATGATGTTGATTCAATTAAAGAGTCCATGATAAAAATATGCCGAGGGAAAATACAAGAGGTTAGTAATAAATGCATTGAAGCATTTAGCCCGGAAAATACAATTAGGAATATACTAAATCAATCTTCTAATCTGGAACTATGAAAAATTTTCTGCATAAAAAGATTGGTTTTTTCGGAGGAAATAACATAAAAATGTGGACAGGAGTTAGATTGCCAAATAGAAAAACAATAAATAATGGCATATGGATGTATTTGCTTCAAATTTTTAACACGATAGTTCCATTATTAACGTTACCTTATATTACAAGAGTTTTAGGAGCATCTAAATATGGGGTATTTACTATAGCCTTAAATGTAATTGGATATTGTCAAGTGATAGTAGAGTATGGGTTTGGAATGTCAGCAACTAGAAAAGTGGCGTTGTCTGACAAAATACGTAAGGAAATTAATCATACCTTTACTTCTATTTTATTTTCTAGGTGTATATTATTTTTGGGATGCGTATTGTTGGTAATGTTTTATATGTTTTTAGAACATGATGATTTGATTCAATGTATATGCTTGATTGTTTTATTAGTTGGTTTATTTGGAGCGTGCATTCAACAAAATTGGCTGTTTCAAGGAATGCAGGATATGAAATATGTATCGTTGATTAATATTATATCACGCATTATTTTTATTGTATTAATTTTTATCTTTATAAAATCAGAGAATGATCTTGTTCTATATTGTATTTTGTATACAATGTCGTCTTTTATAAGTGGTTTTTTGGGTTTATTATTTGCATGGAAAAAATATCATATATGGTTTGTACAGATTGGTATAAATGATATTATACAGGAATTAAAAAGTGGTTGGTGTGTGTTTACAACAAGCTTAAGTTCAAAAGTATTTGGTGCTGTTGGTATTACCTTTATGGGATTTTTTACATCTTCCATGGAAGTAGGCATATACTCTGCTATTCAAAAAATTCCTAACATAATAATGTATGCTTGGATACCAATAGGACAAGTTTTATACCCAATCTCTAGCAAAATAATGCAGCAGCCATTTTCTGTGGGGAGAAGATCAATTTATAGAGTCAGAAATATAATATTACCGGTATTTATTGGAGGATCAATTTTTGTTAGTGTATTTTCAAAAACTATGGTAGAAATTATTTTCGGAAAAGAATATGCAAAATTTTATTACTGGGTTATTCCCCTTTTGGCTTGGCTGATTGTTTCAATCGATAATAATTTTAGCGGAATTCAAATTTTATTAGGTAGCGGACATGACAGACAGTATAGTAAATGTTTTCAAATTGGGGTAATATGTACAATTCTTTTAAATTTAGTATTGATTTATTTTTGGGGTGGAAATGGTGCTTCTGTAGCACCTGTACTGTCTGAAATTGTGTTAGGAATATTATTGAGGATTGAAATAAGAAAAATAGCAGAAATGTGAATTTTATTGTAAAGATGGGATGTTTTCTGTATAATTGAAGTGTGGCAGGAATAGGCTATATCGTATTTTTCGCTACAAGTTTTTAGGAATAGAGGTGATAAAGTGCAGGACAATGCGAAGGCACAGGAAACAAAAGCAAGGCGTACTGCGAAAAGCAGTGTATTCCTTGACCTTTTTCAAAATAAGAGTTATCTGCTGAAGCTGGATAAAACGCTCCACCCGGAGGACACCACAGCGACAGAGGATTCATTAACTGATGTAACGATAGAAAATGTGCTGACTGACAATCTGTATAATGACTTGGGCTTTCTTGTAGGTAATAGGCTGATGATTCTTATAGAGGCGCAGTCATTATGTAAATCTTTCCAAATTTCTAAGGAAAGTACCGGAGGTGGGTTGAATAAGGGGGCAATCTTTTCTGCCCCCTTATTCAGCACGCTTTCGGTTTTTCCGAATTGAACAAAGTCGCGTCCGGTATGGGGATTCAATGTTCCCTGCTTCCATTGGCTGACTGCTGTTCCGGATATTTTGGGGTATTATTTCTGAAGAATTTTCCCAGCTTAGGGCATACTTCCTCCTTACCCCCAGATTTTATGTCTTATATCCAGTTGTTTCAGGGTCAGGCACTGCTCCTTCTGGACACCCGCCCAGTGCGCACCCCATAGGACATGGATCCGCCACAGCGCGGGCATACAGTGACATCCTTCTTGTACAGTATCCTAATCGCCTGCACCTTGTCATCTTTCCTGAACCGTCTCAGGAACTCACGGCAGCCGCTCAGGTTCCTGCATATGGGGATCAGCTTCCGCTTGTTCTGGTTGCTTAAGATCCCATAATGCCGTATCCTGACAAAGCCTTTCGGAGGGACATACATCAGAAAGTGGCGGACGAACTCGACGCCATCCAGTGTCAGCTCCTTCCACTGGCTGCCTCTCCCTCATAGGTGAAATCACCCGCCTCATGCAGCGCTTTCAGCTCGGACAGGAACTTGCCCCTGAAAAGTGCGGCCATCGCCTTTCCGGGCAGGAAGAAGCCGCCCTTCTTCTGGTGCCAGTTCCGGTTCGCGTCAAGCCCGCCGCCTGTGCAGGGCACATGGATATGAGGATGATAGGCCAGGTTTGAACCCCATGTGTGCATGATGCTGATGAAGCCGAGGGTGTCGCCCATATGCGCCGGATCCTTGGAAAGCTCCATGACAGTTTCTGCCGCGGCACTGAAAAACAGCGGATACAGTTTTTTCTGGTTACAGTAGATCAGAGCGTTCAGTTCGCTTGATTTTTGAAAATTGGAAATATGGTTGAATTTTTTCCCTCATTATGGTATATTATGATCAAAGAAAGCACCTGTTAGCGCAGGTGCTTCTCCGGGAAACTGCCGATAGACGGTTAGCCCTATAACATTAAAGCAAAAATAACCGCTTAGCTTGTGAGGTCTGGGCGGTTATTTTTGCGTTTTATCATTA
>Ga0137297_10590_pt1 | contig 25838 bp, 23 predicted proteins | sample RamsorincwithD2O_FD_97191 | JGI IMG/M metagenome (GOLD analysis project Ga0137297, IMG submission 97191) | Mouse cecal microbial communities from Vienna, Austria - Mucin amended with D2O | ecosystem: Host-associated > Mammals > Digestive system > Large intestine > Cecum | place: Austria: Vienna... | reverse complement strand
ATTTTAGCAATCAAGTAAATAAGCGGTGTAAAAGTTGCGTATGTCGGATATTTTTCGTAACTTTATGCCATGAAAAAGAACGAGTTGACAGAGTTTTTGCAACGCCAGAACGAGTTTCTTCAGGGACGGCTTGACGAGGCGTTGGCTTCTGTCAGCTCGCTTACTTTAGCCAACGAAAAGCTGGTGGCGACAGTGGATGAGCTGCGCAGGCAGATAGCCTCGCTGGAAGATGTCATAAAGGGCAGAGGTACGGAACTGAGCAAAGAGAAAGCGGCGCGTCAGGCCGTGCAGCGTCTGCAGGGGTCTCCGTCAGAGCGTCAGGCGAAACCGACGCCGGCTCCTGCCGTATCAGAAACTCCGGAACAGAGGCCACAGAAGAAACGCACCAACAATGGAGCCAGGAGAAAGACCCATCCCGAGTGCGAGGTGGAGACGGTTGTGGTGGAGCCGGACAGTCCGGACTTCAACCCCGAGGCGGCAACGTTCATAGGCGAATGCGATGTTGTGCGCTATGTCATGGAGCCGATGCGCTTCAAGAAAATAGTCTACAAGGTACGCAAATATGTGCAGGACGAGAAAATATACAAAGGCTCCGCTCCCGCCACGCCGCTGCTCAACTCGCAGTACACATCCTCCTTCATTGCCGGACTCGCCGAGCTACGCTATCTCCACTGCATGCCACTTGAAAATGCAGTCGAATACTTCCGAGCCCACGGCTTCGACCTTGACAAAGGCACGGCACAAAAACTGGTCAGCAAGGTAAGGGTTCATCTGGAGAATCTGTACAAGGCTCTCGGGCCGGCAGTTGTCGAAGACAATTATATCTGTGGTGACGAGACCTATCAGAAAGTGCGGCTGCAGGTGGCCACTCCCTCGGGCAGGAAGATCAAAAAGGGCTACATCTGGGTGTTCGTAGGCATGACAACCGGGCTTGTATACTTCTTCTATGATGACGGTTCCCGCTCTGCCGAAGTCTTCAAGCAGCATATCAAAGGCTTCAACGGAGCGTTCCAATGCGATTGTTACTCGGGATACCGGCATATCGGAATCGGTGAGATGAGCGGGATAAAACGCTTGCCATGCCTGCAGCATATAAAGCGGAAGTTCCTCGACCTGAAAGACAATCCGCAGGCGCAGGAAATAGCAAAGCTCTTCGGACTCCTTTACCACTTCGAGCATCAACACCGCATAGGCAAAGACGGGTGGACAGAAAAAGATCACCTTGAGTGGAGACAACGATACTCCAAAGTGATGCTCGAGAAAATCCGCATGAGACTGACAGCGGTCAAAAATCGCATCGGCGTGCCACCCGACGACCCGCTGCTTGCCGCCACCGAACATGCGCTTAAACAATGGGACGAGATACCACGCATCTTCGCCTCACCCACCTACAGACTTGACAACAACGAAGTCGAGCGAATCAACCGCTACATATCCCTGACCCGTCGCCGACTGACAATCGGCTCCCACTCCGGAGCCGAAGCCGCCGCCCTGTACCACTCGCTGGCCATCACCTGCCATCAGTGCGGAGTCAACGTCTTCGACTACTTCTGCGACATCATCGACCGATGTGCCGCATGGCCGCCAAACACCCCGATCGAAAAATACCGCGACCTGCTTCCCGACCGCTGGAAACCCTCACAAAAATAGCCGCCCAAAATCCGGACGGCTTTCTTTTTATGGCTTACCTGCTATCGCGGACGGTTGTACATATAGCCTTTCTTGGTGCGGTAGGCGATATGTTCAACGCCATTCTTATAAGCCCATTCCGTTTGAGCCGGAGTAAGTTTGGGCAGAGTTACCGATAGTCTTGCTACCTCTTTCTGTATCTTGGTCTTGGGTTTCATAGCAGTGCGGTGTTAAAAGTCAAAAAGACTTGGTTGAACATCTTGGGTTTTCTTCTCGGTGGCTTTCTTGGGTTGGATAGGCTTGCGCAGTTTTGCCATTTCCTCTTGGCGCAGACGTTCTATCGCGTCCTGTCGTGCCTGTTCCTTTTCTTCCTCGGTCAACTCTACCGTATGGTTGACGACAACTTTGCAGTTGATTGGATTACCCACCTCAATCTCATCTTCTTCGTAAAAATGGGTAGCCATTCCGAAAATCTCATCATCGGTAAATCCGTTGCAACCGCTTTTCTTGACCTCGTTGATTATAAAGGTCGCGCAGTCTTCCACTGACTTTGAGGGGTTTGCGAACTTGACGGCGAAAAGCGCGTCACTCTCGGCTCTCTTTTCAAGGTAGTGGCGGATAGTGTCCGCAAACGCCATAGTACCTTTGTTTTCATTCTTGCTTGCCATAGTCGTAATATTTTAGAGTGTCATTAACCAATAGATGATAGCCAACATCGTGAAGGCTGATATGAGCCAACCGATAGCCTTGAATATCCTGCCGATAAACCAACCGAACAATAATCCTATCATTGCTCCGATGAATATTACTATCATCTTGACCACCTTTGCAACCGCTATGCTTATGCGGTATGGATAGGAGGTTTGGTGAGCTTTGCCTCGACCTGAAGAATCTTTATGTTGTCTTGTGGCTTTCATATCGGTGGGTGCTTTTTTTTATCCTTATGCGTCTAAGGACAGTGTGGTAGTATGAGTTGCTCGACACCCCAAAGACGTATGGCGACAAAAAGGAATGTTCGTGGCAAGACGTAAAAATACTACCTCAGCCCCGGCGAGTGTGGAGATTTTTCCGGATTGACACGAATGTTCCTCAGCCATACGTTCCAACCGGCGAGCAACTCCTACTCAACCCACTTGCCCCGGAACGCAAAAACAAAAATGGCATCCCCGATATAACAGGAAAGCCACTTGACAACATAATGAACTGTGCCGCCATTCAATCACAGAATGACAAGACTATGAACAACTGCAATGTAACAAACAATATCATATCATGGAAAAGGAAACATGAATTACGGAAGTAATCCCGACAAAGGGCAATGTCCGGCATTTATTCAAGGCGGAGAGCAGCGAAGCCGTAGGAGATATGATGGTCTTTGCCCTCGTGGATTACAACCTTGCCGGATATGGAATGACTGCGGGAGCCGGGAGATGATAGTCAGCCTCCGGCTGCACATCGTAGGCGATGCTGACATTCGATGTCCGGCATACGGTATGCAAAACAATTTCCAGAAACAATCCGGCCAGTTGCTTGTATAAGTCAAAATAAAGAGGTATCTTTGTCGTGATGAAAAGCCACGCAAGAGTGTGATAATGGAAATATATTAAGGGAGTGTTGATGAAAAACTGAAAAAAATCGACTTCCACCGGCAGAAAATCGGTCAATTCAAGACAAATAAAAATAGTTAACGCATCTTAAATAAATCAAATTGATTTCTAACGAGTTGCCACCATTATCCCATTCAGTACGAATTTAGTACAAACACAGATTTCCCTCCCTCTGATATTCAGCTCCTTATTGTGTATATCACAAAAATCGGGTAATTGTGCGACCTCAGCCTTTACCGACAGAAACTCTAGTGCACGTTCGGGAGAGAGAACGGGTGTTATCAATTCATAATCCGCTCGAAGCTGTTTAGGGTATCTTGATTGTTTTCCTAATATATAATCAAGAGTATGCGTCAGTAATCGCCATGCTTGTAAACCTAAAGCCTGATACTGTTCCATGTCATAACATGCACATGACATCATAGCGTTATACAATGTTCTGACTAATTGTAAAAACGCATGACCGTCATCATTTCTTATTCCGCCAAGATAGTATTCATATAGTGAATGATAGTATCGAGTACGCACCTTAGCATCACTGAAATATAGCCTCTTGACCGCCCGTCGCAACTCATTGTGAAAGAATGCAATCAGTACGCCACACTCCGTATTGACAGGGCGCAATAATGTGGCAATGTCATATTTCAATCTGTACCATAATATAGGAGGTATATTAATATCAGCTTTATCCAATTGATGAAATGATTTCCCAATAAGGGAATCCACATAGTCTTCATCAAGGGCCAGTAACCGCAACACCTCACTATCAGTCAGGCCTAAATCTTCCGCACAAAACAATCTGACCACAGCTTCGACCAAAGAGGCTCCGTGACGCTCGGGACGAGACAGGCTGTTAAATATAAATTCTATCAGCGAGTCAAGTGTAGGAGGTATCAAAGACAAATCTGCCCATGAGGGCATATCTGAAAGATAATTCCCCAAGATTTTAGCATACAATGCACTCTCATCAGTATTGGTCAATATACCGGACAATTGACTCCATTGCGTCGGACACAGTTTCCGCCCCGCACGCATCAGTACACTATCGATGACCAACCAAGCATTAGAGCCGATAGCCGGCAAATTCCATGACCGGATATCGGTACGCTCGAAATTATATTTAACATCATCGGTCGACGATATGATTATTTTCAAGTCGGGCCGTAGCTTATGATTCAACCACATCAGGCTATGAAAATTACAGTATGTACTATCGTCAACCTGATCAATGGCATCAATCACGACCAACAACGGACGAGTCAAATGAAGCTTTCGGAACAAGCTACCGAAATGGTCTACATCAAATATTACCGACCGTGCAGATTTAAATCGAAGTTTCTTATCTCGCTCATTTTTATATTTGTCGGCCGCGACAATGTCATTCCACAGCGACCGTAACAAAAACTTCGCATCGGAAGGGTCGGGATTACTGCCACAAAAACGGCATACTATGTCATGACTACCTGAATACCTATTGACCACCTTTGCCAACAGAGCACTCTTACCGGAGCCACTTTTGCCTTTTATCCATAGTACGACATTATCTTCTGGATTATTGACATAGCTGTCAATATATTGGAGTTCCGTTTCTCGTCCTACAAAACCGTCGGCAAGTTCAGTTGCTTTGGCCATATGTCGCAAATTGTACGATAGTTCGTCATCAGTCTCTGCCTCAGCAATAGCATTTTCAATGATGCTTCTCAACCTTGCCTCAGCTCCCTCGACAAACTCATCTTTATACCACTCTCCGCAATACTCATGATAAGAACATTCAATTTCCAATGTATTTTTCGCATACAGCTCACTCTTTAATTTATGGCGTAGACGTCTTATTTTCGCGACACCCGTCGGCGTAAGCTCTTCATACTTGGACCGCTCATTATGTGGCACGTCATATAAGTCACGAAAGAATGCAAATACATGATTGTGAGCATCGGCCTTCAATACACCCGCATTAATTTCATACTCGGTAGCAGAAAGCGCATAGTCATTACCATAGGCGACATTACGCTCAAACATCTCCATAAGAGGTTTCTCAACCCCACTATGCCATACAGCGTCATCATCATAAGGCGATGTACGAGGCATTAAAACATAAACCGGTTCGGCAAGCGCATTTTCATCAAGTCTGTACCACCGGTGAAATAAAACATCCTCATTAGCAGTCATCTCCAATGCCTCATAATTCGACAGGCTTACTATCTCGGGTAATGGTATCCATCCGTAACGATTACCCAGAAGCAGAATAAAATTGGGTTTCGGCGATAGCTCCTGACATCGTCTCAACTCTTCAAGACAGATGCTCATTGTGCGGTTATCCAACGAAGCCTCGCGACTTATACCCCAACGTAAATCCACATACTCCAGTTGCCATCCGAGTTTGGCGTACTCTGCGGAAAGACGAGTCAATATATCCCTCAAAAGATTACGCTCAAGCTCCATATCGGCAAAGGTGGAACTGATGAAAAAACGGATATATTTTGCTCTCATATCGGCATATATTTAAGGTTAAACAACTGCAAAGTCTATGTCACGGGCGCAGAAGGGAGATGCGGACGCGCTTGCCTTTGAGGCGCTCGGAGGCGATGGTGCGGAGCAGAGCGGCGGCTTTGTCGACGGGCACGGCGGCAATAGCGGAGTGGTCTTTCACTATTATGCGCCCTACCTCATCGGACACAAGGCCACCTTGCTTGATAAGGAAACCGGCGATGTCGCCTCGCGATATCTTCTCTTTTTTCCCGCTGTTGAAGTACAACGTTGCCGATGATGCTTTTATAGGATCGGAGGAGTGGCCGGTAGGTACATAGGCACGGTCAAAAGTCACATATTCAGGAATATTGTCAGCCTCCGACGTGAGAACATATACCGTGCCCCGGGCATCGACACGCGCTGTACGCCCGTTGCGATGGGTCCAAGTCTCCTTGGTCAACGGCATATGGTAGTGAATTATCGACTGTACGGAGTCTATGTCAAGACCGCGCGCACCAAGATCAGTGGATACGAGTATCGGGGTGGTGCCATTATTAAGCAGGTCGACCGCCTTCTCCCTGTCGGGCTGGTCGAGAGCGCCGTGATACAATCCTACCGGCAGCCCGGCTTCCTTGAGGTGTCGGCATACACGGTCGGCGCTTTCACGATGATTGACAAATATGATGACACGACCGTTGTCGAGCGAGTGTAGCAGATCGACCAGTGTGTCAATCTTGTCACGCGCCGGCGACTCTACCTGAACAATGTCCATTCGCCGGCGCGGTTTGTCGGCCGACGAAAGAAAGTCGAAAGTCTCCGGTGACCGCAGTTTCAGGAATTCGGGCATATCCTGAAGGCGGGTGGCCGAAGTCAGTATAGTGCGGCTAAGATTGGGCATCGTGCGCACTATACGGCGCATCTCGTCGTGAAATCCGAGTTCAAGCGACTTGTCATATTCATCAAGTACGAGTACACGGGCAGTATACAGGTCGACATGCTTGCGGTTGATATGGTCAAGGAGACGTCCCGGAGTGGCTACAATAATGTCAGGAGCCGGCGAGAGTGAATTCTTCTCGTCGGTTATCGAATGTCCGCCATATAGAGCAACAGTTTTATATCCGGTGGCTATGTCGCGCACTACATTATATATCTGCATTACGAGTTCGCGCGACGGTGCGATAATAACAGCCTTGACATCGGCCGAAGGCTTGCCGAGAGTCTGCAGTAAGGCTATGGCAAAAGCGACGGTCTTACCCGAACCTGTAGGAGATAGCAACAGCATGTCGCGTGCTCCGGAGTTCATGACCTCGTGCTGCATGGGATTAAGAGTCTCTATACCGAGACGCGATTTTATATTGTCGATAATAACTGACTGCTTCATTGAATCGTGTATTATAAATTTATATTTTACAAAGATACGTAAATACGAGCAAAAAATGCCGGTTGAGGAGATTAGTTATTGTATATCGTACAATAAACTCTTACTAAATGTTAATTATGGCGGCCGTGTTGCAGTCAAGCACGATTGTTTACAAAATTTTTGTTAAAACATGCTTTAAATATTTGGTTTGTATTAATAAAAATGAGTACATTTGTATGTGTGTTTTTCATAGTATTAGATTAAGATAAAGGTTTAAACGGGAAGCGATGTCGTGAGACATCGCTTCTTTTTTTGTACTATCCTGAATAAAATATGGCTGGTGCAAAGCCCGTTCCACAAATATGCATGGGCACCTGTACCACATACATTCCCATAATTAAAAAGCATTTTTACATCAATCAATTATTACCGGCCCTTCGGAAAAGACGGCTCTCTTCATCCACGGCAATCTTTAAATCAGGATTAGGCTCATCGATACTGAAACGAGTCTCAATGACAAGTGTGTCGCCATTTATCGTAACACGCTGTATTTTAACCTCATCCAATGCCTCAAACAAGCTCTCGTCAGCTTTCTTTCCGTCAATAATGTATGTGTCGGCAGACGGCGCTAGTTTTCTGACTGTCGATTTTTTGAAAGTAACCACAGACCCGGTAATAGGCAAAGTAAATCCGTCATAGGAAGAATCGGGCCTGTCGCTATTCGGAAGATCCCCCATCCAGATAAAATCGCCCTCTTTAATCGCCGAAGAATTCATGTCTACACCGTATACTACAAAAGCCGACACCACATCCTCCGTAGCAGCCGCAGCGGTATCGTTGTTCTGCGCCCCACAATCACTATCGGTAACAGCCCCTGCAGAAGTCGAATTAGTACATGAATAGAAGACTGTCAACATTATCGACACAAGTAACATGTAAATCTGACTATGACCCGATATACTCTGTTTTTTCATCATGATTACCTCTATATTTAAGCATTGATTAATATTTACAAATATAATGTTTTTCGCACGTTCATAGCCATCTAAGCACATGTTTTACAACATATTCCGCAGCTATTTCAAAGGGTAAGCAACAAGACTTCGGCTTTCCCGCATTCAAAATAAACTATGAGTTAAAAAGCTATAACGATAATAAAGAAGCAGTCAGAGGCCCAATCTATATAGGAGTAACTCATGAAGATTACGACTCGGACGATACATTCAAGACGATGCTTCTTATAATAATTCTCGCCGTAGTATTATTAGGCATTTATGTCGGTATATATGTGTTGGTAGCTGTAATGGCACAACGCAGAAAGCGAAATCCTGCCATATGGCTTTTGCTAAGTTTTTTAGCTACACCATTTCTTATATGCATAATTCTACTTGCCGTTGGTAAAGAATACAACAGCATTCGATAAGGCACATTCACAGACTAAATTGCGACACAAAAAGAGCCGCCGGCTACGATGTAATGCATCGTGACCGGCAGCCCGTAAACACCCAAATAAAAGAATCTCCCAGTATCAATTGATCAAATACAGTTTATCTTTGCCTTTGTAAGAACATTTGATTGTTGCCCTGCCGTCGGTTATTTTGCCTATCTCGGCTTTTACGCCGTTGTCAGAGCTCTTAACCTCAAGCCTTGTATCGGGATTGAGCGGAGCATAGAGCTGGTAACGTATAGCGTCGACCAGACCGTTGGCATTTGTACAACGTATAGGCTCGGCAGGCATATTGAGCTTTTTACCGTCGGCAAATATAGTTACCGAAGGTACCTCGGGACGCTTACAAGGCATGCCCGTTTTTGCGAATCCGAGACCGTGCAATGTAAATTTACAATCATCGCCTTCGGCTACAAGATATATGGCATGCTTGCCTTTCAAACCCTCCACAGCAGGGAGAGCCACTTCATAGTCACGAGCCTCCGCCGGAGCGCCGGCAGGTACTTCAACAACACCTATTTCGCGGCCGTTCCACACGTTGTTGGCATACGGTCCGTCAAGCATGACTCTTACACGGAATGCCTTTTTACAATCGGGAGTCAGGTTCAAGACAAGGCTGGTGCCGTCGCCGGTTTTAGTGCCGCGGAAAGCCTTGACTCCTTTTGTGTCGCTGTCAAGTCCGCCGAAACCAAAATACTTGAAACCGACTATACCTCCGGAAGTGATGTCCTTGAGGTCCATACCGTCGTTCCAGACATCATAATTGTCCTGAAGCCAGTCATTGCCGGTCATGTAGCATGCTATACCGGCCGAATAGTAATTATAGGGAGGCAGACCGAATATATGAAAACCTTCACTTGTCACTTCGGCTCCGGTATATACGTTACCGTCAGATGCGGCCGCTTTCCACTCGTTGTCCTTGGAGTAAGGGTCATAGGCAGTGATGTGGAGCTGTCCGCCGTCGGCCACTTTCTTTTTATCCCAAGTAATCTTGACAGGAGCCACCATAGGCTGACGTGCGTTGCCGAAGCAGCGGGGCGGACGATGGTAAAATACATACCACTGGCCGTTGATCTCCTGAATAGATCCGTGGGTATTATGGGCGGCATTGCTCGTGGTCAGAGCCGAGCCGTCATGATTGGGCACTACGCCACGTGAGTCGACAAGCACGCCTCCCGAACGCCAAGGACCAAGCGGAGTGTCGCCATAGGCGTAACGCAGAGCCGAGTTGGTTGACCCGAGTCCGTAGTCGGGACCACTGTAGCCGGAGAATACCATAACGTACTTATTGCCGACCTGACGTATCGACGATGCTTCGAAGAAATTGAAGTCACCGGGGTTCTGGTCTTTGTACAAGGCCGGATATTCGGTGCCCTTCGGGTCGCGTATCTCGCCGTAACGCTCGCTTGCAGGTATAAAGTAGTCATGAATTTCAGTACCGGGACGCACGGCATACATGTTGTCCTGATCCAACTCGTATGCGGTACTGTGACGGAAACCATAGTATACGTATGCGCGGAAACCGCGGTCGTAGTCCTTGTCGCGCTTGTCGGTAATATTCTCGACAAATACCGAAGGATCGAAATCAATCAGCGATCCGGGAACACATTGAGTGCCGTCGTCGGTGAGGTTGACCGGAGTAAAAGGACCGTCGGGACGGTCGCCGCGGCATACCATAGCCACACGCCTCCATCCTCGGGAGTGGGGATACAACCAATAGGTTTTCTTACCGGTCTTGCGATCCTTTACCTCGACAAGGTCGGGGGCGTACATAGTATCCCACTCTCCGTTGACAAACCAAGAGAATATCGGGCCCTCGTCACGCCATTGGCTGAGATCTTCCACGGGGGCCGACCACATGCGTATGTCGTTGCCGCAATAACGCGAATAAGCTATGTCATGCGACCCGATTATATAAGCACGGTATTTACCGGGATTATCGGGGTCCTCAAACACACGGGGCTCTCCGTCGGGAAGGTGTTCCCACAGCGGGAGATAGGGATTCTGCGCGCTTACGGCGCATGCCGCAAGAGCCAGAAAAGAGGTTACAAAAAACTTTTTCATCATATTACTATATTTTCACTGTTTATCAATTTATTATAGTCATACCAAGTTATTCGGCAGTCCGCTCGGGAGGTCCGAAATAGCTGTATTTGCTATCGTCAGGGTTAACGACAAGTCGCTCGACAACCACTTCCGGATCAATCATCACGACATGCAATGTATGAGTGCCGACATCGGTTATACCGAAATTGACATCAAGCCAACGACGATTGTCAAATACCTCATTGCGCATTGGACGACGATACCCCGAAAGAGTAAGAGTGGAGGGAGCCGGCAGAGGATTCAAGTTTTTAGCCCGTTTCAGATTGTCAGGGGTATATTCTTCAAATACATCATGGAATCCTCTGCGGGCGTCGAGTATCTGTAACGGGCCGTCATCAAGCCGGACACCGAGACGCAGGCCGCGACCCGGATTTATATCCTGCGTAGGCAATATAGCTATGGCTATCCTAAGCGAATCGGCATTTTCAACGTCTAAGTCATATTCCAACACAGCTCCGCCGGTCGACGGCACGGATGCTGTCACATCACTGCCGCCCATACATCCGTCGCCACGTCCAAGATCAGGCAATACAATCCAAGATATGCCTTCTACCTCTTTAGACCGAGAATAGTCAATAGCGGCAACGGAATACTCAAAAGAAGGTGTTTCAACAACCGGCAGCGACTGACGGGCTTCCGACTCCACCACATAACGCAGTTCGGGAAGTATATTGTTATCAGGCATGGACCATCGGCTATAACCGATATGCTTGTCTGACATCATGTTGTCCCACTTCCCTCCGGCCATCACCTTATTGTAGTGTACGGTAAGGAGCGAGTCTTTTAGGAACAGTTCCTTTGCTCTGTCGGCAAAATCATTGGCCCGCAGGTCACCGCGATCGGCATAATACCGGTTCTGCGCCGCAGCCGTATATATCTCGGCTACAGTAGCCGATGCTACGGCAGGATAATAGACCAATTGGTAATAAGCGTCGCGGGCTTCCACGGGAATACGCAAGCGCACAGCTTCAGCCTTTTCGGCAAGCTGACGCCACATCATAGTGACACGATTGGCCTCATCGTAATTTTCCACGCTTAATATATCGGGTCTTTGCACCTCCGGTTTACGCCACAGATTATACTTGGGGTATTTAGCCATTATATCGGCCACGTCGGCAGCGACATCAGGCCCGAAAGCCTCGGCGGCAAAATGCTCAAGATATGCTTTTTCATCTCCGGGCCGTATGCTGTCGGGCTCCCACGCATAGGTCATAATGAAATCGATAGGTACTTCCTTAGGTTTAAGATCGCCTACATTTATAATCCATATGCGGTCTATGCCGGAACGATAGGCCAGATTCAACTGCTCGCGCAACTTCGGCAGCGGAGAAGTATTGACCCAACGGTCATTCCACGGACCGCCATTCATGTCTATATGATAATACAGACCTACCCCACCCTTGCGCGAACGCTCTTTCTCCGGGGCTGTCCGACGGATATAGCCCCAGTTGTTATCGCACAAAAGCAACGTAACATCATCGGGAACATTAAATCCGGCATCATAATAGCGCTGCACTTCAGTAAAGACCGCCCATAGCTGCGGCACCTTGTCGGGGCTGCCATAAATGTCGGAAAGGATTTTTCGCTGTCCGTTCACCACTTCGGTGAGAGTCCTCATGTTAGCTTCATCACCACCGTCGCTCATGGCCACATCGCCGTCACCGCGCATTCCTATCGTGACTATATTATCAAAATTCTTATTACGCTCCATGCCAGCACGGAAGAATTTGTCCAATCCTGATTTATTGGTATTATAATTCCAAGCCCCTACCTCATCGCGACGCTTGGTATACTCTTTGTGAGCACGCATCATGGGTTCATGATGGCTTGTGCCCATGACAATACCGTACTCGTCGGCCAAACTCGGACTCAACGGATCATCCTCATTAAAGCTCGAGGCCCACATGGCAGGCCACAGATAGTTGGCCTTAAGACGCAGAAGCAACTCGAACATATGAGCGTACATCCCGGAATTTATACCCCCGAAACGTTTGGTAGCCCAACCGCCAAACGAGGGCCACTCATCATTAATAAATATACCGCGATACTTGACTTTCGGCGAAGGCTGCACATATCGGCCGGCATCATATATGACAGAATCGCGATGAGCCACAGGCACGTCGGCCCACCAATACCACGGAGAGACTCCCATGCGGCGGCTAAGATCATATATGCCGTAGATAGTACCGCGTTTGTCGCTTCCGGCAATTACGAGATTTCCGTCAACAACATCTATAACATATGACTCCCATTGTCCTTTAACCTCGCTGACATCAAGTTTATGACGTGTTACCATACGATCAATCAACCGGCTCTTACCTATTGTGCCGACAACAATGCCGCCTGTATTATATTTTCGGGACAGAAGTACCGGAGCCGAAGTGCCGGTAACTTTACGTACATCATCGCCTAAATCGCGTGCCGCCCTTATGACACCGGCATAATCGTCGGCATCGACAAAAATCGTTGACGCACCGGAGGTATCGGCTATACAGAAATTCTGAGCCATACAGCATACATGGCAGAGAATAATCGATAACGGCATCAGAATATACGATAAATATCTATACATAACAAAATACTTTATTGTAATGCAAATATCTCAAAAACCGCACACTAATATGTAATTATACTATTTCAAATATCTTTATTATCGTAACATCACCGGCAAAAACAGTCCAAAAACCTTTGTTTATGTACAGATTAGCATATAAGTGTTTATTTGTCGTAAAAAACATAAAACAGTGAAACTTTCACGTATATATAAACGTCTAAAGAGAAACAGAATTTCATACTACAAAAAGCGAAACGGGCGGCTCGCGATGAGTCGCCCGTTTGGTTTATGTCAAGGAACTATACGATCAGTTGGCGAATATAGTGAATATATACTCGGTGTTCATGACCGCGGTATCTATAAGTCCATTGTAGATGCAGCTTACAAGACCCACAAGAATGATGCCGGCAACGCAAATCCACATGCCGAGACGCTCGGAGCAGGCAGAGCGGAAAGTAGCGATGGCACAAGGCTCCTGATTGTTGATGAACATGGCCTTAACAACGAGCAGATAGTAGTAGAGCGACACAATGGTGTTGATCAACGCTATGAGCACAAGTATGTAAAGGGCCATCGAACCGGAAGCAACACCGGCCGAGAAAATGAAAAACTTGCTGAAGAAACCCGCAAACGGAGGAATACCGGCAAGCGAGAACATGGCAAGCATCATCGTGAACGCCAGCTTGGGGTTAGTCGAATACAAGTTGTTGTAAGAGTCCATATCGACACGTCCGGTCTTGTTCTCTATCGCCGAGATAACACCGAAAGCGGCAAGATTGGAGAATATGTATACAAGTACATAGAATATTAGTGAACCGAGACCCTGAGCGCTTCCGGCAATCACGCCGAGCATTATATAACCGGCCTGCGATATAGAAGAGAACGCAAGGAAACGCTTCAAATTCTTCTGACGCAGCGCGAAGAGGTTACCGACAGTGATCGTAAGGATGATGAGTGCATAAAGCATCCACTCCCAAATACCGTGATAGAACGGCCCGAACACCTGAACAAGTATTACGAAGAAGGCAAACGCAGCCGAACCTTTCGATATAACCGAAAGATAAGATGTGACCGAAGTAGGCGCACCCTGATAGACATCGGCAGTCCACAGGTGGAAAGGCACAAGCGAAAGCTTGAAACCCATACCGGCTATGACAAACGCGATAGCCACGATGAGCATGGCGCCCCCGTCGGTAAGCGAAGCGGCTATGTCAGCAAAATAGAGTGTACCGGCCAAAGCGTATACAAAGCTGAGACCCATCATGAATATAGCCGACGAAAACACTGCGGTAAGTATGTATTTGACAGCTGCCTCGTGGCTTTCGTAGCGGTTCTTGTCGAAAGCCACCAACGCTGCAAGAGGCAGTGAGGCAGTCTCCAGACCGATGATGAACAGCAGGAAGTGACGAGCCGAAATCATCAGATACATACCGAACAGGGTTATAAGCAATAACTCATAAAATTCGCCGCGACGCACACGCATAAACTCGCTGTCGGCCCACTTCATGGACTGAATGAGTACGATGAGCACACCTATATTCAGTACGTTCTTAATCGCTGTCATGACAGGAGAAGCCGCATACATGCCGCCAAAGGCCGCAGCACTCTCCTGACGCCACGGATAGACGAATCCGGCGACAACAAACAGAGCGAAAAGACACACGGAGAACATGGAGAAACCGCGGGGGCTTTCCTTGGTGCTGAATGTATCGAATAAAAAGATCAATAGGATAAGGACCAATAATCCTATCTCATGATGCATTACCAAAAACTGTGAATAATCCATATCTTATAAATCTTTTATTTAGTCAATACTTCAATAATGGGGAGGAAGGAATCGTGCAACATGTCGTTGATCCAGCCGGGGAAACATCCGATACCGGCAACACATACAATGAGCGTAACAGTGGCAAGACGCTCCCACCACTTGGCATCGGTAAGTGTAAGATGATGCTCATCATATACGGGACCGTAGAGCAGTTTGCCCACAACACGGAGAATGTATACAGCCGTGATGACAATCGAGCAGCATGCAGCGATAGTGAATGCACGGTGGAAGAGATCAGTGTGCTGGAATGAACCGACAAATATGGTCATTTCCGCAACAAAACCGCTAAGACCGGGCAGACCGAGCGAAGCCATACCTGCAATCACATAACATACAGCCAAGAAAGGCATAATCTTCATAAGACCGCCCATCATACGAATGTCGCGGGTGTGGGTGCGGCCGTAAATCATACCGATAAGGGCAAAGAACAGTGCCGTCATGAGGCCGTGGGAGAGCATCTGCATAACCGCACCGGTCATGGCAGTGGTGTTGAGCATCAATATGGCGAAGAGCACAAGTCCGCAGTGGCTGACCGAAGAGTAAGCGTTGATGTACTTGAGGTCGTTCTGCACACATGCGCTGAAAGCTCCGTATACGACCGATATACCTGTAAGGATAAGGAATATCCAAGCGAGTTCATTGGCAGCGAAAGGCATCAGATAGATAGCCACGCGGAAACATCCGTAACCTCCTAACTTCATAAGCACTCCGGCATGCAGCATGGACACTGCGGTAGGCGCCGAGGCATGACCGTCAGGACTCCAAGTATGGAACGGGAACATAGCGCCAAGTACTCCGAAACCGACAAATGTCATCGGGAACAGGAAGTACTGCCAATTATGGTCAATGGCGTCGTTAGCCGATATCTCAAGCAGGTTCATGGTCAACTGACCGCCTTCGGGAGCCGAGTGATAATAGATGCCGAGTATGCCGAGCAACAGGAATGCCGATCCACCCATAAGCATAAGTGTCAGCTTCATCGCCGAATACTCCTTGCGGCCGGTACCCCAGAGTCCGATAAGCAGATACATAGGTATAAGCGCCACTTCATAGAACATGAACATGGTGAACAGGTCAATGGAGATGAAGAAGCCGAACACACCGGTTGAAAGCAGGATAAGCCACAGGAAGAAATCCTTGGGCAGGGGCTCGATTTTCCACGAAGCGAACGTACCTGCAAAAACGATTATGGCAGAGAGAAGCAACATGGCTACCGAAATACCGTCAACACCTACCGCCAGATGGATATTAAGCGGTTCAAACCACATCCAAGAACCGGTATAAAGCATTATGGCATCAGCACCGGCAGCACGCAAATGCAAAAAGTCAAACACCAAGTATACGGACAAGGCCACAAGTGCCGTAGATCCGACAACTGCAACGGTGCGTATCTGGTTCATATTCCTGCAGAGGAACAGACACCCGAGCATCACCAGCGGGATGACTACAAAATATATAAGAATATTAGAGAATATCATAATTACTATATTGAGTTGCACCATTAAACATTACAAAAGACATATCCAGACAACAGTGGCCATGAGAAGGGCACCGACAAGATATAGCCATACATAGAACTGTACATTGCCCGACTGCAGGCCCTTGATAGCGAACGAAGCACGCTGTGTAACGGCTGCAAACATGTCCATCGTGCCGTCAATGATGTGACGGTCAAACCATGCTATAGGCTTGCATATACGGTCGAAGATGATGTTTCTGGTGATGAACAGATAAAGTTCGTCCCAATAGAAACGATGGTAACACCAGCGCCACAATGCGGGCAAAGCGGCTTTCATACGGGCGGGAGCGGGATTTTCTTTTTTATACATGACGGTAGCTATCAGTATAGCGACAACAGCTACTGCAAGGCTTACAGCCGCAACCGACCAGTTGAGGTGCTCAAGATTGGTAAAGAACGACATGCTGTCAAACATGGGGTGACCATTCCAAGTAACAAGGTTGCCGAACGGAACGAAACCGGCCACACACGACACAGCGGCGAGGAAAACCAAAGGTACGGTCATAGTCCAAGCCTGATCATGGGGAGCATGATGACCTTCAGGTATCTTATGCTCTTTCCACCAGAATATGAGATAATACAGACGGAACATGTAGAACGCGGTAAGACCGGCTACAAACGACATCCATATATACCATAACATCGAATTACCGAAACATGCGGTCAAAATCTCATCTTTAGAGAAGAAACCTGCAAACGGTATGATACCGGCAATGGCAAGACATCCGATAAGGAACGTGATGTGGGTCACAGGCATATACTTGCGCAAGCCGTGCATGGCAGTATAGTCATTGGACCCGATCGCGTGGATGAGAGCACCTGCACAGAGGAAGAGAAGCGCCTTGAACATAGCGTGAGTGAACAGGTGGAACATGCCGGCCATATAACCTACCCCATGATGAAATTCAGGACGGGCAACACCCAGCGAAACCATCATGAATGCAATCTGCGATATGGTGGAGAAAGCGAGCACGCGCTTGATATCGATCTGTACACATGCAACCATGGCTGCATACAGAGCCGTAAGAGCGCCCACGATAACGATTATCTCCAGAGCTGCAGTCTCCATAAGATACAACGGGAACAGACGTGCCACGAGGTAAACACCGGCTACGACCATAGTAGCGGCGTGGATGAGCGCAGACACCGGTGTAGGACCTTCCATAGCGTCGGGCAACCATATGTGCAACGGCAGCATAGCCGACTTACCCATACCTCCCATGAAGATGAGCACAAGCGCCCATGTGAGCACCGATGCTCCAAGGAATGTGGGAGCAGGAGAGTTGAGGAAGGTATTCTTAACCGCCTCGGCGGTAGAAAGGTCTATCTGGAAGACGTTGGCAGCACCTGCTACTGCAGAAGAGGTAAGCGAGGTGAAATCGAAGTTAAAGTTGCCGTATTTGGCACCATAGAAAGAAAGAGCCAGAATACCGAGCAAGAAGCCGAGGTCGGCAAAACGGGTGACGATAAACGCTTTCTTACAAGCGGCGACAGCCGAGGGCTTAACATAGTAAAAGCCGATGAGCAGGAATGAAGAGGCACCCACAAGCTCCCAGAATATATACATCTGGAAAATGTTAGTAGCCACTACAAGACCGAGCATCGAGAAGCTGAAGAGCGACAGGAAAGCATAGAAGCGCTGGAATCCGGTCTCCCACACGCCATGATGGTCGCGCATGTATCCGTTGCTGTAAAGATGCACCATAAACGACACTGTCGTAATGACGACAAGAAGGAGCGCCGAAATAGGATCAAGAAGGAAACCGAGACGAATGACAAGTTTGTCGGTAAACTGCAACCAGTCGTAATTGAACAATACGACCTGAAGACGTTCGCCGGCCTCGTTTATAAACTCAGGGCTTCCCGAGAAGAAATAAGTGAGGGCTACAGTATAAGCCAACACCATTGTGACTCCCATACCCAATGTACCGAGAATTCCGGCCACCTTATGGGGCATGTACTTACCGAACAGCCCGAGGATGAGGAACATGCACAATGGTATGCAAAGTATGAAGATTGACATCATTTCCATAGCGGTTAAAATTTCATTTTAGTAAGGTCACGGACATCTATATTCTTGGCCACTCTGAAAATGTTTACTATAATGGCAATGGCAAGAGCGGTCTCAGCGGCCGCAATGGCGATAGCAAACAGAGTAAACATCATGCCTTCAAGCTGTCCGGGGAACAAAAAACGGTTAAACACCACAAAATTGATATCGACCGCGTTCAGCATAAGCTCAAGCGATATAAGTATCGCTATCATGTTTTTACGGGTAATAAAACCGTATACACCGCAGCAGAACATTATCATGCTGGGTATTATGTATAGCATCACAGGTAGTTTATCCATAACACTATTAACGTTTACGGGCGACAACAACGCCTCCGATGATACATGCCAACAATAACACACTCACAGCTTCAAAAGGCAGCAGATACTGATACTTTTCGGTTCCGAGCAAAATCTCGCCAAGACGGTTCATCGTCATATCGAGAGTGAACGGAGCGCTGAAAGTAGTCCAGAACTCAGGACGGCTCACAAGCGCATAACCCAGTACAACAAGCGACATCAGGGCTGCGATGAGTCCGACTACGCGTTTTTTTGAAGCAAGTCTCGCACTGCTGTCACCCGGCTTGCTTGTAAGCAAGATCGAGAATACGAACAACACGACAATACCGCCCGCATAGACAGCGATCTGGACCGCACCGAGAAACTCATAATCGAGTTTGAAGTACAGTCCCGCCGTTGCGAATAGCACAAACAACAAATAAGTTGCGGCACGCAGAATGCGTCGTGTGGTGACAGTGAGTATCGAGAAGACAATAATCGCAGCTACGATTATTCCGTACATAACAATACTTCCGACTGATTCCATATTATGTTAATTTATTTTTCTTTTTCTGATTGGTTATCGACCGGCTTAATCTCGGCGGCGGGTTTCGGAGCCGCAGGTTTAGGCGCAGGGTCATCGTCCCTCTCGGGGAGATAATTGAGTTGCTCAACAAGCATGGACCGGGTAAACACCGCCTGCTCGAAATCGTTGGAAAACTCTATAGCGTCCTGCGGACAGGTAGTAACACACAATTCGCAGAATGTACAACTTCCGAGGTCATACATATATTTGTCCAACTTACGTTTTTTCTTTCCGTCGGGAAGCTCCACCATCTTCGTGGTGATGCTTATGGTACCGTTAGGACAATTGCGCTGGCAGATGCCGCAAGCTATACAACGGTTACGCCCCTCTTCATCATAAATAAACTGAAGTTTGGCACGAAAGCGGGGGGCCGCATACTGAATAGTGTCACGATGATCGGGATACTCCTCGGTAACTTTCGGAGTAAAGAATTCCTTTCCGGTGACACCCATACCTTTCAGAAGGCTAACAACCCCCGTACCCAGTGATGAAAAATAATCTTTTACACTGCCCATAGATATGATTGGTCTTTATAATTTTTTGTTATTTACTTTTTCCATTCAATTACTTTCACTTCACCTGACCGCCCAGTATGTCAAGCAACTCCGATGTGATGGCCTGCTGTCGCAGCTTATTGTATTCAAGCTGCAACTGGTCAAGGAGCTTCTTGGCGTTGTCATTGGCGCTTTGCATGGCCATAACACGGGCGGCCTGTTCCGACGCCTGATTCTCTGTAAATGTCTCCTGCATGACAGCGAGCACAAACAGAGGAAGGACAGAGTTGAATATCGTATTTGGGTCGGGTTCAAATATATAAGGGCGACACTGCACCTCGACCGCATTGTCAGTCAGAGTCTCCTGCACTACCGGCAGCACCTGCTCGGAGTGCAATACTTGACGACTCACGCTCTTATAGCTCATATACAGAATGTCAAGCCGGTCTATGTCACCGTCAAGAAATCTCTTCTGCATGGCAAATGTAAAATCGCGCACGGCATCGGCCTGACTCTTTGAGTCGACACCTTCCGGCCTAACGACCTTGATATGTGCATCGGCAATCTTCGACACAGCCTTGTGCATCTTCACGCCTATAGTGTAGATGACAAAATCAATACCGGCTCCGTACTTCTCGCGATAACAATGTAGAGTCTGCAAAAGCCCCTTGAATATGTTTATATTGTAGGCACCGCAAAGGCCGTCGTCAGAGCCGAACACGACGATACCGATACGCTTCACCTCACGGCTTTCAATCAGCGGCGACGAAAACTCGGCGTCGGCTGAAAGCAAGTTGCCCATGACAGTCTGTATCTGTCCACGGAACGGGAGAAGACGCTTCAGAGTCTGCTCGGCTTTGTGCATCTTGGCCGAAGATATCATCTTCATGGCGCCGGTAATCTTCTCGGAAGATCTTACCGAACCGATGCGGCCTTTTAATTCGCGTAATGTTGCCATTTAAAATTCGGTTTTATTTATATCGGCTTACAATCTCTGCCGCGCTCTCGGTTAGCTTATCCACAACATCGTCGGTAAGCTGACCGCTCTTTATGACGTCGAGCACCTCGGCCTGATATTTGGCATGCAGCAACTGCAAGAAGAGTTTCTCAAATTCAGCGACCTTGTCGAGCGGCACTTTTTCAAGCAATCCTTTGGTACCGCAAAATATCACAGCTACCTCCTCCTCCACGGCCATCGGTGTGTACTGGGGCTGAATAAGCAACTGCTCGTTTTTGCGTCCTTTGTCAATCACACGGGCCGTCACGGGGTCAATGTCACCGCCAAACTTGGTAAACGACTCAAGCTCGCGGAACTGGGCCTGATCTATTTTCAATGTACCGGCCACTTTCTTCATAGACTTGATCTGCGCGTTACCTCCTACACGCGACACCGATATACCCACATTGATGGCGGGACGTATACCGCGGTTAAACAACGCAGTCTCAAGGAATATCTGACCGTCAGTGATTGAAATAACGTTAGTGGGGATATAAGCCGATACGTCGCCGGCCTGAGTCTCGATGATAGGCAGCGCCGTAAGCGAACCTCCACCTTTGACCTTGTCTTTGAGCACAGCGGGCAGGTCGTTCATCGAAGATGCCACTTCCTGATTGTCGATAATCTTGGCGGCACGCTCGAGAAGACGCGAATGCAGATAGAATATGTCGCCGGGGTAAGCCTCACGGCCCGAAGGACGCTTCAGAATAAGCGAAATCTCACGATAGGACACAGCCTGCTTTGACAGGTCATCGTAAACGATGAGGGCGTCACGGCCGGTATCGCGGAAATATTCACCTATAGCCACACCGGCAAACGGAGAATAATAACGCATGGCGGCCGAGTCGGAAGCATTGGCAGCGACCACTACCGTGTAAGGCAAGGCCCCGTTCTCACGCAGGGTCTGCACGATGGCAGCGACCGACGACGCTTTCTGTCCGATAGCCACATATATACAATATACAGGCTTGCCGTCTTCGTAGTTTTTACGTTGATTGATTATGGTATCGATGGCAATCGCGGTCTTACCGATCTGACGGTCACCGATTATAAGCTCACGCTGACCGCGTCCTATAGGCACCATTGCATCAATGGCCTTGATACCGGTCTGCAGAGGCTGGTTAACAGGCTGACGGAATATGACGCCGGGCGCCTTGCGCTCGAGCGGCATACGATAAAGTTCACCCGATATTGGGCCGGCTCCGTCGATAGGTTCACCCAACACATTGATTACACGCCCCAAGAGACCTTCACCGGCTGGGATCGAGGCAATCTCCCCCGTACGTCGCACGGTCATATTTTCAGTCACGCGGTCAATGTTGTTAAGCAAGATCACGCCGACGTTGCTCTCCTCAAGGTTCATGGCAACGCCCTTGACGCCATTTTCAAACTCAACAAGCTCGTTGGCGCGTACATTCTCAAGGCCATATACATGGGCAACACCGTCACCCACTTCAAGGACCGTACCCACCTCTTGAAACGACACTTTGTTATTGACGTTTTCGAGTTGTTGCTTTAATACTTCCGATATTTCGCTTGGGTTAATCATTACTTTGTGTTAGTTGCTTAAAAGTTTAAGACGCAATTGTTTTAATTCGTTACTTACCGAGGCGTCCAGACGCTCCGAATTGATGTTGATGACGAATCCGCCTATAAGTTCCGGATCGATCGACTGAGAGAACTCCATCGATGCACCGCCAAGATGCTTTTCGACCAACCTGCGCAAACGGTCCACTTCTTCATCGGGCAGCTCTGCAGCGGTCACGACATTAACGAGATAGATATTGTTGGCTTTGCGATACAGGCTGAGATAAGCCAAGGCTATATCACGCATGAAGTCTATGCGGCAGTTATCGTGAAGCAACCGTAAAAAATCGGCATAACAACGGTCTGTAGCCGCATCGGTTCCGGCTGCCGTAGTCAACAGACGGGTTTTGTCGTCAGTGGCTATATAGGGATTAACCATAACCTCCTGCAACCTCGGTTGGGCGGCAAAAGCCGCCGTGACACTTTTCATAAGCCCGTACATCCTTTCAGCGTCGCCCTTTTCAAGGGCAAACTTATACAGAGCCTTGGCATACCGATTCGGGATAAGACCTTGATCCATCATGCATTAATTTTTGTTTTCGATTTCGTCCAACAGTGAATTCACCAATTGGGACTGAGCCTTCTCGTCGGCCATCTGCTTGCGCACCACCTTGGTAGCGATGTCCAAAGCAAACGCGCTTACTTCATCGCGGAAACGCAATTCGGCTTCCTTGCGCGCCTGCTCTATAGCCACTTGCGCGGCCTCCATCTGCTTCTTGGCCTCTTTCTGAGCCTCACCGCGTGCTTCCTCGATGATCTGAGTCTTCATACGGTCGGCATCGCGAAGCATATCGGCTTGCTGTTTGCGAGCTTCTTCAATATATTTTTCGGCCTCTTCACGGGCATGATCAAGCTGCTCTTTGGCATTTTGAGCGTACTCCACACCCTTATCGATGAGGTCGGCACGGCCTTCTATCATCTTCATAATCGCAGGCCATCCCCACTTGGCAAGCACCAAGAATAAGACAGCAAACGACACGAACATCCAAAAGATCAAGCCAAATTCAGGCGTGAAAAGTTCCATGAGCGCTTACTTTTAGAGAAAGAACGAAAGTACGCAGACGATAACGGCAAATAGAGCCACACCTTCGATAAGAGCCGCAATAACAATCATATTACTACGAATATCGCCGGTAGCCTCAGGCTGACGTGCAATAGCTTCCATGGCAGCCGCACCGATTTTACCGATACCAATACCCGCGCCAATAGCTGCGATAGCTGCGCCAAAACATGCACCAATACCTAAAAGGCCGTCGATAGCCGCTAAAATCATTGCTAACATAATTACTTTAATTTAAGAGTTTGTATTATAATTTATTTTATTGTTCATGTTTTACAGTCTGGGCTTCGTGAGCCGGTTCATGTTCTTTATGACCCGATTCTTGCGACAACGATATAAACAATGTCGACAGCATGGTGAACACGTAAGCCTGTATGAAACTCACAAGCACATCAATCAGCAGCATAAATATCGAGAACAGGACCGACACCACGGTAGTGGCTCCGGCAGCAGCCGCTCCAAACGCGCCGAGGATAAAGATGAGCAGAGTAAGCACGATAACTATTATGTGGCCGCCCATCATGTTGGCAAACAGACGCACTGTAAGCGCCGCCGGCTTCGTAAACATACCGAACACCTCAATAAGCGGCATGATAGGTAGAGGGAACTTCAGCCACCAAGGCACATCGGGCCAAAATACTTCTTTCCAATAGTGCTTTGTACCGAATATATTGACCACCAGAAAGGTTATCAATGACAAGACCAATGTCACGGCAATGTTACCGGTAAGATTGGCACCGCCGGGGAATATGACAATAAGCCCGAGCAGGTTCATTACCAGTATAAAGAAGAACACCGTAAGAAGGTAGGGTGCGAACTTTGGCGCTTTAACTCCGAGAGCAGGCTTGATAACGCCGTCATATACGAAAACGATAATAGCCTCTATTGCACCCTTGAAGCGCCGCGGCGCCTTATAACCGGCCTTGGCATACCAACGTGCCACAGAGAGCACCAGCCATATGACAATTATCACCGATATGAAAATCGCAAGGACATTTTTTGTTATGGAGAGGTCAAAAGGACGATACTCCTCCATAACCGTCTTGCCGTCGACCGTCACCGGGCGCATGCCGACAATCTTGTTATGCCACTTGCTCTCTTTGCCGCCAAGCATGAAACCGTCATAGGTCTCGCCATGCTGAATACGCGACGAACTGAAACAATGCCACTTACCCTCATAATCACGTACGATAACCGGCAGCGGTATACGCACATGATGATTGAACGGCACTTCCCAGCCGTAACCGTCGCCAAGATGCTCGAAGATTATCTGTTTAGGGTTGATTTTCTCACCCTCGGCATCTCCGGCAGGTTGCGACGCAGGGACGTGAACCGGGTATAATACCGCGGCACACACGACAGCCAGCAAGAGTAAAAGTCGTTTCATATCAATATATACACACTGATACCACATCGTTATCGACATCGACTATGCCGCCAGCAACTTCTATAGCCCCCTGACGCCCATCCGCTTCATACGCCACCTCACCTTTTACGAGGGTGGATATGAGCGATGCGTGATGAGGGAGCACCATAAAAGTGCCTTCGGCTCCGGGAAGAGTGACTTTATCAACCTCTCCCTGAAATAAGATGTCATAGGCCGATATAACTTTGAGTATCATAATCCTACAATTTTATTATTTTACCTCTGCGAGCAGTTTCTTTCCTTTCTCGATAGCCTCGTCGATAGTGCCGACATTAAGGAACGCCTGCTCGGGGTACTCATCCATTTCTCCGCTGAGTATCATCTTGAAGCCTCTGATGGTTTCGCTAAGCGGCACCATGACACCGGGAAGTCCGGTGAACTGCTCGGCAACGAAGAACGGCTGCGAAAGGAAACGCTGGGCACGACGGGCACGGGCAACCACAAGTTTGTCCTCATCTGAAAGTTCGTCGACACCGAGGATGGCGATGATGTCCTGAAGTTCGTTGTACTTCTGGAGCAACTGCTTGACAGCCTGAGCTGTCTGATAATGCTCCTCGCCTATGATGTGAGGGTCAAGAATACGTGATGTGGATTCAAGAGGATCGACAGCAGGATAGATACCGAGCTCGGCTATTTTACGGCTCAACACCGTAGTGGCATCGAGGAAGCTGAATGTCGTGGCCGGAGCCGGGTCGGTCAAGTCATCGGCCGGCACATATATGGCCTGAACCGAAGTAATCGAACCCTGCTTGGTAGAGGTGATACGCTCCTGAAGAGCACCCATTTCCGAAGCCAGAGTAGGCTGATAGCCCACAGCCGAAGGCATACGGCCAAGAAG
>Ga0137297_10589_pt1 | contig 25866 bp, 26 predicted proteins | sample RamsorincwithD2O_FD_97191 | JGI IMG/M metagenome (GOLD analysis project Ga0137297, IMG submission 97191) | Mouse cecal microbial communities from Vienna, Austria - Mucin amended with D2O | ecosystem: Host-associated > Mammals > Digestive system > Large intestine > Cecum | place: Austria: Vienna... | reverse complement strand
CAGTTTTACAAGCAAGCTTGACGCCTGCTTTTATCCGTTTTTCCCGCCCCGTGAACTGTAACTAAAAAATATGGGAGAATGTCAGATTTGAGATAAGGAAGGAAGCTTATATGAAATTAGGAATCGTAGGGCTGCCAAATGTAGGAAAAAGCACCCTTTTCAACTCACTGACCAAGGCAGGAGCAGAGTCCGCCAACTACCCCTTCTGCACCATTGACCCCAATGTGGGCGTGGTGGCAGTTCCCGACAAGAGGATCCGGCTCTTAGGCGATCTCTATCATTCCAAAAAGGTCACCCCTGCTGTCATCGAATTTGTAGATATTGCCGGGCTGGTAAAGGGCGCCTCCAAGGGAGAGGGACTGGGCAATCAGTTTTTGGCCAACATCCGGGAGGTGGATGCCGTTGTCCATGTGGTCCGATGCTTTGATGATCCTAACGTAATCCATGTGGAAGGCAGTGTGGACCCGGGACGGGATATTGAGACCATCAACTTAGAGCTGATCTTTTCCGATCTGGAGATTTTAGAGAGAAGGATTGCCAAGACCTCCCGCTCCGCAAACAATGACAAGACTCTGGCCAAGGAGCTGGCTGTGTTAAAGGAGCTGCAGTCTGTTCTGGAGGAAGGAAAACCCGCCTCCTCCTATAAAAGCGATGATGAAGACCAGATGGCTTTTGTCCGCTCCTTAAATCTTTTGACCTGCAAGCCGGTGATCTTTGCCGCCAATGTAGGGGAGGAAGATCTGGCTGATGACGGTGCCTCCAACCCTTATGTGGCATCTGTGCAAAACACTGCCGCCGTGACCGGCTCCGGCGTCTTTGTCATCAGCGCCCAGATTGAGCAGGAGATCGCCGAGCTGGACGATGACGAGAAGCAGGAATATCTGGAAGCCTTAGGCCTTTCGGAGTCAGGACTTGACAAGCTGATCGCTGCCAGCTACCGCCTTCTGGGCCTGATCAGCTTTCTCACCTCCGGGGAGGATGAGACGCGGGCCTGGACCATCAAGGTAGGCACCAAGGCTCCCCAGGCTGCCGGCAAGATCCACTCGGACTTTGAGAGGGGTTTTATCCGGGCCGAGGTAGTCAATTATCAGGATCTTCTGGACTGCGGCACCTACACCAGGGCCAAGGAGAAGGGACTGGTGGGACTGGAGGGAAAGGATTATGTGGTGAAGGACGGGGATGTTATCCTGTTCCGGTTTAATGTCTGATACCGTTTCGTGTCACAAAACTTCTGTAAAATCCAGGAGCCGTTACTTTCATGTGGCGGCTCCGCTTGTCGTTTAACCCCTACCTTACCCCTACCCACTTTTTTCTCTCAATAATTTACTGCTTTATCCAGCTTTAGGATTTCAGCCCTTTTCAGGCTGTTTGAAACGTGAGTATAGGTTTCGTTTGTCTCATTCATGGTGGCATGACCAAGAATGCGCTGTATCACTCGTATATCTATATTGTTTTCTGCCCCTCTGGTGGTGAATGTATGGCGGAGACAATGAGGGTGGAATCCGCTGATACCGATTTTTTCACAGATGTTATAAAAGGTTCTCCGCATATTGGTAGGGTCAAGGGGTCTGCCTAACTGAGTGGCAAAAACAAGGTCATTATCCTCGTATGCCGTTCCGGCTTTCGTCTGGTTCTTTTCCTGTTGTGCAAATACGTCTGCGAGTACCTTAACAGCCGTTTCATTGAGAGGGATTGTTCTTTCACTGGCAGCAGTCTTAGGAGAACCAAATTCCAAATGCCAACTTTCCTCTGTATTATCTGGGTCTTTTACCTTGCGGAGTGTGCGTGTTACATGGAGTTCCATATTCTGAAAATCTATATCAGACCATTTCAGCCCCAACAATTCCCCCAGACGCATACCTGTGCAGAGGTCAAAAATATAGATACTTCCCATATAGGTTTTCTTAGCCTGTTCCACAAATGCGTCCTGTTGTTCGGGAGTAAGCACATTGATTTTCGGCTTTGGTATCTTTGGAAGTTTTACTTTGTTAGCGACGTTTCTGACAATTAAGCCATCGTCTACCGCCGTTTCCAGTGCGTTACGCAACAGCTTGTATACATCCTCAACCGTAGACGGAGCCAGACCTTTATCTGTTAAAGTATTGACAAATTTCTGGATGATGTCCTGCCGTAAGGCTTTCAGCTTATGATGACCTATGGCAGGCTTAATATGGTTTTCTACCTTTACAGTATAGTTGATATAAGTGGTAGGCTTTACATACCGTTTTTTGTATTCCGGCATATAGTAGTCAAGCCATTCGGCAAGGGTCATTTCCGTAGGGTTGGTAATAAGCCCCTTTTGCAGATTGTTGAGTAAATCTGTCATTTTAGCGGATACTTCCTGTCTGGTCTTTCCATATAGGGATTTACGCTGTTGCTTTCCGTCTGGCGATATGCCAATCGTAACACGGGCTTCCCAAGTGCCATCCGTGCGCTTGCGAATAGAGCCTTCATTTTGTCCTCGCTTTTTTGCCATGTATCATTCATCTCCTTTAAGCTGTGAATTTTCCGTACATTCGTAACTGATGATGTCCAGCTTATTCAATTCATTTCTCAACTGGAGCATAGCGGAAATACGTTCTCTGTTCGTTTTTTGTGCGCTTTGCCCTGTGTAACTTCCTTGTAACTGTTTCTCCTTTGCGTTTAAGCAAGTATCTATCAGCGACATTACAGTTAAGAAAAAAGTTACAGCCGAATGGTGGAACTGTACATCACCATTCAAATCTTTTTCTATCCATTCTGCGGTTCCGACAAATATATCAAGCCATTTCTCCCTTAATGGTTCTGGAATAGTACACAGGATTTGGGATAATTTTAACAAACTTTCGTCAAATTCTGCCTGTCTCTCATAGGTGCTATGTTCGGTCAATCCCATTAAATAATCTGTACTGCACCCAAGGCAATCTGCCATTTTTACAATAACATTAACGTCTGGGGAATGTTTTCCGCTTTCGTAGTTACTCATAGATTGTCTTGTTATTCCAATTTTATCAGCAAGTTCTCCTTGTTTAAAGTGACATTGTTCTCTTAGGGTTTTCAATCGGTTTCCAAATTCTGTGAATTTGTAGTTATCCATAACGCCAATACCTCCTTGCTCCTAATTATAAACCTTTTTGCAGAAAAAGTAAATAAATCTTTATAAAAAACTTATATAAAATTTTAGGTTAAAAAATCTTTAAATATTGATTGACAATGTTAATATAATGAGATAAAATAGAGAAAGAAACAAAATATAAAGTAATTTTAACAAGGAGGTAATGTAGATGGACACATACTGTTCACAGGAATCTTTACCGCTCATATTACAAGAAAAACACATTCAGAAACTCTTGGGCATTTCAAGAGGAAAAACATACGAATTGATGAATTCCAGTGATTTCCCTACTATTTATCTAAACAAAAGAATGGTTGTTTCACGGGATGAATTTTTTAAATGGTTAAACCAAGACAAGCGTAAAATCAAAAGGAGGCCAATTTATGTGTCAAGAAAAGGTTGAAGCAAAGAAAAGAAGTTTTAGGACAGTATCTGATGGCTTTTGTGTGGATGTGAACACGGGGCAGAGAGTAGTTTTTCATGGGGTTCGTAAAGACGGTAGGGAGTTAATGGAAGCTATATGTATATCAGATGTCTTAAAAGAACGAGCAGTTCAGGGGCAGAAAGTACAACAATTTCTTGATGCTGTTCGGTCTATATTCAAGGATTGCAAATATCAATATCTCTTTCCAAGCCGTGAGCAGAAGGAACAGGGGGTAAGACTGTCGTGTAAAGTCCTAAGAAACAATGATACTATTGGTTATGTGGAAAATATGGATTATTTATTAGACTGTGATTATATTTACAAACTGATTTTTGGGCTTCCTATTGAAGCTGAACCTGACTGTGGTATGAACATTATTTACTATGTAGCAGATATGTTTGCATACTATTCGGAGTTGTTCCAGTTGGGAGTTCTGAAACCGTATGATAAAAACTCCCAGGAGCCGTTCTGTAGGATTGAAGAATCTAACAAGTTGTATATTCGTATTTCCAATGCGTTCATAAATCTTGATATTTCTGAAATTGAGTAAATAAGGCAATAGCCCTAGAAACTATCATAGTCTCTGGGGCTGTATTTTAGCCTTTTTTCAAAATCCCCTCGTCAATCAAACCAGATACCCGCACAAATTCTTCCTGTGGGTCATGCACATAATATCCGCATGGAGAAGGGGGCGGCACTATATCCTCCCACATACATTCAACCCCTTGCCCCTGTAAGGAGCCAAACAGGTAGAGGCAGTCGGAGCAGAGATTTACAGAGAGTTTCTGTACCTTACCTTGCCGTTTGCAGAAAATCTTTCCATGTGCGTCTGTATAGTTAAAGTGGTTCACTGGTTCCAGACGGAGAGCCATTCTACGGAGATTTATCATTCTCCGTGCTTCTTCGATAAAGAGGTCTGTTTTCTTCTTCCCATAGTAGTCATACGGATTTACGCTTTTCTCTGTCTTTTCGTCCATCCACGGATTCACAACCACATAACCGTTATGGCTGAACTTTACCATATTTATAGTAGAATCGCCATAATTATCATGCCACATAGCGTCCATCTGCTGCCATGCAAAGGTTTTGACATCTTCTATTGTTTTTTCCATAAGCTGTCCCCATTTCTCAATCTTCTTCATCATCTTGAAAATAGCCGTATTCCGCATCATCCTCTATGGCTTCTTCAAGGGTCATATCGGGTTCTTTTCCGGCGGTATTCATAGCGTCTGTCATTTCCTTAACGGTCATAGTCTCAAAAGGATATTTCTTTTCCATATTATGTTGTCTCCTTTACGTTTCGTGTGTGTATTCCATTTCGTATCACAGAGTTTTTGGCATACCGTTTTGTATCAGATTTTCCACCCAGTCATATAAATTCCGTTCCAGTTCCGCCGTGGCAGCAGTTACAACAAATTCCTGTCCTCTGCAAGAGGAATTTAATTCCGCATAACCTCTGTTTAAAACAGGGCGGTTTGTGCCCTGCCATGAAACAGAGATACCGCTATCGGCAAAGAATGAGGGCAGACGCCACAACCGCCGATTGCTCTGCTCTTTCTTTGTAAGTACCAGTGATTCAGAATAGTGGAATGTTCCATATGTCTTTGGCAGATACAGGCGGTTATATGGGCGGTCAGCGTTTACGCTGTGAGGATGCCAGTAGTATTGTTCTATGTCCTGTTTTTCACAGAGTATTTCCCCTACTTCCATATAGCCGTAAATAATATGCCGAGTGGGGGAGCCGCCGACATAGGAAAGTCCGTAATCGGCTTGCCATTCCGTCTTTTGGAACATTCCGTAAAACAGAAAAATATCGCCGATACCCACCCCCAATTTATCTAAGTGTCTGGCAGAGACACCGCTTTGACCAAATGCCGGTTTCCAGTCCTCCGGTCTGCCAGTGATATGCTCATAAATATCGGGGTCAAAATGGCAAGTTCTGTTTTCGGAGAAATCAAAGGCAGGATTTAGCTGATGAATGATTTCATGGTAACTCTGTTCTTTATAGGATAAATCGCTGTATTTCTGTCTGCCTGTTTTATCGGGTATTGGGAGGGAAAGCAGTGTGCCGTCTGGGAGAATGGGGCTTGCCATTCCTCCGGCAGTGCTGTCCATGCCCTTTCTGCTCAATATAACTTTCATATCCGTATCTCCTTTTGCTCTTTGCTTCTATCTTAGCACATAGCAAAAGGAAATACAACTCACAGCATAGATAAATAATGCAACGTGCGGATTACACGAAATCTTAGCTGTTAGTATTATTTGGATATACTATAAGCGTTGGAGGGATTCTATGGAGCAACAGGCATTAGGCAGACGTATTCGGGAAGAACGGCTAAAGCTGAATCTGACACAGGAGAAGTTGGCAGAAGATGTAAACCTTTCTATGGCATATATCGGGCAGATTGAACGTGGGGAGCGCAGTCTCACACTGGATAATCTCATAGCGGTTGCCAATCGGTTAGGCGTGACGGTAGATTATCTGCTTTCTGATTCTATCGTTCCCAAAGAGGATGACGGATACAAAGTATGGTGCCAGTTGATGAACGGCAGAACGGAGACACAGAAAGCATTGGCAGTCAACATGGTAAAACTTATGTTTGGCTATCTGGACGAAAATTCCTGACAGGATACGGAAATGGGGAAGATACTTTGCAGTGAGCAAGCCTTCCCCATTTTAACTGCCCGGAAATCACCGTTAAGGCACTTTAAAGGTTTTGGCTGAGAAATACGCAGTCACCGCTAAATCATTCTTAAAATGGCAATCTGGGTTCTTCTCTCCATATCTCATTTTCTATAGCAGTGTCAATCGCTTACAAAATCACGCTTTCCAATCGTTCCCTATGCAATCTGTTTTCATGCTTTCCGCTTACAAATACTGTAAAAATGTGCTTATCCTCTTACAAAGGCTGATAGGGAATCCATATACCCCAAATAGTGCTTCTCAATCGCTTACAAGCCCTGAATCCCTTACAAACGATTAAGCAATTCTTTTTCTACACCCTCCGCTTACAGAAAACATAGAATCCTTAACAGTCACAGCGATAAGCATTTCAGAAGAAAGCGTATTCCCTCCATAAATCCTTTGTAGAACAATTCTTTTCCTAATTCATCATAAAAATGATTCAATTCTTCCTCTATCCGCAGATACTTTTCGCCAGATATAGCGGCTGATAGCTTTGTGTATAGCTGTTTTTCCCTCAATTCCAGTTCCGGCGATTTATCTGTAATCCTGTGAGTATATATCACATCCGTAAAATACCGTTCCACGGCACATTCCTCCTGTTTCATCTGCTTATTTTAAACACGCCCCCAACCGTCTGTTTGTACGGAAATGGAATCACAGACGAGTTTAAAATAAAGTTTAAAATGACATTCATACAAGGGATTGATTTAAAATAAATCCTCAAGTTTAAAATTAAATTTTATTTTTGCGGCTTGTTTTCAGCACCGTATATCCGTTTTCGCCCACGAAATGGCTTAACGGCTCATAAGAAGTTACAGGCTGTTCCTTACAGGCTAAATAACTTTCCAATACTTCAAAATCATGTTCTGTGTAATTTTCAGCATTTGGCTCTTTCACGTTATAGAATACGCCGTAGCCCTGTATCTGGCGTACACGTTCCAGTGAGTGGTAGAGCGTTTTGAAATTTTCATAGGTCATAGGGCTGTTATCCTCGGAATACATTTTAGTCATATATCCGAACAGCTTTTTGTAATCCTCCGGCTGAAACTTATCAGCGACACAGCTATACCGCCCAATATTGGGGCTGTTATTCAGTATATTATCAGACGTGAGCCGTTTTTGGTTGATAAGGAGCCACCATATCCTTTGCACAATGGCTTCAAAATCGGAAAACAGCCGTTTCCCATGATTGGAAAACTCATTGGATATATGTTTGTTTTCCAGACAGCCGCCATTCCCCAATACGGCGGCAACGTGGAAGTGAGGGTGGTAGACATCTTCTTTGTAGGTGATTTCCAGGGAGCGCAGACAGCCTTGAAATCCATACTGCATAAGGTCTATTCCCTTCACTTTTTTATTGCCGTTCAGATAAGTCACCAGTGTTTTAAAGCAAGCCGCCATGTGCTGTATCGTATCTTTCAGCCTTTCCCCTCCGCAGTCCGGCACGGTCAGTACCATATGGTACAGGGAATCTTTATATTGCTCCATATAAGACAGGAGACGGTCTTGCAGTATCAGCTTTTTCATCTGGTTGCAGTTACTGCAAAATTTATCCTTACACAAGAAAGTCCTCAGCAATACTTTTACATGGCTGGCTTCATAGGTTTCAACCGACCAGAATTTATTACAATTCTGTAAGCGTTTCATCCGTTTTCTCATAGTGCAGATTTCATTAGGCGGCATTCTCTTTTTTACAATGCCTGCTGCCAGCATTTTCAGATAGTATTCCTCTATCCGGCTGTTTCTGCCTATGTTGCTATACATCCGTTTCCTATGATATTCTGACATTTCCTTTACAACGGTTGTCTGTTCCATAGTTCCCATGTCTTTGAATCCTCATTTCTTTTTAGTTTAGTACGCTTAACTCTAATAGAGAATAGATAATTATATAGGGGTTCGCAATTTATTTTTGCACCCCTACCATCACCCCTAACCCCTTGACGAATCATGGAAATAATGATATAAATTATACTTGTGATAGTGGATTTTACAGACGTAACGAGACGAAACGGAATGGTATGGACATGATGAAATTACGGTTTATAATTTTCCGGTTTAATGTGTAAAATTTCTCCCATAGAGCAGAGGTAACAATTTTTAAGCCCGGACACGCGACAGTGTCCGGGCTTATTTTGTTTAATCTTAAAGATATTTCTCCATCATCTCACAGCCGTCCAGGGTGACAAAATAATCCCCCGGCGTCTCTGCTCTCCGGATCATACAAACGGTCCCGTCCTCCTTTAACAAAAGCTCTGCGGACCGAAGCTTTCCGTTGTAATTGTACCCCATGGAAAACCCGTGAGCTCCCGCGTCATGAATCACCAGCAAATCTCCCATCTCAATCTTTGGCAGCATCCGGTCAATGGCAAATTTATCATTATTCTCGCACAGAGAGCCTACCACATCATACTTGTGGTCCAGAGGCTCGTCCTCCCTTCCCATGACCGTAATATGGTGGTATGCCCCATACATGGCCGGCCGCATCAGGTTGACCGCGCAGGCATCCACGCCGATATATTCCTTGTAGGTATGCTTTTCGTGGATAGCCTTTGTCACCAGACACCCATAGGGCGCCAGCATGAAACGGCCAAGCTCCGTATAGATAGCCACATCCCCCATACCGGCCGGCACTAAAATCTCCTGGTAAGCCTTGCGCACGCCCTCTCCGATAACCATAATATCGTTGCTTTCCTGGTCCGGACGGTAGGCTACGCCGATTCCTCCGGACAGATTGATAAATCCGATGGAAGCCCCCGTCTTTTCCTTCAGATCCACCGCCACCCGGAAAAGAACCCTTGCCAGCATAGGGTAATACTCATTGGTCACCGTATTGCTGGCCAGAAACGCATGGATCCCGAATTCCTCGGCGCCCTTTTCCTTTAAAATCCGGAAGGCTTCAACCATCTGCTCCTGTGTCATGCCGTACTTGGCGTCCCCGGGATTGTCCATAATATCATTGCTGATCTGAAAGAGACCACCCGGATTGTACCGGCAGCTGATGGTTTTGGGAATATGTCCCAGCTCCCGCTCCACCCATTCAATGTGGGTGATATCATCCAGGTTGATAATGCCTCCTAGCCGGTCCGCCAGCTTAAATTCCCCCTCCGGCGTGTCATTGGAGGAGAACATAATCTCCCGGCCGGAAAATCCCACTGCGTCCGAAAGCATCAGCTCCGTAGCGGAGGAACAGTCCGTTCCGCAGCCACATTCCCGCAAAATCTTTAAAATATATGGATTGGGAGTGGCCTTGACTGCAAAATACTCCTTATATCCCTTATTCCAGGAAAAGGCTTCCCGAAGCCTGGCAGCATTCTCCCGTATTCCCTTCTCGTCATAGAGATGAAACGGCGTTGGGTACTGCCGTATTATCTCATCTAGTTGTTCCTTTGTCACAAACGGTTTTTTCTCCACGTTGGCTGCTCTCCTTAATCCTTTGGTATTAGCCGTTACTGTCCACAGGTACCCTGTGAACGTAACTATTAGTCCACCTCAATGATCCGCATAATATTGGTATGGGTGGCCGGCTTGTTGCGGCTGATCCGGTTGACCACACCGGCGGTTACCACCACCACGTCCCCGTCAGCAATCACATTCTTCTCCTTGAGAAGATCCAAGGAGGACTCGATTAACACATCTGTGGACTCGGCCCGCTTTGCCTGGAAGGGCCTTACTCCCCAGTAAATCTGCATCTGGCGGACAGCTGCCGCACTAGGCGACAGACCGATCACCTGAATGGAGGGACGCCACTTGGACAAAAGGCGGGTGGTATATCCCGTAATGCTGGGAGCTATGATAACCCGGGCCTTTAAGCTGTGAGCCGTGGATACAGAGGAATAGCACACCGCATTGGAAATATTCATGGCATTCTCCATGGAAATCCGTCTCTGATGGTACGCATTGGTGTCAAGATACTGCTCGGACACCTCACAGATCTGGACCATCATCTTTAAGGCCTCCACCGGATATTTGCCCGCGGCAGTCTCCCCTGACAGCATCACCACATCGGTTCCGTCATAGACCGCGTTGGCCACATCCGTCACCTCCGCCCGGGTGGGACGGGGATTGCGAATCATGGAATCCAGCATCTGAGTGGCCGTGATCACGGTCTTGCAGGCAGCATTACACTGCCGGATGATCGTCTTTTGAATATGAGGCACCTCCGCCGCCGGGATCTCCACTCCCAGATCCCCTCTGGCTACCATGATCCCGTCACTGGCCTCAATAATCCCAGCCAGATTCTCCACCCCCTCCGCATTCTCAATCTTGGCGATTACCTGCATGAAGGAGCCGGCCTCCTTTAAGATCTCCTTGATCTCCAGAATGGCCTCCTTTGTCCTCACAAAAGAAGCGGCAATAAAATCAAATCCCTGCTCAATGCCAAACCGGATATCCTCCTTATCCTTATCTGTGAGAGCCGGCAGCTTAATCTTTACATTGGGTACATTGACCCCCTTCCGCTGTCCTAGCTCTCCTCCGTTGATGACCGTACAGATAATGTCAGTCCCTTTGACCTCCTTTACGTGAAGCTCAATCAGGCCGTCATCAATCAAAATCCGGTTCCCCGGCTCCACATCCTCGTTGAGGCCGTCATAATTGATATGTCCAATCCTGTCATTTCCCACTATATCCCGGGTGGTGAGAATATACTCCTGTCCCTCCCTCAGAACCACCTTGCCTCCGTTTTCCAAAAGTCCGGTGCGGATCTCCGGCCCCTTGGTGTCCAAAAGAGCCGCCACCGGCACGTCTAACTCCTCGCGCACTGACTTTAACAGATCCAGTCTTTTTTTCTGTTCCTCATGAGTTCCGTGAGAAAAGTTAAACCGGGCCACATCCATGCCGTTTTGTATCAGGGCCTTCATTACCTCCCGGTCGTCACTGTTGGGTCCCATTGTGCAGATAATCTTTGTTTTTTTCATAATAATCCCTGTCTCCTTTTTTGCCATGTATTGTCAAAGAGCTGCCATTCTGCCAGACAGAAAAAGGTAGCCCCAATGACGCTCCTGCTTTTTGTCACTGGTCACTCCTCATCCTTCTTCACATGCTTGTGAGTGTAGAGATGATCCTGGCAATACTCGTAATTTCCCTCACATTTGGAGCAATACCGAAACTCCAGCTCCACTCCGTCAAGCTCCGTCCGTCCGCACACGGCACAGCGGTGACGGGTGCTGCCCTTTGGCATTATCTTAATCTCTTTCTTAAACTGTTTCTTCCGCTTGATCTCCCCGGGCGCGTACCGCTTATAATTCCTGGTCATCAAAAAGAACAGAAGAATATTGGCCAGAGAGACAAGCAGCTCACACCGGTCCGCGTTGGTTCCGAACACAAAGCTGTAGAGATACACCGCGCACTCCGCCACAGCCAGCCACTTTGCCTTTACCGGCAGCACGAAAAACAGAAGAAACTGTACATCCGGAAAGTACATAGCAAAGGCCAGGAAGATGGAGGAATTTAAAAAACCGGTGGTCAGCATCCAGTCCTGCTTAAAAATCAGGTATCCCAAAAGGCAGGCCAGCCCCTGAGCCAGCATACCCATAAAGAAGAACACGTTAAACCGGAAGGAGCCCCACACGCTCTCTAAGGTCTGTCCCAGACTGTGATACATAAATAGGGCGATGATCCCGAAAAATATACTGGTAAACCGGAAGGAGCCAAAGGACGGCGGGAAGATGAGAAAGGTGGCAAGCCTCCAAATCTGTCCGTGAAGAATCGCCCTTCCGTCCAGACACAGATAATTTCCGTAAATGCTCCAGTACATCATGGGATTCACCACATAGACCGCCAGTCCCACCGCATACAAAATTACGATATAATACATCAGATTCGGAATGGCATACCGACTGTATTTCCGTTCAAACGCATAAAAAAACTTCATCTGCAATCCTTTCCTTCACAGCCCTTTGTCCTCTGGCTGCTTTCTTTATCATTTCTCAGAACAGATCCTTCTTGGAGAATACAAACGCCACAAGAAGAGATAAAACCGCCGCGAACCCCAGCACAATCCAGAAGCCATACAGACTCTGGGCATACGGCATCCCTGCCGGATTCACATTCATCCCGTAGAAGCTTGCCACCATGGTGGGGATGGACATGACGATGGTGATGGTCGCCAGAAATTTCATGACAATATTCAAATTGTTGGAGATCACCGAGGCAAAGGCATCCATGGTGCTGCTTAGAATTCCGCTGTAAATATTGGCCATCTCAATGGCCTGCTTGTTCTCAATGATAACATCCTCCAAAAGCTCCGTGTCCTCTGGATATTTCTTGATCTTCTCATTCTTTAAAAGCTTCTCGAACACCACCTCATTGGAACGGAGGGAGGTAGTAAAATACACCAGGCTCTTCTCCAGCTCCAAAAGCTCAATCAGCTCCCTGTTCTTCTGGGACTTGTGGAGCTCCCGCTCCACCACCTCGCTCTTTTTGTCAATAATCCGCAGATATTGAAGATACAGGGAAGCATTTTTGTAGAGAATCTGCAAAATAAACCGGGTCCGCATGTAGGTGTAGAAATCCCGGACGCGCCCGTCCATAAAGGCGGCCAGCACCGGCGTCTCCTCCAGGCACACGGTCACGATCATATCCTCAGTCATAATAATCCCCAAAGGAATCGTCACATACCAGTCCTTCTCATTTCTCTCCTCAATGGAAGGAATGTCCACAAGAATCAGGCTGTAATGATCCTCGCTCTCAATACGGGAACGTTCCTCCTCATCCAGAGGAGCCTTCACATGGTCCGGGTCAATATTATACTTTTTGGCAATCTCCAAAATCTCCGTGGCCGTAGGATCCGTCAGGGCAATCCAGCATCCGCTCTCCGCCTCATCCTTCTGGTGAATCGTTCCTTCTTCTGTCTTAAAAATCCGAATCATTGTCTTTTTCTCCTTTCCCTGGTTTCTCACAGGGGCAGGCCCATAAAAGGGCATACCCTGCCCCGCAGGCTTTAATCCTTCTAAAAACCCGCACCACACCCGGAAAGGAAAAAGAAAATGTGCACATTCTGCCTCTGTCCCTCCTTTTAAGGCCACACCCGAAAAGGAAAGGAATCGTCACAAAACAGCACACCGAATCTCCGGAACCGGCAGTGCAGGCATCCGCTTTCGTATTTCATCTGTATCTATGTGGTATGCGGAACCACCATCCATTCCTGCCGCCTCCTTCTTTTTTTATTCAGGATTAATTTTCTATCCAAACACATTATAATTTCTCCCTGCCGGTTTGTCAAATAGTAATAGTTAGGACGGGTCATCTTCCTGCCCGTCCGCGCCTGATTTGGCCCCATAACTGTACTGGCTCATGACTAATCAGCAAAGTGTCAGTCATGGTGTGAACAGTAACCGCCTGATTTCTTAACCGTATTTTTACGGCTCAGAAATTGTATTCTTTCGCATTTTGTGATAGAGTATCAATGATATGCAACCAGTCGCATATCTTTCTTTTTTGTAAACAACAACGCAAAGATAAAGGAGGCAGGGCTTTTCCCGTACATATGAATTCAAATAGTATCCATCATACATTGGGAATTGATATTGGTTCCACAACTGTCAAAGCTGTTGTCAAAGACAATGGACAAATCGTGTTTTCCGACTATGAACGGCATTATGCCAACATTCAGGAGACATTGGCTCTCCTTTTGTCCCGTGCCATAGAAAAACTGGGAGAGATCACCGTTTTTGCCAGCATCACCGGCTCCGGCGGCCTGACGCTCTCCCGCCATCTGGGTATTCCTTTCACTCAGGAGGTAGTGGCAGTGGCCACCGCGTTAAAGGCGGAGGCCCCCCAGACCGATGTTGCCATTGAACTGGGCGGGGAGGACGCTAAAATCATTTACTTTACCGGTGGCATTGACCAGCGGATGAACGGAATCTGTGCCGGAGGCACCGGTTCCTTTATTGACCAGATGGCTGCCCTTTTACAGACCGATGCCCGGGGTCTCAACGAATATGCCCGGGACTATCAGATGATCTATCCCATAGCGGCCCGCTGCGGCGTGTTTGCCAAATCCGACATCCAGCCGCTGATCAATGAGGGCGCCACCAGAGAGGATTTGGCCGCCTCCATCTTTCAGGCGGTGGTCAACCAGACCATCAGCGGATTAGCCTGCGGCAAGCCCATCCGGGGAACCGTGGCCTTTTTAGGAGGGCCTCTCCACTTTCTTCCGGAGCTGCGCCGTGCTTTTATCCGCACTCTGAATCTGGACAGTGAACACATTGTCGCCCCGGACCATTCTCACCTGTTTGCCGCTGCCGGAGCTGCCATGAGCGCCGGCCCGGATTCCCCCGTCTCCCTAAAGGCTCTCATCAGCCGCTTAAAGGCCGGAATCCGGATGGAGACAGAGATCAACCGCATGGAGCCGCTTTTTGCTTCCCAGGAGGATTATGAGTGCTTCTGTGAGCGCCACAACAGCCACTGTGTGTCCACAGGGGATTTGTCCTCCTATGAGGGCAACTGCTATCTGGGCATTGACGCCGGCTCCACCACCACCAAGGTGGCCTTAGTGGGGGAGGACGGCCGCCTTCTGTATCGCTTTTATTCCAACAACAACGGAAGCCCTCTGGCCACTGCCATCCGCGCCATGGATGAGATCCGCTCTCTGCTTCCCGAAAAGGCCCGTCTTGCCTGGTCATGTTCCACCGGCTATGGCGAGGCACTGTTAAAATCGGCTCTGATGCTGGATGAGGGTGAGGTGGAGACCATCTCCCACTACTATGCCGCGGCGTTTTTCGAGCCGGAGGTGGACTGTATTCTGGACATCGGCGGCCAAGACATGAAATGTATCCGCATCAAGGACCGGACCGTGGACAGCGTTCAGCTGAACGAGGCCTGCTCCTCCGGCTGCGGCTCCTTTATTGAGACCTTTGCAAAATCCTTAAATTTCCGGGTGGAGGCATTTGCAAAGGAAGCCCTCTTTGCCAAAAATCCCACGGATTTGGGCACCCGCTGCACCGTATTTATGAATTCCAACGTAAAGCAGGCCCAGAAGGAGGGGGCCACGGTTGCCGACATTTCCGCCGGCCTGGCCTACTCGGTCATCAAAAACGCTCTTTTCAAGGTGATCAAGATCACCGATGCGGCGGATCTTGGAAAACATGTGGTGGTCCAGGGGGGCACCTTCCACAACGATGCAGTGCTGCGAAGCTTTGAAAAGATTGCCGGCTGTGAGGCGGTCCGCCCCGATATCGCCGGAATCATGGGCGCCTTCGGTGCTGCCCTGATTGCCAGGGAGCGCTACAGCCCTTCCAAAAAGAGCTCCATGCTCCCCTTAGACAAAATCGTTTCCCTCCAATACGACACCTCCATGACCCGCTGCAAGGGCTGCACCAACCACTGCGTCCTGACAGTCAATCGTTTCGGGGGAGGCCGCCAGTATGTCAGCGGAAATCGCTGCGAGCGGGGGCTTGGCAGGGAAAAAACCAGAAAAGAGGTTCCCAACCTTTTTGACTACAAATATCACCGGATGTTTGACTATGAGCCTTTGACCCCGGATCTTGCCCCAAGAGGGGTTATCGGTATTCCCCGGGTTTTGAATATGTACGAGAACTACCCCTTCTGGGCAGTGTTCTTCCGCCGGCTGGGCTTTTCTGTGGTGCTTTCTCCCCAGTCCACCAAAAACATCTACGAGCTGGGGATTGAATCCATACCCAGTGAGTCGGAATGTTACCCGGCCAAGCTGGTCCACGGACATATCGCTTGGCTTATCCGACAGGGGATTAAGGAGATTTTTTACCCGTGCATCCCCTATGAGCGGAACGAGACCCCCCAGGCCGGCAACCACTTTAACTGTCCTATGGTCACCTCCTACGCAGAAAACATCAAAAACAATGTGGAGGAGCTTTCCGAGCTGGGGATCCACTTTATGAACCCATTTTTCGCCTTCACCAACGAGGAGGTTTTGACCCGGCAGCTGATTGTGGAGCTGGGAAAGGAATACCATATCTCCTCCGTGGAGATCCAGAAGGCAGCTCATGAGGGATGGACAGAGCTTCTTAAGTCCCGCCGGGATATGGAGAAGAAGGGGGAGGAGACCATCGCCTGGCTGAAAAAGCATGGCTGTCACGGCATCGTTTTAGCCGGCCGCCCCTATCATGTGGATCCGGAGATTCATCATGGGATTCCGGAGATGATCACTTCCTACGGCCTGGCCGTGCTGACGGAGGATTCCATCTCTCACTTAGCCGATGCAGAGCGGCCCTTGGTTGTCACGGATCAGTGGATGTACCACTCCCGGCTCTACCGGGCCGCCTCCTACGTAAAGCAGTGTGATTTTCTGGATCTGATTCAGCTTAATTCCTTTGGCTGCGGTCTTGACGCTGTGACCACGGATCAGGTTCACGATATCCTGACTGAGTCCGGCAAGCTTTATACGGTATTAAAGATTGATGAGGTCAACAATCTGGGAGCTGCACGCATCCGCATCCGCTCCCTGATAGCGGCCCTACGGGTAAGGGGTCAGAAGCGCTATGAGCGCCAGGTAGTGTCCAGCGCCTACAACCGGGTGGTCTTTACCAGGGAAATGAAAAAGGAATATACCCTTTTGTGTCCTCAGATGTCCCCCATCCATTTCGATTTGTTAGAGCCGGCCATTCAGGCCTTTGGCTATCGGATGGAGGTACTGAAAAACCATACCCGCTCCGCCATTGATGTGGGACTTAAGTACGTCAATAACGATGCCTGCTATCCTTCCCTGATCGTGATCGGACAGGTGATGGAAGCCCTGCTTTCCGGCCAATACGACTTAGATCACACGGCCGTTCTTATGACCCAGACTGGCGGCGGCTGCCGGGCATCCAACTATATCGGATTTATCCGCCGGGCCTTAGAAAAAGCAGGACTGCCCCAGGTGCCGGTCATCTCCGTCAATGCCAACGGCATGGAGACCAACCCGGGCTTTTCCATCACCCCGCCCCTGCTCACCAAAGCCATGCAGGCCATTGTGTACGGGGATGTGTTTATGCGGGTTCTCTACGCCACCCGTCCCTATGAGAAAGAGCCTGGCTCTGCCAATGCTCTCCACGAGAAATGGAAGGCACGCTGTATCCGCAGCCTGTCCACAAGAGCTGCCAACATGATTGACTTTGGCCGTAATATCCGGGGAATCATCCGGGAATTTGACGCCCTTCCCCGTCTGAACACAAAAAAAACCAGAGTGGGAATCGTGGGAGAAATCCTGGTAAAATTTTCTCCCCTTGCCAACAACCATATTGTTGAGCTTTTGGAGAATGAGGGAGCGGAAGCGGTTATGCCGGATCTGATGGACTTTTTGCTCTACTGCTTTTACAACAGCAACTTTAAGGCAGAGCATCTGGGCGGAAAGCAGTCTACGGCCTGGCTGTGCAATCTGGGGATCTCTCTCCTGGAATACCTGCGCAGAGTAGCCCGCCGGGAGCTGGAAAAAAGCGCCCACTTCACTCCTCCGTCCCGAATCAGAGAGCTGGCTCTCATGGCCCAGGATTTTGTTTCTTTGGGCAATCAGACGGGAGAGGGCTGGTTTCTCACCGGAGAGATGTTAGAGCTGATCCAGAGCGGTGTGAAAAATATCGTCTGCACCCAGCCTTTCGGATGCCTGCCCAACCACATTGTAGGAAAGGGTGTTATCAAGGAGCTTCGCAAAAAGCACCCCGGCGCCAATATTATTGCCGTGGACTACGATCCCGGCGCCAGCGAGGTAAACCAGCTAAACCGGATCAAGCTGATGCTGGCAACCGCTAAGAAAAATCTTTTGGAATGTGTGTGAAGAACATTCAGACCTTTAACAAAGGACCCTGCTTAACAGGGTCCTTCTTTTTCCGGATAATCAAAAATATAATAATCATAGGCATTGACCACCATTGTGTCTCCCACCTGGTCCACCCGCTTAAAGCTGGTTCCGTAGGTGGCATGGACATGACCATGGACGAACAGCCGGGGCCTATATCGATCCAGCAGATCGCAAAAGCATGCAAAGCCCTTGTGAGGAAGATCCGAAAGGTCATTGACCCCCGCCGCCGGAGCATGGGAAACTAAAATGTCAAACCCCTGATGCTTTTTTAGTTTCCACCAGAGGCGGCGGATCCTTTTTCTCATTTCCTTCTCCGAATACTGGTTTTCCACCTGAGGAAGGTAGCGCATGGAGCCGCCCAGCCCGAGAATACGGATTCCCCGGTACACATAGATATCATCCTCAATGCAGACACAACCGCTGTAGGCTCCCGGAGCGTAGGGCTCATCGTGGTTTCCCATGACAAACAGCACCGGGGCGCTGGTCATACTGGCAAAAAAATCCAGATAACTCTCCTTTAAATCCCCGCAGGCCAGAATCAGTTCCACTCCTTCAAGCTTCTCCGGCGTAAAATATTCATACAGCGACTTGGACTCACAGTCTGCCAGTACCAGAATTTTCACCTTTCTTCTCCTCCGTACCCGTTTCCTCCATCTTTACGCCGTTCATCCGAATCATAGCCTGGGCCTCCGGCTTAAACAGCTCCACATCCGGTATATACCCCACCACATTGTCGCACAGCCATCCCATGCGGATGATCTCCTCCGGAGTCAGGCTGCGCCCCTGCTCTCTTACTACCAGCCCCTTCTGGGCATAAATTTTCCCTTCAAAGGTGCGGAAGGAACCGCAGCAGATGGACCATTTCAGAAAATCTATGAGCTTTTGGGTGCTGGAAGGAAGATCCTTAGAGCAGATCACGTCAATCACATCCGCAGACATTCCCCACCAGTAATTGATAGCCTTCTTTCCCTTCAGACTCTTGTCCTCCTGCTCTCCCCGGCAAATCTGGTTTACAATCTGCTCATAGAATTTTCCCCAGTTGGTTAAAGAGGTGGCAAGATTTTCCACAGTCCCGTCCGGGGCCTTGCAATATAGGCCGTACTCTCTGGACGCCTTCACCGGCGCAATCAAATCCTCCCCGGAAATGTGGGTAATCCCCTCCTTTTCCAGCTCCTTTCGGCAATGGTGCTCCTTAAGGCCGGACCATTTTAAGTAGACCTTGGCCCGCGGATTTACCATCCTTGCCCCCATGGCAAAGGCATTGATATTGGACATCATTCCATATATGGGATAATCGGCAATATACCCCAGCTTTTCCTGTTCGCTCATGGCAGCCGCCAAGGCGCCCATCAAAAACTTGGACTCGTACATTCGGGCATAGTAGGTGCGGATTAAGGAGTAGGACATATTGACCGAGCAGTTAAAAATCCGCAGCTTGGGATATTTTATTGCCGCCTTGACGCTGGTGGCTGCCATCTGGGGAGCCACCGTAAAGATCAAATTGCAGCCCTCAGCCACCGCCTGATCCACGGCCTTTAAAACCTCATCCTCAGATCCCACATCCTCAAAGGCCCGGGTGTGCATACCGGGAAATCTCTGTTCCAAATACATTCTTCCCAGCTCATGAGAATACACCCAGCTGGACACCTCCTTGCCCTTGGGATAGATAAAGGCAGGCTTTAGCACCTCCGGCTCGATGGCTGTTCCCGGAATCAGCCAGTTAAGCAGCCGCTGGGAACCGGCCTCCTTTGTCTCCGGCTTTTCCACCAGAGCAATCTCACTGCCATGGGAGGTCAAAAGCAGCTCATCCCAAATCCGAACCAGGTCCTTTTTCATCTGGTCCGCCGTCCGCTCCCTGGCCACCTCATAGCCGAAAAACTCCACATACTTTAAAAACCCATCGGAGGCAGTCAATTCCATATCCTCTGTCCGAAGCACGTAAAACACCTTGGAGAACCGGTCGTAAGCCGCCTTAAAATACTGGCGCTCATCCTCCGTCCACACCTGATCCGGCTTCTTTCCCATGGCCTCTAAAAGCCGTTTGTAGCCGCCCTCCCTGCTAAACCACACATCGCAGTTAAAGGACACCTGATAAAAATCCAGAAACTCATAATACAGTTTTGTATCCCGGTTATCGCTCCGCTTGGGAATCAGCCTGGTCACGGATGCGGAAATACTGTATGCATGGACATACTTTAACACGCTGACCCGCTTGTTGCCCTCCTGGACATAATACCGGTTCATAAACTCATATGCCAGGATCGGATCATGGATCCCCTCCTCAATCTGATGATCATACAGATAGGCCCACTTTGCCCCGAACTCCGACCGTTCTCCCAAAAGAGGCATAAAATTACTGGCAAAGGCCCGGGTTCTTCCCTGGGTCTTTGTGCCGACCACTCTCTCCAAAGGGATATCAATCACCCCTAAGTTTACCTCAGACACAATATCCGTATTTGATAAAATATCGTCAAGCACCGGAAGATAAGGGTACTGCCCCTTTGAGACGGCCTCCTGATACCGCCTCCGCCCCTGGCGCAAAGCACCGCTGTAATCATATAATGCCATCCAAAAACTCCTTTCCCTTCTACATACAAACCGGACTTTTCACCTGATGCCGCTTTCTACATCCGGTCCGGAGCATCAAATCCAAGCACACGAATACATGTGGCAAGAACATCCTTTGTCAGGGTGATCAGCCGAATCCACCCAGCCTGCTGCTTCTTATCCTCCTCGGCCAAAATCTTGTTGTCCCGATAAAATCCATTAAAAGCATTGGCCAGCTCATAGATATACTGGCAGAGCTTGTGGGGAGCCGCCTCCCCAAAGGCATTTTCCATGACCTCATTGTATCTGGTCAGCTTAAGCATCAGCTCCTTCTCCGTATCGCCAAAAGGCGAGAGGATCCGTGCCCCTTCCCCCTGGCCTCCTGCCCGCTCATAATTGTTCAAAATCGATTTGATCCGCACAATCGTATAGAGAATGTAAGGCCCGGTATTTCCTGTAAAGGAAGAAAAGCGCTCCAGGTCAAAGACGTAATCCTTGGCCGCCTGGTTGGACAGATCTCCGTATTTTAAGGCCGCCAGCCCCACCAGCCTGGCAGTTGCCCTGGCCTCCCTCTCCGACATGACGCTTCCGCTTACGGTACCTCCCCTCTCCGGCACGGCGCTTCCGCTTACGGCGCCTTCCCTCTCCGGCACGAAAGCTCCGGACACGGCGGCCTCCTCACCCTGTGACACCTCCCGGTTTTCCAGAATCCGCCGGTACACTGCCTCCTCGATATCTCCGATCAGCTGCTCTAAGCGCATGACGCCCCCATCCCTTGTCTTAAAGGGCTTTCCGTCCTTTCCATTCATGGTGCCAAAGCCGATGTGAATCATGGGAGTGTCCTCCTTCACATACCCGGCCTTTTTGGCCACCCGGAATACCTGGATAAAATGCAGCTCCTGGCGTTTGTCCGTAATATAGATATATTTAGCCGGCTGATACAGCTTCTCCCTCTCCAAAATGGTTCCCAGATCCGAGGTTGCATACAAAGCAGCTCCGTCTGATTTGCGGACAATACAGGGCGGCAGCTCCTTGGAGTCAGTCTCCCGGGAAATATCCACCACCAGAGCGCCCTGGCTCTCCCGGGCCAGTCCCTTGTCCTGCAGATCCTGAATCAGCCAGGGAATGTAGGGCTCTGCATCGCTCTCCCCCTTCCACAAATCAAAATGCACATCCAGATTCCCATAATTTTTCTTCAGATCTTCCAGGGAAACCGCCATGATATGCTTCCAGATGGCCGTGTAGGGCTTGTATCCGTTCTGCAGCTTAAAGGTGGCTGTCTGAGCCCGTTCCCGGAAGCTGTCGTCTGCCTTTGACTTGGCACTGGCACAAGGGTAGATATCCTCCAGCTCACCGATGGTAAAGGGCGGCTCCTTGGGATACTCTCCTTCAAAATTCTCATCAAAATATACAAGCCCTGGCTGTCTGTCCCGCAGCTCCTCAATAATAAGCCCCATCTGGAGTCCCCAGTCTCCCAGGTGAACGTCTCCGATCATGCGGTATCCCAAAAAATTCCCCATGCGCCGGATACTCTCCCCTATGACCGCCGAGCGCAGATGGCCCACATGGAGAGGCTTGGCCACATTGGCCCCGCCGTAATCCACAATCACGGTTTCACCGCGGCCCGTCTCCTCAAGCCCCAGCTTTTCCTCCTGTCCCATGCCGTTTAAATAACTGGCCAAAAAGCTGCCGTCCAGGCGGATATTGATAAATCCCGGCATCACCGCATTGATATCTGAAAACATCCGGGCGTCCTCTTTTGTCTCCTCCTCATCCAGCCAGGCCGTCACCTGACCTGCAATATCAATGGGCTTTTTCTTGTATGCCTTGGCCGCCGCCATGGCCCCGTTGCACTGATATTCACACAAATCCGGACGGTTAGAAAGCACCACCTTCGCAAACCGCTTTTCATAACCGCAGGCCTCAAATGCCTCCTCCATCCGAGCTGAGATCAAATCCAGAATTTTTTTCACGCTGCTTTTCTCCTTTTATCCCTGTCTTTGTCCTTATTAGGTAACAGATAACCCTTGAGCTGTTATCTTATCAGTCCGAAAAATACCGCTCCATCACTTCCCGGGCCGGCATCTCCATACCTGTGTACAGCTTAAAGGCCTCCGCCCCCTGCCACAAAAGCATCCCCACCCCGGGAACAATCCTGCACCCGGCTGCCTCGGCATCTGTAAGCAAACGGGTCTTTCGCGGATTGTAAACAACATCCGACACCACCAGCTCTTCCCTGAATACACTCATATCCTCCACAAGGCTTAACTCATCCATAGGCTTCATGCCCACCCGGGTGGCATTGGTAAATATGTCGCTTCCGCCAATCTCCTGGTAAAGCTTATTCTTATCCTCCAGATCAAACAGACGAATCCTGCATCCGGGTACCTCCCTTTGAAGCTTCTCCACCGTTGCCTGTGCATTTTCGTAGAAGGAATCCTTCCTGGCAAAAACAGAAAGCTCCTCCATTCCCTCCAAAGCTGCGGTGATGGTAATGGCCGTGGCCGCCCCGCCGGAGCCTGCAATGGTCATCTTCTTTCCCCGGATCTCCACGCCCTTTTCACGGCAGCTGCGCACCCAGCCCAGTCCGTCCGTATTGTGGCCGATCAGCCGCCCGTCCTGGTTGACCACCGTGTTGACCGCTCCGATCAGTCTTGCTTCCCTGGAAAGCTCATCGCAGCAGGACACCACCTTAGTCTTGCAGGGCATGGTAATGTTAAATCCCTTAACATTGAAAAGCCTCAGAGCCCGCACCGCCTCCTCAGTCTCCTCTTCCTTTATGTCAAATGCCAGATAGGCATAATCAAGCCCCAGCTTTTTGAAACTGTAATTGTACATGGCAGGTGAACCGGAATGTCCCACCGGGCTGCCAATCAGACACAGCAACTGTGTATGTCCGCTAATCTCCATGTTTTATTCCTCCTTCTACGGTCTCTGACCTTTCAGACATGACATTATGACTCCCTGGCCGCCACTCTCAAATATCCCTTGAATCATGGGTGATCTCCTTAAGTCTTTGAACCAGCTCCTCACAGATCTCTGTCACACGCTTCCCGTCCGTGGAAATCACAATATCCGCCGCGGCCTCATACTTAGCCCGGCGCTTCTCCATCAGCTCTTCAATATATTCCACATTCATGTGGCCGTTGAGAATCGGCCGCTCCTTTGAATGTTTCACCCGCTCCAAAATCGTCTCCGGCCTGGCTGTCAGCAGTACAATGCGGCTGCTTTTTTTTAGATTCTCCACATTTTCATCCCGCATAACCGCCCCGCCTCCGCAGGAGATAACCACCCCGTGGCGATCCTGCAGGGCGATAATGGCATTGCTCTCACAGGCGCGAAAATACGGTTCCCCATATTTGGAAAAAATATCCGTGATAGCCATCCCCTCAGACTCTGCCACCATAACATCGGTCTCCACCTCTTCCATGGCATACATACGGCTAAGGCAACGGGACACCGTGGTCTTGCCCGCCCCCATGAATCCGATCAGTGCAATATTATAATGAAACTCTCCCATCCTGTTCCTCCCTGAAACTTTCCCAAAATCCTCTGGCCCTCTCTGGCTGCAGGCTTCCCTTTACGGGCATATTATCAAAAGCCAGACTTTTGACGGTCTGGCTTTTCTCTATACTTTCCAAAACAGTCCTGCCCCGGACTTTCCTATGCTCTGGACAGATACTCACCGGTACGGGTGTCAATCTTGATCTTGTCGCCATTGTCCACAAACAGCGGCACATAAACCGTAGCGCCGGTCTCCACCGTAGCCGGCTTGGTAGCGCCCTGAGCGGTATCTCCCTTAAATCCTGGTTCTGTGTTGGTGATCTCCAGCTCTACAAACAGCGGCGGCTCTACAGAAAATACCTTACCATTGTAGGAGCATACCTTTACGGTCTCGTTCTCCTTGACAAATTTCAACGCATCGCCGATCACATCAGGGGCCAGCGCCATCTGCTCATAATTCTCCATATTCATAAAGTTAAACAGATCGCCGTCTGCATACAGATACTGCATGTCCACACGGTCAATCCTTGCTGCCGGGAACTTCTCGGTGGGACGGAAGGTCCGCTCCACCACGGATCCGGTCATAACATTCTTGATCTTCGTTCTGACAAAAGCGGCGCCCTTGCCTGGCTTTACATGCTGAAACTCAACGATCTGATATACGGAACCGTCAATCTCCAGGGTAATACCATTTCTAAAATCACCTGCTGAAATCATGGGATATTCCTCCTTGCATTTGCATACTCGCTCGTAATCTTCTCTATTCTATAATAAACACTATTATTTTTCAACCATTTTTTTCTTTTTATAAAAATGCAGCACAACGGCTTCCAGATACCGCTTCAGCACAATCTGGATCTCTTCCTTTGGATTGATGGGTTTTACCAGAATCCCGTATATTCCAGCCCGATTAGCCCCATATACATCCGTAAACAGCTGATCCCCCACAAACAGGGTGTTCTCCGGGCTCGTCCCCATCCACTCCATAGCCTTTTTATAATTTTTTACAGAAGGCTTGTTTCCCTTAAAAATGTAGAGAGAATCCACGGCCCCTGCAAAGGAAGCCACCCTCGGCTCCTTGTTATTGGAGAGCAGGCAAGTCTCAACCCCCAGTCTGCGAAGCCGGTCAAAAAGCTCAATGGCCCGCTCATCGGCCGGAGCTCCGTGGGGCACCAGCGTGTTGTCAATATCAAAAATCGCTCCCCGGATTCCCCTCTCTCTCCACTGCTCCCAGTCAATCCCGTAAACACTGTCCACCCATTCCTTAGGATAAAACGGCTCCAGTATCATTTATTCTTCAACAGCTTTCCCAGCTCCTCCATAAATGTATTCACATCCTTAAACTCCCGGTACACAGAGGCAAAACGGACATAGGCTACCTCGTCCAGATCCTTAAGCTTCTCCATCACCAGCTCGCCGATCTCCGAGGTCTCCACCTCCTTTACCTCCATATTAAAAACCTGGTTTTCAATCTCGTCAATCATAGCATTGATCTGCTCGATGGATACAGGACGTTTGTGGCAGGAGCGGATCACCCCGTCCTCAATCTTGGAGCGCTCGTAGGTCTCTCTGGTGCGGTCCTTCTTGATCACCATAAGCGGCATGGTCTCTAGCTTCTCATAGGTGGTAAACCGCTTTTTACACTTCTCGCACTGCCGGCGGCGGCGGATGGAGCTGTTCTCATCAGCAGGGCGGGAATCAATCACCTTGGTATCAAATGCATTACAATATGGACACTTCACAGTCATTCCTCCTGTTTTCGCACTTTTCCTTACGTGAATTACATATTGTCTTTATTTTACTCTACAAAGGACTTAAGTGCAACCATTTTTTACCAATTACCCACTTTTGCACAC
>Ga0137297_10178_pt1 | contig 25989 bp, 20 predicted proteins | sample RamsorincwithD2O_FD_97191 | JGI IMG/M metagenome (GOLD analysis project Ga0137297, IMG submission 97191) | Mouse cecal microbial communities from Vienna, Austria - Mucin amended with D2O | ecosystem: Host-associated > Mammals > Digestive system > Large intestine > Cecum | place: Austria: Vienna... | reverse complement strand
ATAAACGGTACCTCCTAAATTTATGGTTAAAGTCTTTTTCATTGTATCCTGTTTTTAATTGTTTTTTAAATGATTCACTGTATTCGCCAGCTCCTCCCAGGCAGCCTCCAGTCCGCTAAGGAATGTTTCACCCTGAGGAGTGAGACTATAATATTTACGAGGTGGTCCCTGAGTGGACTCTACCCATTCGTATGAGAGCAGGTCATCGTTTTTCAGCCGGGTAAGCAGCGGATAAAGCGTCCCTTCTACTACAATGAGCCGGGCTTCTTTCAATTTTTGAATGATATCCGAAGCATATGACGGCTCTTTGTGCAACAACAATAAAATGCAGTATTCCAGCATTCCTTTGCGCATCTGAGATCGTACATTGTCTACATTCATAATCTATAATACTTTGTTTGGCACAAATATATGTATTATACAAGTACCTTGTATTACATAGTTCTACTATTTTGCATAAATTAATATTTAAACAAGAAAAAGAAAGGAAGCCCCTTTTTTTCTTGCAAAAAGTTTATCTTTGCCTCTCGTTATAACACTAAAAAGATATAAAGATCATGTTTACCATAAAAAAGGCAACGACCAATGATATTCAGTTGATTAACGAGATGGCTCAGATCGTGTTTCCGGCTACCTACCGGGAAATTCTTTCAAAAGAACAATTGGATTACATGATGGACTGGATGTACTCTCCGAAAAACCTGCGTAAACAAATGGAAGAGGAAGGGCACATCTATTACATAGCTTACAAAGATGGAGAAGCTGCCGGATATGTTTCCATACAGCCCGAAGGAGAACATTTATTTCATCTGCAGAAAATCTATGTACTTCCCCTTTTTCAAGGTTGCCGGTTGGGCAAAGCACTATTTGAGCAGGCCGTCAAAGCAATTAAAGAAATCCATCCCGGACCTTGCGAAATGCATTTGAATGTAAACCGTAACAATAAGGCTTTACAATTCTACCAACATTTGGGAATGGAAAAAGTTGCAGAAGGAGATTTCCATATAGGCAACGGATATTATATGAACGATTATATCATGGGACTGAAAATCTAACCCTATCTTACAAAAACAAAATGGACGAATATCGTATCAATGGATTGACCATAAAAGAAAATTTGCTGCAACTGGCAGAAAATGAAAATAAAAAGTTCACCGAATCGCTGCATCCGGGAATAGAAAATGTATTGGGTATCCGCATCCCTGCCCTAAGGCGGTTAGGAGCACAAATTGCCAAAGATGACTGGGAGAGTTATCTACAGACTGCGGATACTTATTATATGGAGGAACGTATGCTACAAGGTATGGTAATAAGTAATCTGAAAATGAAAGACACGCAAGCATATCTTTCACTGGTTGCCCGGTTTGTTGCCATCATCAACAGTTGGTCTGTTTGTGACACCTTTGACTTTTACGGCAAACAACGGTTTGTGGACAAGAACAAGAAAAGGGTCTGGCTATTTTTGGAAGACCGGATGAAATCCGACAAAGAATATGAAATACGTTTCGGAGTAGTAATGGCAATGGCTCATTATATTGACGAAGAGTATATAGACAACGTATTGCAATGGATGGACCGGATCAGTCACGAAGGATATTATGTGAAGATGGCTGTAGCATGGGCTTTATCCGTATGTTATGTCAAGTTTCCTCAAAAAACGATGAACTATCTGAAGGAAAATCATTTAGATGACTTTACTTACAATAAGGCACTACAAAAAATCATAGAATCTTATCGGGTAAGCACGGAGGACAAAGAAATCATCCGCAGCATGAAAAGAAAAAACAAATAATGTCCATTTACCGCAAAGAGGCTTTGAATCCTTCCGAAAGAAATTCACCATTCATATTCGGAAAGATTCAAACCGCTCCAGCAGCTATTAATAATCGGGAAAAGTTATTCCTCCCAAACCAAATAAGCTGAAACCAGCCAATGATTCAATTTATTGCCATCTACCTGTTGTGCCTCAGGGATACTTACCTTAAAAGAATGTTTACCGGCCGACAAGTCACCAATAACAGCCTCCTCAGGCATCACATCGCTACCCGGACACCAATTGGAACGGGACAAATCCGAAGAAGCCAAAGGTTCTTCAATCTCTTTTGTCGTATACCCCTTATCACCTATATATGCGGCAACTCGTGGTATCAGCCATACTCCCGTGGCCGGATTAAAACGGCGGAAAGAAGCACAGTCATCACGCCAAGGAATGAAATTCAACACCTCCTTGCCATCAACAGACACGATGTTCCGTTTCTCCACAAACTCATCTCCGCCACTATGTCCTCCGTGACCTGTTACAATATACTTCAAACGAACATTCTTGGCAGCTTTCGGCATATCAAAATCCATCACCACATCTTTGCGTGAGAAAATATCCGGATAAGTCTGTCCGATATAATACACCGTATTCATCAAAGGCTTCACACGGCGCTCCGGCATCACGTCGCAAGTGATCTTACTCTCCTTCACATCCAATTCCATACTGGCCACATACCCCTCGGCAGTCCATGTATCAATATAAATTCCCACGTATGCCTCTCTCTCCAATGCCGGATAAAGATCGGTAATATCCTGCACCCAAGTCACACTCTTTTCCCATTTCGGGATATATACAGGACGCCTCTTGCTGCTCAAAGAATCATTATCCGAACTATAATACCCCACACCGAACGGGGTCATAAAACGCATCAGTTCAAGGGTAGGCACATAATCCTGACCCGGAACAATACCAATCATTTTTTCATATTTGGTACTGTCTACCGCAGGAAACGCCCTCTTGCCTTCGGCTATATTCATCAGATTAATCACCGATTCTTTGGGAAGCACAAAACAAGAGCCAGATTTATCCCAACGGTCACCATTGGAAGCTACAGTTACTTTCAGAGTAACATCCACATCCCTTTTATAATCGGGCAAGGTTATTTTCTTTAAAATGATACGCCCGTTTACCAGACGGATCACTCCGTCAGCATTGGCAGGAGTATAATTAGGGAAAGAATCGGGACGAAAACAAACAGGGGTTTTGTCGAATACTTGAATATGAGTATTTCCCAATGCCGGTAATTCTTTGTGATTTGCAGCATCGGCCGGCATCATAAAAGTTGCCGCCACAGCCAGTGGGGCAATAAAGGTCAGCAGGTTCATTCTTTTTAATTATAGGTTAGTAATCAAGGGTATATAAATTAATTTCACAAAAAACTACACGGACCTACACAAATCGTCCGATCTGTATAAATCCATGTAGTCTATAATAAAAAAAGGAATTATTGATGCTGTTCACGCAACAAATCATTCACAGTCTTCACCGGATTAAAGGTACTCAACGGCACTTCAACAAAAACAGTGTTCCAGTCACTCATTGCGCCGTTCCACAAGCCCGGAAGCTCCAATGCTTTCAGTTCTCTACCGTTCTTTGATTTATAAGAGATAAAACCTGTAGCCTTATCCACATACTTCACCAAGTCGAATTTGTTTCCTTTATAATCGCGTACCGCACACACCAAATCCACCGGATTAAAGTGAGTACCCTTCTCGAACATCTCTTTCTTGACCGGATCATTCATGTCAATCTGAGAACTTTCCAAAATTTGCAATGAAACAGTACCATCCGCATTATAAGCCAGGAACGGGCCGCCTCCCGGTTCACCCACATTCTTCACCATACCGCATACACGCATCGGACGGTTCAACTTCTTACGCAGATAAATAACCAGGTCGGCATCTTCCAGATCCTTGATATCCAGTTTGCGGCAACATAAAGTCTGCTGTAAGAAACGAATGATCTCTTCCAGCTGCGCATGTGTATATTTACCGCCATCCAGTAATTCCAAATATTCAAATACCTGCTTCTGCAGAGTAACCAGTACCCCCGCAATCAGCTTTTTATACGTAACAGTATCCTCTTTCAAGCGATCGGGAACCACATTATCTATATTCTTGATAAAGATAACATCGGCATCCAAATCATTCAGGTTCTCAATCAGCGCGCCGTGCCCCCCCGGACGGAACAACAGCTTGCCTTTATCGCGGAAAGGTTTGTTCTCCATATCGGCAGCAACCGTATCCGTACTCGGCTTCTGTTCAGAAAACGACACATCATATTCCACCCCGTATTTCTTTGCATAAACGGCAACCTTCTCTTCCACCAGCTTTGTGAACAACTCACGATGTTCCGTAGAGACGGTGAAATGCACATTCACTTTTCCGGTCTTGCCTGCCGCATACAACGCACCCTCCACCAAATGTTCTTCCAGCGGTGTACGCACACCATCCGCATACCGATGGAATTTCAACAACCCCTTCGGTAATGCCCCATAGTTCAAGCCGGCAGCTTCCAACAAATTGGCTACTATAGGTTTATACTCCTTCCCGGCCATCAAAGCATCAATATCCTTTCCTGTATTATCCATACAAGCCGCATTCAAGTCATTGTAGAATGCGAAGCTATGAATATGGTCGAAAAATTTCTTTTCGAAATCAGTCTTCGGAGTATTATAATCAGCCCCCAGGAATTCGAACAAATTCTTGAACATGCGGCTGGCAGCACCAGAGGCGGGTACAAACTTCACGATAGTTTTCTCCCCTTCCTTATATGTATCCCATGCTTCCAAATAATTTTTCATTTCATTTTCGGCGGGAGCCATGATTCCCTTTTCAACAGAAGCGGCTGCATCCAGCTTCAAAAATGGGAAACCCTTTTCAAAGCAAGCCAGTTGTTCTGCAATCTGCTGCTCGGAAATTCCTTTTTTCACTAATAAGTCTTTGTCTTCAGGTGTTAACATAAGTACATGATTTTATATGGTTTAAATAAATTGTTACCTTATTCTTTCACTATTAATTGCCCAAAAATACAAAAAAATGCGAGAACACTACCTAATAAATAAAGAAAAAAACTACCTTTACCCTCGAAAAGATTTCACGTGTTATGGAAGAAAAAGCATTTTTCACAGCCAAAGAGCGTGAGCAACTGTTCGCCCTCTATAAACGATTGCTGCAATTATCCGGCGACACCTTGCAGAAGGGTGATTGCCATAAGTTAAAAATACACCTCATAAAAGCAGTTGCCGAAGGTAACCTGCCACGAAATTGTTTCGGAATGAATCCTATCATCAAAGATATGCAGACCGCTGTCATCGTGGCCGAGGAAATTGGGATGAAACGGGCTTCCATCCTGGGGATCATGCTGCACGAATCGGTAAAGAACCATTTATGCACCTTAGCATCTGTACAACAGGAATATGGAGAGGATGTAGCGGGGATCATACGCGGTCTTGTGAAAATCAATGAGCTATACTCCAAAAGCCCTACCATAGAATCGGAAAATTTCCGCAACCTGCTACTCTCCTTTGCCGAAGACATGCGTGTTATTCTGATCATCATTGCAGACCGCGTGAACCTGATGAGACAGATAAAGGAGACTCCCAATATAGAAGCACGCACCCAAGTAGCCAACGAAGCTGCCTATCTGTACGCACCACTGGCACACAAGCTGGGGCTATACAAACTGAAATCGGAACTGGAAGACCTTTCCTTGAAATATACCGAACACGACGTATATTATCATATAAAGGACAAACTGAACGAAACGAAAGCCTCCCGTGACAAATACATAGCCGCCTTTATCGAACCGATACAGCATAAGCTGGAAGAAGCAGGATTGAAGTTCCACATGAAAGGGCGTACCAAGTCCATCCATTCCATCTATCAGAAAATGAAGAAACAGAAATGTCCCTTCGAAGGAGTGTATGACTTGTTTGCCATCCGAATCATTCTGGACTCTCCCGTCGACAAGGAAAAACAAGAATGCTGGCAGGTATATTCCATTGTGACCGATATGTATATGCCCAATCCCAAACGTCTGCGCGACTGGCTCTCCGTACCCAAAAGTAACGGATACGAATCCTTGCATACCACTGTAATGGGGCCTGAAGGCAAATGGGTGGAAGTACAGATACGCACCGAACGCATGGACGAGATAGCGGAACGTGGTCTGGCAGCCCACTGGCGTTACAAAGGCGTAAAAGGAGAAAGCGGTCTGGATGAATGGCTGACCTCCATCCGGGAAACACTGGAGAACGCCGACAGTGACCTGGAAGTGATGGACCAGTTCAAACTGGAATTATACGAAGACGAAGTATTCGTATTCACCCCCAAAGGTGACTTGTACAAGATGCCGAAAGGAGCGACCGTACTGGACTTTGCTTTCGCCATCCACAGCAAACTGGGGTCCAAGTGTATCGGAGCAAAGGTGAACGGAAAGAACGCACAATTAAAGCAAACGCTGAACAGCGGTGACCAGGTAGAAGTCATGACTTCAAACACCCAGACACCCAAACGCGACTGGCTGAACATCGTCACCACTTCGAAGGCAAGAACCAAAATACGCCAGGCCATCAAAGAGATAGAAGCCCGCCAGACAGAGTTCGCCAAAGAAACCATAGAACGTAAATTCAAGAACCGCAAACTGGAATACGATGAAGCAGTGATGATGCGCCTGATAAAAAAGCTGGGATACAAAACCGTAACCGAGTTCTACCAGGACATAGCCAACGAGACAAGAGATGCGAACGACATCATCGAAAAATACCTGGAACTGAAGAAAAAGGAAACGGAAAACCGGGAAGATATTGTCTATCGCAGCGCCGAGAATTTCAGCATGCAGACAGCACAGGACGACAAGACCTTCAAAGAGGACGTACTGGTCATTGATCAGAATTTGAAAGGACTGGACTTCAAATTAGCCAAATGCTGTAACCCTATCTATGGCGATGATGTATTCGGATTTGTAACCATCAGCGGAGGAATCAAAATACACCGTACCGACTGTCCTAACGCACGGGAGTTGCAATCACGTTTCGCCTACCGTATCGTAAAGGCGCGTTGGGCTGGGAAAAGCCACGGCAAACAATACCCCATCACGCTGCGCATCGTTGGCCATGACGATATAGGAATTGTGACAAATATCACCTCCATTATCAATAAGGAAAACGATATCCTGCTCCGTTCCATCAGTATCGACTCGCACGACGGGCTGTTCAGCGGCATGATGACCGTAATGGTAGATGATACTTCAAAGCTGGAATCATTAGTAAAAAAGATAAAGACAGTAAAAGGAGTAAAACAGGTAAACAGAGGATAAACTCACCCCAAACTTAAAAAAATGAATGAACTGCATAAACGACTAAAAAGCTTTACATACGCCTGGAAAGGCGTATGTAGTTTTTTAAGCAAGGAACACAATGCCTGGATACATTGCGCAGCCATCATCGCCGTAACCATTGCAGGCATCCGGTTTGAAATAACACGCACCGAATGGCTTGTCATCCTCCTGTGCTTTGCAATGGTACTGGCTGCCGAAGCATTCAACACAGCCATAGAACGCCTGGTAAACCTGGTATCACCAGACTACCATCCTATAGCCGGAGACGTAAAGGACATAGCGGCAGGAGCCGTACTGATTTGCGCTATCTTTGCCGCCCTCATAGGGTTGATTATCTTTGTCCCTTATTTTTAAAGGTGTTAATTTACCATTTATTTCACTAACAGTTAAAGACCTTTTATAAAAAAAACAGTAATTTAGCCCCGATAATTTTTAAAAAGTGGAACTAATGAAGAAAATTTTGCTTTCAACATTATTGTTGATTATAGGGTTAACCACATACGCAGCCGTATGGCAATCTCAAGGAGAAGCAGAAATAACCTTTGAGAAAACAACACATAACTTCGGTTCATTCCCCGAGTCTAGCCCGAAAGTTACTTGCGTTTTCAAATTCAAAAATTCGGGAGACGGTCCCTTGGTCATTCATCAAGCGATCGCATCTTGCGGATGTACTGTTCCCCAATATCCTAAAGAGCCCATCAAACCGGGTGAAAGTGGACAGATAACAGTGACTTATAATGGAGCCGGCAAATTTCCGGGACATTTCAAGAAATCAATCACTATCCGCACAAACGGGAAAAATGAAATGACACGTCTTTATATAGAAGGTGATATGACCCCGAAAAGCACAGTTGCAGAATAGAATTCTCACATCATAAGAGAGAGGATGTATCAAAACAAAAGAAGATTCGAGTTTGATACATCCTCTTTTTATATCCGGAAAACACTGCCCCGCCTGCCTGTATCCAAGTAAAGACAAAAAAATAAGAAAAAAAGAACATTTTTCCCCAATAATAAGCCACTCTTATTCTGATTAAAATAACGTACTTTGCAGCAAATTTAAGAGAACAATGACAAACAAGCTATTATTCTTTGTCCTGCTGGCCCTCTGTTTCAGTGGCTGTGACATGCTGGAAACCCATCCATACGATGTACATATTACAGGAGAAAGAGAACTGACCAACAAAAACATCCAGTTGATAGAAAACAAAATGCAAGGCAAAAAAACAATCCGCTTTGCCATGATCAGTGATACCCAACGATGGTACAACTCTACCGAAGATGTTGTAAAAGCCCTCAATGCCCGTGGTGACATAGACTTTGTCATTCACGGAGGAGACCAGTCCGATTTCGGCGTCACAAAAGAATTCATATGGATGCGGGACATATTTAACAAATTCCAGATGCCCTACGTATGCCTTTTAGGCAACCACGACTGCCTGGGTACAGGTGAAGACGCATACAGAGCCATTTATGGAGATCCCAACTTCGCCTTCACAGCCGGAAATGTACGCTTTATCTGCCTCAATACCAATGCGATGGAATATGATTATTCGGAACCGGTTCCCGATTTCAATTTTATAGAAAATGAACTGAACAACCTGTCGCCTGAAATAGAAAAAACGGTATTCGCAATGCACGTAAAACCTTTTGAATTTGTATTCAACAACAATGTAGCAAAAATCTTCCAACTATACGTCAACCAGTTCCCCAAAGTCCAGTTCTGTCTTTACGGCCATGAACACAAATTCGCAGTAGATGATCTATTCAACGACGGAGTTCTGTATTTCCAATGCCCCTGCATAGACAAACGCATCTACTTATTATTCACCATTAAAGAAGATGGAACCTACGATTATGAAACAGTTGAATTTTAAAAAGATATTTCTGAACCTATTGTGGCCACTATTGCCTTTTACGGCACAAGCCCAAGAAAATAATACACTTTACTCCATCTTATCCAAAGACAACATACTTGTCTCCTCTCCTTCCGTTCAAAACCAAGAGGAAGATATTGTAACCCAAATGCCAAACCGGCACCATAAATACGACAAGCGCGTACACCGTTACAGGCGTGCGTGGGAAGCTTTGATCCCCACCCACACCAAATTACAGTACGCCGGTGGAATGGGCCTGTTATCCTGGGGCATAGGCTGGGATTATGGAAAAAGAGGCCAATGGGAAACCGATCTTCTTTTGGGCTTCATCCCCCGCTACTCATCCAAACATTTCAAGATGACCATGACCTTGAAACAGAATTATATCCCGTGGAGTATCTGGCTGGGCAAAGACTTCTCGCTGGAACCGCTGACTACCGGAATCTATTTCAACACCGTATTCAGCGATGATTTCTGGACAAGCGAACCTGAGCGCTATCCCCGTGGATACTACGGATTTTCCACCCGTATCCGCACCCATATCTTTCTGGGACAACGCGTCCGTTTCGATGTGCCCGAAAAGTACCGGAAGTTCTCTAAAAGCATCACCGCATTCTACGAAATCAGCACATGCGATTTATACGTTGTCAGTGCGTTCAACAACAGTTATTTGAAACCCGATGACTATCTGAGACTATCATTTGGATTGAAATTTCAGATATTCTAATCAAATCATGAGGATGTTTCTCTATTTTTTCACTATTTTTGGGCATTTATTATGATAAATTTCAAAAATAACAACATAGAGAAACATGAAACAAGAAGAAGAAAAATCGGTTGGATTGCCCGATAACGCGTTCCGACCTCTGAAACCGGGGGAACAATATCACCCCATCATGTCACCAAACAAAAAATATCCCGAAGTAAACCTATGGTCTGTGCTATTGGGTATCGCCATGGCGGTATTATTCTCGGCGGCCGCAGCTTACCTGGGATTAAAAGTGGGACAGGTTTTTGAAGCCGCCATCCCTATCGCCATCATCGCCGTAGGTGTATCGGGAGCCGCCAAGCGTAAAAACGCGTTAGGTGAGAATGTCATCATCCAATCCATCGGTGCCTGTTCGGGAGTCATAGTGGCAGGAGCCATCTTCACATTGCCCGCCCTTTATATATTGCAGGACAAATACCCCGAAATGACAGTCAACTTCTTTCAGATGTTTGTCAGCTCACTGCTGGGAGGTATTTTGGGGATCCTGTTCCTCATCCCCTTCCGTAAATATTTCGTCAGCGACAAACATGGCGAATATCCCTTCCCCGAAGCCACTGCCAGTACGCAAGTGCTTGTTTCCGGCGAGAAAGGCGGAAGCCAGGCAAAGCCATTGCTTTTTGCAGGACTAATAGGAGGTCTGTACGATTTCATTGTAGCTACATTCGGCTGGTGGAATGAAAACTTCACCACCCGCGTATGCGGCTGGGGTGAGATGGTTGCCGAAAAAGCCAAACTGGTGATGAAAATAAACACCGGTGCAGCAGTATTAGGCCTAGGCTATATTGTCGGCTTGAAATACGCGGCTATCATTTGTGCCGGTTCATTGGTGGTATGGCTGGTTATTGTTCCAGGTATGGCCCTGTTGTTCGGCGACCAAGTGCTGAATGCATGGAATCCGGCCTTGACACAAACCATCAGCGAAATGTCACCCGAACTTATATTCAAGGAATATGCCAAAAGTATCGGTATCGGTGGTATCGCCATGGCCGGTGTGATCGGTATCGTGCGCTCATGGGGCATTATAAAGAGTGCTGTGGGACTGGCCGCCAAAGAGATGGGCGGCAAGAAGGTGGAAGCAAACGTCATCCGCACGCAGAAAGACCTTTCCATGAAAATAATCGCCTTCGGGTCCATCTTCACCATCCTGCTGATCTTACTGTTCTTCTTTTTTGATGTGATGCATGGAAATGTATTACACAGCATTGTAGCCATCCTGCTCGTAGCCGGCATTGCATTCCTGTTCACCACCGTAGCAGCCAACGCTATCGCCATAGTCGGCACTAACCCTGTATCGGGAATGACACTGATGACACTGATACTTGCCTCAGTAGTAATGGTTGCCGTTGGACTGAAAGGTGCTACCGGCATGGTTGCTGCACTGGTTATGGGTGGTGTGGTTTGTACGGCACTCTCTATGGCAGGCGGATTCATCACAGACTTGAAAATAGGTTACTGGCTGGGCAGTACTCCTGCCAAACAGGAAACATGGAAATTCCTCGGCACACTAGTATCGGCAGCAACTGTGGGCGGCGTCATCATGATCCTGAACAAGACCTACGGCTTCTCCACCGGCGCATTGGCAGCTCCGCAGGCCAACGCGATGGCAGCCGTAATAGACCCGCTGATGAACGGTGTAGGCGCTCCCTGGCTGCTTTACGGAATAGGCGCTGTGCTGGCATTGGTGCTGACCTACTTCAAAGTACCCGCACTGGCTTTTGCGCTGGGTATGTTCATTCCACTGGAATTGAACCTGCCGTTGCTGGTAGGTGGAGCGGTGAATTGGTATGTCACTACCCGCAGCAAAGACGAGGCGGTGAACGCCGAACGTGGCGAGAAGGGAACTTTGCTGGCATCCGGATTCATAGCCGGAGGCGCATTGATGGGGGTTGTCAGTGCCGCCATGCGCTTTGGCGGTATCAATCTGATCAACGAAGAATGGCTGAGCAACCCGTTGAGCGAAGTGCTGTCAATGGCCGCCTATATCCTCCTGATCATATGGCTGGTTAAAGCCAGTATGCATATAAAGAAAAAATAACCCTTTTTCAAATACCGTGAAAATAAAAGCTATATGAAACGAATCTTACTAATGAGTTTACTTGCAATCTCTACCGCATTATCTGCCCAGAAACCTGTAGAGTTGGAATTATGGCCCGATGGCGCCCCCAACTCCAACGGCATCACCACTCCCGAGCAGAAATTAGAGAACAACCGGATTTCCAATGTCAGTGAGCCTACCCTTACCATTTATCCGGCAGCCAAACCGAACGGACTGGCAGTCGTGGCTTGTCCCGGAGGGGGATACATACGCCTGGCAATGAATCACGAAGGGCACGATATGGCAGACTGGTTCAACGCACAAGGCATCACATACGCCGTATTGAAATACCGTATGCCAAACGGACACCATGATGTACCGTTGAGCGACGCCCATCAGGCTATCCGGCTGATGAGAGAACACGCCAACGAATGGCATATTCAAAAAGTGGGTATCATGGGGGCCTCTGCGGGCGGACATCTGGCCAGTACGGCAGCCACCCACTATACAGCCGGAACGCGTCCGGATTTTCAGATCCTGTTTTATCCCGTCATAAGCATGGATCTGTCCAACTGCCATAAGGGCTCACGTGACAATCTTTTAGGAAAAAGCCCGTCAGAAGAGCTAGTGAGACTTTACTCCAATGAACTGCAAGTAACAGGCGACACTCCTCCCGCCTTCATCATGCATAGCAGCGATGACGGAGCTGTACCCGTCAGCAACAGCGTGAGCTATTACCTGGCACTGGTAAAGAATAAAGTCCCTGCTTCCCTCCACACCTATCCTATCGGCGGCCACGGCTGGGGCTTCCGTGACAGCTTTACCTATAAGCGCCAATGGACGGGAGAATTAGAAAAATGGTTGAGAGAAATACTGTAAAAAAGCAAGGAGATGAATGTGTCAAAACAAAAATGACTGCTCCGAAAAGTTACAGATAGTAATTATAACACTTATTCATTGGCCATTACCTGTCACAGGTGTGGTATAAACGTATTTGAATACCTATGCGACATTATAGACCGTTGTGCCGCATGGTTTCCCAATACCTCTATAGAAAAATATCGTGATTTACTTCCGGGCAAATGGAAGCAGACACAAAAATAGCCGCCCCAAAATCTGGACGGCTATCTTTTTTATAGCTTATACGCTATCGCGGAAGGTTGTACCAATACAGAGTTTGATGCGACCCTTTCTTTAGTCTTTTAGGATGCTCAAATTATAAATTCATATTTCCAAAAACTGGATTTTGACACACCCACTTTCTATTTCCGATAAACACCTGCATCTTTATCTGCAGAAGACAAAAAACAGGCATTCGTTTCTCTTTCGCTTATTTTCTTGCGCCAAGTTGAATATCCAAATGATACAAAGCCACATCACCACCCAGCTTGATCTTGTCCAAAATACCCTGAACGGTAGCTTCCTCTTCTACCTGCTCACGTACAAATCCCCACAAGAAATCCTGAGAAGCCTTGTCCTTTTCAGCAGAAGCAACATCTACCAGTTTGTCAATCAATTCGGAAACATGGCATTCATGCTTGTATACATGCTCGAACACATCCAGCGGAGAAGCCCATTCCTGAGGAACAGCATCCACAGCCCCCACCTTGGCTTGTCCGCCACGTTTCATCACATATTGCGCCAACACATCAGCATGATCACTCTCCTCATGAGCCTGCGCTTTCATCCATGAAGCAAAACCTTCATAGCCTTTCGCAGCGAAGAAATAAGACATGGAAAGATAAAGATTGGCCGACCACATTTCGGCTACAATCTGAGCATTAATTGCTTCTTGTAATTTTTGTGAAATCATAATTTTTATTTTTTAGTTAAATTGTAACTGTTGCAAATATATAATTTTTCTAGCGATTAACACTATGTCCGTTCACCTTTGTATAAAAATTATATTTTATCTCATCCAAGTCTTTGCGATTCAAAAGAAAAGTCTTACCTTTGCACCCGCTAATACGGGTTATTAGCATTAATTCAAATCATTAATTATAAAAACATTATTTAGAAATGGCAACTAAAATCAGATTGCAAAGAAACGGACGCAAAAGCTATGCGTTTTATTCAATCGTTATCGCAGACGTAAGAGCTCCACGTGATGGTAAATTTACTGAAAAAATTGGTACTTACAACCCTAATACCAATCCTGCCACAGTAGATTTGAATTTTGAACGCGCACTTCATTGGGTAATGTGCGGTGCACAGCCTACTGACACAGTACGTAACATCTTGTCAAAAGAAGGTGTTTACATGAAAAAGCACTTGCTGGGCGGTGTTGCCAAAGGCGCATTCACAGAAGCAGAAGCTGAAGCTAAATTCGAAGCTTGGAAGAACAACAAACAATCTGGTCTGGCTACTTTGAAGGCTAAACTGGATGAAGCAAAGAAAGCTGAAGCAAAAGCTCGTTTGGAAGCTGAAAAGAAAGTAAATGAAGAAATTGCCAAGAAAGTAGCTGAGAAGAAAGCTGCTGAAGCCGCTGCCAAAGCTGAAGCAGAAGCCGCTAACGCTCCTGCTGAAGAAGCACCTGCTGCTGAAGCTACTGAAGCTCCTGCTGAAGCATAATTCAATTTTACTTCAAAAAGAACAGCTCCTCTGATCTATATCGGAGGAGTTTTTTTATGCTCTTATCCGAGGAATCAAAGGGAGTTTATCTCATCTTCCGAAAGTCCGGTAACTTTTGCGATTTCAGCTATGGAAAGCCCGGCATTCTTCAAATTTCCTGCAATAGCTTTGGCTTTCATCCATTCACCTTCTGCAATGCCTTTCTCCATCCCTTTCGCAATGCCTTCCTCTATCCCTTTCGCAATGCCTTCCTCCATCCCTTTCACAAGTCCTTCCTCCATCCCTCTCGCAATGCCTTTCTGAATAGCTGTATTAATCACATTGTTCCAATCTCTATATACTTTCAAACTCTCCTCATAGGCATAAAGGTTCTCTTTTGAGAACTGAGCAATTTCGGCAGCCTCAAACAGCCGGTTGAACACACGTTCTTGAAGGGAAGTAGGACGTTCCATCAAACGGGCCAGATTCTTGAGCACAAACATCCATTTATCAAACAACGTATCCAACTCCTGCTCGGTTTTATGGAATTTAGGCATTTCCAGATACACAAAAGTCAGTTTGTCAAAAAACACTTCATGAGTAGTTGTATCCATCAGCTTCACTTCATGGCGGAAGCCGGAAGACGAAACATCATCCAAGGCAAAATTCAAGATACCGATCACATACACTGCTTTCAGTTCATAGTTCCAGATTTCCCCTTTAATAGCCTGTTCCCTGATAGGATAGGTAGCATAATAAATACTCCGGTCCTTGAAAAACTGTTGCTCCCCTCTCTGCATTTCTATCAGAATCTTTTCTCCTTTTTCATTTTCACAATAGACATCAAAGACAGCCCGGCGGTCAGTCTCTTTGCTGCCCAGATGCTCTGTATTCAAGTAGGTGACATCCTCAATGACCTGCTTGCCATCGAACAAGGCATTCAAGAAGCCAATAAGAATCTCTTTGTTCAAGTCGGTTCCAAACAATAATTTGAATGCAAAGTCCGTATAGGGATTTACATATCTTTCACGCAATCCTTCACTACACATAAGCGTTTGATATTTAAAGTTATTTTAATTCTGTTGAAAGCAGTTCAATACAAAGGAACGAAAAAAAGCGGATTTCAAGAAAGTTATCTGCTAATAAATTGTTAATGTTCCAATATGTCACTCACCTCTATAGGGAGAAAGCATTTATACAAAGACGGGAATAACTGTATAAAGAGTTTCGTAATAAAAAAGAAAAAGGACTGTCCTGCCGGTTAACTCCTTATGTTTTTAACTTACAGCCTGTAAATATTCAAAGAAATATCATGCAACAGGCTTGAGGTCGCTACTTTTCTACCCTCTAACGATGAGTTCACATCCTTTACTTATAAACTGTAAGCAACAATAAAGGGGCTGTCATTCACGACCAGCCCCTTTATTTATCTTCAAATTTAAAACCTTATTTTGTTACTTCAGGCTCACCTTGCAGTTCAAATTTAGCATTTCCTAAACCTTTAAAAGTATAAGTATAAGTAAATGTTTCAAGCCCATTATACACTTTTGCAGAAATGACATAGAAACAATCAACCCCACTTACTTGCGCGCCGGCTGTAGGATACTCTGTTGCCAAGATCAATTCAATACCCTCCTGAACCATAGACAACAAATAAGCCTCAGCCTCTTTATCATCTGCCGGCACCACCCCATCGGGGTCATTCGAACGGCGTTTAGCCAACTGGATATTGAAGTTTACATAATAAGAGCTGCCACCGAACCAGTATTCCGAGTTTCCATATTTGGCATCCATATACCCAGCATCTTTATTCGCTTTCACCCAATTTTCCAAAATCAAATAATCTTCGGAAGCCAATGATTTCGTTACCGTCGGATCAAACAACCACTCGGTTCCATTATGTACAAAATTCACTTTTTCTTTCAGTTCAATATTGTTATTCAGAACCCATGTACCCTCCTTGAACAAATACTCGTCCACCTCAATCGTCGTTACCTTATTATAATATTTGTACATGACGGCTTTTGAATCCCCTTCCTGGGCATATGGAAATTTCTGAGCCAGGAACTGGGGCAGATAATTCTCCGGAGCATCCGAAGTGCTGAAGTTATCATGACTGCCCGGGCTTCCCATAGCGTCATAATCGGCAGGAGCCACTACAACCAATCTGCTATCTTCTTTAACCTTCCAATCCGTTCCGTCAAACTGATACAATGCATTATAAGGCTTTTCATTCGTCGGAGCCAATACAGCCGATGAAATACTTACATTATCGAGCTGAACAGTAGTGGTTTTCGCCTTGGGCCCCTCGCCTACATAGCGGAACGCAACATAAACGCTTTTACCATTGTATGCCTCCAGACCGGCTTTCCCTACATTCACAAAATTATCGTTGTAGCCGTTGGCAGGCCCTTCAGGGAAAGTGAACTGGTCTTTCACGCTAGTCCACTGTGCCATATCAATCGAACCATTTCCCGCATATGTATCGGAAACCAATACATCCAGACAATCTGCATTATAGTATCCGAACTTTATGTCGAAAGACAGTCCGGCATCTTTGCTCGTCACTGCTACTGCCGGAGAAATGAACCAAGTATCCACTTCACCCTCAAAATTGTTGGCCGAGAATTGTGCATAACCATTATTGCTATAGATCTTTCCCTGCCATTTTTTATCACCTTTCAATGTCACCTGCTCCCAGCCTTCCAATACGATATCTTTGTCTTTTTCAACCGTTTCAAAGTCCTGAGAGTACAAATCCTCACCTGTAAATTCAGGGTCAACATCGTCATATTTGTAATCCACCAGCACAAGATCACCTTTTGCCGCATCCTTATACTGACCGGCCAGCCACCCGGGCAATACGGTAGCTGGAGCATGTGCCGGAGCCAGGAACTTCACGGGAGAGCCTTCACCCCACAAAGCCTCATAATCCTTATCACCCAAAGAAGTATTAGTCACTGTCCTATACTCCAGTACGTAATCGGAAGGAGTATTCTGATAGTTATAGGTCACTCCTACCGAAGAACCTTTCCCCCATGAAGGCAGCATCTTCGCGATGATGGAAGGAACATACTTCTCAGCCGATGCAAACTCGTTCAGAGCCTTATCCGTCTTGACGGCATTCGCCAAGGCTTTTTCAGCATCCGAAGTGGCAGCCTTCGCCGCTGCAGAGCTGATCGTTTCGTAATCGGCATCAGTCAGTACATATTCCGCCATCGTCTGGGTGTTCGTTGTACCTTCCGCATCGATTTCATTATAAATATCGTCCATGGGATCACATGCCGCAGCAAAGAATCCCAACAAAGACCATGCAATTAAATTATATTTTAACTTCATATTTATTGACTATTTTAGAGATTAAAAGATTACTTTAAAACCGGCAGACCATGTAGTACCGAAGCCATAATATACCAATGCAGTTTTCCAGTCATGGTTCGTACCGTCCTTAGCATCGGCTATATATTCCGTATTAGTCAAATTATATACATTACTGTATACGATGGCACGGATATCTTTGGTAATATTGAAACGATAGTTCATGCCCAAATCAATCGTACCATAATCTGGCAACTTCCAGGAGTCAATACCGGCATCCGCTTCATTCACCCGGTTCTGAGGATCGAAGTCTGCATAGTTCTTGCCGAAGAAGTTGTAGTCGGCCGAGATTTTAAATCCTTTGAACGGTTCCCAAGAAGCGCTCAATGCGGAAGTGAGCTGTGCGGAGTTACCCACATGGACATCTTTCAGATAAGCGTCGTATGTTCCGATAGGATTATTCGCTTCATCATACATAGTGAAGTGAATATCATCTTTCCATTTCCAATCGCCTAAAGAGAACATACCTTTCAATTCAAAGGACTTGACAGGACGGTAAGTCGCTTCCAGCTCCACACCCATGTGAACAGCGTCCAAGCCTGTAAGGTTGGCATATTCCTGACCGATCTTACGGCGCAAGGACTTATCCATCCATTGAGTGTAATAACCATTCAATGCAATATTGACCTGTTCCGTGCTAAATCCATAACCCAATTCAAACGTAGTAATTTTTTCGTAGGGTACATCCTTTTCGGGAGCTGCCGTATTGCTTGCAAAGACAGAGTTGAAGAAAGGCGCGCGGGTAAAATATCCTGCATTGACAAATACATTGTGGTTGTCATTGAACTTATAGTTAAAACCACCCTTCACGCTCCAAGGCAGGAAATTCTGAAGGCTGGACACTCTGTCCAGTTTATCCGCACCCGTGGCAGAGTATCTTGAATCCGTACCACCACGGTCATCATATCTATAAGCCTCTTCAGTCAATGATGCCGACAGGAATCCCGACCACTTGTCGGTATTATATTCAGCCTGTGCAAAAACACCACCCCAGAATATCTCTCCAATGCTATAGTAATTGAACTTGTCACCCACTTTCAGCAACTGGTTCTTGGTTTGGAATGCCAGCGGCGAGGTCTGCAGATAGAACTCACCACCCAGCAAATCATCAATTTCCTCTGTATGATACCCTTTATAGTAACGTAAGTCAACACCTCCCGTAAGAGTCAGGTTCTCAGTCAGATGATTCTTATAGGAACTCAGCATGCCATACCAGTCATGGTCATTGACAGCATTGGTAAAAATCACCTGCGACCCGTTTTGAGAAGCCGCATTGGCAGCCATAGCACGTTCGTAGTCGAACAAACCGTCCGGAGTCATCATGGCACCATCCTTGGGACGGCCGGTATTGTTATCAATAGTCAGCCAATTACTCATCGCGCCACGTGCACGGCGTCCGCCGCCTGTAGCCATTGAGCCGTATAGAGAAGTGGTCAGTGTCGATTTATCGTCGATAGTCCAGTAATGATTCAAAGAAACCTGAGGCTTATGATAATAATTATAGCCATAACCGCTACCTACCGCTTCACCGTTGATATAACCATATCCGTTATTGAAACGTCCGCCATCGGGACTATTCTTGTAATCCTCGATATAGTGCATGGTCGAGCGCTGGTTGTGCCACTGAGGAGCTCCAAAAGCTGTCAATGACAATTTATGATGATCGTTGATTACCTTCGAGATATTTCCAAAGTAAGTCCATCCTTCATAATTGGTACCTTTCACGTAACCATCTCCCGTATTCAGCGCCCCCATGAATGTAATAGCCCATCCGTTGTCCATCAGTCCGGTAGAGAAAGAAACCGAATACTTGCGGAAACCATCGTTACCAATACCGAAATAAGCTGATCCACCTTTTTGGGCTTCGGTACTTTTAGTAACCATATTCATGGTTCCTCCCACAGAAGAAATACCTAATGCTGACGCACCCAAACCACGCTGTACCTGAATAAACTGGCTCACATCAGACAAACCGGACCAGTTAGACCAATAAACCTTACCGTTTTCCATGCCGTTGATGGGCACACCATTGATCAGCACGCCTAGGTTGGACGAATCAAAACCACGCATATTGATACGGGAATCACCATAGCCACCACTTTCACGGGTTACATACACCGAAGGAACTGATTTCAGCAATTCGGGGAATTCCAAATTACCTATTTTCTCCTCTATCTTGGCCAGTTTCACGTTAGAAATAGGAATAGGAGTCTGACGGTCGCTCTTTATAATAGAGGCAATAACACTGACCTCACCCAAACCAATAGCATCTGGAGACATCTTGACCTCACCCAAGTCTATCGTATTGCTTCCTTTTACTTGATGCGTAATTTCGTTGTATCCCAAGTACTTGAATACAAGAGTAGCCTTAGAAGAGGTAAGTTTCAACACAAAGTTACCGTCAATATCCGTTACAGTACCCAGTGTCGTACCGCTAACCGATACAGTGGCCCCAATCAATGGCTCATTGTTCTCGGCATCTACTACTTTACCTTTTACTGTTCCTTGCGCAACAGCCGTAGCAGTGAAACAGATTGTCAGAACTGCCAACAGGAGGAAATGCTTTAGATGATTTCTCATAATTTTGTCTTTGATTTAAATTAATTAGTTAGTATTTCATTCCCAATAGGAAAGACAAAGATAAAAATTTAATTCATATAAATTGAATTTATATTAGATTATTTAAACGAAAAGGGTACTTTTTAGGCGGAATATGACAATTATGTTAAGAAAAGAACAAAAAGCCGCCTCAAAAGAGGGGAAAACTGTCCGGAAATTCCAGAGCAACTGCCACATATTACTGTAGAAAGAAGGGCAAATGGAAACCGCCGGAACTATTTTCAGCATACCTTATTCCCAAAGCCGTATCCACTGATCCGGACAAATCCGGCCCGCCCCTACGACAAAACGACAGGTCACTTTCATTCAGGCTCTCTCACTTTCAAAATGACAGAGCAAAAAGAAAACGAAAGAATGTGCATACAAAAAGAGGCGCACCTTCATGGGTACGCCTCTCTATCCTGTTCCTGTATTGTCTGATACAGGCTATTTCATTTAGTTAAAGATATAACGGACACTGAACTGTATGGAATACGTAGAATTGAAACTGTTCAGATTGGAATACGTATCAGTCAGTTTCTTTCCTCCGTTCTTCTGGAACTGGTAAGCGCCGCCCTTATAGCTCAACAAGGAAGTATTGTTCACCGTCTTATAAATTCCCCAGTCGCTGTTCAGCAAGTTCAGGAAGTTCTTGATATCCACTCCGAACTGCAAGGTATTGCGCTTGCCCCCTACATTGAGGAAGAAATCCTGATTGAACTTCAAATCCAGCTGATGATGCCAGGGCATGATGGCTCCTCCGCGTTCGGCATACTTGCCTTTACGGCCTTTCAGATAACTGTCCTCATTAATGTAAGCCCAGAAATCATCGCGCTGCTCCTTGGCAGAATAAGTCACCTCACCCGTCTTGCTGTCAGTATAATCGGCAAAGTTCCACTTATCCAGCGCCTCGCGGGATGCCGGAATGTACAGCAAGTTGTTTGAGCCGTAATCGCCTACAATATTTCCGGTGAATGTATAGGAATAACGGGCGGCGGAATATCCTCCGGCATAGCCCATGTTCATACCCTCATAAATCAAAGACAAGGAGGAAGCGAAATTCTTGGCGTATTTAATACGGTAAGCGGCGGAAGCCAGCACACGGTTGGGCGATACATACGTACCATAGCCGGTCTCCGTGTCATTATTTCCGTTGACAGAGTAACGGTTGTTGTAATAAGCCGAGTTCACCTGGTCGCCGATGCCGTCGCCATACGACTTGGCATAAGAACGGGTGTAGGAAGCGGAAAGATGCAGGCCGAAATCAAATGTCTTGGCCAGTGAGGCGGTGAGTGAGTAATAATAAGCGCTGTTTCCCGCATTGGTGATATAATAAGCATCCGTCTTGTTCGCATTGGAGTACTCAAACATTCTGCGGACATCACCCGGAGCTATCTCCTGCTCTCCTTTAAACTTACGTCCCAAATTGGTCACTGTAGCCGGATTGAACTCTTTACTGAAAATACCTTCCAACGTAAAGTCAATGTCTCCGGGAAGTTTTGCATCAAAAGCCAATGATGACTTCCAGGTGGCATTCATCTTCAAGTCGCGGTCAATGATGGTGGCTCCGGAAGGTGCGGCAGGATCGGTAGCCGCCGGAAGGTTCAAGTTAGGATCTTTCAACATATCAGCCACGCTGGTGTGGAAACTCGGTTGTCCGTACTTAGCGTCCTTCTGCTCGTTATAATAATAGGTGCTTTGTCCGCAATTGGCATTACCTACTGCCGAAACCAGCCATACGAACGGCAGACGGCCGATGAAGTAACCGCTACCGCCGCGCAATACATACTTACGCTCGCCTGTAAGGTCCCAGTTGAAGCCGATACGGGGGGAGGCGGTCAGCTGGTAGGATGAAGGCAACTGGTCTGTGGCGTAATGATATCCGTCAAAGTCAATCTGTGCGAAATTCTTGTTATAGTTGTTCTTCAGCTCCGGATAAATGGGCAGTTCGAAACGCACCCCGGCAGTCAGTCTGAAGTTGTCTGTGATATTCATCTGGTCCTGCAGATAGAAAGAAAGCTGCTGGTACTTCATGTTCGCCAGGAACTGGGAACCGTCCCCGGTGTTGGAATAAGTGACACCGAAAGCAGCCGGAGCTCTGTTGTTCACAAAATCATCCCAAGAGGAATAGACATAATAACCGCTACCCGCCTGCATGAATCCGTTCACTGCCTTATTGGACTCAAACTGGATACCGCCCATAAAGTTATGGATACCGCTGGAGAAATTGAATTCATCGGTAATGACAAAGGTCTTCACCTGGCGCAAGTTCCCTTCTGTAAAGGGGTCCGGACCGAATGAGGCGTACAGCGAGCCTTGGTCAAGGATGTCCACCGTAGGGAATGTCCCCCCTTCGTATGTACGCGGTTCGTTCTGATAAGAATAAGTGAAACGCAGGGCGTTATTGATAGCCCCCCATTTTGAATTCCATTCGGAAGCGATGGAGGTGAAGTTCTGTTCCTGCATATAGCGTGAGCTTTCAAAGTACAGACCGGTGTTTGCTGTACGGCCCGAACTGCTCTTGCCCGCACTGCCGTCTACTCCACCCGGATAGATGATTGAATCCTTAAACGGAGTGGTGGAAGAGGAAGGGTTAGAGGAATACTTGGAATGGGTATGGGTGAAACGGAAATTAATCTTGTTGTTGTTGTTGATGTTCCAGTCCAGACGGCCCATGATCTTGTAAGAAGGGGTTTCCAAAGAGTATCCTTGATAACGTCCCGGATTGTAGTTGTATTTTTCCGACAGGTATTGGCTGATGTTGTTCATCCCCACAAAGGTACGGCCGCCTACCGTTGTGGTGTTCTCGAACGGACGGTGCACGATGCCGTTGGTGCTCCATTCGTCATTGGCGCCGCTACGCGCTATGCCCGACGGACCTGCCTGCACATTATCCTGATATTCGCCGTTCACGAAGAAGAATAACTTGTTTTTAATGATCGCACCTCCCAAAGAAGCTCCGTAGGTGGTACTGTGGTCACGGTTGCGGGTCAGCTCATAGTCCTCTACCTTATTACCGGTAAGGTGGGTATTGGAAGTATACATATAGGCTGTACCTTTGAACTCATTCGTACCACTCTTTGTCACGGCGTTGATGGCACCTCCTGTAAACCCGCTCTGACGGACATCAAAGGGAGTGGTGGAAACGGAAATCTGTTCCAATGCATCCAGAGAGATAGGCGAACCGCCTGCCGGCAAGTTCGAGCCGATACCGAAGGCATTATTGAAAGCGGCTCCGTCCACAGTGACATAAGACTGGCGGTAGTTACCTCCACCCACTGAGAAACCGCTACCGATATTGGCTCCCTGAGGGGTCAGGCGCATGATATCGTTCATGCTGCGGCTCACCGTAGGCACTTCCGACATTCTGGCCGCATCGACATTGGTCACCGCTCCGGCGCGGTCAGACTTCATATTGCTGCTCTTGGAAGCGGTTATCACTACTTCATCCAGCAGTTCGGTAGACTCCTTCAAGTTCGCATCCAATACGTAATTCTCTCCCAACTGGAGATTGATGCTCTTGTAAACCACTGATTGATAACCTACATAAGAAACTTCTACTTTGTAAGGGCCGCCGGCACGCATGCCCTGGATGGAATAACGGCCGTCCACATTGGTAATGGCCCCATAATGGGTGCCGGACGGCTCATGAATAGCCTGAATCGTCGCGCCGATAATGGCTTCATTGCTTTGATCGACCACCTTTCCACTCATTGACGAGGTAGTGACCTGAGCGTTAACAGTAGCAGCGATTACCAACATAACCACCGCAAAAAAAGATCGCATTCTTTTTACCATAAACTTTTTATTAATTAATATTATAATTAATGTCTTAAAAGACGTTGCAAAGATAGCTAATAGAAACGATATACAAACTACAAATCGGTTACAATTTACAGTGGCAGGTCTATAGAAAGAGAATTTATAGTTTTATGGTGAACCACATTCATCCTGCCGGATGACCCCGGGACACGGGCCGACGGGAATTCCATGCGGTGCGCGCATAATAAGATAGGTGTATAATAAAAAGGCTCTTAACCTCAAAAACGTCTTTATACTGAGGAAGTTGCCATACATTTCTGACGAGCCGTTGTGTGTATATGCAAACTTACCCAAGAATACGTTACTGTTCGTACACTTGGGTAAGATTTTATAGACAGGGCGTCATCAGTCTTCCATCAGCTTGCGGTAGCGCACCCGTTTCGGCTCCTCATTACCCAAACGCTTCATCTTGTTCTCTTCGTATTCCGAATAGGATCCTTCAAAGAAAAAGACCTCACTGTTTCCTTCGAAAGCCAGGATATGGGTACAGATACGGTCCAAGAACCAACGGTCGTGGCTGATCACCACCGCACAGCCCGCAAAATCGTCCAGACCTTCTTCCAACGCGCGCAGCGTGTTCACGTCAATATCATTGGTAGGCTCGTCCAGCAGCAGCACGTTGCCTTCTTCCTTCAGTGCCATAGCCAGATGCAGGCGGTTGCGCTCACCACCCGAAAGCATTCCACAAAGTTTCTCCTGATCGGCTCCCGAAAAATTGAAACGGCTGAGGTAGGCACGCGCGTTGATATCCCTGTTTCCCAGACGGATCAGTTCGTTTCCACCGCTGATCACCTGATAAACGGACTTGGCAGGGTCGATATCTTTATGTTGCTGGTCCACGTATGCCAGTTTCACGGTCTCCCCTACCTCGAAAGTACCTTTGTCTACGGTTTCCAGTCCCATAATCAAGCGGAACAAGGTAGTCTTTCCGGCACCGTTAGGACCGATTACACCGACAATGCCGTTAGGGGGCAGCATGAAATTCAGGTTATCGAACAACAGCTTGTCACCATAAGCTTTCGCCACTCCTTTGGCCTCGATCACCTTGTTTCCCAAACGGGGACCGTTCGGGATGAAGATTTCCAGTTTCTCTTCCTTTTCTTTCACATCCTCATTCAACAATTTGTCGTAAGAGTTCAGACGGGCCTTTCCTTTTGCCTGACGGGCTTTGGGAGCCATGCGCACCCAATCCAGCTCGCGTTCCAAGGTCTTGCGGCGTTTGCTTGCCACTTTCTCTTCCATCTCCATGCGTTTGGTCTTCTGTTCCAGCCAGCTGGAGTAATTTCCTTTCCAGGGAATTCCTTCGCCACGGTCCAGTTCCAGAATCCATCCGGCTACATGGTCCAGGAAGTAACGGTCGTGGGTTACGGCAATCACCGTACCTTCATATTGCTGCAAATGCTGTTCCAGCCAGTCGATACTTTCCGCATCCAAATGGTTGGTAGGCTCGTCCAGTAACAGAATATCCGGCTTCTGCAACAGCAGACGGCACAATGCCACACGGCGACGCTCGCCTCCCGAGAGGTTCTTCACCGGCTGGTCTTCGGGCGGACAGCGCAACGCATCCATGGCGCGTTCCAGCTTGCTGTCCAGATTCCATGCGTCCGTAGCGTCAATGATGTCCTGCAACTCTGCCTGACGGGCAAAGAGCGCATCCATCTTTTCAGAATCCTCATAGTATTCGGGAAGCCCGAACTTATTGTTTATTTCTTCGTATTCCGCCAGTGTGTCCACGATGCTCTGCACTCCTTCCATCACCACCTCTTTCACTGTCTTTTCATCATCCAGATGCGGTTCC
>Ga0137297_10572_pt1 | contig 26446 bp, 26 predicted proteins | sample RamsorincwithD2O_FD_97191 | JGI IMG/M metagenome (GOLD analysis project Ga0137297, IMG submission 97191) | Mouse cecal microbial communities from Vienna, Austria - Mucin amended with D2O | ecosystem: Host-associated > Mammals > Digestive system > Large intestine > Cecum | place: Austria: Vienna... | reverse complement strand
ACAAGGACGCCCGGGCGGCATGACTTTTCTTTAGAACCGCCGGCAGTGACAATGCTGGATCAGCTTAAACGTGCGGGCAGGGATGTGATATCTGTGGGCAAGATTAAAGATATCTTTGCGGGCAGAGGAATTACAGAAGCTGTCTACACAAAGGGCAATGAGGAAGGGATTGAGAGAACGCTGGAATATCTGGACAAGGAATTTGAAGGGCTTTGCTTTGTTAATCTTGTAGATTATGACATGCTTTATGGTCATCGCAATGATATCGAAGGTTATGCACGGGCGCTTACTTATTTTGATCGGAAGCTTCCGGAGATTCTTGGCAGACTTGGGGAGGAGGATATTCTGATGATCACGGCAGATCATGGATGTGATCCTGGGTATACAGTTTCCACAGATCATTCCAGAGAGTATACCCCGTTTCTGATGTATGGAAATAAGGTGAGGCCGGAGAATTTGGGTACGAGAGATACATTTGCGGATATTGGGGCCACAGTGCTTGCTTATTTTGGACTCGAGCCGGAGTTTGCGGGGACATCCATGTTGTGAGTGTAAGATGGATGTCGGTGCAGACAATATGAGAAAGTTTACCAGAAGGTCAGTTTGGAGGATAAAAACGTGGGTAATTTTGCGGAGGAAATTAACAAAAGAAGAACTTTTGCGATCATATCGCATCCGGATGCGGGTAAGACGACCCTCACCGAAAAATTTTTATTATATGGGGGCGCCATTAATCTGGCAGGCAGTGTCAAGGGTAAAGCGACAGCCAGACATGCAGTCTCAGACTGGATGGAGATAGAGAAGGAGAGAGGTATTTCGGTTACTTCTTCCGTGCTGCAGTTTGAATACGGCGGCTTTTGCATTAATATCCTGGATACACCAGGACATCAGGACTTCTCAGAAGACACTTACAGAACGCTGATGGCGGCAGATTCGGCAGTGATGGTCATCGATGCCTCCAAGGGAGTTGAGGCGCAGACGCGTAAGTTGTTTAAGGTATGCGTGATGCGTCATATCCCGATTTTTACATTTATTAATAAGATGGACAGGGATGCCAATGATACCTTTGAATTGTTGGATGATATAGAGAAAGAGCTTGGTATTGCCACTTGCCCGATCAATTGGCCGATTGGTTCCGGGAAGAATTTTAAGGGTGTTTATGAGAGGGAGAGCAAATGTGTTATTACCTATTCGGATACGGAGAAGGGCACCAAAGAGGGACATGCTACCCGGATTTCCGTTGAGGAAGAGGAGAGGCTGACTGCCCAGATTGGGGAAGAAAATAAGGCACAGCTTATGGATGAAATCGAACTCTTGGATGGTGCCAGTGCGCCATATGATCTTTCCCAGATACAGGCGGGGGATCTGACGCCGGTGTTCTTTGGTTCCGCGTTGACAAACTTTGGGGTGGAGATCTTTTTACAGCACTTTTTAAAGATGACTACCACACCTCTTGCCCGCAAGGCGAATATCGGGTTGATTGATCCTGTAGAACATGATTTTTCGGCTTTTGTGTTTAAAATCCAGGCCAATATGAATAAGGCTCATCGTGACAGAATTGCTTTCATGCGGATTTGTTCCGGGAAGTTTGATGTGAGTGAAGAAGTGAAACATGTGCAGGGCGGGAAGGTGATGCGTCTGTCACAGCCCCAGCAGATTATGGCAGATGAGAGAAAGATTTTGAGTGAGGCTTATGCCGGAGATATCATCGGTGTTTTTGATCCGGGAATCTTTTCCATCGGGGATACTATCTGTATGCCTAAGGAGGAGTTTGCGTATGAAGGGATTCCTACGTTTGCACCGGAACATTTTGCCAGAGTCAGACAGATGGACACCATGAAAAGGAAACAGTTTGTCAAAGGCATTACACAGATTGCGCAGGAAGGCGCGATTCAGATTTTCCAGGAATTTAATACGGGTATGGAAGAGATTATTGTGGGCGTTGTTGGTGTTTTGCAGTTTGATGTCCTCAAATACCGTCTGGAAAATGAATATAACGTTGAGATTAAGCTGGAGAATCTTCCTTATGAACATATAAGGTGGATTGAAAATAAGGAGATTGACCTGGACAAGCTGACAGGGACTTCTGATATGAAAAAGATCAAGGACTTAAAGGGAAATCCGCTGTTGTTATTTGTCAATCCCTGGAGCATCGGCATGACTTTAGACAGAAACGAGGGTCTGGTTTTATCGGAGTTTGGAAGAAATTAAGCGGTGGTACAGATAAAGTTCAGCTCTATGCGGTTTCGTAGGGTGGGAGTGACATTCTGGGGGAGGAGGGCATTGGTCTATGAAGAAAACAGGAATTTTATTGATGGGTATGTTGTTATTGACCGGCGCACTGGCGTATGCCTGGCATCAGCTGCCCCATGAGAAGAGTGACCTGTACAGGCAGGCAGACCTGGGCGCGGAACAGACGGAGTTTGAGGAGCCGGAACAGGTAATCCGGCAGGACCGGGTACAGATAGAGATGTCCCTTGAGAAATGCTTTGCCTACCAGAGACTGCCGGAGGAAGAGCAGATTGTCTATCTGGAGATTTTAGATGCGCTGATCAATTATCGGCAGGAGGTTAAGCTTTCCACTTTTGATAAACAGAAAATTTCCCATGTTTTTCAGTGTGTGTTAAACGATCATCCGGAAATCTTTTATGTGGATGGCTACAGCTATACGGAGTATACGCTGGGAGATGTGCTTAAAAAGGTAACCTTTACAGGGACATATCGGTTTTCCCAGAGTGAAGTGGCGGAAAAACAGGCACTGATAGATGATTATGTAAACCAATGTCTGGCCGGCATGCCGGAGGGAGCAGACGAATATACGAAGGTAAAATACATTTATGAATACCTGATTCATCATACTGATTATGACGCAACGGCGCAGGATAATCAGAATATCTGCTCTGTATTTATCGAGGGAAAGTCTGTCTGCCAGGGCTATGCCAAGGCGGCACAATATTTGCTCAATAAGGCGGACATTTTTGCCACGCTGGTGCTTGGCCGAGTGATTGGCGGAGAAGGACATGCCTGGAATCTTGTGCGGATTGACGGGGAATACTATTATGTGGATACTACCTGGGGGGATGCTTCTTATCAGGCGGTGGGCGGTAAAGACAGCTATCCGGCAGAGAAGATTCCCACCATCAACTATGACTACCTGTGTGTTACCACCAAACAGCTGGAACTGACACATACGCTGGACAACGTAGTGGAGCTGCCGGAGTGTACGGCTATGGAAGCAAATTACTATGTGCGGGAGGGCGTGTACTTTACAGAATGGGACGAAGAACGGCTTGCCCGGATTTTTGCAGCCGGCTATGAGAAGGGCAATACTTATGTGACCTTAAAGTGTGCCGACTATGAGACTTACAGACAGATGCATACGGCATTGATTTTGGAACAGAAAATCTTCCAGTATCTGGAATGTCCTGACGGAGCGGTGTCCTATACCGATAATGAAAAGCAATACAGTATGAGCTTCTGGCTTTAAACGGAATAGGGCTAGGCAAAAAACAGAAATTTTGATATACTTAATCCAAATGAGAGAAAGGTATGGTTATTGTTTATGGAACAGGAAACAGGCAGAAACTCGTATGTATTGCAGGAAGATGAGAGATTCGGGACCGTAAAGATTGCGGATGATGTGGTGGCCATGATTGCTGCGCTGGCAGCCACAGAGGTGGACGGTGTGGCTGCTATGGCTGGCAATATGACCAATGAACTGTTGAGCAGGGTAGGTGTCAGAAGCCTTTACAAAGGCGCCAGGGTAGATGTTTCCAATAAGAAGGTCAAGGTGGAACTTGCCATTACCATGGAATATGGATATAATATCCCGGCTACTTGTCAGCGCGTCCAGAATAAGGTAAAAGGTGCTATAGAGAACATGACAGGTTTAGAGGTGCTGGATGTGAACATCCGCATCGCCGGCATTAATGTGACGAAAGAAAAATAAGACAGAGCGGGAGTTGATATGAGCAGAAGAGAATTGCGGGAGCAGATTTTTAAATTACTGTTTCGCGTGGAGTTTAACAGGGTGGAAGATATGCCGGAGCAGGAGCAGCTCTTTTTCGAGGATGAGGATGCGGCGCAGGAAGAAGATGCTGCCTATGTCTCCGAAAAGTTCAGAAAGATTTTCGATAAGCTTCCGGACATCGACAGTCGGTTGAATGAGAAGGCAGAGGGGTGGGATACCACCAGAATGAGTAAAGTGGATTTGACAATCTTAAGACTTGCTGTCTATGAGATCTGTTATGATGAGAATGTTCCCACAGGTGTGGCAATCAATGAGGCAGTGGAGCTTGCCAAGAAATTTGGGCAGGATGCATCGTCCGGGTTTGTGAATGGTATTCTGGCCAAATTTGCATAAGGCAGGTGTGCTCATGCAGAATCGGAATATATATACAGTTGCACAGGTCAATTCTTATATTAAAAATATGTTCACGCAGGATTTTATGTTGCAGTCTATCCGGGTAAAGGGAGAGGTCAGCAACTGTAAGTATCATCCCTCTGGACATATTTATTTTACATTAAAGGATATAAAAGGGACGATAGCATGTGTTATGTTTGCTTCTTCCCGCAAGGGACTGTCTTTCCGGATGTCGGAGGGGCAGCAGGTAGTGGTAAATGGCAGTGTGGATGTCTATGAGAGGGACGGTAAATACCAGCTTTATGCCAGGGAGATTTCCTTAGACGGTGCGGGAGCACTTTATGAGCGGTATGAGCGGTTAAAACGGGATCTGGAAGAGCGGGGAATGTTTGCGGCGCAGTATAAACAGCCGATTCCCCGTTATATCAGGACACTGGGCGTTGTGACAGCATCCACTGGCGCTGCAGTGCGCGACATCATCAATATTGCCACAAGGAGAAATGGTGAGAAGCACCGTCACCCAGGCCATTACGCGGGCCGGTATGGATAATACCATCTGCTCAATGGGCATATGTATCACTCTGGTCATCAGAATTGTAAAAAATCCCCAGACTATGGAAGACCGCAGACAAATATGCCCCTGAAAATTGAGAAGTCTGTTGGAATAATCCCAATATCTGACTTTAAAGAGCACTTCCATCACCACGCCTGTCACATATTCCAGTGCCGTTGCGCCAATAACACCCGCTACATATGTCAATAATACATTATCCCGAAAAGGCATGGATACTACCAGCATCATAATCGCACCGCTCCCATAAAGCGGCAGAAACGGGCCTCTCATAAATCCTCTGTTCACTAACTTTCCGGATTTTAGGGATACGAAAGTGGATTCGAAGCACCACCCAAAGAAACAATACATATAGAAAAAGAACAACCACTGAAATCCACTGTAACCAAACATAAAATCTGTACTCCTGTATATTATGTAAACATATTTTCTGTCGTATTTTAATAACCCGCAGGCATTATCTGTAAATTTCCACACTGACTCTCTGCTTTCCTTTACGCGTCTCTCCCTGCGCACCTGTATAAATGAATCTGCCGTATCCTCTTACGGTCACGGAATCGTCCGCTTTCAGGATATAGCTTCCATTCTCTGTCATTCTGCCGTTTATAAAGATTTTACCCGTCCTGAACAGCTCCTGACTCTGGCTTCTGGCTATATTATATAATTTGGATATCACCCCATCAATCCGGGGAGATGCCACTGACAATGATACACTCTCCAAAGATGGCGTTGTAAGCTGTTCCGGAATCTCACTGACAAGGCATTTAACCCGGGTACGCCGCACCTTAACAAGATGTTCTGTCAAATAAGGGGCTATGGACTCCTGGCAAAACAGACAGGCTTCTTTGTCCTGCACAAAAATATCGCCCACGGTATCCCTCTCAATCCCCAGATTCATAATCGCACCCAAAAAGTCCCTGTGCGTCAGGTTCTCTGCAAATTTCAGATTAAGGGGATCAATCCGAAGACATACAATAGGATAGGGGGCTGTATAACCAAGATTCTCCTCATTACCGAACCGGATCATTTTACGTTCACATAAGGGGCTTCCGCCATCCATTCCGCATCCTGCATAAGATAGCTGACCGCTGATCTCGTGATAGGCCTGCTGCTCAGAGAGTCCCAGAAAAGACGTAAATGTATAAACACTGTGGCTGTAGGAACGCTCGGCTAATTCCAACAGCCGCTTCTTTATCTGCTGTATATCCTTATCTGCTTCCATCACACGAAACTTATAACCTCTTCTTTCGGGGCTTTGGCTGGCTCCACATTTAGAGCATGCAGCACCGGCCCTTCTCCCTGATAGTCCGCAAAGTACTCCTTCTCCACACGTGCTGTCACTTTCACCCACTGCTTATTTGTCAGTGCATCCGTCTGGTCATATTCACAGGCATATCCTAAGAAGGCCATATCCTCTGCACAACAGGTCATCGCCATGCGCCCCGGCACAAAGTAGTTGTGGGGAAACTGTTCCGGCTTTAAGACCATCGCTATAAATCGTACCGTCTTGCCCTCATAACGTTCCAGATGATCCAGGGAATCCAGATACCATATTCCGTAACCTTCGTTATTCAATTCAATAACAGGCGCTTTCAAATCATACGGCAGGTCTTCCTCCATGATCTCATTGATTTCCCCGTTGGCATCCTCGAACACAATCTCCGCCTTCTGATTGATGGCCTTGATATTCCGTTTGTAGCTGCTTAAATCTCCCACACCGTCACAGCGATTAAAGATGATGAGCTCCGACTTACGAATCTGTTCTGCTAACAGGGACTTCATATTTGTAAAATACATCGGGAAAGTGGACGCATCAATGGTAGTAATTTGCTGTTCTATCTTCCAGTGCCAGGGCAGTTTCATCTCTTTATAGTTCCACATGCCGTTATATTCAATGATGATACGTTCCGGCTTATATTTCTTTTCCAGTTCTATCAGTCTGCCCGTCGTAAATTCCTCTTCCTCCTCTATCAGCACAAGTTCTGTACGGCTCTGCTTCAGGAGGTCAGCATCATATTCCTTCTCGCCTTCTTCACAGAGAATCAACAGCGTCTTGCCGCGTATCTGAAAATAAGGCTGTGCCAGTGTATACGTGATAAACTCTGTCTTGCCGCTCTCCAAAAATCCGTTGATCATATAGACCGGTTTCATAACTCTACTTCCTTCCCGTTAATTTCATAACACTCCCAGCATCGCTTTCCCACACCCTGGCTCTATTTCTGAAATAATGCCGCCAGCTTCTCTTCCTGCAGTTTCGAACCAATCACGCAGACCTTTCCCGTCACATCCGGCTTACCGCTCCTGACATTTCGCTCCTCCGGTACATAGTCAAAATAAATCCAGCCGCCGTCGGCGGAAGCCACCATTCCCTTTGCACGCAGTACCAGACCGTATTCCTCAGCCTTATCCAGTTCTTCCAGAATGTGCACAATCTCCTCTCTGCTGTAAACCGCAGGTGTCTCCAATCCCCAGCTTGTGAAGACGTCATCCGCGTGATGATGGTGATGCCCATGACCCCCATGTTCATGATCGTGATGGCAGCACTCGTGATGATGCTCATGGTCGTGTTCCTCATGATGGCACTCGTGATCGTGCTCATGACCGTGATCCTCATGACGGCACTCGTGATCGTGCTCATGACCCTTATGATGGCACTCGTGATCGTGCTCATGGTCGTGGTCCTCATGACAGCACTCGTGATCGTGCTCATGACCCTTATGATGGCACTCGTGATCATGCTCATGGTCATGCTCCCCATGGCAGCACTCATGATGATGCTCATGGTCATGACTCTCATGATGACATTCATGACTGTGCTCATGATGATGGTGGTGCTCTTCGTGCATCTCCATCACTTCCCGCATCAATTCCGCTTCCAGATCCTTGGCCCCCTCGATCGTCTCCAGAATGTCCCTGCCATCCAGAGCATCCCAGGGCGTAGTGATAATGGTTGCCTTCGCATTATGCTCCCTGACCATTGACACACAGGCTGCCAGCTTTTCCTCACTCAATTTATCTGTCCTGCTCAATACAACCGTACCGGCGTGGGCAATCTGGTTGATAAAGAACTCCCCGAAGTTTTTGATATACATTTTACATTTACAGGCATCCACCACAGCCACCGCGCTGTTTAATACAACTTCCCTGTCCGCCATGGCATCCTGCACTGCCTTCATGACATCGGAGAGTTTACCCACGCCCGAAGGCTCTATCAAAATCCGCTCCGGTGCGTAAGTGTCCAGCACTTCCTTCAAAGAGGTGCCAAAATCACCCACCAGAGAGCAACAGATACAGCCGGAATTCATCTCCTTAATCTCGATGCCGGCCTCTTTTAAAAACCCGCCGTCAATTCCAATCTCACCAAATTCATTTTCAATCAATACCACCTTGGTATCTGCCAGTGCCTCTTTTAAAAGCTTCTTAATCAACGTGGTTTTCCCGGCTCCCAGAAATCCGGAGACAATATCAATCTTTGTCATACTTTTCCTCATTTCTGCGCTGCTTTTGTCTCACCTTTATTGAGACAATGCATAGGAGTAATTTGCGTCAAGCAGCGCGCAGACACAAATCCCGCTATTGAAAATTCAGTTTTCAATCTAATCCTTTCTTTATTCCAAATTCAGTCTCTTATCCATCACATACCAGGTAATCAGATAGAACACCACACTGTAGATGATGCCTGACAGCAGCATGCTCTCCCATCCATAATACCACTCAAACCTGTATGCATCCTTATTGAGCGCCATCACGAAGGTAAGATAAATCACGGAAAAGATTTTCTGTATAATATAAATCCCAAAATAATACAGCACTGAGAACAACAGTTTATGGTTGGCCGAAAGCTGCCCCAAAGATATGCAAGCCGTCACCTTTAAGAGTTTTGCAAACAGCGTGAAAAGAAAGGCAATCAACGACATGACCACTGCAAATCCCTTTATTGTCACCGTATCGGAAATCGTCAATGATATGATGCCCTCCAAACTATCAGCCATCGTCTCGAACACTTCTCCATTAGACGCCATCAATATGATAATAGAAAAATATATCATAAGTTCACACAAGATAATCCACAATGCATACACCAATACCTTAGCGATAATAATATGGTGCTTATCCACTGGCAGGGTATGTAAAAGATATCCCTGATCACTGTACGTTGAGGTATAAAAGCGGTAAACCAGGAAAATCGCCACCCCGATCACCATCGCGAACATGCTTAACACATATGTCATCATCACCATAATCGCAATGAACTGAAGCATATCATTTTTGTCATAAGCGAAGAAATCCAGCTTCACAGTGATATTCGCCAGAATCGTCATGACCGCAATCATCAGATTCGCCAGACAAATAAATTTCCAGGTGGCCTTCCATTCATACTTCATCAATTTCCCTAACATGCGAACACCTCCCTGAAGAAACGGTCTATGGACTTGTGCTCATTCTGTCTGATCTGTTCTGCGCCAGCCTGCAGCACAATGCTTCCGTACTTGATAAACACCACATCATCCAGGATATTCTCCACATCTGAAATCAGATGCGTGGACAACAGGATGGAAGCGTTCCTGTTATAGTTGCTGACAATCGTATGCAGAATATAATCCCTGGAAGCAGGATCCACACCGGCAATTGGCTCATCCAGAATATACAGATCCGCATCCCTGCTCATGACCAGAATCAGCTGCACCTTTTCCTTGGTTCCCTTGGAAAGATTCTTTAACCTCTCATTGGGCTGAATCTGTAAACGTGATAACATATCATAAGCCTTGTCCATCCGGAAATCAGGATAAAAGTCCTGAAAATACTGCACTACCTCAATCACCTTCATACCCGGATTCAGGTATGTACGCTCCGGCAGATAGGAAATCCTGAATTTCGTGTCAATCCCAGGTCTGTGTCCATTAATCAGCACATCTCCCGCCGTAGGCTGCAGAAGGCCATTTATAATCTTAATCAGCGTGGACTTACCGCTCCCGTTTGGCCCAAGCAGGCCTATGATTCTGCTGCGCTCCAAATTTAAATGTATCTGATTCAGGGCTATCTTTCTGCCATAAGTCTTTGTCAGACCCATACACTGTACAATTGGTGCCATATACTCCCTCCTTACGCTTCTATGCGATTGTTATCCTGTATTCCGCAACAAATTCAGCGCCTGCTGCAAGTTCCTGTCCCCATTTCCGCTCTTTTAATTCTCCAGCAAAATCCAGGCTGTCACATCTGCCATACCAGGGCTCTATACAGATAAAAGGCGCGCCTTTTCCCGGCGGTGACCAGATACCGAACAGCGGTGCATCAAAATCCACTGTCAGGTAGGGCTTCCCGTCCGGTCCTGCAAGCGCCACACTCTGGGCCTGATGATCCTCAATCACTAACGCATCACCATCAAACAGATGCTCTGTGACAGGCAGACTTCCATCTTGTAATATATATGTCTTCGTCTGGCCGTTTACCAATCCCTTTTCAATACAGGAAGATACTACCTGATCTTTTCTGTCAAATAGAATCCGGTACTCCGTCTGCTTCCTGTCAGGATCGATAGGACACCAAAATCCCGGGTGTCCGCCGATGGAAAAGTGCATGGTATCCTGGCCCGGGTTCTTCACCCGCCATTTCACGATTACCGTATACCCGGAAAGCTCATAACCGATTTCCAGAACAAATGGATAAGGATATTTGGAAAATGTCTCTTCATTGGATTCTAAACGGAACCAGATCTCTGCAGCCACCTGACTCTTCAGCTGGAATTCCATATCCCTGGCAAACCCATGCTGCCCCATAGGATACTCCACACCCTTATCCCGATAAACGCCGCCTTTTAAACCGCCTACAAAGGGAAATAAGACCGGTGAGGTTCTTTTCCAGTAAGCAGGATCTGCATCCCACATATATTCTCTGCCCTCTGTCACACTCTTGAGAGATTTTAACTCCGCTCCCAGGCTGTCCACCTGTATGGTAACCTTTTCATTACTGATCTGAAATAATGCCATGATAATCCCCTTTCTTTGCCCAATTGATAACGCCCCTCAAAAATACCTATTCTATTTATTTTACCATACTTTATAGCAAACGTATATCCTCGACTTTGAATTACACCTTTAGGATTTTTCGTCTTTTAAGAACGGCTCTTCGCTTCTTCCCACTGCTTTTTTAAGCTCGTGTCTTAGGGTCAGGTATTCTGTATGGTAAGGATGTTTTGGCAGTTCTTTTGCCAGCACAGTGAGCTGGGTCTGAATACTCTCCCGCAAATATGTCTCATCCGGCCTGCGTATCCGTCTGCTTTCTCCAACCTGATAGGATCTGCTCTGCCAGATACAGGGGCTGAGGAATCCAACCACACGGCCCTTGCGATCCATAACATGCTCTTCCCCTCTCATCAAATAAGCTTCCAGAATGCAAAGATAATCCTCTGGCAATTCCTCTCCGTTCTTTAGCGAAACAGAGCTTTCCCACTGCCACATGTCCTTCTCCGGCAGCAGATCATCCTGGATATACTCTGCCAATCCAAACTCCCACTGCGCATCAAAACGTTTATGCTGTTTCTCCCAATCCGTAAAGACCGGGCTTATCATCTCATAAAATGTCTCCACAAATTTACCGATTTCCTCTTTACAGATGGCCTTTTCCATCAGCATCGGTTCCATCACTTTGCGGGGCTGCTTTTCTGTCCCCGGCCATTGTGTTTTCACCTGGTTATCCAACAGATACTGCAAAAACTCCCTGGCGCCGGGCATATTCATTTCAAGTTTACATAACTTATCACCAAGTAAATCATACAGAATAAGCGATTCCACCACTGCTTCTCTCTTAGTTCCATAGATTCTCAATTTGCAATAACCGATATCATTCAGTGAAAATTCTCTCCGCTTCCCAATTGCGTTTACATAACACAAATTCATCTCTTCCACTGTGAGCCTGCGGTGAAAGTAAGTTATGCACACCATCACGCCGCACACCATCATAAGAAAGAGAACCAGGGCAAATACCAGGCGATTCCCTCCCCCGGACGGATAGCACAATCCCATCACAAGAATAAAGAGGCTAAACCCAAGAATAAAAATCCCGCCCACCAACACAATGCCATGCTCTTTCACCTGAATACCGATCTTATCTTCCTGTTCCATCCGCTCCTTCTTTCTCCATCACTTCCTCCCAGGCCTCCACAACACAAGGAAGCGGCACTGCCGCGATCTCATTTCTCTGGGTTCCCCCGGTGAGCATACCGATAAAATGTCCATAACCGTCAAAGACACCGCCTCCCGACATGCCTGTCCTGGCATAACCATATCCATAAAGCATATCGTTCTCAAACTCTTCAATATACTGCCAGGGTTCTTCCACGGTGCCCTCATGATACTCCACTGCACCAATCGCCATGCCAGTGCCTACACTGAACATCGCATCTCCTGTTTCGAGCCGTTCATAAATTTCCGCGTCAGCACTGACAAAACGAAGCGTTCCCAGCTGCTCATAGCCAAGCGCCTCTATATCCACCCTCAGAAATCCCACATCATAAGATTCCGATATGCCAAGTACACTGGCATTGAGATAATATCCCTGCGGAAAATGAAGAACCCCTGTCATATCATCCCAATACGCCAACACATGCGCATTGGTGGCTACAATCACAGCATCTTCCGTTAACTGCCAGATTACGCCGCTGCCATAAGCGTTCCCCATATTCACCCGCACTACACAATCCTTTACCATTTCATATGCCTGGGAGGAATCTTCCTCGTCCAGGGTACTGCACTCAAGAAGCCCCAGCGCTACTAATCCCTCATAGATGTCCTGGTCATTCACGGTCTGAATCAGATGGGGCGGGCAATAAGCTTCTCTGGCCTGCAGCGTCTGACTGGTCCCAGACAGACAGAAGAAGAATAAAATGACATATATTATTTTATTTTTCATACAGCATCTGTTTTCCATCCTGTAAGGTGTCACTGATTCCATTACGCTATCTCGTCTTCCCCTGCGCCTTTTAGCCTGTGCAAAGGCACAGGAATCCACGATTTCTCCCCTGCCGAAAGAATATCCCTGGCTCCTGTGCCCCCGCATTTCTTTTTTACTCCATGAATACTTTGCTGTTTTAAAATAAGCAGAACGATAAGCCGGGTTATGTCGTGAATGATCATCTATCTAGGATCTTTGTTGCCAAAGACCTCAAGCGACCTACCTGAAAGCAGACCGGGCCGGCCTGTTGCTTTCTATTTGGTCTTGCTTCGGATGGGGTTTACACAGCCTGCCCGTCACCGGGACAGCGGTAGTCTCTTACACTGCCATTCCACCATAACCACAGACTTCCGTTTCTACGGAAGTCCATGGCTGTTTATTTTCTGTTGCACTGGCCTTGGAGTCGCCTCCACCGGATGTTATCCGGCATCCTGCCCTGTGAAGCCCGGACTTTCCTCACCTGTACCCTTTCGTCTGTACAGCCGCGATCATTTATTCTACTTATTTTTCTTTCCCATTCACAGCCGCAGCTTCCTGGCGCGGCAGCAACAGCACTGTCTGTCAGACCTGTGCTGTCTACACATCAAAACAGCTTCCGCCCACAAACTCCCTGCACAGAGAATTTTTCGGCAGTTCCTCACTGCTGACTCCCAGGAAATATTCCAGGAATTTTAAAAGCCTCTTGGCCTCATGATATCCCTCATCCCCCTTTTTTATACTGAAAAGCAAGGGTTCTGCATACTGTTTGATTACCGCAAGTTCAAAGAGCATAGCAGAATTAAACATGGCATCTGCCTCCTCCTGAAAGGGGAATATGTATTTCTCCTCTCCCCGCCTGACCGAAGACCACATGGTAATCGTCTTCTGTGCCGAAGTGCCTCTCGTCCTTGCATCCCGCACCAGACGGCGCAGCAGTCTGTTATCCGTAGTAGGGATTCTGTTATGTTCATCCACATTTAACGTGGTAAGCGCACTAATATAAATCTTAAACTTGCTCTCTGCCGGCAGTGAATGGGACATTTTCTCATTGAGACCATGTATTCCTTCAATGACCAGAATATCATCCTTGCCAAGAACCGTCTCCTTGCCGCTGTACTCTCTCTTCCCCGTCTTAAAGTTAAACGTCGGCAGCTGTACGCTCTTGCCTGCAAGCAAATCCGTCATATCATTGTTGAACTGTTCCACGTCAAGCGCCTCCAGACACTCATAATCAGGATTGCCGGCTTCATCCAACGGTGTCTTGTCATGATCCAGATAATAATTATCCAATCCAATGGGATGGGGCTTTAATCCATAGGTGCGAAGCTGAATCGATAACCGGTGGGAAAACGTGGTCTTACCCGAGGATGAAGGACCCGCTATCATAACGAATTTAACATCCTCACGCCTTGCAATGTCCCTGGCAATCTCACTGATCCGCCTCTCCTGCAGCGCCTCCTGTACAAGAATCATCTCAGAGATACTGCCCTGGCAAATCTGGTCGTTCAAATCCCCCACTGTATCAATCCCGATATCTTTCCCCCATTCCCCGGTGGTCATAAGCGTCTGGAACAACTTCTTTCTGGGCACAAATTCGGGCAATGTCTCCGGGTCTTCCGGTTCCGGCAAAAGTAAAATGATGCCGTTCTCGTAGGCAAAAAGGTCAAAAATCTTGATATAACCGGTGCTGGGCATCATATAACCATAAAAATAGTCATAATAATCCCCCATACAATAAACATTGATGTTAGAACTCCTGCGATAACGGAACAGGGATACCTTATCCATCATACCGTTTTCTTTAAAGAGAGCCACCGCCTCATCTGCCGGATATGCTTTCTTCGTCACCAGTAAGTCCATATCCACAAGCTCGCCCATGCGGTCCTTGACTTTCTGGATTGTTTTCTCATCCATGGTCAGACCGTTTCTGAAAGCGCAGTAATAGCCGGCCCCAATGGCAAACTCCACCTTGACATTAGTCGCTGCTTCCATGCCCGCCACATCTTTGATGGCTTTTAACATCAACATGATCGCAGTTCTTACATATGTCTTGTGGCCAATCTGATCCGCACAGGTGATAAATTCCAGCTCACAATCCCTGTCCACACGTTTCATCAGCTCCCGGATCTTGCCATTTACCGTCACCAGCGCAATCTGACTCAAATACTCATTCTGGTGCTCCTCCGCTATAATCTCATACTTGATGCCGTCCTCATAGAGCCTTTCTTTTCCGTTGATCTTGATCGTAACCATAGGCAGGTCCTCCTTTTATTCATCATTTAATACAGCCTGTACTTTCCGACAATCCCGCAGGGAATCCTCCACCTGTAAGTATCTGCTTTTTCTCTTCTCATCTGTCAGGCCATTCTCCCGCAGACCCGCAAGGATGCTTTCGTAAATCCGTTCCTCCCGGGACAGATATGATAAGAAAACATCTGTTTTTTTGTTCAGATTGACCGGGCCATATCGGTCTTCAAGTTTACATAATTCTTCTTCCGGCAATTCCTGTTCCCCGGCTGTCCATCTGCTTCTTATGCTTTTCCCCAGGATGCACCGTCCCTCTGCCGGAACCGCCCGAATCACCTGATAGAACTTTCCGTCCTCCACAAGAATCTCCTCGTCCAGAATACCATAGTGATTCTCCCGCAGGAAACGCCGGAACTGCTCCATCTCAGACTGGGGCTGCAGAATCAGCTCCTCAAAGGACATCGTTTTCTCTTTGTTTTCCTCAAGAATCCGCTGCATCAGTCTGCCGCCCATACCGGCACAAATCAGTGACTTTGCCTCTCCAATATTATAATTATGTAAACCATCTGATAATCTTGTCTCAATTTTATCTTCCAGATTCCGCTCGATCACATGTTGTCTGGCGGCATGCAAAGGCCCTTCTCGCACATCCATGGCAAGAACCCCTGGACTGATATCCTGTTCTACCAGATAAATCGACACATATCCATGATCACAGCCCACATCACAGACACGGTATCCCCTGGTCACCATATCAGCCACCGTCTGCAATCTTTTCGATAACACCTGTGACCGCATCAGTCCAGATAATCCTTTAATTTACGGCTCCTGCTGGGATGGCGGAGTTTACGCAGCGCCTTTGCCTCAATCTGCCGGATTCTCTCACGGGTCACATTAAACTCTTTCCCCACTTCCTCAAGGGTTCTGGCACGTCCGTCATCTAACCCGAACCGAAGCCGCAGCACTTTCTGTTCCCGCTCTGTCAGGGTACCAAGCACCTCCACCAGCTGCTCTTTCAATAAGGTAAAGGCGGCAGCATCCGCAGGTACCGGCACATTATCATCCTGAATAAAGTCACCTAAATGACTGTCTTCCTCCTCACCGATCGGTGTCTCTAAAGATACCGGTTCCTGAGAAATCTTCAAGATCTCACGCACCCGCTCCACCGGCATATTCATCTGCTCCGCAATCTCTTCCGGGGTAGGTTCCCTTCCCAATTCCTGCAAAAGCTGTCTGCTCACACGAATCAGCTTGTTGATAGTCTCCACCATATGCACAGGAATACGGATGGTCCTCGCCTGATCGGCAATGGCTCTGGTGATGGCCTGCCGAATCCACCAGGTCGCGTAAGTGGAGAATTTATATCCTTTGCGGTAATCAAACTTTTCCACAGCTTTGATCAGTCCCAGGTTTCCCTCCTGAATCAGATCCAAAAAGAGCATGCCGCGGCCCACATAACGCTTGGCGATACTGACCACCAGACGCAGGTTCGCCTCCGCCAGACGCTGTTTTGACTCTAAATCCCCCATCTCCATCTTCTTGGCCAGTTCAATCTCTTCCTCTGCACTCAGAAGCGGCACCTTGCCAATCTCTTTTAAGTACATTCTGACCGGATCCTCGATGCTGATACCATCCGGAACAGACAGATCGATGTTTTCTACGTCCACATCGTCCTCTTCCGTCAGGATAATCTCCTCATCATCCACATCATCGTCCTCCGTGATGCGCAGGATATCCACATTATTCTGTTCCAGAGTCTCTAAAATTTTGTCAAACTGCTCCTCTTCCAGGGACATGTCCGCAAAAAAGTCGTTAATCTCCTGATATTCCAGAATGTTCTTTTTCTTCTTTGCAATAGCCAGAAGGTCTTTTAAACGCTCCTCAAACTTTGCCTGTACATTTTCGTCCATTAATTGGTCCATCCTTCCTATGTTTCAACTACTGTCACTTTCTAAACTTACGCCTTTTTTCGATTATCTTGCCCTTATTGCAGGGAAATATGCGTTTTGCTAAGTTCTTCCAATTCTTTTTTGCCTTGAATCACCTGGCTTATAGCCTCCATATCGGAGCCCATGCGGGCGGAATAGTACTCAAAACTGTTCTTCTTTACCGCATAGACAATATCGTGAAAAGCTTTCTCACGTTCCTGGTCTGTGGTAAGTTCCGCCAGTTTTGTATTGAACAGTTCAGCCACCGCCCTCTGTTCTTCTTCCTCCTCAAAGGTACTGATAATGGATGCCGGGTTAAAGCTCCCCTGCTCCAGCCCTGCAAACAGCTTGTCCGCCACCTGCCTGTATAATTCCTCCGTGAAATCCTCAGCCCGAATGTAGGGCTTTATCCTGGGATATACCACAGGCTCTTCCACAACCCAGGTCAGCAAAAGCCTTTGCAGTCTCTTAATATTATCCTGCGGCTTCGGCTTAGAAGACACGGTACTCTTAGGCCGTTCCACCGGTTTCACCAATCCGGTACGAGCGGCATAGCTGCTCACCAGTTTCCGCAGATTCTCATAACCGATATGATAACGTTTCGCCACAGATTCTATATAGTTTTCCCGCTCCACCTCTTCCTCAAAACTGCACAATTTCTTCGCAATTTCCCGATGAAAGGCAGTTTTGGACTCCGGATCTTCCAGATGATAGTCCCTCTCTAAAATCTTCAGTTCAAAGAAGAAGCTGTTCTGTGCCTGGTCAATCCGCTCCTGAAAGGCTTCCGTCCCCATATTCTTTACAAATTCATCCGGATCCTTATAGGGATGCATGTCTATGACACGTCCCCGAAGCCCTGCCTCCTTCAATATCCCAATGGCGCGCAGGGCCGCATTGGTACCTGCCCCATCACTGTCGTAGGCCAGAAGCACCTCATCCGCATAGCGCTTCAAAAGCGCTGCCTGCCCCGCCGTAAAGGCAGTTCCCAGAGAGGCCACAGCCTGTGTGTAACCTGCCTGGTGCATGGCAATCACATCCATATAACCCTCACACAGAATCATGTTTCCTTTGCGGGAAGTTCTGGCAAAATTCAGTCCGTAAAGATTACGGCTCTTGTCAAAAATCGCTGTCTCCGGCGAATTTAAGTACTTGGGCTTGGCATCCCCCATAACACGTCCGCCAAATCCTATGACTCTGTGATTACTGTCCTGAATAGGAAACATGACTCGGTTCCAGAACTTATCATGAACGCCTCGTTTCTCATCGAAACCAGTCAGCCCTGATTCCGTAATCAAATCGTCTGCATAGCCCTTGGACTTTAGGTAAGCCGTCAGATCAGATCCAGCCCCATCCGCATAGCCCAGACCAAACTTTTTCATCGTCTCATCTGAGAGTGCACGGCCTGCCAGATAACGGTATCCAATCTGCCCCCTGTTAGACCGCAGCAGATAATAATAGTATCTGGCTGCCTCCTTGTTGACCTCCAATAGTCTGGCGCGTCTTCCTTCCTTACGCCGCATTTCCTCCGAGTATTCCACCTCCGGTAAGGAGACGCCGGCCCGGTCAGCTAACATTTTTACCGCCTCTTGAAAGGTGGCATTCTCATATTCCATCAGAAAAGTGATTACATTGCCGCCCGCACCGCAGCCAAAACAATAATACATCTGCTTGCCGGGTGAGACCGAAAAGGAAGGTGATTTTTCATTATGAAACGGACACAACCCAAAATAACTGCTTCCCTTCTTCTGCATTCGGACATAGCCCGAAATCACTTCCACGATATCGTTTTTCATTCTGATTTCTTCAATCAGTTCTTCCGGATAACGCATTTTATTCCTTCCAACTACTAAGATTTATCAACCGTGCCATGTTTTCGGAATGAATATCTTCTGATATTGCGCAATGGCAAACCGGTCTGTCATGGAACTGATATAATCACACACAATCTTCTCAAGCGGCTCTCCCGCATCCAATAATTTGAAGAGAAAGTTCGGCAGCTTCTCTGTATGTACCAGATAATGTTCATACAGTGTTATGACCAGATTCTCCGCCTTGCCCTCCTCACTCTTGGCAATCGGATTCCTATACACATACCGGAACATGAATTCCCGCATCTTTCTCAAGGCCTCCGCCACCTCAGGAGACATACAGATGTCATCCTTCTCCCGGCTGTTGGTCACAATATTATGAATAAAGAAATCCAGACGCTGTCCACAGCTGTAACCAATCACAGAGCCAATCTCCCGGGGCACATCTGCTTCCTTCAGGATACCCGCCCGCACCGCATCATCCATATCATGATGAATATAGGCAATTTTATCAGCCAGTCTGACAATCTTTCCTTCCAAAGTTGCCGGCATGGAGGCTGTCTGGTGATTTAAGATGCCGTCCCGCACTTCATGGGTCAGGTTAATGCCTCTGCCATCCTTCTCCAGCATATCCACTGTCCGCACACTCTGTTCATTGTGCTTGAATCCATAAGGACACACCCGGTCCAGCGCCCGCTCTCCCGCATGTCCGAAGGGCGTATGACCCAGATCATGGCCAAGGGCAATGGCCTCCACTAAATCCTCATTGAGTTTCAAGGCTTTGGCAATGGTCCTGGCCGTCTGGCTGACCTCCAGCGTATGTGTCAGGCGGGTCCTGTAGTGATCCCCCTCCGGGGTTAAGAATACCTGTGTCTTATCTTTCAGGCGTCGAAACGACTTGCTATGTATAATCCTGTCCCGGTCCCTTTGAAAGACCGGCCTGATATCACACTGCTCCTCTTCCTTAAGCCTCCCCCTGGAGTTCATACTCAGCATGGCGTAGGGACTGAGATACTCTTTCTCCCACTGTTCCAAACTTTCCCGTATATTCATAGGTATGCCTTTCTTCTTACTCGAAAACAACCGCTCTACTTCTATTATTCGCCCTAAAACACCGAAATCCTTTTTCTTTCCAATAAATATATAATTTTGTAACCACAGCGTTTCCCTTTTACCGAGGCTGCGAAGCAGTCCTCGCGAAGTTAATTCCGAAGGAATTTACAACCATAACTTTCCGCTTTTACCGAGGCTGCGAAGCAGTCCTCGTGAAGTTAATTCCGAAGGAATTTACAACCATAACTTTCCGCTTTTACCGAGGCTGCGAAGCAGTCCTCGTGAAGTTAATTCCGAAGGAATTTACTTCAGCGGCATATATCATATATAAACTCCGCATTCTTATCCATGGCCTCATAAGCCGTCTTAAAAGGTGACATCTGAAACACATGCCACATGCCCCGGAACATGTCCAGCTTCACAGATACGTTAGCTTTTAACAGCTTCTTATATAACATAACGGCATCATCCTGTAGAATCTCATTGCTGCCCACCTGGATATAGGTTGGCGGAAATCCATCGTAATCCCCAAATAGCGGTGAAATCATGGGATTTGCCAGATTCTGACCCTCGGCATAGTTCGTGATCATCCGCTCCAGATACTCGGCATTCAAGACCGGATCGATCTCTGCTTTGGTAACATGGGACTTCCCCGAAACTGTCAGATCCGTCCAGGGTGACATGAGCACCAGCCCCCGGGGCATAAGTCTTCCCTCTTTCTTTAACTGTAGGGCCAGACAAAGAGCCAGATTCCCGCCCGCGGAATCCCCTGCCAGAATGATATCCCTGGCGCCGTACCCTAAAAGCATCAGATAATTCCAGACCTGCATGGCATCCTCCAGCGCAGCCGGATAAGGATGCTCCGGCGCCAGCCTGTAATCAAAGCAGAGTACATCCATGGAAGTGGATGTGGCCAGTTTGGTAGTCAGCGTTCTAGCATAAAGACTGCTGCCCGTGGAATATCCGCCCCCATGACAATAGAAAATCACGTACTTTTTCATATGGGCACGGTTTACATAAGTCCACTCACCATGCAGGATTCTTCCCTCTTCCGCTTCTATGATAATATCCAGATCTTCCACGATCACTTCCTTCTTATTGCCAAGCAGTGCCCCGAAATAATCCTGGGACTGGCGGTGTTTCTCAATATCCACATTCTCCACCACACCATGCATCCTCTTGATAAAATTCATCAGATTCGCGTTTTTCTTATCTGCTCTCCCCATAGTACCTCCGCAATTTCCCTCAAAAAGTAAAATATTATGAATTCTGCTTACATTTTACCATAAATATATTTATATGTGTTATACTTTAAATGATACTGTTAAAAATGAGATTAACTGTTTGTGCGTTAATACGACACCCATTGTAAATGATGACAGCCAAAAACCAAAACAACAAACAGACTACTTCACAAATAAATAAACCCATGCAGAAACAGTCCGGAAGAAGCAGAAAGGATGTCTGGTATAAGTTGGATTTGTCAGCCATCGTATATCCTACCCTGCAGAGGCGGGATTTTTCCTCTGTCTATCGCCTGTCTGTGGTTCTGAAAGAAGATATTGACCCAACTGTGTTGCAGCAGGCCCTGGATAAGACCCTGACCCGTTTCCCCACATACAAGGTGACCATCCGCAAAGGCCTGTTCTGGCGCTATCTGGAGCCTAACAACAGGCCAGGTCCTTATGTGCGGGAAGATATCAAAAATCCCTGCATGCCTATGCACTTTAAGGGTAACAATCGTTATCTTATCAGGGTATACTATTATGGACCCAGGATTGCCCTGGAAGCGCACCACTGTCTGGGGGACGGCACAGGCGGCATGTGCCTGCTGCAGACGCTGACCGCCGTATATCTGGGCTTGCTGGGACATCCCATCACGCCCTCCGGTTTCGTTCTGCCTCTCGATGAGGCACCGAATCCCGGGGAACTGGAAGACGCCTATATGCGTTATGCCACAGCAAAGGTAAAGCCGCCCCGCCCCGCCGAGAAGACATACCGTGTACGCGGTACCAAGGAACCCTTTTACACACTCAACATCATCGATGGTGTCCTGTCTGTACGGCAGGTGATGGCAGTTGCCAAACGATACGGCGCCACCATCACAGAGTATTTAAATGCAGTACTGCTCTACGCCCTGCTGCAAAAACAGAACGAAGAATTTCATTTAAAGCTGCGCCCGGTGCGCATTGCCATGCCAGTGAATCTGCGCCGCTTTTTCCCCTCCAATACCCTGCGCAATTTTATCACAATGGTATATCCCTCTATCGATCCCCGCCTGGGTGAATACAGTTTCGAGGAGATTGTAACACAAGTACACAATTACATGCGTTATTATATAAATGATAAATTCCTGTGCGGTGACATCACCACCAACGCCGCCACGCAGCACAATCTGCTGATCCGCGTGGTTCCGCTCTTTATCAAGGATCTGGTGGTGAAAACCTTTTACACAAGAGTGCAGGATAAGAACTCTTCTGCAGGGCTCACAAATATGGGAGCACTAAAGGTGCCGGAAGATATGAAACCATATATTGAGCGTTTCGATATCTACATGGGGCAGCCCTTTTCTTCCCGTACCAACTGCGCCATCATCAGCTTTGAAGATATTCTGACCATCAATTTTGCCAGCAGCATCATCGAAGCCGATGTGGAACGGCACTTCTTCCGCAAACTGGTACAGGACGGCATCCATGTAAAGATCGAAAGCAACCGTACCCAGGATTTACTCTGATATCAGATAATAGAAAGGAATCGCCTATGTCATACTGTGTAAACTGCGGCGTAGAACTGGAAGCCTCCCTGAAGGCGTGTCCCCTGTGCCATACGCCCGTCATAAATCCCAAACAAATAGGGCAGCCTGTGCCGCCCTCTCCTTATCCGGTCAACAAAGGCCAGGTAGAAGTGGTCAAACGAAAAGATCTGGGTATCTTACTCTCCGTGGTCCTGATTGCCACCAGCGGCACATGCCTGCTGTTAAACCTGTTAGCTTTCAACAATTCCCTCTGGTCTCTTCTGGTCATCGGTATCTGTATCTGCCTGTTCGTTTTTACCTTTCCGGCAGTGTACTACAGTAAGACTCCAGTCTATATCTCCCTGTTGGCAGATGGCGTGGCCGTGGCCGTTTATCTGTATATGATCGGATTTCTGACCCCCTCGCACAGATGGTTCTGGCAGCTGGGTCTTCCCATTGTGGCGCTCATCACTGCCATGATGGAGATTTTTACATTCCTGGCACGCAAATTTCCCTTCACCGTCCTGTCGGGAGCCCTCTGCCTGTTCATAGAGATTCCCGTATTCTGCGTGGCGCTGGAACTTTTCATCCGTCATATGCTCCTTAAACCCATGTATATCACCTGGTCCGCGGTAGTATTGACGGTATGCACCATCATCGACTTTGCCCTGCTCACCATTCTCGTCAAAAAACGCCTGCGCAACGAAGTGCGCAGACGTCTGCATTTTTAATTGAGTATCCTTACTGTGCGGCATATCTGGCCTCAGCCGCTTCTAAGGACTGATAACCATAGAAAAGAGTCTCATTGGCGATGGTCTGCTTCAACAGACTTTCGCCTTTATGGTACGCTTCCTCTGTTTCCTTTAAGACCAGTTCCAACGTTTTCTGAGAATAGGTTAAAAGCTCTCCCCGCAAGTAACTCTCCATGGAGGAACCTGCCATAACACCATCCTCCGCTGTGGTAGCTACTCTTCCTCTTTTACGAAGGTTGGGGTACGCCTTCATCATCTCGTCGTCCCATTCCAGATTGATTTTCACAATCTTCTCCACAATCTCCGTCTTGTCAGAAACATCAGGCAAATGCCCTTTAATGCCCTCGTATTCTTCCGGGAACGTACTCTCCATCATCCTGCCATATTTCTCAAAAATCAGGTTACGGCCTTCTTTACAGGCATTCTCACAATCCTTTCGGTAGCTAAACAGCACCTCATCCGAATATACCATCCACTGGCTCATCCGCATCTTAAAAAAGGTATCCGGATCGTCCTGACAAGACGCCCTGCCGCCGGTATTATACACCTGCTGAAACAATTCCCATTCTGTCTGTGCGATTTCAAATATCAACTGTTCCCGTTCACTGATTTTATCCAACGTCACCCTTCCTTTCTGCTACGCTTCATCCCATTTCACAGACTGATGCAACGGCTTGCCTGCAATCTGAATATGTATGATATCCGCACTATAATTCTCCAGAAACGTACTGGAAATGGAATCCATGATGATATCTTTTGCCTCCTGTGTCATTGTGCCCAGATAATGATCCATCTCCCCTGAAAGGTCAAGATATAAAACGATTCCCGCTTCTTCCTCTTTCTCTGTAAAAGAAAGAACTTTTGTGTCAAGTGATACAATATTATGCCTTGCCAAAGCTGCAATCAATGTATCCGCCGTCAGTTCATCTGCCGTCTCTGTGCGAAACTCCAGCCCATCACAGGTACCATTACTGTAATATACAATAAACTCTGCTGTACCCGCGATCTCCTTTTCGGTTTCTGCATGATCTGACGATACTTCCTCTGCCTGCACATCCTCTTCTGGTTCCTCATCATCCTGCAACAAATATTCTAAAGAATTTACCAGCAAATCTTCCGAAGACATTTCTGGCACAACGATTTCTTCTGTGGTAACAGTACTTTCCACTTTCCCGCCGCACGCCGTCAGCAGAATGGCCACTGCAAGCACAAACGCCGCCCTTTTACCTCTTTTCATAATATCCCCTCCCAGATCATCCCTGTCACAGATCATCTAAATCGGGTTTATTCTATCATACTACATTAAAAAAGTAAAATAACTTTTTTCTGGCTCAGCTCTGAAAGGTAAATTCCATTATAGCCTGCCCGGTAACCTCAAATTTTGGTTTTTTGAGTTTTCCAGGAAAATCGGAAAGTTATCCACATCCATTGGCTCCAGTTCTACCGCCACTCGATTTTTTGTGGATAAAATTCACATTTCCTCCTTGGCAGGCATCACTTCCTTTGCTATACTTATTTTAGTTGACTGGTGCGCAGTGCGTATCATTCCTAGATATATCTTCCTGTCCTGTTAGTTGCCGTCCAAAGCTGGCTAGCAGTTCGGAAGATATATTTTTTTGCTTCTTCCTTATCCCCTTCGCTTTCAGGCAGAACCACTCATACAGCTGCTTTACCATATCCGATATCTGCGTCATCAGGTAATGGTTCTTCATCGCGGTGGCATTATGGCTGCACGCATGGGTGATGTCCCCCTGCCAGTTCTTCTGACGGTTAAAGCCTTCATTCTCTATTTTCCAGCGTTTCCTCCCTATGCTCGCTGTCCTCTCTGCATTCTTTTTTGTCAGCCGGATGCTCGTCAGCCATTGGAAATCCGTCCGTACGGCCTCTCCGTTTTCCTTCTTTTCTTCCCAGAACCGCAGCATGTTCACCGGCTTCCCGTTATAATCGATATCGTTTATGAATTCTGCATGCCCTGCCGTCTCCTTTTCCGGAATCTTCTCATATTCCTCCGTGATGCTTGGGATGCTTCCGGTCTTGTAGCGGATGATGAATTCCCAGCCGTTCCCACGGCAGGTGTCCATCACCGGCTCTGATGCATACAGGCTGTCTGCCAGCAGTAGGATCGGCAGCCTCGGAAAGGCTTTCTTTATTTTCCCTGCCAGCCTTTTGAATGCTTTTGTCTCACAGTCCTGTTTGCGCTTCTCTTCACTCAGGTCTTTCTGGCTCTCTGCATCTTCTCCGTTGTTTTCTATAAATTCACTGCCTATGCTTACGACCAAGCTTTCCCCGAGCACGATCTTTGCTTCCAGCACATCACAGTGGTAGCTTACAGTCTCTTCTTCCGTGCCTTTATTGTAATGGCGTTCCAGGCATCCGTCATTGAGCTTCCGTCTTCCGGAATAGGTCTGCGTCCCGTCTACGATCACAAGCCATTTCTTCCGGAACCTGGCATCATAGAAGGCCTTGCTGCGGACCAAGCCATAGACCTGCTTCTGCTGCACTTTCTGCAGCTCGTCTGGATCCAGCCTTTCCAGATATTCATTGATCGTGACAGCATGGGGAAGATACTCTTTTCCCTCCTTTCCCATGAACCGGTACAGGTTCCCCACCACCTTTTCCTGATTGAACTCATAGGTCATCGACTGCATGCTCCTGATCCCGCCTATCCCTTTGTAGAACATGGTCCCCAGCAGCTCATCGTTGGAATACCCTATATAGCTCTGGTTCCTTGGGTCTTTTGTTTCTGCAAAATCACGGAACAGGCCAGGGCAGTACCTGTTCCTGACCTTGTTGCACTCCACGATTGGGTTGTCCTCCAGTTTCCTCCGGATCCTCTCTTCTTCCCTGCCCATACAGACTCCTTTGCGAAAAACTTTTCTTCTATTTTACCAATTTTTCTCAAAAGGGCCTATTCCTCGCAGAGATTTAGTGCGAATTATTTTTTCCTTTCAAGGCTGTTTCTGGCTGATTCCACATCTTTATGAAAAAATCGAGTTTGCTCGATTTTGAAATCCGCTTCGCAGACTCGGATGAACAGAGAAATTTCCTATAATGTAAAAGC
>Ga0137297_10024_pt1 | contig 26448 bp, 27 predicted proteins | sample RamsorincwithD2O_FD_97191 | JGI IMG/M metagenome (GOLD analysis project Ga0137297, IMG submission 97191) | Mouse cecal microbial communities from Vienna, Austria - Mucin amended with D2O | ecosystem: Host-associated > Mammals > Digestive system > Large intestine > Cecum | place: Austria: Vienna... | reverse complement strand
GACCTGCGGAACCATAAAAGACAAGAAAGAGATTGGCAGGCATGTGGAGGAAATCAGGCTGTACTGTTTTATGGCCGAGCCGATTCCCAGGGGACAGCCGATCCCCACCGCAAATAAAATCGAGAGCACTGCCACTAAAAGGGTGTATGGAAGTCTTCCCAGAAAGAGCTTCGCAATGTCCTCACCGCCAAACCAGGAAGTGCCGAAATCCAGATGGCACACCCCCAGCATATAATTTCCGTATCTCACTAAAAGCGGCTTGTCAAGTCCCATCTCCGCTTCCAGCTGCGCGATCTGTTCCGCCGTGGCATCTTCCCCCAGAATCTGCCACGCCACATTGCCGGGGGCGAAGGACAGAATCACGTACAGAATAAATGTCACGCATATGATTACCGGTATCAACATCAGCAATCGTTTCAGTGTATATTTTAACCAACTCAATCTAATCTCCTCCTTTATCACTCTAAGGGATGCCCGAAAGCCGGTCTGAATTTCTCTATCATTTTAAAAAGTGGCCGAACCAGTTGCGGCCGGCCACTTTTTGTCTCATTTTCTCATGTCCCCCTGTCATCACATAACAGTTCATCCTCCCGGCTTCCCTGTTATGTCATTACCGTCCACTCTGTGGCCGATAACCGATTTGCTGTCTGTGTATCGTTCTACTCATTCCAGGAGCAGTAATAGAAGTTGTAGTTACCGAGACAGTGCGCTTTCATCCCGTCCAGTTTCGTATTGTAAGCAACCGTCACAATACTGTTAACCAGCGGAACATCATACGCTTCTTCCGTCACGATATCGGCGATGGATGCATAGATCGGTTTTCTCGCGTCGCCCTGTGTCGCACGTCCTTCCTGAATCAGATCCCAGATCTCCGGATCTCTGGGGCTTCCCTGCACTGCGGGATCCCACCAGCTGTCCATACTGTGGTATGTCATAAGACTGTCTGCATCCACCAGAGAGGACAGATTATCCGCAATGATTGCATCCCACTCTCTCGCCTTGTACTCTTCCATATAGGAAGCATTATCCTTTGCGTCCACAACACAGTTGATGCCGATGGACATAAGCTGTGCCTGGATCACTTTCGCGCCGCTCTCATACCGGGAGCCGGACTGTACCAGAATCTTCCACTCGGTGTTGCCGTCGTAGCCGGAATCTGCCAGATATCCCGCTGCCGCCTCAGGATCATATTCTACTACCTGGTATGTGCCGGGATCCGGGCATCCGCCGTAGCTTGCGCAGACATCGATGTCCAGAATATCCGCTTCGCCGCTGTACATTGCCTGGTTCACATCATCCTTGTTCACTGCAGCCTGGATCGCTTTTCTGAAATTGATATCCTTGCCGGGGCCTGCTCCCCAGGAATTCATGTACATTGTCACACGTCCCACGGAATTCTCCTTTGCCCAGGTGACATTCGGATCGTCCAGGCGCAGGCAGACGTCGATAGCGGGATCACGAACCACGTCATAGTCACCGTTCTGTAAGCCGAGGATCTGCGTATTGGTATCCGCCACAGTCTGGATCACCACATTTTTGATCGCCGGTACGCCGCGCCAGTACTCTTCGTTTGCTGTCAGTGTGGTGTGATCTCCCTTGACATATTCCACAAACTTGTAGGGGCCTGTTCCGATCGGAGCCGCATAGTACCCGTCCTCACCCACTTCATCAAAATAGGATTTGCAGATGATGCCGCCGATACGGGACGCTACGCCGTAGGGGAACGCCGCATAGGGGCTTGTCAGGTGGATATCTACCGTATAGTCGTCCACGATGTCACAGCTCTCATAGTTTACGAACAGTGCGGAACCGATGGGGCCTGCCGCGCCTGTGTCGAAAGTCATCTTGACATCTTCCGCCGTCATCTCCTCGCCGTTATGGAACTTTACGCCCTGACGAAGATGGAAGGTATAGGTGAGTCCGTCTTCCGAAACGTCATAGCTTTCCGCCAGCGCCGGCGTCAGACTTCCATCAGGCTCCAGAAAGAGCAGACAGTCGTAGATATTGGAGAGCGCCAGGTTGTCATCTCCCGCACAACTCTGGGAACCCTGTGCATAAAACCGATAAGGTTCACCGGATGTTGCAAGCACGATTGTATCCTTCGCCCCTCCGGTCGTCGTCTCCTGGGACGTACTCTCTTCAGGAGCTTCCGCCTCCTGAGCCGGAGTTCCGGTTTCCGCCGGTGCCGTATTATCCGCCTCATTGCTTCCGCAGGCGCACAGGCCTAAAAGCATGGAAACGGCAATTAACATCGTTGTTACTTTTTTCATCCTTTTCATATGAATCCTCCTTTTAAAGTTGATAAACACATTGTATCTATTTTAAACTTTTTTTCAATAGTTTCGCAATCTCTTGGAACAAAATTTCATTCTTTGGAATTGTTTTTGTGCTTTTTGCACAGAGAGATTTTTTGAATTATTTGACAACTCTGACAAGATTCGTTATAATCCTAAATACATTTTTGTGGATTATCCATAGGAAAGAAGGCCTTATGAAAAGTGTTTTAGTTAGAATCAAGCAATATCTGCCAAATGCCAGCGTCGCGGAGCAGGGGGTTTTACATTATATCCTCTCCAATCCGGACAAGGCCGTGCGGCATAACATTCATCAGCTCTCGGAACACTCCTACAGTTCCGCTTCCACCATTGTAAGACTGTGCCGCAAGCTGGGTTTTGAGGGATACAGAGATCTGCAGAATTCCCTGCTCAGCGAGCTGGTTTTGCAGAAGCAGGACAGGCAGCAGCGCTCTCAGTACATGGATCCTCATGACCAGCTTACGGAAATTGTGAACAAAATTACATCCAGAAATATTTCTTCTCTGGAAAATTCCATGCATCTGGTGGATGTGAACGCCCTGAAAGAGAGCGTAAATTCTATCTGTAACAGCGATATGATCCTGCTCTTTGGAATTGGCGCTTCCTATCTGGTGGCCCAGGACGCCTATCTGAAATTTTTACGTCTGGCCAAGCCCTGTTACTGCAGCGAGGATATCCATTCCCAGTATCTCTATGCGCAGAATGCCAAACCTACAGACGTTGCCATTATCTTAAGTTACTCCGGATGTACGGAAGAGATGATACACTGCGCGCAGTTACTGCGGGAACAGAATACGCCCATCATCGTAATCACGCGTTTTTATACCTCTCCGTTAGCAAGGCTTGCCACCTGGTGCCTCTATGTGGCAAATGCAGAGAACCTGTTCAGAAGCGGTGCCATGTCCTCCCGCATCTCTCAGCTCAATATAATAGATATTCTGTATACAGCCTATCTGAACCGGAATTTTGATAACAATACCCAGCGGCTTGAACTCAACCGGATCCCGAAGAGTAAGCCGGATTGAGGGGTTATTTTTACACAGTGGTACCGGAGGCCATGAGGCAACTGCATACCATAACGGAAGGTTCAGGAATTTCTGCAAGCCGGATTCAAGACTTTTACAGTAAATGACATTGAGACCTGATACGATATCGAAAAGGAGGAATTATCATGCAGCATTTTTCAATTTCCTACACAGATGGGGCGGATATTACGTGCTGTCTTTTAAATGACAGACCATCCCGCAACCCTGACCAGTCGCCGCGGCCGGGGGTTGTTTTGGTGCCGGGGGGCGGTTATCACTGTGTCGTGGACCACGAGCAGGAATGTATCGCCGTGCAGTTTCTGGCGGAAGGATACCATGTTTTTATATTGAATTATACGGTGAATGAAGATGGAAGCAGACCGCTCCACTCCCTTCCCCTGGAACAGCTTGCGAGAGCCATGGCGTTTATCCGCGGTCATGCCCGGGAGTGGCATCTGGATCCCGGTCGTCTGGCCCTGGCCGGTTTTTCCGCAGGCGGGCATCTGGCCGGAAGCCTTGCCGTCCACTGGCACAGGGAGTGGCTGAAGGAGCGCACCGCCCTTTCTCCCGAGCGCATACGGCCCGACGCCCTCATCCTGGCTTACCCGGTCACGACAACGGGTCCCTTCGCCCACAGAGGTTCCATCGATCATCTTCTCGGCCCTGACGCCACCGAGGAAGAGCTTCATCTCTATTCCCTGGAAGAACAGGTCACCGCACATGTGCCCCCTGTCTTTCTCTGGCATACACAGGAAGATGAGTTTGTGCCGGTCATGGGAAGCCTCCTTTTCGCTCAGGCCTGTATCCGCGAAAATGTGCCGTTAGAACTGCATATTTATCCCGAAAACCGGCACGGCCTGTCGTTAGCCATCAAAGAAACCGCCTGGGAAGATCCGACCTCCGTAGATCCTCACATCGCAGGATGGTTTTCACTGTGCACGGAATGGCTTGAACTGATCTGGAAGTGAACTATCCGTGCAGGCACAGCTACCTGGCTCATCGCCCGCATAAATAATGTCAAAACGTAGTAGCAGAGTATCCCGGCCGCCGCGATACTCTGTTACGGACTGCATAAAAACCCCCGCCATCCGGCGAGGGCCTCTTTACCCGATTTTCAATTTAAATTTCTGCAGCTCCCGCTCAGAATCCACACGTTCCATCACGGCACCCAGACTCTGCAACTTGATATGAAAATCTTCATAGCCGCGCTCAATATACTTGATATCGTCCACCGTGGTAATACCTTCCGCCGCCAGTCCCGCCAGCACAAGGGCTGCTCCCGCCCGCAGATCCGGCGCTACAATCCCGGCTCCGGTATACTTCTCAACGCCGTTAATAAAAGCGGTATTCCCCTCCACCTTGATATCGGCGCCCATGCGTGTCATTTCATCTACATACTTAAAGCGGTTCTCAAAAATACTCTCCGTCACTATGCTGGCACCTCTCGCCAACGCCAGTGCCACCACCATCTGCGGCTGCATATCGGTAGGAAATCCCGGATAGGGAAGGGTTTTTACCTGAGTATGATTCAGGGGCTTGCTGGCCACCACCCGCACCGCGTCATCGGACTCCTCAATCTCACAGCCGATCTCTGCCAGCTTTGCACTGATGGATTCCAGATGCTTGGGAATCACATTTTTCACCATCACATCCCCTTTAGTAGCGGCAGCGGCAAACATAAATGTCCCCGCTTCGATCTGATCAGGTATGATCGTATATTCCGTGCCGTGAAGTCTGGCAGTACCCTTAATGCGGATCACATCTGTCCCGGCACCTTTGATATTAGCCCCCATGCTGTTTAAAAAATTGGCTACATCCACCACATGGGGCTCTTTTGCTGCATTCTCAATAATCGTACGGCCTTCCGCCATCACCGCTGACATCATCACGTTGATCGTTGCGCCCACAGAAACCACATCCATATAGATATGACTTCCCGACAGCTTTTCCGCCTCTGTAATAATCAGTCCATGTTCAATTTTTACGGTTGCGCCAAGCGCCTTCCAGCCTTTGATATGCTGGTCAATCGGCCTGCTGCCAATATTGCATCCTCCCGGCAGCGCTACTTTGGCACTTTTATATTTTCCAAGCAATGCGCCGATCAGATAATAGGATGCTCTGATCTTTTTAACATAGTCATCCGCTATGATCAGATGACTGATCTGAGAACCATTTATTTTAACGGTATGCCTGTCAATTCTTTCTACAATGGCTCCAATACTTTTAATTGCCTGCAGCAGAATATTTGTGTCCCGCACATCAGGCATATTCTCTATCAAAACAGTCTCATCCGTCATGGTCGCCGCAGCAAGAATCGCCAGCGCAGCATTTTTCGCCCCACCGATCTCCACCTCGCCAACCAGAGGATTTCCACCTTTAATCACATACTGTTCCATATATTGACCTCTGATTTAGTTTTGCATCTTTGACTAGTTTACCACTTTTATCCCGTTTTGTAAACTTTTATAAAAAATCTGTTTCATCGGTCTGTTTAATTAAGATAGTTTAATGGATTCACAGGCGCTCCGTTAATGCGGATCTCAAAATGCAGGTGCGGCCCTGTACTGTTTCCGGTATTACCTGAAAGAGCGATCTTCTGTCCCTGGGAAACCTGCTGGCCGGCGGACACTAACACTTTGCTCAGATGGCCATACCTTGTCTCCCGTCCATCAGGATGTTGAATATAGACCGCGTACCCATAGCTTCCTGCCCACCCGGCCCTTGTCACAGTGCCGCCGCAGGAAGCCATCACCGCCGTACCCGTAGGTGTCGCTAAATCGATGCCTTTATGATTTGTGCTGGCTCCTCTCTTTGGCGCTTTTCTGCCGCCGAAACCGGAGGACAGACGGCCACCGGAAATAGGCCTGATATACGTAGGCGGAATCTTTGTACCCCGTTCCACCACTTTGGCCACCGCTTCCATATCCACTTCTTCTTTGATGATCTCGGTATTTACCACGCTGTCATTCCGGTAGGAAACGATCGCCACAACCCGCCTGTGACCGGCAGAAGGCTGCTGTCTTGTCACCTGATCCGTCGTATACCAGTCATCGTTGTCGATATAAACGATATCTGCGTCATAATCTTCCTCATAGTACAGTTCCTCTTCGCGTTCCACCGAAAGCTCCGGCTCCGGCACAGAAATGATCAGCTCATCCCCCACCCGTATCGTGGAATTTTCGTTCTCCAGCGTTCCGTTCATCGCCACCACATCCGCGATGCTCATATTGTGTGCTTCCGCAATTTCTCCCAGTGTATCGCCGGCTACCACTTCATATATTTTATTCGTTTCCTGATCTTTTGTTACTTCTTCAATAGCAGTTTCCAGACTGGAAAGATGACTCTTTGGCATATAGGACTCCACAATTTCCACCGTATCTCCGAAATTCATATGGATCAATCCCCGATTATATTCTGACAGATCCTTCTCTTCCTCCACCCGGGCGGCCTCCGCCGCATCCTTAAAAAACGCAAAAACACCGAAGCTTGGCAGGTTGGACGCATCCGCATCCGCCTTCTTCTCCTGTGATTCTTCTTCCTGTGCCTCTATCTCACTGTACACATTTGTCGTCAGAACATTCAATTCTCTCCCGGTATCCTGTACCATCTCCACACCATAACTGTCAGTGGAATCATATTTGTTCACAGCTGCCTGCAAAAGCTGCTGCACCTGTTCCATGTCTGAAAGATTTACCGTGAAATTATTGATCTTTACCGTGTAGGCATGCTCCATGGTATCCTCTCTGCTGTGATCCATGACACCTTTCATCAGCCCGATCACATCTTTTTCTCTGCTGACCTCTCCAAACAGAACCTCCTTTCCCACCATGGAAAGTTCTGTTTTCATAAATACCAGGTCTTCGCTCTCACCGGCCACTTCGTATCTCGCTTTTGTGACCAGCCGTTTTGCAGTCTCCTCATCCGTCACCTGTCCCACTAACGTACCGTTCAGATAGACATCAAACATATTATCACCGGTATGTTCAAAAAAAGTAAGACTGGGCAGAAACAAAGCCCCGAAAAATAACATTACAACCGAAGTCTTAAAATAAATATATTTTATTTTTTTACTGAAATTCTCTCTCATATCCGTACCTTTGTGCACCATCAGTCCAAACTGCGGTACTGTTTCCATATAAGTTTGAAAAGGACTTTCAAACTTTATACTCTATCTCATTTGTAACAATTTTGTAACAGTTTCCATTTTAACAGTATTTTCTCTGATTGTAAAGATACTATACATTTTTCCGAAAACTGTGTTACACTATTCTCATGAATCAGATTATATTTCACATTGATGTCAACTCCGCTTTTTTAAGCTGGAGCGCTCTCGAAAAATTAAAACAGGGGGACTGTACAGATCTGCGCACCATTCCATCCATTATCGGCGGCGATACAAAGACACGCCACGGTGTAGTCCTGGCCAAATCTATCCCCGCAAAGGCTTACGGTATCCGCACCGGCGAGCCTGTTACAGACGCTCTGAAAAAATGCCCTTTTTTAGTATCCTGCCCGCCTGATCACAAACTGTATTCCGAAAAAAGCAGACTTTTGATGGAATACCTTGCAGATATCTGTCCGGATCTCGAACAGGTCAGCGTCGATGAATGTTATATGGATTTCACCCCTATCGCCGCCCGGTATCAAAGCCCCGCTGCTGCTGCCCACACGATCAAGGACGGCATCCGTGATACCTTCGGTTTCACTGTCAATATCGGCATCTCCGATAAAAAAGTGTTAGCCAAAATGGCTTCTGATTTTAAAAAACCTGATCTCGTTCACACGCTGTACCAGTCCGAGATCGCCAAAAAAATGTGGCCCCTTCCCCTCTCTTCCCTTTTCATGTGCGGAAGATCCAGCGTGGAAGCCCTGCACAATCTTGGACTCCTCACCATAGGCGATCTGGCGACAAGTGATCCGCAGATCATTGTCTCCCACTTGAAGAGCCACGGTAAAATGCTCTGGGAATTCGCCAACGGCATAGACGATTCCCGCGTTACAACTATCCCCACAGAAGCAAAAGGCGTTGGCAACTCCACTACGCTCTCCCAGGATGCTCTGACTCCCGCTGATATCAGCAAATGCCTGCTGGGGCTGTCGGAATCGGTCGCTTCCAGACTGCGGAAAGCCCATCTGAAGGCATCCATGGTCAGCGTAGAAATAAAATACAGTTCTTTTCAGACCACCTCCCATCAAACCACACTGCTGACAGCCACCAATGACAGCGGTGCCATTTACGATACAGCCCGTAAGCTTGCTCTTGAGCTTTGGAATGGTACTCCTGTGCGGCTTCTCGGCGTCCGTACCTCCAAACTGGAGAATGAAGATGCACCTACCCAGCTTTCTCTGTCTGATCTGACTGCCAAAAATCCTCTCTCTGAAAAGCAAAAGAGCCTCAATGAGGCCCTTGATAAGATCCGCGCCAAATATGGAAAAGATGCCATCGTGCGTGGGACACTGTTAAAATAATCTGCTTCATTTATCCTTTTTCACACTGTAGCCAAAAGTTCCCAACTTCTCTCCCAGAGAATAATAGATTCCGTGGGAATACACGATCGGCTTTGCCTCTTCCAGATGAAACCTGTTATTTTTATCCAAGTAGGCATCCTCTGCGTGTACTGCCACCACTTCCGCCTGAAACATCACATGGGAGCCCAACTCCCGTTTCTCCACTACCCTGCATTCGATGTTGACAGGACTCTCCCTGATAAGCGGCACTTCCACCACATCCGCATTTTCCCTTGTCAGATGCATTTCTCTCCACTTATCCACATCTTTTCCGCTTTTCACGCCACAATAGTCTGTGGCATAAGCCAGTTTTTCTGTGGTCAGATTTATGACAAATTGACCTGTTTCCTCTATCATATGGTAAGAATAACGTTCCGGTCTGACAGAAATGGAGAGCATGGGCGGATCAGAGCAGGTCGTTCCTGCCCAGGCCACCGTCAGAATATTATCTCTTCCGCTTTTATCCGCACAGCTGACTAACACCACCGGCAGCGGATAAAGCATATTTCCCGGCTTCCATGTCACTTTTGCCATCATTTCTCTCCCCGTATTTCATTACAAAAGTATGCAATGTAATCACAGCTAACAAACTTACAGATATCCCAGTATTTTCAGCACTTCAATGACGATATTCGCAGCGGCTGCCAAAAAAGTCAATACCACAAGCACAGTTATTCCTGCAAAAGCCCCCCTTTTTCCCTCTGCACTTTTCAACGCTTCCGTAATCTCCTTCGTCTGCCTGGGCAAAGCTCCTTCAATGACCGCCTGCACATTCCGATATACTTTTACCGCCTCCCTGTGGCTGAACTCATCACTGCCATGCAGCAGCTCTTCGATCCCCTTCTGCTGTGTCTCCAAAAGCTCCTTCGTCTGTGCATTCTGCTCCTCCAGAAGCTCCTTTGTCAACCCTTCCCGGCCTTCCAGCAGGCTGCCTTGTTCTTTTAGCAGTTCTGCAAGCTGATCCTTCTGCTTTGCCAGAAGCGCTGATATCAGACTCTGCTGTCTCTCAAGCATCTTCGAAGTTTGGTTTCCCTGTTCCTCCAGAAGTGCAGACATCCGGCTCTGCTGCCTTTCAAACAACTCTGCTGTCCTGCTCTGCTGATCCCGCACAGTCTGTGCTACCTGGTTTTTCAGCCCTTCCAGCAAAGCCCTCACTTCTTCAACCGTTTTCTCCGGCCTTTCGCTGACCCCGGCATCCTTTTTCTGTACTTCCTCTATTTTATAAAGGCTCGCCGCCAGCAGCTCTTTCACTTTCTCAGCATTTTCAAGATTCTGCAGGTTACACCGCCGCAGTTCCTGCATGGCCAGTTCATATTCGGAAAGTTTTGCCGCAATCCTCTCCCTCTCTTCCGCTTCCGCCATTGCATTGGCTCGGATCATATCCTGCGCATTTCTCCGTTGTGCAAATTTATCAATAAAGTTGTCCATGTGTACCCCCTGTTTCATCTCCTGTTCATCAGCAATTTCTTCCATTTCATCTGGCTATCAGTATAGCATTCTTTTTTTCTTTTGACAATCAATAGATTCCGTACTTTCCGTTCCGGAGTATACATGCCGGATACCTGTCACCTGAAACCACTTTTTCTCCCAAATAACACCACAACTATCCAGTATGACCACAGCATATTCCAGTCTCGCCTCTTCAAATTGTGCATTTTGTATATTTTCTATTTTCATTCTTCCTTTCAGTTGGAAATATTTACCCATTATTCACATTTTGTTCATACTTTATCCATATTTGAGTTGTATACTGAAAATCAGTTAGAGAAGGGTGGATAACACATAGATAATTTTTTCATAATAGCCCGGATGCCGAGAGGTATCCGGGCACTCCTCATTTTTACGGATACAGCAATACTCGGGCAGAGAAGATTTTCCTTCTGTCCGTGTGCGGCTCACGCACCGCATTAACAGCATACTTCCTTGTGTGCTTTAAACGCATTGCGCACAGGCCTGCACACAAAAACAGACTGCCGCTTTGTCTTTCTCTCTTCAAACGGCAGCCTGCTATTCTCGGTTTTTCTGAAGTATCTGCATTACCTGTCACTGCTGTATTTCTGCATCTCCTCATTCAGCATCATCATCTGTGTATCCAGCATGGAAACAATCTTGGAGCACTCCACCAGATCATTTTTCAGATGCTCCGGCGCGTTCCCCTCGAACTTATAGTTCATCTTATGCTCCAAACTGGCCCAGAAGTCCATAGCAACAGTCCGGATCTGGATCTCCACCTTCGTATCCAGGATCCGGTCGGACAGATATACCGGCACCGTCACGATCATATGATAACTCTTATAACCGCTCTTCTTCGGTTTTGTTATGTAATCTTTCACTGAGATCACTCTGATATCCTGCTGGTTTCTTATAATATCTGCCAGCCGGTAAATATCCGATGTAAAGGAACAGATGATCCGGATACCCGCTATATCATTTACATATTTTACCATATTGTCCAGTGTTGATTCGTAGCCGTGCTTCTTTAGTTTTTTTACAATGCTCTCTGATGTCTTTACCCTTGATTTTATGTGCTCTATCGGATTATAGCAATGTACATGCTGAAATTCTTCGTTTAAAATTTCCAGTTTTGTCTCGATCTGCTTGAGCGCTGATGTATAAATCAGCATTAGCTCCGTCCAATTGTCCACATCATCCGGTCTGTCAAGTTCTATATCCATACTGCTCCCCGCCTTGCTGTTTTACTCCTCCGGAAAAAATTCCAGTTTTATTATAGCATATTATTTCAGTTCGTGTGCATAATTTATAGAAATTTTCGTTTTATTTAATAGTTTTCGTCGGTTTTTACAAAAGCCGTTTTGCGCACACCATTATATATATGCAGCAGTTTCCTTTAACAGAACAACTTTTATTTGCTTTTTTGCGCTTGCACCGTTTTCCTGTTTCCTGTATAGTATTCTCTATACAGGAGGTCATACCATGTTCAGACTCTGGGGAAAAATTTTTAAAGACAATCATATGCTCCGGGACACCGTTGTGGAAAACGATCTCCCGGATACAAGAACGCACAAAATATTCTCTGCGCTGGAGGAGATCTGCTATCAGTTTGATCTTGGAAAACCGATCTGGTTAGACGCCAATGTGACGGAATTCAGACGGCATAAAAAGACAAGGTTTTCACAGGATAATTTTGTGGAAACCGTGGAGTTTGATTACCTGGAAATTCATGTGATTGAGGAAGATTAATAGAAATAAATACAGCTTTGGAGCATTTTATAGATCTCGTGACAGGGACGAATCCGTTTCTCCCAGGTATGACAAAGGATGAAAAGTTTATCCTGGTGATCACCCTTGTGATATACTGCGGTACACGTGAGCCTCTCGAGGCAGCAGGGAAAGTGCAGCCTCGAGAGGCGTACAATATTTGGGAAAGCGGGCAGAACCGGAAATACCGGTCCTGCTCCTCAATTTTTTCGTGTGTATTACTTTTACTCCTCATACCCGTTAGGATTACTGCTCTGCCATCTCCAGGAATCCTCGCACATTTCCTTAATGCCTCTCTCGGCCACCCAGCCCAGTTCTTCCTTCGCCTTTGTGGCGTCAGAATAGCAGGTCGCGATATCGCCGGCACGTCTGGGTTTGATCTGATAGGGGATCTTCACACCATTAGCCGCCTCGAAATTTTTCACGATGTCGAGCACCGAATACCCCTGTCCGGTTCCCAGATTATAAATACAAAGTCCGGCCCTTTCCTCGATCTTTTTCAAGGCCTTCACATGGCCGATGGCCAGATCCACCACATGGATATAATCTCTCACACCCGTACCGTCCGGCGTATCATAGTCATCGCCGAACACCCCAAGCTCTTTTAACTTCCCTACCGCCACCTGCGTCACATAGGGCATCAGGTTGTTGGGGATGCCGTTGGGATTCTCACCGATGGTGCCGCTCTTATGAGCGCCGATCGGATTAAAGTAGCGGAGTAATATCACGTTCCACTCCGGATCCGCCTTCTGCATATCCGTCAGGATCTGTTCCAGCATGGATTTAGTCCAGCCGTAAGGATTGGTGCACTGTCCCTTTGGGCACTCCTCAGTGATCGGGATAAAGGCCGGATCGCCGTAGACCGTCGCGGAGGAGGAGAAAATAATATTCTTGCAGTTATGCTTTCTCATCACATCCACTAACGTCAATGTCCCCGCAATATTATTCTGATAGTACTCCCATGGCTTCTGCACGGATTCTCCCACCGCCTTCAGTCCCGCAAAATGGATACAGCTGTCCAGATTTTCCTTCGCAAAAATCTCTTCCAGCGCTTCCCTGTCCAGAATATCCGCTTTATAGAATTTCACCGGCTTTCCCGTGATCGCTTCCACTCTCTTCAGTGACTTCTCACTGGAATTGGACAGATTGTCCACCACCACCACATCATACCCTGCATTTTGCAGTTCCACCACCGTATGGCTGCCGATATAACCAGCGCCGCCTGTCACTAAAATTGCCATAACCTGCTCCTCCTGTATTATTTTTATTCCTGTTACAACTCAATTCCGTTCTCCTGACAAAGCACTCTAGCTGTCTCCACAGAATCGATCCCCGTCATATTCTTGATCGGCGCAAACTCATAATGGCGATCCACCTCAAAGGGCAGGCAGCTGTCCATCATATGCACCATATCAAGCACCAGCGTTTCATATTTATAACCGTTGGGTTTATCCGGCTTTACGAAATTCCCATTATCGTCCATATAGGGGATCTTCTTTTCCACGATGTGTAACGGCAGCTTTCTGGAAATGGTCTCCTCCAATGCTCTCACCTCAAACAGATAATTGAGGATCGCCCCGAAATAGTATGCTGGCTCCCCCTTTTCGTTTTTAGCGTTCATCAGCTCGTCGGTCAGATCATAGTACTCCACAATGGATGGCCTGCCGTCCTCTAAACACATCACCCCCACCTTTTCATCCGGCGCATTTTTCTTTACCACCTTTGCCCCACAGCTGCATCCCCTTGCGATGGTAGCTCCCACAAAGCAGGGATCCGCCATTCTCTGCAGTACGTTGTCCACCGCGAACACATTGAGCCACTCAATTCCTCTGTTTTTTACGATCTCCAGTATCTTTCCGTTGGCCATGGATGAATACCAGCCGCCGTTTCCATTCGGCGAATTGGCGATCTTGTCCGGTCCTTCCATATAAACCCTTCCGCTGTAGTCAGAAGCTGGCGCCATCTCCTGTCTGAAAAAATGGATATAGCCGGGCTTATAACCAAAATAGTCATGGGCCGCCAGAAACGCCACGGTGGCGTCATGATTTTTATCGCTGGTCATGATAAACAGATGGATCCATGCGGAAGCCTTCCGCACCACATCCAGCAGATTCGAGAGGATCCGCTCGAATATATAGACCGGCCTTGTCAGACCGATGTCATACATGCCCTTCGGTTCCTCGGAGCCAAGCCTTGTCCCCATACCGCCCGCCAGCAGAACCGTCCCTACCTTTCCCTGCCTGATGGCGCGGTAACCCAGCTCCTCAAACCAGTCCCTGCTTTTTTCTATCTCGGAGATCTCCATGGCAGCAAGAGGCGTGATCACCCCTTTTTTCATCAGTTCTTCCCTCTTCTCCAGATAGGAAAGTACCGTAAAATCCGTCAGTTCAATATCTGCCAGCAGATTCTTCTTCTGCTTCTCCGTCAGAGAGTCATAGTGTTTTAAAACATGGAACTGCCCTGCCTCCTCCAGTTTTTTACAGGCTTCCTGATATGTCATTCCCCACAAACCTCATCAATGATCTTTGTCGTATTTTCGTACACTTCCGTGATCTGCGGCATCATCGAGACTGCCGCCTCAAAATTGCTCTCCGTTCCCCGCAGATACTCCGTCTGCTCACTGACTAACTTATTAAACTCAGACAATGCAAGATTTCCGGTGATCCCCTTTAACGTATGGGAAGCCTCAAAAGCTTTTGTGGCATCCTTTTCTTCCATCGCCTTCACCAGTTCCCCAAAACTGGTATCCAGTTTAAATTTTTTCAAAAATTTTATCCAGAGCTGTTCATTGTTCATAAAGCGCTGCATCGCTTCCGCCACATTAAAACCGTTTTTCTCCATCCTTTCTTTCTGTTCCTGTGTCAAAACATTCTGCGCCGCCATATTTTCATCCTCTTTTCCGCTTTCTTTTTGATAATCATACTGTCTTCCTGTAGCGTTTCCTTTACAGGGCATTCATAAAACTGTTTTTTATCTTTTCTATCATAGCACAATTTATGGTATGCCTCAAGTTTTCTAGCAATTTTTCACAGGCATAATTTCTTTCAAAATTCAAATACTGAAATCAGCAGATATTTCCCGACAGAATCGAGCAGGGAAAATTTATTAACACCTGCCCGCCACACAGGACGCATGTTGCGAAGCAACCGATTTTCTCATGCGCCTCTGCGCGCAAAAACGGAAAACATCTGCGTCGCTTGAACGTTTGAACAGAAAAGGAGGTTACAAAATGGCTAATTTATCAGAACTGGAACTTCAGAACCTGAGACATTTGATCGGCGGTTACGATACCACCAAGTGCAAAATGCAGGACTATGCTTCCACCACACAGGATCCGCAGCTGAAACAGTTTTTTGAGCAGGGTGCAAAAGGCGCCGCCCAGAACAAGGAACAGCTCATGCAGTTCTTAAATTAAAGATCGGATGCCAACGCAAGTTATCCGAAACACAGACAAAACAAAAAAACAAATAAGGAGGTGCCCTATGCAGGACAAAACAATGGTTAACGATACCCTCGCCGGCATCAACGGCGAACTTGTAAGATTCGGCGAAATGATTCCCCAGACAGAGAACAAGGAACTGAAGCAGACTCTGAAACAGTTCAGAAACGCCTGTGAGCAGTCACAGGAAGAGCTGTATCAGCTGGCCCGCGAACGTTCCTACTACGTTCCCGCCGCAAAGGCAGATGCAGAAGAAGTAAAACACGTAAAGAGCCTCTTCTGCGGCTGCGGTATGTCATAACGATTCCGTTTTTCAAAAACAGGCGGCTGCAGCCGCCTGTTTTGCGTCAGTCAGACCATGGGGCCCGCAGCCCCACTCCTGATGGTTTCTGCAGCCCCCTCATTTTTTTATTGCCTCTACGCCCCCGATGTGGTATGATGTCAGCGTATTGTATCTCGGAAAGAGAATAATAACAGGAGGAACGTACCATGAAAAATGAAAAAACCTATGAACTGGTGCTCACAGCACTGTTCACCGCCATTATTGTCATAATGGCATTCACACCCCTGGGATATATCCCGCTTGTTGTGATCAACGCAACGATCATCCATATCCCGGTAATCCTTGGAGCGCTATTTTTAGGACCGAAAAAAGGTGCATTTTTAGGATTTGTATTTGGTTTCACAAGTTTTATCAACAACACATTCAAGGCGGCCACCGCCTCAGCCTTTGTTTTTTCGCCGGTTCTGGCGGCGAATGTGGCAGGTGTTTCCGGCATCTTTAAGAGCCTCTACATCTGCTTTGTGCCGAGAATCCTGGTGGGTGTCATTCCCTATTTTGTTTTCATTCTGATCCGCAATCTCTTAAAGGGAAATCAGAAAGTGTGGCGCATTGTGATCAACGTGGTCTTATCCGTCATTTTCCTGTTTTCCGTCAGAGCTTTTGTGAATAATCTGATGCAGGGCGGCGAAAGCAGCATCCCCGGCACTGTGGCAGGCGTGCTCACCGGCATTCTTTTATTTGTGGTGCTGACGATAGCTTCCAGAAAGAAAGCTTCCGCAGGCACAGCCCTAGCCTACGCGGGCATGGCTGGCGCTTTTACCAATACCCTGTTTGTCATGAGCGGTATTTACATTCTGTACAAAGACGCCTACGCGCAGGCTCTGGGAATCGCCGGAGATACGGTGATCAACGTCATCATGGGCATTGTCAGCTTTAACGGTATTGTGGAAGCCACAGTTGCCGCTGTTCTGATTGCAGGCGTAGGCCTTGCTCTGCTGCAGGTAAAACCCGTAAAGGAGCCGGGACAGGAGAAGTCCGTCAAAGAATTGAAGAACGGACCGCTGCCCCAAAAAGCGGTATATTAAAGCGGCGAACAAAGTTCGCATTCCGGAATAGCCGCCGGCCCAAAGCAGCGGTTGCGGCGAACTCGAAAGCTCCGGAAGAATTTTCTAAAATATAAAACTCAGACAGGAGATACATTATGATTCTGGCATTGGATATCGGAAATACAAATATCGTCATCGGCTGCATGGAACAGGAAACATGCCGCTTCGTGGAGCGGGTATCCACCAACAGCTTCAAGACGGAACTGGAATATGTCGTGGATTTTAAAACGCTGTTGGAATTATACCAGATTCGAATCGAGGACATCACCGGATGCATTGTGGCATCCGTGGTGCCTCCTCTCAACAATATCGTGCTCTCCGCCCTGCATAAGCTCCTGCACGTCACACCGCTTTTAGTTGGTCCCGGCGTGAAGACAGGCTTAAACATCCTGATGGACAATCCCGGACAGGTGGGGGCGGATCTGATCGTGGACGCTGTGGCAGGACTGCACTATTACGGCGCTCCCATCATTATGATCGACCTGGGCACCGCCACCACCATCAGCGTGGTGGATAAAAACAAAAATTATATCGGAGGCATGATCCTGCCGGGCGTACGGGTATCCCTGGACTCCCTGGTCAACCGCACTTCCCAGCTGCCCCGGATCAGTCTGGACGCGCCGAAAAAGATCATCGGCAAAAATACCATAGACTGTATGAAAAGCGGCGTCATTATCGGCCAGGCTTCCTGTCTGGACGGCATGATCGAGCGGATCTGGGACGAGTTAGGGTATGAGACAAATGTGGTGGCCACCGGCGGACTTGCCGGCTCCATTATTCCTCACTGCCGCAACAGGATCATCTGCGATAATGAGCTTACGTTGAAGGGGCTTGATATCATTTACCGCAAAAATACAGAGAGCCATATGGCTGAAAAGCCGGAAAGGGAAACGACATGTTAGAGGGAAAACATATCGTGTTGGGCGTGACGGGCAGCATCGCCGCCTACAAAACCGCTTCGCTTGCCAGCATGTTAAAAAAACAGCATGCGGACGTCACCGTCATTATGACAAAAAACGCCACAAATATTATTAATCCCATTACCTTCGAGGAACTGACCGGAAATAAATGTCTTGTGGATACCTTTGACCGGAATTTTGCACACAGCGTGGAGCATATTTCTCTGGCGAGACAGACCGACGTCTTCCTGATCGCCCCGGCCAGCGCCAACGTGATTGCAAAGACGGCCCACGGCATCGCCGACGATATGCTGACCACCACCTTTTTAGCCTGCGATTGCCCGAAGATCGTGTCTCCCGCCATGAATACGAGAATGTTCCACAATCCGGTCACTCAAGATAATCTGGAACTGTTACGGCACTATCAGATCGAAGTGATCACCCCGGCATTGGGATACCTTGCCTGCGGCGACGTGGGGGAAGGGAAAATGCCCGAGCCCGAGGTGCTGTTTGAATATCTTGTGAAGGCGCTGACGCCGAAGGACATGGTCGGTTTGAAAGTGCTTGTCACGGCAGGCCCCACACAGGAATCCATCGATCCGGTGCGCTATATCAGCAACCACTCCACCGGAAAGATGGGTTATGCCATCGCGAAAGCAGCCATGCGCAGAGGAGCGGAAGTCACTCTGGTCACCGGGAAGACGGGCCTTACCCCGCCGATCGAAGTGGAGGTGGTCGGCATCACCTCCGCCGCGGAGATGGCAAAAGCCGTTAAAAAGCGGGCAGATGCGCAGGATATTATCATAAAAGCTGCCGCTGTGGCGGACTACCGTCCCCGTTATACCGCGGCCGAAAAGATCAAGAAAAAAGACGGCGACGACATGTGCATCGCCCTGGAGCGCACGGAGGATATTCTGGGCTTTTTGGGCGCGCATAAAAAAGAAGGCCAGTTTCTGTGCGGCTTCTCCATGGAGACCGAGAACATGGAAGAAAATTCCAGAGAGAAACTGAAAAAGAAAAATCTGGATCTGATCATCGCCAATAACTTAAAGCAGGAAGGAGCCGGCTTCGGCACGGACACCAACATTGTGACACTGCTGTCGGAAACGGATACTGTGAAGCTTCCGATGATGAGTAAGGAGGAGGTCGCTGACAGACTGCTGGATCATATTCTGAAACATATCCCCTGACTTTTCTCAAGGCAGACATACCTGCGGCCCCGGGGCAGCTCACATAGCTGCCGCAGGACCGCACCCTTATTACTCCAGCGCATACTTCACAATATCCATCTTCACTTCACCGTCCGCGAAGAACGAAATGCCATCCGCCTCCGGCGCGGTCTGTATCGTCGCGCTCATGACCTGTTCGCCGTCATTCACAAAAATTTCCACGCTGAACCGGTCTAAGATCATCCGCAGTTTCAGATGGCCGTTTTCACTCTTCACCCTGCTTCTCCTCTGATGGATCACCGCCCTTCTGGAACCGGAAAACTTTCTGTCAATTTTCAGAATATTCTCCTGCGGTCTAAAGCTGACCGAGGTCTGATACTGGGCATTCTGGGCAAAGCGAACCGCAAACTTCCTATAAAGTTTCTGTTCATCCGCAGGCCTTATGGTTAACTCAATATCCGCCTTTCTCCCCCGGATCCCCTCCAGATTGATGGTATCCGTCACAAAGACTTCCCGGTACTCCACTCTGTCCCGTCTCATTTCTTCCAGTTCCCTGATCGGCTTCTGGTACAGCCTTCCGTTTTTGATCGACAGCTCTCTCGGCAGGCTCATCTGCCCGAACCACTTATCTTCCGGAATGCGGATCGCACAGGTATCCCAGTTCTGCATCCAGCCGATCATGATCCTGCGCCCGTCCTGTGTCAGGATCGTCTGAGGCGCATAGAAATCGATGCCGTAATCTATCGACTGGTTATGCTGTTCCGCAAAGCTGTCCGTCTCCTCATCGTACTCTCCGATCAGGCACAGTGTCCCGTTACCGTTATGGTACTCAAACCCCTGAGGCAGCATATCCTGAGGGCTGACGATCAGCACGCCCTTCCCGTCCAGTTCAAAGAAATCCGGACATTCCCACATCTTTCCGAAACGATTGTTGTTGGCCGCAAACACTTTTCGGTACTGCCAGTGAAAACCATCCTCACTGGTGCAGAGCAGAATCTGTCCGCTGCCGTCCACCGGTCTGTTTCCGATAACCGCGCAGTAAGTGCCGTCTGCTTTTCTCCACATCTTCGGATCCCTGAAATCAAACCTGCTCGCTCCCTCCGGCAGATCTTTCTCACTGAGCACCGGATTCTGTTCATATTTCTCATAATCCACGCCGTCGCCCACCGCCAGACACTGCGTCTGCACTTCGCAGGCGCCGCCGTTTCTCTGCCGCTCTCTGACTACACCCGTGTACATCAGAAGCTGTCTGCCGTCCGGCAATTCTAACGCACTGCCGGAAAAGCATCCGTCCATATCGTAAAATTCATCCGGCGCCAGGGCCGCGGGCAGATAGTCCCAGTGCAGCAGATCCCTGCTCACCGCATGGCCCCAGTGCATGGGGCCCCAGTGGGCATCGTAGGGATGATACTGATAAAACATATGATACTGCCCTTTATAGTAAGAAAATCCGTTGGGATCGTTCATCCATCCCGTTCTGGCCGCCAGATGAAACAATGGCCGCTCTTCCTCTTTAATCAGCTTCTCCGAAGCCTCCTCATATTTTCTCGCCTCTCTTAACGCCTGACTTGTCATAGCTCCTCCTATCATCTGCTCCGCTTTGTTAATGTATTCTGCCGATACCGACCCGGATGGAAATTCCCCGGTTTACTCCTTCCCCGCATACCGGTCATAGGCCGCCTGATAAGTGGCAAGCAGTTTATCCATCCCGCACTTCTTGCTCAGATGTTCCTTATAGGCTTCCCACTCCTCATCGGTGGACCCGCCATTCTTGATCCACAGCCCTTCCTGTTCCGAAACGGCGCTCTCAAAGCTGGTCTTGTACCAGTCGATGTCATCTAACTCCCTGCCGGTATAGACACAGTCCACAGGGTAAACCGCCGTACTGTCCACATAGGGCATCCAGAAGTCGTACAGATCCGTCAGCCTCTCGATAGCCCGGTCCTCCATCCTGAAAGTCGTCAGATAATAATCGCTGAGGATCAGCTTGGGCCCTGCCACTTCCTGCTCGCCCTTCAATTCGCCTGCACCCTTTCCATATTTCTCAAGGCTCTCCTCATTGGAGATGCTCTGCCACACGCCGTTCTCATCCTGTCCCGTAAAGTACACGCCGATGGAACCGTACTGGAGCTGCATCACATTCTCCGGCGCATACCACAGATCAAAGAATTTCAGCAGGTTTGCCGGACTCTTGCAGGCCTTTGTAATATTGAGCTGCCCGCTGTTAATTCCTCCGCCGGTCCTGACAGTCACATTGTGGGTGCCGTCCGGGCCGTCCAGAATCGGCAGAAATACATAGTCCTTTGCATAATCTCCCATCAGTTCCTCAATATACCACCAGGTGGAGACGCCCACATAGCCCTGAGAACATTTGGAGATCAGCTGCGTATCGGACTGGCTGAACATCTCCACATCCATCAATCCTTCCGCGTACCAGTCATGGAAGTAGGTCACCGCATCCCGGTATTCATCGCTCACACAGACAAACTCCACCGTACCGTCGTCCCGCAGCACCAGATCGTTGCAGACATCGTTGGGCCAGTTAGTAAAACCGAAGCCCGCATAGAAGATATTCTGCCCCCAGCACCACTGATCAAATCCGGTACTCATCGGGATCGTACTCCCCGGCGCGTTCCCGTAGTAAGTTGCGCTCATATCGTTGTCCTTAAATGCCTTTAGGGCAGTGTGCAGTTCCTCAAGCGTCGTCGGCACAGGCAGCCCCAGTTCGTCCAACCAGGCCTTGTTGATCATGGAAAACTGCGGGATCGTATAGATGCTGTAGTCTTCCGGCGCGCCGATGCCGGCCGTTCCCATCCGCTCCCCGGCAGGCAGCCCGTAGATATAGCCGTCATCCATGGTGATGGCACTCTTAATATCCGGGTTCTCCTCAAGAATCTTCGCCAGGTTCGGCATATATTCTTCCGTCAGATAAGGCGTGAGATCGATGAAAGTCCCGTCGTCGCCGTATCTGGAAATATCGTAGTTATTGAAACCCACGCCCAGAAAGGCATCCGGCAGCTCCTCCCCGGCGATCCGGATATTCACCTGCTCTGCCAGAGACTCGCTCATGGTGGTCCAGTCGATATGGATCCCCGCCTCCTCCTGCAGTCCGTTCATCACCACATTGTCCGTATAGCCGGGGCTTAAGGCGCTCTGTCCGCCCATAATGGAAAACTCCGTCTGGCTCATATCCGAATTCGCCACCCCTTTTTCATGATTTCCAAATTCCTTCTTCCCGCAGGCCGTAAGCGATACCGCAAGCCCTGTTATCAGGATACAGGATATGATCTTTTTACACAAGATATATTGTTTCTTTTTATTGTTCATCTTTCCGCCTCCAAGTTTCATTTCACCATATGCTATTCTCTCAGGCACAAATCTTTTCATAACAGTTCAACCATCATATCATTTCGTCAAACCCATTACCAGCCCGGATAGAGATATCCCTGACGCAACCCTGCTAAACGCCGGTGCTTAGCGAGGTATTTTCGAGCTTAGCATCCGCTGCGTTTAGCCCGGAGCGAGAGCGCGTTGCAGAAGGGATATCTCTATCCGGGCGTCCGGCTTCACTGTTACTCCCTCTACCCTTTCACCGCGCCTGCCATAAACCCCTTTTCAAAGTATTTCTGCACAAACGGATAGATCACTAACATCGGCAGCGCCGCCACGATAATGGATGAAAATTTGATCATCTCCGTCATCTTGTTCAGTTCCGCGAAACCGCCGGATATGGTGCTGGCCTGAGCCGCGCTGGCGGAGCTCTTGATCAGGATATTCCGCAGTACCAGAGGCAGGGGCGCTTTTGCCGGCGAGGGCAGGTAGATCATCGCCGTGAACCAGTCGTTCCAGTAAGCCACCATGCTGAACACCACCATAACAGCCATAATGGAACGGGAAAGAGGCACTACGATCTTAAGGAACGTGGTCCACTTGGAAGCGCCGTCTATCTCCGCCGCCTCGATCATCTCCTTCGGAATACTGTTCTCAAAGAAATTCCGGACGATGATCATATTTCCCACAGCCACGCCGCCCGGCAGAAACAATGACCACATATTGTTGATCAGACCGGTCTCTTTCACGATCAGGTAGGTGGGAACCATACCGCCGCCGAAGTACATTGTGATAATGAAGAAAATGCTCAGAAATTTTCTGCCCGGCAGATCCTTCACGCTCAGCGGGTAGGCCGTCATGTAGAGCATCACCACCGAGAACACCGTGCCGATGATCGTATATTTGAAGCTGTTGATCAATCCGGTCAACATGCTGTCGTCAGCAAAGATCGCCTTATAGCCGTCAAACGTAAATCCGCTGGGCAGAAGGAATGTCTTGCCCGCATATACGTCGTACGGATTCGACAGGGACGCAATCAGTACATAATATAAAGGATATGCCACGATCAACAGGATAATGGCGCAGATGACGATCAGTATAACATCGCTGCTTCTCTCGGAAAGTCCTGTCAGCTTTCCTTCTTTTTTGCTTGCTATCATTTCCATAACCCTTCCCTTTCTCTAAATAAAGCTCGTCTCATCAGATATCTTTCCCGCTGCCTTATTGACAAGCACAAGCAGTATAATATTGATCGCCGTATTGAACAGCCCTACCGCCGTGGAATAACTGTACTTGGCATTTTCGATACCCATCTGGTATACATAGACAGAGATCACATCGCTTGCCGCCTTGTTTAAGTCCGTCTGCAGCAGCCATACCTTTTCAAAAGCCACATTCATCAGACCGCCCATGCTCATAATCAGATTGAGTACCATGATGGAACGCAGTCCCGGTATATCGATGTGGAGGATCCTCTGGAATAAGGAAGCGCCGTCCACCTTTGCCGCCTCGTAGAGGGAAGTATCTATATTGGACAATGTGGCCATATAGATGATGATGCCCCAGCCTGCATCCTGCCAGATCCCCGATGCGATATAGATCGTACGGAAGGCGGAGGATTCCGTCAGGAAGTCAACGGAAGTTCCCGCGATCAGATTGATCAACCCCCCGATGGGCTTAAGAAAATGCGGATCATACCGCAGATGACCATGGTGGAAATAAAGTGCGGGGCGTACAGCACTGTCTGCGTCATCCTCTTAAATTTCTGAAACCTCATCTGATTCAGCATCAACGCCAGTATGATAGGAATAGGAAAACTCCACAACAAGCTGAATAAACTTAACAGGATCGTGTTCTTCATCATCCGCCAGAAGGTAGGCGCCGTGAAGAACCGCGTAAACCATTCAAATCCTACCCATTCACTCCCCATGAACCCCTTACTCGCCTTATAATCACGGAACGCGATCTGGATGCCGTACATGGGTATGTACTTATAGATGCTCGTCAGCACCACCGGCACCAGCAGCATTGCGTAAAGCTGCCAGTTGTCCTTTATGCGCTTTTTTAAAAGTCTGCCCTTATCCGTTCCTGCAGGTTTCCCCACAGTTAAGGTATTTCCTTTCATATTTTCTCTCCTTTCCTGTTTCCCTTTTTGTGTCGGATATCATTTCTTCCCGTACACTGTACTGTTACTCATTTCATCTAATCCATGAAATTATCTCTTGAATTTCATGAAATACATGATACAATGGAATCACAGATATGACATCCGCCTATTCTCTGCCCTATCATAAAACAGAGAGCATGACTGCAAATACAGAAAGGACCTTTTTATTATGATGAAGAAAGAAAATCAGGCGCCAACCATGAAAGATGTAGCCAGGGAGGCCGGCGTAGCCCTCGGCACCGTGTCCAAAGTCGTCAACGATCTGCCGGTGGGCGAATCTTACAGAATCCGGGTGGAAGAGGCCATCAGAAAGCTGAATTATCAGGTTAACACCTACGCCCAGGGCCTGAAGGCGGACAAGACCTACACCGTTGCGCTGCTGCTTCCCAATACGCAGAATCCCTATTTCGCTTCCCTCGCCCATCATATCAATATGACGCTTTCCCGCCAGAAATACCGGATGCTTTTGTGCTGCACCGATTTCGATCCGGCCTCTGAGCAGGAGTATATCAACATGGCACAGCGCGGCAAGGTAGACGGTATCATCGGCCTGACCTACAACCCAAACCTTGTCATAGAGGAAGGCACTCCCTTCGTGGCCATCGACCGCTCCATGAGCCCCCGCTTCCCCTGTGTCGCCAGCGACAACTTTGCCGGCGGACAGCTGGCTGCCGAAAAGCTGGCCGACCTGGGCTGCAAAAACGTTGCCTTTCTGCGGATCGGTTCTTCCTTAAACAGCGAGACCAACAAACGCCGCTCCGGTTTTGAGAACGGCTGTCTCTCCAGAGGGTTATCCTGTGAAATGAAAATCTTAAACGACGGGGAACCGTTCTCTCTGTTTAAGGAATTTCTGAGGGAGCATATCAGGGGGGGAAAGTTCACTTTTGACGGCATCTTCTGCGTCACGGACAGACTCGCTTGGCTGATTATCAAAGCGCTTGGAAAACTGGGCATCCATGTGCCGGAGGATGTGCAGGTGATCGGTTTTGACGGCATCCGCTATTTCGGCGACGAAGATTATATCTGTTCCACCATCGTGCAGCCGGTGCAGGAGATTGCGGAAATGTGTGTGGAACTTCTGACCAGAGAAAGCCTCTCCACAAAGCCGCCCCTGGTCTGCCTTCCGGTCACCTACGCCTGCGGCGGGACAACCAGAGAGCATACCGCATCGCTGAAAGAAGATGCCGAAACAATGGAGATTCCATGAATCTTTATGATTCCGACACAGCCACATACAATGAATATGCCGGAAGGGAGGAAATTCTATGAAACTTTACGATCCATCACTGCTGCCTCAGGAAGAGACGGACAAACAGACAGATACCGATCCCCTGAACCTGAGTACCAGGCCATTACCCTACCGCCTGAAAAACTGGTGGTACTATCACAAATGGTATGTGATCTGCGGCATTTTACTGATTTTGATGCTCTGGAATATCGCAGGGAACATGCTGGGTTTCTGGACGAAAGAGCCGGATCTTCAGATCGCCTATATCGGAAAAATGTCTCTTCCCGATGATACCGTCTCCGCTCTGGAACAGGCCTTTGCCGAACTTACCGGAGATTTTAACGGTGACGGAGAAGCCATTGTGAAACTTAACCAGTATACCCTGGATCTCCGGTCTTCCGATCCGCAGACAGCCTCCACAAATTATACTTCCGAGGTACGTCTGATGGGCGATATCTCCGCCTGCCAGAGTTACTTTTTCCTGACAGACGATCCGGAGGCACTGCAGCAGAGTTTTCAGCTTTTCGCCTCTCCGGACGGCAGCGCCCCTGATGAAGCGGATGTTTCCACCGCGGATAAAGTGATTCTCTGGGCCGACAGCCGCACCCTCGCAGACATGCCGTTGGGCTCCTACACGATCCCCCTCGGTGAGAATAATATCACAGGGGACAGCCAGGAATTTCTCTCCGGCTTAAGCCTCGGCAGAAGATACTTTGCTTCCGGCAAAACCGTTGACTCTCTCAGTCAGTGCAATGCCCTA
>Ga0137297_10570_pt1 | contig 26476 bp, 18 predicted proteins | sample RamsorincwithD2O_FD_97191 | JGI IMG/M metagenome (GOLD analysis project Ga0137297, IMG submission 97191) | Mouse cecal microbial communities from Vienna, Austria - Mucin amended with D2O | ecosystem: Host-associated > Mammals > Digestive system > Large intestine > Cecum | place: Austria: Vienna... | reverse complement strand
AAGGAAAGCTATGTATATACGCCCCCAGGCTATGAAGAACGGAAGAATGCAGGGAAGCTTTATCCGGTACTTTATCTTTTGCATGGGGTAGGAGAGAGCGAGACTGGCTGGATCTGGCAGGGAAAATTAAACTTTATCATGGATAATCTGCTTGCGGACGGGCTATGTGAAGAGATGATCGTGGTTATGGTCTGCGGCTATGCTTTTACGCCCGGAGAAGATCCGATATTTTATCCGGGAGATTTTGACAGAGAGCTGACAGAAGATGTGATTCCCTGTATGGAAAATCAGTTTCGGATTAGACAGGGAAGAGACTGCCGCGCCATTGCCGGGCTTTCGCTTGGATCTGCACAGTCTGCACTTACTATGATGAAACATCCGGATATGTTCGGCGCGCTTGGGGTCTTTTCCGGGGTGAACATGGAACCGTTGGACGGGGTGGTTCAGGCAGAAGCGGACAGGCCTTATCTGGTCTTTCTTTCCTGCGGAAGCGAGGAAAGGGAAATCAGAGAGAAGCAGAAGGATCATACGGTCAGGCTGCAACAGGCAGAGGTGCCTGTGATCAACAGGATTTATGAGGGCTATCATGAATGGATGGTCTGGAGAAAGAGTCTGGCGGACTTTGTACAGGCGCTTTTTGGATGGACGAAGAAAAAGGATGTTCTGTTGAAAAAGAATGGCCGGTGGAAGGAAGATACAGATAAAAATACAATACGGGATGAAAAAGGGCCGGCTGCGGACAGGGGAGGAATCTCAGAGGAGCAGCTGCGCAGGCAGAGTCGTGAAGAACAGATGTTATTTTTTAATCCTGTATATAAGCAGGTCTGTTTTGATACCGATGAGCAGGGCAGACCGGCAGGGCGTTATATCGAGGAGCAGCCAGGATTTATCTGTTTGGGCGAAGGATGTGTGAAGATTTCCCTGTATGCACCCGGGGCAGTGCGGGTCGAGGCAGATGTGTTTGACTGCGGCCGTATCACTCTGCAAAAGGATTTACAGCGTCAGGGCTATTGGTGCGGTGTGATGGAAGATGTGGAGCCGGGATTTCACTATGTTACTTTCAGCGTGAATGGGACGAGAGTGCTGCATGTGCAGGCACCGGTGGGCTACGGCTGCTTTCAGGCCATTAATTATCTGGATGTGCCTGACCCGGCACTGGCATATCATGAGCTGCGGGATGTGCCCCATGGACTGGTGCACATGAATTATTACCTCTCTTCCCAGTCCCACAGGCAGAAACTGTGTTATGTATATACGCCGCCGGGGTATGATGCCCTTGGCAGCAAAAGGTATCCGGTACTCTACCTGCAGCATGGCGGGGGAGAGAATGAGATTGGGTGGTTCCGGCAGGGGAAGATTGCCAATATAGCGGATAATCTGCTTGCGGAAGGCCGGATGAGAGAAATGATCATTGTGATGAATACAGGATATGCCTTTCGGGCAGACGGCACAAGCCACCCGGCGGTGGGTTCCTTTGAGGAGGAACTGGTGCAGGACTGTATTCCTTACATAGACAGGCAGTATGCCACATTGACAGAGAAAAGATACAGAGCCATGGCGGGGCTTTCCATGGGAGGTATGCAGGCACAGAAGATTGCCCTGCATCATACAGACCTGTTTGCTTCTCTGGGCATTTTCAGCGGCGGGTTTGTGATTGCAGATGAGGAGGAAGACTATAGAAGCCTTCTGTATCATGAGGATCGGTTCCGGGAGGAGATGGATCTTTTGTTTGTGGCCTGCGGCATACAGGATCAATTTTATGATAAAACAGCTGCCAATGTGGAAGCGGTAAAGAGCCGGGGCGTGCCGGTTAGGGACTTCTTTGCCGCAGGCAGGCATGACTGGAACTTTTGGAGGAGATGTGCGGTGCAGTTCTTACAGACAGTGTTTCGGAAACAGGCATACAATCCTTATCTGCCATCCTGGGAATATATTCCGGACGGCGAGCCATATGTGTTTGGCGACAGGGTGTATGTCTATGGGTCCCATGACTTTTATAACGGGCATGTATTCTGCCTGGGTGACTATGTATGCTGGTCAGCGCCGACAGACAATCTGGGGAACTGGCGTTATGAGGGTGTCATTTATCCAAAGACGGCGGACCCGCTCAATACGGAGGGAAAGATGTGTCTGTACGCGCCGGATGTTACGGTGGGGCCGGATGGCAGATATTATCTGTATTATGTGCTGGATCATGTATCGGTGGTGTCGGTGGCTGTTAGTGATACGCCGTCGGGCGAATTTACGTTTTACGGCTATGTGCATTATCAGGACGGGACCCGTCTTGGGGACAAGGAAGGCGATCAGCCCCAGTTTGACCCGGGTGTGCTGACGGAAGGCGGCAGGACCTATCTCTATACGGGATTCTGTCCCAGAGGCGATAAATCCAGGATTGGTGCGTTTGTGACCGTTCTGGGGCCGGATATGATGACCATAGAAGAAGATCCAAAGCTTGTAGTGCCGGGGTGTGAGTACAGCACCGGTTCCGGCTTTGAGGGGCATGAATATTTCGAGGCGGCTTCCATTCGTAAGGTGGGAACGGATTACTATTTCATTTACTCCTCTGTTGTGATGCATGAGTTGTGTTATGCGGTAAGCAAGAAACCGGACAGGGATTTTGTTTACGGCGGTGTCATTGTCAGCAACTGCGATCTGCATATAGATACCTATAAACCGGCCAATAGGCCCATGGCGTACGGGGCGAATAATCATGGAAGCATCGTGCAGATCGGACAAGCCTGGTATATTTTCTATCATCGTCATACCAATGGCACCTGGTACAGCAGACAGGGCTGTGCGGAAAAGATTGAGATAGCGGGGGACGGAAGCATCAGACAGGTGGAAATGACTTCCTGCGGTTTAAACGGCGGCCCGCTGCAAGGAGAGGGAGAATATGGGGCCTGCCTGGCCTGTCATCTCTTTACGGATACGGAGTCTGTCTATGTGGGGGATGACCGTTTCCCTAAAATCATGCAGGATGGCAGGGATGGGGACAAGGAGCCGGGATATATTGGGAATATGAAAGATTCTGCCACGGCGGGATTCAAATATTTTGACTGTAAGAACGTGACTCGGATTGGGATTAAGACCCGCGGCTATGCAGGCGGTCTCTTTGAGGTGCGCACAGCCTGGGACGGCGAGGCACTGGCCAGGATTCCCATTCAGTATTCCAATGTTTGGGAAGAGTACAGTGCTCCTGTGCACATTCCTGACGGAATCCAGTCCCTTTACCTGACCTATCGCGGAGAAGGCATTGCAAGCTTGCTATCCTTTACCCTCATGACAGGAGAGCGGCAGTAAAGTCCTGCTTTGGCATTATGAATCTTCTTCTTTATACAGGGTGTAGAAATCGGAATCCATATTATCCATCATCTGGGTAAACCATCTTTTGGCATCGTCAAGCGCTCTATTGTAAATGATCGGTGCCATTTTCTGTTCAAACAGTGCAAGCAGCTGCATCTGTTCGATCAGTCCGATTTCTTCGCCCCGCTCATCCAGATAAAATGCCTTGATTTCGGCATTCAGTTTTTCTTTCTGTGTATCTGAAAGTTTAATCTGCGATAAAGATTCTCGTCTTGCCATGTCTGGTTTTCCTCCTTTGGCTGATTTCAATGATTATTTTGAAACTGATAGCTGTATTTCTCCAGACGCCTGTCTGATATCTCATTATAGCACAAAGGATAAGGATAACAACATTGCCAGTCTGACAGATTGTTGTTAGAATAGAGAGTGGAGTCTGGCACTCGTATGTGGCAGGACTTACGATGCAGGAAAAAGGGGTGCAGTTTCCATGAAGAAAAACGACAAAAGTGTCATCAGTATCATAGGCGGAGCTGATGGCCCTACCAGTATTTTTATTGCGGGCAGAACAGGGAAGAGGCCCTTGAAGGTGCGGATAAAGAATTGGATATATTGTCAGAAACGAAGGAGAATCGCCGTCAAGATTCGTCCCAATCCACATACATTGAAACAGGTTACAGCTTTTATGAAAATGGAATATGGCGCAGCAGAGGTTTCGAAAGAAAGCCGTCAGTATCAGGAGAGGAAGGCCAGTCTGAGGGAAGGGCTTATCATACAGAACAGGCCGGAGCTGTTAGAAGGTCTGGAAGAGATGAAAAGACCTGAGGTATTTACAAAAGAGGCCATGGAAGAGATGTCTCTCCGGATTAAAAGAAGAAGTGAAGCCATAGCCAGAATACCGGATGAGCAGTTTACGATGGACTTTCATGTATATGAGATTATAATAGAAGGCGGAAGAATGGAGATAGAGGTGGATTATCTGTGGGATATTCTGGGTATTTCCTATAGTGGGAATAAAAGAGCCATGAGAGAGTTAAAAAAGATGGGCCGCAGACTGTATGTTTATTATGGAGTCACGAAGGAGGATATCCGGGATGAGACAAAGAGATATTCCGCCTTGCTTACTGGCCTGGCTTCATGGGACTGATCTGCAATCTGGCTTTGGATAAGGAGAACCTGGACAATGGTGATAAACAGCAGGAAAAAGAAAGAATGTGTACTGTTGCTATTATGTATTGGGTGTCTGTTGGTGCTGGTCAAAGGGCATATTCTCGGTAAGGCCGGCATGGTGCAGATGTCTGTTCCGGTGATGTCTGCTGACAGAATAGAGAATCTGACGCAGGGGATGAAGAAGGGGGAAGCCTCATCTTATCCGCTGTATTTTAACGGACATGAGATTGCTTATGACTGTGTGGACGATATTTATTACATTACGCAGAATATGGGGAACCATTTCTGGAGCGGGCAGATTGGCAGCGATATGGGACGACTCTACTGGCAGGGGGATGACTTCTTTGCCCTTTTTGATGAGGCTTTGGAACAGGGACATGTCTTTTCCTTGTATTGTGTTGACGAAGACAACGAAACGTGGTGCGATTATCGGGTTGTCTTTACCGGTATGCCCACGATGATGATTGACACGGTAAATGGGGCGGATATCGGGGATGAAATCTTAGCGGCACAGATGCAGCTGTGCGATCTGAAATTTCCCGGAAAGGAATATTTACATTCTGCTTGTCAGGTGGCAATCCGGGGGGACAGCAGCAGAAGATTTGATAAGCAGGGGTATAAGCTGGTGCTTAATGAAAAGTTATCTCTGCTTGGCATGAGAACGGATGAGGATTGGATTCTGGCAGCGCTGTATGACGATGACGGATTGATTCATACGAAATTTTCTTATGATGTGTGGAGGGATATTGCGAAGGACAATTCCGTGAAAAAGGACGATGGCACCACCATGGAATTTGTGGAGTTATTCTGTAATGACACCTATCTGGGCGTATATGGGCTGATCGAGAGGATAGATGCGAAAGAGTTATCGCTGAAGGGTTCTGAGAATGATATCCTGTATAAGTGCAGCGGCTATGATCTGCCGGATGAGTCCCTGGGATGGGCTTATGGTCTGGAGAATGCTTACGGTATTAAGTATCCCAAGGAATATGACAGCGGGGAATGGCTTCCCTTAAAGGAGTATCTGGAGGTCTTTGCCAGTGAGGAAGGCATCACCGATTATGAGAAGGCCAGGTCCATGCTCAACATGGAAAATGCCATAGACCACAATATCTTTACCATCCTGTCTTACGGACACGATAATTATCTGCGCAAGAACACCTTTTATCTGGCAGAGTGGGGCGGTAAGAAAAATCCTGGCTATACCATGATAAAGATACCCTGGGACTGCAATGTGACATGGGGAATTGTATGGCGTTACGGTCTGGAATTTAACAATACCATCTATGAACCGGAACGGATTACGGATCCCAATCTGTGGAGTTCGGACATGAAGGCTTTGTTCCGGTGTTACCCGGATGAGATTGCCAGTCTTACACAAAAGCGGTGGGAATATCTGCGGGAGGATATTCTGGACAAGGAAAGGCTGCTTCGAATGCTGGATGAGGAATTTGCTTATCTGCACGGTTCCGGGGCATACGACAGAAACTACAGACTGTGGCCTAATGGCACCGAATATTGGGATGACAGTTATATCTATGAGTATGTGGAAGGAAGACTGGAATATCTGGATGTGTATTTTCAAGATCCTTATCTGGATGAGGTGCCTGCTTTGGATTATTAAGTTTTTGTGCATTTTCGCATATGGTCTGGCAGGTATGTGTATACTTACTAACAGGATTCCATCCTGGGGAATCGCGCAGCAGTACTAAGAACGCCGGCAGTTGGATTTTGTGGTTTCTGTATCCGGATTGTATTTGCTTTATGTGGTACGATATGGTATCTTTACAGTAAATATAACGTTCTTTCCGTTTTGAACGGGTCTTGGTTTTGGGCGGGTGAGCTGATAAAGAGAAAAAAGGAGGATTGTGATGAAGATCATCAAAGCAAAAGATTACAATGACATGAGCAGAAAGGCAGCTAATATCATTGCGGCACAGGTTATCATGAAGCCGGACTGCGTACTGGGTCTGGCTACCGGTTCTACACCCATCGGCACTTACGCGCGGCTTGTGGAGCAGTATGAGCAGGGAGACTTGGATTTCTCCGGTGTGACGACGGTCAATCTGGATGAGTACAAGGGACTGAACAGGGAGAATGACCAGAGTTATTACTATTTCATGCATGATCATCTGTTTAGCAAAGTCAATATTGACTTAAAGAGGACTTTTCTGCCGGACGGCATGGAGCCGGATGCGCAGAAGGCCTGCCAGGATTATGACCGTGTCATTGCCGCAGCAGGCGGTGTGGACATACAGCTTCTGGGGCTGGGTCATAACGGCCATATCGGTTTTAATGAGCCGGGTGAAGTTTTCAAGGCACAGACGCATTGTGTAGATTTGACAGAATCCACCATAGCGGCTAACAAACGGTTCTTCGCATCTGAGGAGGAAGTGCCGAGGCAGGCATATACCATGGGAATCAAGACCATTATGCAGGCGAAAAAGATTCTGATGGTGGTAAGCGGTGCCGATAAGGCGGGTATTGTGAAAGAGGCATTCTTCGGTGCCATTACGCCTAAGGTACAGGCATCTGTGCTGCAGCTTCATAAGGATGTGATACTGGTTGCCGATGAGGCGGCCCTGTCGGAGGTGCGCCTATGATTATCCGTAATGCCAGTGTGTATACGGAAGATGGAATTTTTATAGAAAAAGATATTTATATTGCAGATGGCTGTTTCGTGGACAGCGAGGACAAAGTCACGGACAGGCAGGTAGTCTCCGGGGCGGGCTGTTATGCCATTCCGGGACTTACGGACATCCATTTCCACGGCTGTATGGGATATGATTTCTGCGACGGAACCAGGGAGGCCATTGATGAGATGGCGGCTTATGAACTGTCGGTGGGTGTGACCAATATCGTGCCTGCCACCATGACGCTCTCGGAGGAAATGCTCCTTTTGATCTGTCAGACAGCCAGATCCTATGCAGAGGAAGGATTTCATGAGAAAAGGGCCCGGTTCCAGGGAATCAATATGGAAGGGCCGTTCCTTTCCATGGAGAAAAAGGGCGCTCAGAACGGCGCTTACATCCATGTGCCGGATGTGGAAATGTTTGAACGGCTCAACCAGGCTTCCGGTAATAGAGTACGATTATTGGATGTGGCGCCGGAAGTGGACGGGGCTATGGAGCTGATAGAGAAATGTCATGATAAGGCGGTGATTTCCCTGGCCCATACCTGCGCTGATTATCATACGGCCATGCAGGCTTTTGATGCAGGAGCGAGTCATATGACACACCTGTATAATGCCATGCCGCCCTACAGCCACAGGGCGCCGGGACCCATCGGTGCGGCGGCTGACAAAGAGAAAGTGGAAGTGGAGTTAATCACTGACGGCGTGCATATCCATCCGGCCTCTGTGCGGACCACGTTTAAGATATTCGGGGATGGACGCATCATTTTCATCAGTGACAGCATGCGTGCCACAGGACTTGATGACGGAGAATATACGCTGGGCGGGCAGGACGTGAAGGTCACCGGCAACAGGGCAGTTCTCGCGGACGGCACCATCGCCGGTTCCGCCACCAATCTGCTTGACTGTATGCGGACAGCGGTACTGCGTATGGGGATTCCCCTGGAGTCAGCTGTGAAATGTGCCACGGCCAATCCGGCGAAGAGTGTGGGCATTTATGATGAGTACGGCAGTATTTCACCAGGTAAGAAAGCAGATGTGGTATTGTTAAGAAAAGAAGATCTTAGTTTAAAGCATGTGATTTTAGAGGGCGGTCTCGTATGAGGCCGTTCTTTTCAATTGGTTGTTCTGTTTTACATGAGATATCAATATTGTGATGTGAATGAGATGTGACGTGAATGTGAACGTGAACGTGACGTGCGTGAATTGCAAACCAACCACACAAAGTATACCCAAAAAAATGCGATGTGTGCCCAAAGAAAAATAACAAGGAAATTATTTGGTAAACTGTCTGTTAGATAATCAGTATAAGAACTGACAGCAGACACAGGAATGGAAGCTCATGAGGTGATGACAGGGCAAAAGTCCAATAGACAGTCAAAGGAAAGTGGAGGAAAAGGGGAAGATGAAGGAACTGATCATTGACGCAACCGTTAAAAACATAGAAAAAGTTACAGAATTTGTGGATGAACAGCTGGAAAGGCTGGGATGTCCCATGAAAGCCCAGATGCAGATTGACATTGCCATTGACGAACTGTTCGGGAATATAGCCCATTATGCCTATCATCCCGAGGTGGGTTCTGCCACTGTGCGTGTGGAGGTCATGGAAGACCCTCTGGCAGTGGTAATCACCTTTATTGATAACGGTGTTCCCTACGACCCCCTGGCGGCTCAGGAGCCGGACACCACTCTTTCTGCGGAAGAAAGGCAGATTGGCGGCCTTGGCATCTATATGGTCAAAAAGAGCATGGATGAAATCTCCTATGAATACCGGGAAGGCAAAAATATTTTAAAGATTAAGAAGAAAATATAGCAAAGTGTACCGGAAAAAATACGAACCATACCATACCGCCCAAACCAGAAAATTTATTTGCTATAATAATCTGACTGGCCACAGGATGGAAGGTGAAGAAAATGCTATTACAAAAAAGAACGGTGTTTCTGGCAGTTGCCCTGTCAGGAATGCTTTGGCTCGGAGGATGCGGAAAGCAGGAAAAAGAACAGATTACCTCCATAGAGCAGCTTAACGATCCTGCATATACGATTGGTGTTCCCGAGGGCGGAGCAGGTATGTACATGGCAGAAAAATATCTGCCGGAAGCAAAGCAAAAAACCTTTTCCGGTAATAGTTCGGGATATCTTGCCATTTCCCAGGGCAAGCTGGACGGGTTTGTCTATGACCGGGTGATGATGGAGTTCGCCATTGCCAGCGGACTTGAGGGTGTGGAGCTTTTAGAGGAAAATCTGGGAGAGAGTGTGGATGTGGCGGTGGGGATTTCACCCAAAAGCCAGATTGACAATTTAGAGGATAAGGTGAACCGGTTTTTGGCGGAAGCAAGAGCAGAGGGCAGGCTGGATGATATGTATGAGCGCTGGGTAAGCAGGGCGGAGGGAACGATGCCGGAAATACCAGTGCCAAAGGCGCCGGACTGTAAACTTAAGGTGGGAACCACAGGGATGGTCCAGCCCTTCAGCTACTATGAGGGAACCACACTTACGGGATACGATGTGGAGTTGATTTACCGCTTTGCGGCATGGTTAAATGCGGAAGTGGAAATTAAGATTTACGACTATGACGGCATCATTGCCGCGGCTCAGGCAGGCGACATAGATTGTATCATGGCGAATTTAAATGCCACCGAAGAAAGGCGCAGGCACATTGCGTTTTCTGATTGTGTGTATCCTTCAGAGACTGCCGTTATGATAAGGTCAGGACAGGGAAGCGGCATGTTTTTGGAGAAAGGCTTTTGGGCAGGTTTGGAAGACAGCTTCCGGAGCACCTTTGTGGTGGAGGGACGGTGGCGGCTGATTTTGCAGGGACTTGGCGTTACCATACTGATCTCCGTTTTTTCGGGATTCTTTGGCCTGTGCCTTGGCTTTGGAATCTGTATGCTGCGCCGGACCGGTTATCGATCCATGCGTCTGCTCGGAGCGGTTTTTGTTCGTGTGATTCAGGGGATGCCCATCGTGGTTCTTCTGATGATATTATATTATGGGATTTTTGGTTCGGTGGATATTTCCGAAGTGCTGGCTGCGGTCATTGGTTTTTCCATCAATTTTGCGGCTTACTCATCGGAGATGATGCGTGCAGGGATAGAGACGGTTGATAAAGGCCAGAGCGAGGCAGCTCTTGCCATGGGTTATACGAAGCGTCAGACGTTTTTTAAGATTGTATTTCCTCAGGCAGCCGGAAATTTTATCCCTGTGTTGAAGGGTGAATTTATTTCCATGGTGAAAATGACGTCCGTTGTGGGCTATATTGCCGTACAGGATCTGACGAAAGTATCCGACATAATCCGTTCACGTACCATGGAGGCATTCTTTCCGCTGATCGTGACGGCGGTAATCTACTTTGCTGTTGCCAATGTTATGACGGCGGCGCTGTCCTTTGCAGAGAAGAAAGCTGCGCCAAAGCGGAGTAAACGCTGCGTAAAGGGGGTGTGCATGTGATGGCAGATACGTATGATGGGCAGAACGCCTGCGCAGAAGACAATATGGACACCAGTATGATATCTATCCGGCATTTGTGTAAACAGTATCCGAATGTAACCCCGCTTCGGGATATCAATCTGGAGATCAAAAAAGGAGAGGTCATCTCCATTATAGGCCCATCGGGAACCGGAAAATCAACGCTGCTTCGCTGTATCAATCTTCTGGAGACACCTACCAAAGGTGAAATTGTGGTTGACGGCGTGATCACGACGGATAAGAAATGTAAGGTAAATCTGGTCAGGCAGAAGATGGGTATGGTATTTCAGTCCTTTAACCTGTTTGCCCACAAGAGTGTGATAGAAAATATCATGATGGGGCAGGTGGATCTCCTTGGCAGGAGCCGTCAGGAAGCCTATGACCGGGGGATGGAACTGTTACGCACCATAGGGCTTGCAGACAAGGCTCTGGCCTACCCGGATGAACTTTCCGGGGGACAGAAGCAGCGTGCGGCGATTGCGAGAACCTTGGCCATGGAACCGGAAATCATTCTCTTTGACGAACCTACCTCTGCGCTGGATCCTACTATGACAGGAGAGGTCCTTTCGGTGATCCGCAGGCTGGCCGGGCAGGGAATGACCATGATGATTGTGACGCATGAAATGAAGTTTGCCAGAGAGGTATCCACAAGGATATTGTATATGGATCAGGGTGAGATTTACGAGGATGGAACGCCGGAGCAGATTTTTGAACATCCCCGGAGGGAGAGGACCCGGATCTTTATCAGACAGCTGAAGGTGCTTCATGCAGAGAAGATTTCACGCAACTTTGACTTCCCGGCCTTTATGACCCGGCTTGAGGAGTTCGGACGCAGACAGCAGATGGCCCAGAGGCGGATTTATGCCATGCAGCTTGCGGTGGAGGAAGTGCTTATGATGAAACTTCTGCCTGCGGCAGCAAAAGAGGGGGCAAGGGATATTTCCCTGGATGTGGAATACAGTGAGCGGGAGAACCTGTCCCAGATGAGATTTTCCTATAGCGGGCCGGCCATCGATCTTTTTGATGACGACGAAGATCTGTCCGGCAGAATCATAAAGGGGATATCGAAAGAAATGGAGCATACGTTTGCGGATGGAATCAATCATTTCCTTATCAATATATAAAGAAAAGAGGTATAACATATGAAAATCACAAAAAATCAAAACGGAAACAGTTTATGTCTTGCACTGGAAGGAAGACTGGATACTAATACAGCGCCGGAACTTGAGAATACGATCAAAGGCGCCATTGACGGGGTGGAGGAACTGACCATTGATATGGCAGATTTGGATTATCTGTCATCGGCAGGACTGCGTGTCCTTTTAGGAGCGCAGAAAATCATGAATAAACAGGGAAGCATGCGTGTGATTCATGTCAATGATACCATTATGGAGATTTTTGAAGTGACTGGTTTTGCAGATATTTTGACGATAGAGAAGGCATAAGGACAAATGAGCGGACTTAATTTATCACAGATGCAGATTATCATGACGCAGCAGGTCTGTCCGGGCAGTGCGCGCAATACGATTTCCTTAAAACTTCACTTGCCGGATCATACACCGCAGCAGGTAAAAGAGGCGGCAGATGTTGTGCTTGATGCAGCGGATATTTTTGCCGTCACGCTCACCTGCCAGGAAGGGGCGTGGGTATTTACCCCGACTGGCAGGAAAGTTTCTGCGTGCAGTATCGGAAAGGAACGATCCGCAGAGCTTACGGAAGAATATATGGCGGCCATGGATAACTGTCCTCTTGCTATGGAACAGTGCCTGTATCAGGCGGAAGTTATTCCCCTTTCAGGGGGCGGCTCCTTTTTGTATGTGCGCTTCCACCATGTGATAATCGATGGCTACGGTATGAGTCTGTTTGTACAGAAAGTGCTGGATGTGCTTGCCGGGAAGAAGATTGCCAGGTCAGTGTTTTTCCAGGAATCTGAGAAAGGCGGGCAGGAGGACAGCTTCTGGCGGTCTTATTTTGACGGCGCAGAGTTTGAGAGCGCCATCTTTCCACAGAAAGCAGAGGGAAACAGACTTAAAAAATGGCGGGTCAGCGTACCGGAACAACTGATGAAAGAAGCGGAAGCATTTGGGGAGAGAGAGGATATTTCAATCCCTTATATTTTTGCGGCGGCTTATGCGTTTTATCTCGCCCAGGCTACAGACAAGAAGGATGCGGTGTTCTTAATGCCCCGTTTAAACCGTGCACCCGGGCAGATGGGTACGCTTGGCTGCTATACGCTGCTTGTTCCGGTAAGAGTGCAGGTGGAAAGAACAGATACCTTTGCAGAGCTTGGCAGGAAGGTAAAAAGAGCGTCAGGGGAGGCGTCGGCCCATAAAGGATGCGGTTTTGACCGGATTCTTTCCGCTTTGCGGGATGAAAACATAGTGGGGGAATCTCTATCTGAATATGTGTTTAATTTTTATCGTTTCTCTTTCTGTACGGATTTGCGTTACAGCGTCCGGTTCAGTGTGGCAGGGGAGATGTCAAATCATCTGACCTTTAATCTGTTCCGCAATGAAAGGGCAGGACTGGATTTGCAGCTGGACTATCGGGAAACGGTTTACACAGAGGAGCAGGCAGGGTATTTTGGCGATGCCATTCTGACGATTATCGAGCAGGGCGTAGCAGGCGGGGTGTTTTCGGCCTTTGCCGGCACAGCAGACCAGACTGTGAAGACACTTGCCGACATCAAGATGCTGGGGGAGGCAGAATACAGGAAAATCACATCGATGAAGGGTAAGTCTGTTCCGGTGGAAAAGAATCTGACGATTCCTTCCCTGTTCCGGCAGGCAGCTTTGCAGTACCAGGACGCCCCCGCTTTGTATGCGGGAGAATATGCCTTTACATTCGGACAGCTGGATGAGATAAGCAGCCGGATTGCCTGTGGCATAAAACGTCTGGGTGTGCAAAGCGGTGACCGGGTTGCTTTCCTGCTGAAGCGGGATTATCGCCTGATTCCCACAATCCTTGGCATAGCAAAGGCGGGGGCGGCTTTTATCCCGGTAGATCCTGCTTATCCAGCGGACAGAATTTCTTATATTATGGAAAACAGCCGGGCGGCCTGTCTGATTTCATCCGAGAATGTAGAAATTGCAAAGAAGTATGACTATATAGAAATCGATACCCTTTTATCGCAGGAGATGGAGCCGGCTCTTTTACCGGAAATCGGGCAGGACGATCTGGCCTATATGATCTACACATCCGGCACCACCGGACGTCCCAAAGGAGTGATGCTCTCTCACAAGGGCATTGCAAACATTGTGCATCCGGATAACAATCCCTTTAACCGGGACATAACCAGAAACTGCCGCGGCATTGTGGCAATTGGTTCTATTTGCTTTGATATTTCCCTGTTTGAAATCTTTGTGCCATTGCTGAACGGTCTGTTTGTGGAACTGGGCAATGAGAAATCCATGATGGATGCGGGGGAACTGGCAGCACATATTCTGCGCCATGGAGCGGATATCCTCCATTGTACGCCTTCCCGGATTACGGCTTATCTGGCAAACGAAGCCTTTTTGAAAGCGTTTGGCGGCGTGAAGGCTGTTCTGGCGGCGGGAGAAGTTCTGCCGGGAAGCCTGGTGAAGCGTCTGGAAGATACCTATAGGATACGGATTTACAATGGCTATGGGCCTACGGAAACGACCATCGGGGCCACCATCACGGAGGCAGGAGATGCAGAATCTATCGGTACGCCGATTGCCAATATGGGCATCCTGCTTTTAAACCGGGAGAGGAATCCGGTGCCCTTCGGCGCCGTGGGGGAAATCTGCATATATGGCAATGGCGTGGGTATCGGTTATCAGGACAGACAGGAGGAGACGGCAGCTAAATATATTCACTGGAGAGGCATCAGGCTGTACCGGACCGGGGATCTTGGATATTTGACAAAGGAAGGAAGGCTCATGTACTGCGGCAGGAACGACAGGCAGGTGAAACTGCGGGGGCTGCGCATTGAACTTTCTGAAATTGAAAATGTCATGGGAGAATTTCCCGGTGTGGCGGCTTGCTGTTGTATGATCCGGAAAATTGAAAAGTCTGACCATGTGGTAGGGTTTTATACGGCATTGTCGAAAGGTGAGGTGGATGAGGAGGCATTAAATGCCCATATGAAAGCGAGACTCACCGCCTACATGGTGCCGGATGTATTAAAAGAACTGGATGCCATGCCCCAGACGCCAAACGGCAAGACTGATGTAAAGGCGCTTGCGGCAGAGCCGGTGGAATATGTACGTGTTTACAGGAAACCGGTGACAGAAAGGGAGAAACTGGTCTGCTGTATCTTTGCGGAGGCACTGTCCATAGAGCAGGCCGGTCTGGATGACAATTTCTTTGAACTGGGCGGCGATTCGCTTCATGCAGTTGCAGTTGTGCTGCAAATCGAGGAAAAGCTGGGTCTTATGGAGAACCAGCTGGAATTTGGGGATCTGTACCGGTTCCCAACGCCGTCCCTTTTGCTGGAGCGGATTGATAAAAAGACGGAAAGCAAAGAGGATGCGGGATTTGCAATCAAGGCGCTTGACTACAGCGGATTTGGCGAATATCTGGCCAATCATACGAAGGAGCAAGTCAAACGCAGGCCCCTTGGAAATGTGCTGCTGACAGGGGTGACGGGATATCTTGGAATCCATATTTTAGCGGATCTGCTTAAGAATCCGGCATTGTGCGGCAAGATTGTCTGTCTTTCACGGTCTAAGAAATCCCTTACGGCTCTGAAGCGGGTGAAATCTTCCCTGTTCTATTATGAGGAAGAGGACTTCTCTGAAGGCTGCGGAGAGAAGTGGATGGTAGTGGAAGGAGATATCACAGATCCTGCTGTTTTTGCGCAGGAATGTCCTGTTCCTATTGATACGATCATCAATTCCGCTGCCAATGTATCTCATTTTTCCTATGGGGACAATTTAGAGAAGATCAATACGGAGGGCGTTAAAAACCTGATACGCTTTGCCAAAAGGGAACATGCGATGCTATGCCAGATTTCTACCATCAGTGTTGCGGGCATGACGGCAGGGGCGGCACAAAAGGACAGCTTTACGGAGTCAGATTTTTATATCGGACAGGAAATACATAACAAGTATATTTATTCTAAATATATGGCAGAGTACGAGATGCTCCGGGCGGCAGTGGAGGATGGACTGGAGATGAAAATCATGCGCATCGGGAACCTGCAGGGACGTATCTGCGACGGGGAGTTTCAGATGAATCTCCATTCCAATGCCTTTACACGACAGGTTTCTTCTTATATTAAGCTGGGTGCGGTGCCCAGGTCTGTCTATGAAGGAAGCGTGAACTTTTCACCGGTGGATGAGACGGCCCATAATATCGTGGCATTGACGGCCACAGAAGAGGATACGGCGGTATTCCATGTGTATCCGCCTATGGAATTGAAATTTAAGGATTTATTTAAAGAGGCAGGAAAGCTGGGATATACCATTGACGTGCTGCCTGACCAGGAATTTCTGGAACTGCTTCAGGAGAGAAAGAGGACGCAGGAAGGCAGAGAACAGTTACAGGGCCTTATGACCAATGAACTGTCTAAGGGCCGCCGGGACATTCCTGTGATACAGAAGATTACCAACAGATATCTGAATGATCTGGGGGCAGATTGGAGTGTTATTACCGAAGACTATTTAAACAAATATCTGTCTGCCCTGAGCGGTCTGGATTTATTTTAAAGGAGAGAGAAGTTACATGGTAGCAATTGCACTTTGGAGTTTTGCTGTTTTTATGGCGTCGGTGTTTGCCGGGCTTCTGACGGGAATCACGCTTACCCCGAAGTATAAGGGGCAGATAAGGGCTGTTGTCTGGACCATCGGGGCTGTCGTTGGCTATATCATGGCCTTTGTGAGTTATTCCGTGAATCTGTACAATGACGCGGTGGGGATATTGGGGCTTTCTGTGCTTGTGTGCATCGTGCCGCAGTTTTTGTACAAGGACAGTTGGTCTACGAAGCTTGCCATTTCCCTGATGGCCTGCCTGATTGCCAATGTGAGTACCTTTATGTTCTGCGGAACCACAGACACCCTTCTTGGTCCGGCGCTTGGACTGATCAAGGAAAGCCCCTATGATACACCCAATCTCATTTTCTTTATCGGCATTAAGATTTTTGTATATGCTATATTTTCGGTTTTGTATGCCCGCTTCCTGAAAAGGACCATACACCGCACCGTAGAGGCGGTAGGCGGGAAAATGATGGTATTCCTTCCGGCATTGTTCATTTCCGTGGTAGGCTTTTACTTCATTAATCTGGTGTCAAACGGTGTGGGGATTTATCCTGATAATCCATGGTTCTTTCTGCTGTACATTACCGTATGTCTGATATTTATAGTAGAATTCTGGATGATTTTCTATTCCATCAACCAGAGCGTGAAGACCATGAAAACAACGGCGGAACTGAGCGTGGCGACCAATATTCAGCAGTCTATGCTGCCTTGTATTTTCCCGGCCTTTCCGGAGCGGGAGGAATTTGATGTGTTTGCGACCATGGATCCGGCCAGGGAAGTGGGCGGTGATTTCTATGACTTCTTTATGGTAGATGAACGGCACCTTGCCATTGTGGCGGCAGATGTGTCGGGCAAAGGGGTTCCGGCGGCATTGTTTATGGTCATCGGGAAGACGCTGATTAAGGACCACACCCAGTCAGGCAGGGATCTGGGGGAAGTATTCACGGAGGTAAACAATCTTTTGTGTGAATCCAACAGCGAGGGTATGTTCATTACTGCTTTTGAGGGAGTATTGGACCTCGTGACAGGGGAATTCCGATTCGTCAATGCGGGTCATGAGATTCCTTTTATCTGCAAAAAGAATGGTGTATTTAAGCCCCATAAAGTCAGAGCGGGATTTGTTCTTGCGGGCATGGAGGGCATACAGTACAAATGCGGTTCCATGCAGCTTGCGGAGGGGGATAAATTTTTCCAGTATACGGACGGCGTGACGGAGGCCACGAACAAGGATAACGAGCTGTATGGTATGGAGCGGCTGGGGAAAGTGCTTCGTGCAAATGCGTCCCTGTCTCCATCAGAACTGCTTCCTGCCGTAAAAGAGGATATTGACGCATTTGTAGGCGGTGCGGAGCAGTTCGATGACATTACCATGATCTGTTTTGAGTACAGGAAGCGGATGCAGGGATAAGACGGCCACAGCATGTTTCGGTTGGATAATCGGAATTGAAATCGAGAATGGAAAGGAAAGAGCGCAAATGGGAAATGCTGCAATGCTGCAATTTCATGCAGACGATATTATTATGAAAGAGGGCGGCACTTATGAGGAGATGTATAAAATAGTAACCGGTTCTGTGGCAGTTTACAGCCGGTATGGAGAAAAGGACGAGCATCTGATCGGGATTTATTCCAAATCAAAGTGTTTCGGGGAAATTCATGTGCTGTCCGGCCAGCCCAGCCTTCATACGGTGGTTGCCTACGATGATGTGCTGCTGATGCGCATTACCAGGGATTCCCTGGAAGAGTTTATCAGAAACAATCCCAGAAATGCAATTGATATCATGCAGAACATGGTGCATACCAATATGCTGATGCAGAAAAACATTGACCTTCTGCTGGACGATATCTACGAAAAGCAGGATATCAATAAGCGGAGAACCCAGGATATGAAAAACAAGATCATGCAGTACCGCTTAAGCGGGTTTCATCCTTTGGAAAAGTAATCTGACAGGAGTGTGAAAGCTGTCCTTTTTTGGAAAAAGTAACAAAAACGCAGGATATGGCGCATATACTTTACTAAAACAGTATGCAGGATGGGAAAAGGCAGTCTGCGCCTTCGTGCAGGTAGTGTCTGCGGCAGACTGTTAAGGCATGGAGGGAATGTGCGTAAAAAGAGAAGCTGGAATGATAAACTCAGACTTGCCATGGGAGAATTAGAGAATAAAATACAGCGGGAGAGAGGAGATAAGGCTGGTACCTGGCCGGAACGGGAAAAGATAGAGGCCTGGAACGAAGAACGGAAAAGACAGGGATGCGACATGGGAATTAGTTTAAACGGATTAAATTCAGGATTAGCAGATACCTATTCCAGCTTATTGAGCGGTGCCGGTTCCGGCAGTTCCGGCGGCTTTGACGGTTCTTCACTGCTCACCGACTACGCTGCGATCAAGAACGGCAGTTACGGTAAGATGATGAAATCATACTATTCTAAAATGAAGGCTGAAGAGAGTGAAGAGGAAGAAAAGACATCTTCCTCCAAATCCAAGAAGATAAAGGATGCCTCCTCTGCCTCTGCTGCAAGTTCACTTTACAGATCTGCCAGCAAGCTGGGTACTTTAAATTACGATGACCACAGCGAGGAGAATGTTGAGGAGATTACCGACGCGGTATCCGCCTTTATCAAAGACTATAACAGCCTGATGAAGAGCGGTTCAAAGAGTGACAACGCTACCGTCAAGAAACAGACCGATGCGCTCTATGACACTTATTACAGCAACTACAAGCTCTTTGCCAAAATTGGAATCACCATGAATTCAGACAAAACATTGTCTCTGGATAAGGATACCTTCAAGAAAGGATTCACCGATGACAGTGGCCGTGCCGGCACCGTTAAGACGCTGTTCGGCGGCATCGGTTCCTTTGCTGACAAAGCTGCTGACCGAGCGAGCCGAATCTACCGGGCCGCAGGAGATGGTGAGTCTGTTACTTCTTCCAAAGCCAAATATGCAGGCACCACGGGAAGTACCTCTTCCGGAAGCAGCACTTCCAAGACAAACAGTTCTTCCTCCAACAAAGATATCTCCAAGACCGCAGAAGACCCTGCATCTGCTGCTTCTGCAAGTACACTTTATAAGTCTGTGGAGAAGCTTGGCGCCATGGACATCAGCAACGACAATAAAGACAAGGTATACGATGCATTCTCCGCTTTTGTCAAAGACTACAATGCCCTGATCAAGAATACCAATAACAGCAAGAACTCAAACGTGATCAAACAGGCTGACTACTTAAAGAGTCTTGTGAGCGGCAACAAGAGTGCTTTCTCCAGAATGGGCGTCACCGTAAATTCGGATAAGACGCTGTCCATAGACGAGACCAAATTCAAAGAAGCTGATATGGGCAATGTCAAGAATTTATTCAGCGGCGTATATTCCTTCGGAGAAAAGATGACCGACAGGATTAACTCCATTTACCGCTATGCCAGCCAGGGCGAATCCCTGCTCAACAAAACCTATACCAGCCAGGGCGGCTACAGCAGCGTCAATGCCGGGTCTACGTTAGATACCACACTCTGATAAGCAAAACGCTCCGAAAGATGCGCTTTACGGAATCAGATTTGTCTTACCGATTTATCATTCATAAAAAGGAGATGGAACCGTTGGCTCCACCTCCTTTTATATTTCAGGAAATTCTTATGTTTATTTCTTACCGCTTTCCTTGTATCCCCATGTCTTATGCAAAAGGATTCTCTGTCGGATAAGGCAGGCTCTTAGGCTGGTTGTAGCCGATTTCGCTTACATCCACGCCGATGTACTTGAATACTTCATACAGTGCCTTTCCATAATGGCCGAATGCCACTGCGCCGTGATGAGGATAATTCTTCTCAATCAATACATGGCGATAGAATCTTCCCATCTCCGGAATCGCGAATACGCCGATACCGCCGAAAGATTTGGTTGCCACAGGAAGTACCTCACCCTCTGCCACATAAGCACGCAGGATATTATCAGCCGTGCTCTGCAGACGATAGAATGTGATGTTACCCGGAACAATGTCTCCCTCGAGAGTACCCTGGGTTACTTCTTCCGGAAGAGATCTTGCCATGATCATCTGATATTCCATGCTGCACTTGGACAGCTTCTTGGAACAGGTATTGCCGCAGTGGAAGCCCATGAAAGTATCTGTGTACTTATAGTCGAACTTGCCTTCGATAGATTCTTTGTACATATCCTTCGGCACAGAGTTATTGATATCAAGCAGGGTTACAATGTCATCGCTGACTGCCTGGCCGATGAACTCACTTAACGTACCATAGATATCTACTTCACAGGATACCGGAATGCCTCTGCTCGTCAAACGGCTGTTCACAAAGCAGGGAACGAAACCAAACTGTGTCTGGAAAGCAGGCCAGCATTTGCTGGTAAGTGCCACATACTCACGATATCCCTTATGCTCCTCTACCCAGTCAAGCAGTGTCAGTTCATACTGTGCCAGCTTAGGAAGAATGGTGGGCTTGTTGTTGCCATCGCCAAGTTCTGCTTCCATATCTTTTACCACATCCGGAATACGAGGATCGTCTGCATGCTTATTGAAAGCTTCAAACAGATCAAGTTCTGAATTCTCCTCAATCTCTACACCCAGATTGTAAAGCTGTTTGATAGGCGCATTACATGCCAGGAAATTAAGCGGTCTCGGACCAAAGGAAATAATCTTTAAGTTAGCAAGCGCTGCCACTGCACGGGCAATCGGCACAAACTCATGAATCATATCAGCACAGTCTTCTGCGTCGCCTACAGGATACTCCGGAATATATGCTTTGATGTTGCGCAGCTTTAAGTTATAGCTTGCATTCAGCATACCACAGTAAGCATCGCCGCGTCCCTGAATCAGGTCATTCTGGGACTCCTCTGCTGCTGCCACAAACATTTTCGGACCTTCAAAATGTTTTGCAAGCAGAGTCTCTGAAATCTCGGGACCAAAGTTGCCCAGGTAAACACAGAGTGCGTTACATCCCTGCTCTTTGATATCCTTCAGGGCATTTACCATGTCAATTTCGCTCTCGATGATGCAGACAGGACACTCATAGATCTCTGTCTCATCATATTTTGCCTTGTAAGCTGCCACCAGGGCTTTTCTTCTGTTCACAGCAAGAGATGCCGGGAAACAGTCGCGGCTTACCGCTACGATACCAATTTTTACTTTCGGTAAATTGTTCATTTTATTTATCCTCCTTTAACCGGTGCTGCCGGTTGTTTACGAATACCTTCGCCTATACCTCCCGCTTATTCCGGGTTTGCGAAACAAATCTCGAGATTGCGCTGCGCTCAATCCCGGATATCCAGGTTCTTCCCCACAAGTCCGATATGTGCGCCCGCATCGAGGCCGCCTTCCGCATGACCGATCAGCCACTTGTTCTGTGCTGTGATCAGGGAATCTTCCCAACCGTCATGACTCTCCTTAAGCGGATAGTTCGTACCTGCCGGAAGCACGATGCCTACCTTGAAACCATTCTCATCCGCGCTGCGGGGTGCATAATGCGGGGTGTTAGCGTAAAGTTCCACCGCCGTACCTGCTTCTACCAGGAACGCTTCCATTTTAGCCGTCTCATAAGTAAAATCATCTGTGATATCCTGCTGCATGCCTACAATCAATACGGCATCCGTAGCTGCCACATTGATTTCTGAACTTCTGTGATACTCTACCGCATTGAGCTTGTAATTATGCCCGTTGCAGTATCCTACCTCAATCGGCAGTTCTCCATAGGTTCTTCTCTGTAAATCCTTGGCAGCCTGTGTTGCCTCCAAAGCCTGGATAGAAGGCTCATAAGCTACTCCTTCCGGCAATGGCGTCTCCTTTTTGATTGCCTCCACCAAATCGGCGAAATCAATCCCCTCCACGACCCTGCCATACTTACGAAATGACGGGTCTGTCACTTTTTTGATCTCCATTTCCTCTGACTCCTTTCCTGTTTTGATACCACTTTTTATACCAAATTCCTATTACAAGCGTTAGCAGAGAAATAATTTCCGCTGCACGCCAATACCATGCCGCATAAAATTTCATCTCAAAGCGTCCATGATAGCCGCCCGGCACCCTGACTGTCACACAGCCGTTCTCTCCCATATAAGTTGTCAGGGCCATATGACTGTCCATATCCTGCGCCCGATACCCCGTATAGTAGAGTACAGGCAGTTTGATTTCCTGTTCTTTCTCTGTGGGATTGCTCACCGTGATCCGATATGTCAAGTATTCCCTCTCCACGGCACTTACCGTCAGGCCTTCCTGCGGCACAATTTCCTCTGCCAGCTGCTGTCTGTCCGTCTGCATCGGCAGATACTCTGCATTTCCTACACTGTAGGTAGGACCAAACCCCTGGTAAAAATTCAAATCCACAGTATCCAGAAAGTAATCCTCTACCACCGAAGACTGAAAGTAGATATCATCCTGCCATACGGTAACACACAGTAAAATGCCTGCCAGAATCCACAGTTCCTTTTCCGGAAAGAGCCTCATCGCAAAGAAGACAGCTCCCATACAGGCGGCAAACACAATGGCCACACTCATAAAGCGGATCTGATACTGCGTCATCGTAAAATACTTATAGATAACATTCGATATCTTAGCAAGCCCAACCACCGGAAAAGATTCCATACATACCCAAATTGTGAACAGAGTACCGCCAAAAAGCCATCTGCTGCGCCTTGTCAAAGGGTCGGCCTTGTTCTGTAACGGTATCGTGACCACATAGAGAATCAAAAGCAGCAACAGGGCATATCCAATGGATTCTCTGTCCATGACCAAATGATAGAGATTCTTCCCCTCCTGTGCAAAATCCTCCAACAGCGCATAATAATCGGCTCCCTCCTCGATGGCATCCTCCATCTTGGAGTTGATCAAAAGCTTCTCACTAAACATATACCCCAGAAAGGGCACTAAAAACCAAAGATTTATGAGGATAAATGCTCCTGCCGCCTTCAACAGCTCCAACAATGTGTTTCTGCGAAATACCTTTTTCAGCATCAGCAGACAGGCCACTGCAGCATAAACTGCCACCATCAGGCCGCTGAGCATATGTGTCATCAGAATCCCTGTGAATCCCAGTGTCAGATAGCCCCATATTTTCTTATATTCCTTACTGTCCACATCCTCTGTGAACAAAAGATAGAACCCCGCCAATACCAGCGGATAAAACATCATGGCGCCGCATCTGCCTACCTTCGCCTGATGCAGACAATCCAGTCTGTACAAATTCCCGGCATACAGAATGCTGCCCGCCATGGCTGCCAGTTCATTTCTGGTAATCTTATGAAAGGCATAGAAGGCTATCGCCACCGTCATACCGTTTATAAAGAACATGTAGAACTTGTATGCCTCCTCCACCGTGAAGCCCACCATCCGCAGAATCGCCGACGGATACATCAGAATCTCACCATAAAAAATAGAAGATGCATAACCATGTCCATCCAGCCATCCGGGATGAATCCTCACCGGGAACTGTCCGGATAACAATCCCTGGCTGATACCCTCAATACGCTGCAAATGGAACATCAGATCAACCGCAGGCACCAGTCCCTGCTGAAAGAATGGCAGGCTGGTAAACAAAGCGGTAACTATAAGCACAATGCCAATGGCCTGCTGCTTTTTACTCCACTTCTTATAAAATCTGTGATACCCCCACACCAGAAGGTCAAGTGTAAGGAGAATCGCCGCCAGGCAAAAGATTCGGTAAAGCCAGGTCACTTTAGAAGGTGTCACATGGACATCCAGCAATTGAATGTAATCTCCCGGCACAGCATCTCCGGTCAGCCTGATCTTCAGACGCACTGGCGAATCCTCATCAATCCTGACCCGAAAAGAAATCTGCCCTTTCTCCGGTCTCACACGAAACTCATTGTTGTTGAACAGTTCCTTCCCGTTTCGCGGCTGATCGTAAAGCAGGCCGCCTTTAATCGGTCCTTGTCCGCGCAGGGATGCCTGCATGTAGTAAACTCCCTTTTTCAGACTGATGGCCGGTGTCACCACCGCCTTTACCTCCTCAAAAGAGGTATCTGTGTAATTCCCTGTTTCGACATCGCCCCCTGTTGTATATAGCTGCATGTCATTCTCAGAAAAGACAAGCGGCTGATACGAGGAATATCCGGCAATCACAATCATACTGTAGATAACAAGCAGTACAACCTGTACTGACATGACCGATAAAATCAACTTTTTTCGATCAGGTTCCTGTTTCCATTTCCACATGCTTTCAATGCTCCCTATCTTGTCATGATATTCCCCGTCTTCCCGTCCGACCAGCATATAACGTCCTCCAAGGCTGTAACCTCACACTTTTCCGCAAAGATCTGCCCCGGGTCTATTATATCCTAAATCATGGTAAATAACTCCTTGCAAACCGGATAAATCTTCTTAAACTTCTGGTAACGCGCCTCGTACCTGGCTACCAGATCCGCCTCCGGCTCCACGGTATCCACTACTTTGACAATCTTAGCCGCCGCTTCTTCCACATTCGCGTATTCGCCGCAGGCCACTGCCGCCAGCATAGCGCCGCCCATGGCAGGCCCTTCCTCACTCTCGATCACATCTACTTTCAGATTCATGATGTTGGCAATCATACGCTTCCATAAAGGACTCTTGGCGCCGCCGCCGCAGATTTTGGTTCTCTCAATGTGAATCCCCAGAGATCTGGCCACTTCCAGGGAATCCCTGAGTGCAAAAGCCACACCCTCCAATACTGCCTGGGTCATATCCGTTCTGGTAGTATCCATGGTCATGCCGATAAAGGTTCCTCTGGCATTAGGATCGTTGTGAGGAGAACGCTCACCCATCAGATAAGGCAGGAAATACACATGGTTCTCGCCAAGCTTATCATCCGTGATCGCCTTCTGCTCATCGGCATAAGCCTCCGTGCCGATGATATCATCCATCCACCATTTATTACAGGACGCTGCACTGAGCATGCACCCCATCAGGTGATAATGTCCGTCCGCATGAGCAAAAGCATGCAGGGCATTGAATTTATCCACACCGAATTTATTGGAAGAGATAAAAATCGTGCCGCTGGTTCCCAGGGAAATATTACACATGCCATCTCCCACAGTACCTGTGCCGACAGCTGCCGCAGCATTGTCACCGCCGCCTGCTGCCACCTTGACATCTTCAGAGATGCCAAGTTCTTTCGCAATCTCCGGAAGCACGGTGCCAACGGTCTCGTAACTTTCATAAATCTTCGCAAGCTGCTCCTCTTTCACACCGCAGATCTCGCACATTTCCTTGGACCAGCAGCGGTTCTTCACATCAAATAAAAGCATGCCGGAGGCATCGGATACATCCGTACAATGCACCCCTGTCAGTTTATAGGCAATATAGTCCTTTGGCAGCATGATCTTCTTGATCCTGGCGAAGTTCTCCGGCTCTTTGTTCTTAACCCAGAGCACCTTGGGCGCCGTAAATCCTGTAAAGGAAATATTCGCCGTATATTGGGACAGTTTATCCTTGCCGATTACATTGTTCAGATAATCGCATTCCTCAGTGGTTCTTCCGTCATTCCACAGAATCGCTGGACGAATCACATCGTCATTCTCATCCAGAATCACAAGACCATGCATCTGTCCGCCAAAACTGATTCCCGCAATCTGGCTCTTATCCACATCCGCAATCAGCTCCTTGATCCCTGCAATACTCTGCTCGTACCAATCCTCAGGTTTCTGCTCTGACCACCCCGGATTGGGGAAATACAAAGGATATTCCCTGGATACGATATTGACGATTTTACCGTTTCCTTCCATCAAAAGAAGCTTCACGGCACTGGTTCCTAAATCTACACCTATGTACAGCATGCTAACCCTCCCAATTCGTTTGTTATTTTATTCCCGGGACAAAGCAGGATAACCGCCTGCAACGGGATATTTCACTGTGCCGTGCACGTGCACGTTAATTTCATGATAAGCTGTCCCGGATAGAAAATCAAGCCTGCAAATTATTTTCGTAAGTTTGAACAAAATACATGGCACCACATTGTCTATTTCCACTTTGTACCCTGTCCCTTCTCCCCTCACTGTCACTCCGTTTCTCCAGATCATGTCTCATAATTGACTTGCCACACACAATATGCTAATGTGTAAATCATATCAGTTCCTGTGTAACGGCCTGACAGAATAACAGGACCGGGAATTCCAAAGACGAAAAACCAAAAGGAAACCAAACTATGGCAACCATCAAAGAAATTGCCAGTCTCGCTGGCGTATCAAGAGGC
>Ga0137297_10568_pt1 | contig 26499 bp, 22 predicted proteins | sample RamsorincwithD2O_FD_97191 | JGI IMG/M metagenome (GOLD analysis project Ga0137297, IMG submission 97191) | Mouse cecal microbial communities from Vienna, Austria - Mucin amended with D2O | ecosystem: Host-associated > Mammals > Digestive system > Large intestine > Cecum | place: Austria: Vienna... | reverse complement strand
AAAAAAACAAGACAAGGATTGTCGTTTCCTTGTCTTATCTTTTTGTTCCATTAGTTTCCACTTGTTGTTCCACCGCTTACTACCGATTGTTGAGATTGTAGCCAATTTAAGTAATCAAATGGTTCTACTGTTTGTGGTAGGCTATATTCTATTCCAAATGTGTCTATTTCTACACTTTCTATCACTGGTGGATTAACTGGTTCGGATGGTTGCTCTGTTGAGTCCTCTGCTACTGGTTTTAGTTCTACTTCGTTTAATTTATCTAGCACTTCCCAACCGTCCGTTACTCGTCCAAATGCTGCATAATTTCCGTCTAGGGTTGTCGTATCGCCTAAGGTAATATAGAATTGGGCACCTGCTGAATTGTATCCTTCCTCATTTAGTCCTAAACTTGAATAATCTAAACGAGCCATTGAAATGGTACCACGTATATGTTTTAACGTATTACGGTAGCCATTTGCTAAGAATTCTCCTGGAATACAATATTCCTTATCATCTCCGCCTTCTTTCAAGTCCTTTAATTTTACAGAACCAGTACCATCTCCATTTACGTCTCCACCTTGTGCAGCAAAGTCTTTGATAATACGGTGCATTTTTAGATCTTTGTAATAGCCACGATTAGCAAGTGCAATAAAGTTCGCCACTGTATTTGGTGCTTGGTCTGGGTATAATTCTAGGGTAATCGTTCCCATATCTTTGATGGTAATTTTTGCGACTGGATTTTTTACTTCTGTTGTTTTATTTTTGTAGATTCCATAACAGCTAAATCCAATTCCTGCAACAACTGCTAAAATTAATATAATTAACATGATTTTTTTGAACATTTCCATTTCTTCTTTTCATCCTTTCTTTTCCCCTTGGATTTTAGATCATAAGATTATCAAAAACAAATTGCTCTTGCATTCTTCTTAGGGATTGTTTGATGGTTCGTGCGCGGATTTCTCCGATTCCATCAACATCGTCTAATTGTGGAATATCTGCTGCTAAGATATGCTGGAATGACTTAAATGCTTTTACCAAATTATCCACAATATTCGATGGCATTCTCGGTATTTTATTGAGCACACGATAACCTCTAGTATATACACCCACTTCGTCATAATTATCAAAGTCTTGGTAACCAAGTAATTTTGCAATAATAATCGTATTCATTAGCTCTTCATCAGACAAGGCTTGAATTTCCATCAAAATCTTTTCTGCTGTTTTCTTACGAGATGGTGCAATATAATCTTTAATAATATACAACTCTTCTTTTTCAAGGTCACCAATCAATTCTTCTAATTGCATATCCAGTAGTTTTCCTTCCTCTCCTAATTCATAAATTGCTTTTTCCACTACATCTGCAATCTTCATTACCTTTTCTGCTCGTTGAATAGCTGTAATGACATTTTCCAAAGTTACAATATCATTAAACTCATATTCATTAAGCAGGCTAAGCTTACTATCGAATACCTTTTTATATTTTTCTACGGTTTGTAATGCTTGGTTTGCTCTCGAAATTACTTTTTCGCTTTCTTCTAAAACATAACGCAAGTCTCCCTTGAACAACGTAATTACATTTCTTCTTTGTGAAATGCTAACCACTAATTCTCCTGTTTGTTTTGCGGTACGTTCTGCCGTACGATGTCTGGTTCCTGTTTCGGTTGTGCTAATCGTTGAAGATGGAATTAACTGTGTGTTTGCAAACAAAATCTTCTTCAAGTCTGCACTTAACACAATGGCTCCATCCATTTTTGCAAGTTCATATAACCTGGCTGGTGAATAATCGATACCAAGTTTGAAACCGCCATCTACAATCCCTAGTACTTCCTGTGAGTCGCCAATTACAATCAATCCACCTGTTTTTGCTTTCAAAATATTTTCCAGACCTTCACGGATTTGTGTTCCTGGCGCAATCATCTTTAGTATGTCGACAAACTCTTGTCCTTGAATTTCTGCCAACAGCATTCACCTCTTATCTTAATGAAACAGCTCTCATTGCCTGTTCAATGTCATTTACGCCTATTATATCTAATTTGTAACTGTCTTTCAAGACTTTCTTGTTAATTTCTGGAATGATACAACGACGAAATCCTAATTTTTCCGCTTCTTTTAGTCTTTTTTCGATCATATTGACCGCTCTAACCTCTCCAGTAAGCCCAACTTCGCCGATTGCAACCGTATCTCTCGGGATACTTTTGTTTTTATAACTGGACGCTGCTGCTAAGATAATACCTAAGTCAATCGCTGGTTCGGATATTTTGATACCACTTACCACATTTAGGTATACATCTTGATTGCCTAGCATAACACCTGCTCTTTTTTCCAATACTGCAATAAGCAGGGTAAGGCGGTTATAGTCAATTCCATTTGCCATTCTTCTTGGAATTCCGAACACACTTTGTGTGGTTAAAGATTGTAGCTCAATCAAAAGTGGTCTTGTTCCCTCGATGGTAGAAACAATAACCGAACCTGGTGGTTCTTCTTGATTGGCTGAAATAAGGATGGAAGATGGATTTTTTATCTCAATCATTCCCTCATTTTGCATTTCAAACATTCCCACTTCATTGGTAGAACCAAAACGGTTCTTAACACCTCGTAACAAACGATAGGAAAAATATCTTTCGCCTTCTAGGTATAGCACAGTATCTACCATATGCTCAAGTACCCTTGGTCCTGCAATATTTCCCTCTTTAGTAACATGTCCAATAATGATAGTCGTTATCTGATTACTCTTACAAATTCGCATAATGCGTGCTGTGATTTCTCGCACTTGGCTGACCGTTCCTGCTGCTGATGTAATTTCTTCTGAATACATGGTTTGAATGGAGTCAATGATAACAAGTTTTGGCGTTAGTTTCAAAATTGCCTCTTGTATCACATCAATATCTGTTTCGGCTAGGAATAGCAAGTCGTCATTGTTAATGCCTAAGCGGTCTGCTCGAATTTTCACTTGCTCGGCTGACTCCTCTCCCGATACATACAAAACTTTTCCTTCTCCTGGAATTTTATCGCAGATTTGAAGAATAAGCGTGGATTTTCCAATTCCAGGCTCTCCTCCAAGTAGAATTAACGAGCCCTTTACCATCCCCCCACCAAGTACACGGTCTAGTTCTCTAATTCCTGTACTGGTGCGAACCGAGTCTTTTCCTTCCACTTTATTTAATTCTACTGGTGTTACAGATTTACTTTTCTTTTCTCCAGTAAGACCATCTGCTGTTTTCATGATTTTTTCTTCGTAAAAAGTATTCCATTGGTTACAAGCTGGGCATTTTCCAAGCCATTTGGCAGACTCGTAACCACATTCATTACATACAAATACTGTTTTTGCTTTTGCCATTTTCTCCTCCTCGCTAGAGTTATTGTACCATAAAAAGAAAAAAAGTCCATACAGACTTTTTCTCTTCTTTCTATTTCACTTCTGTTCCGCCCCATTCCACTGCTGTGTAGCCACTTCTCTCTTGCTTTTCTAGTACTTGCTCTGGAACAGATATTGCTTTGTTTAATCCTTTCCAAACCATCATAACACGAATACAAGTATCTGGCTTTGGCGATATTTCTAATTTCATATTTTCTTCAATTTCCTCTATCGTCTCAAAATAAATCCAGTTGTATGGATTTTTCTCTAATTGTGGTAACCAATAGACAATAAATTCCTCTGCTTCTCTTTCGTTTAGTCCTAATATGGCTAACTTTTCTTCTAAGAAATTTGCGGTATCTTCTCTTTTTACGATAAAGCCTGTTTCTAGTTTTGGCATTTTTTCTCGTTTACCTTCCCAATAGAGGGCATACAAACTTCTTCCGGTTTTACAGTCCGTTAAGGTTCCATCTGGCTTTGCAACTACTTTCCACCCATCGGTATATTTCGGATACGTTGTTGTAAAGTTTTCTGGTTTATTTACCGTTACACGAATTTCAGTTTCTTCGGTTGGATACAGATAAATAATTGGTTTGTCTGTTGTTAATTGGATTGGATTTTCTGAACCTATTTCATTTCCCAAACATGGCACCGTGATATTGATTGGCTCCTTACTCTCTACATTTTGGACGTTGTTTGTTGTTGCAATCGGTTCTGACTGTCCTAATTTATTGAGTTTATCTGGTGAACTTACATCTTTCTTCGTATAATACCCAACTCCTACTAGCAGGGCAATGCCAATCGCAATTATTAAAATGATAATACATAAAATGATAATTTTTGTACTTTTTTCCATCTTCTTTCCTCCTTCTCTATCCTTTTAGTAACATCTTTTCTAAAAAAGTTACAAAGGAACAGCAAAATTTTATCCTGCTGTTCCTTTTTTTCTTATTTTGAGAATAACAATACAAACATCGCATGGGACCAACCAAGTCCGTTTACCCAAGTACCTTGCTTGGTTTGATTATCTACTTGCTCTGCTAAAAATCCTAAGTCAGAGGCTGTATCGACAACAAACTTGATACATTCTTCTGCTGCTTTACGATTTCCGGCTTGACGATAATACATTGCCATCCATAGGGTAGCAATCGTCCAAGGATTGTTTCCACCACGGTAGTTATCTCCTTCATAGCGAAGATATCCACCTGTGTAGGTACGAAGTGTCATGTTAATTCTTTCTACCGTATTTAACACTTTTTTCTCTTTTGGCGAGAAAATATTAAATGGAACCACAACACCAAGTGTACTAATATCTGTTCTGTCATCTTTTGTATTACGTTTTAATACTTTTGTATTTTCATTGTATAGATTTTTTTGGATATATTTTTTGATTTCAGTTTGATATTTTTGTAATGCTGTTTTTTCTGCACTCATGGCATCTAGTTTTAAGCGATTTGCCTCATAAGATGGGCTCATAACTTGATAAATTTGGATTAAGGCTTCAAAGGCTGCATGAATACTAGCAAGCGTATACAAATGGATGCCTTCTTCATTTTCCCATAAATCATAACTTTCTGGGATATGTTCTTTGCGTTCTTTGTAATATTCCTCTATTTCTTTTTTGACGACATCTTGCTCTTCTTTGATTTCACAAATTTGAGCAATGTATTTCTTCAAAAAGTGCACCGCATTTTCACAGGTTTTCAACATATCTTTCAAAAACTTTTCGTCTTTAGTATGACGATAATGTTCTAAAACACCACAAACAATGCTTGCTGTTTCATCTACTTGCAAGCCCCAACATGGTGCTAGTTTTCCATTGGTATAGAAACGTTGCTCCCACATCCCATTTTTGTTTTGGGTCATACGGCAGAAATTCTTATAGAATTTATCCGTTACCTTTTCCATTTTGAGTTTATCATAAGCACTACAAATGTGGATAGCATCACGAGGCCAGCAATACGCATATCCGCCAGATGCTTCCATACAGTCATCTGCTTCAATCGCTGCCCCCATGCCTCCTGTGTTTTCATTGGTCAAAAGTGGGAATAGCAGAATACTACGATGGTAAATCTTTTGAATTTTCTTAGCATAGTCAGATTTCACATCTGTTAGTGCAAAATTCCCTTTATGCTCTTCTACATATTTTGTCCAATAACGTTTGGCTGCTGCAAGTTCCTTTTTCGGATCTGTTTTGCGAAGTTCAAACAACTGTTGTTCTAATTCTTCCATTCTCTCTTTTTCTTTGTATTCGCTCACATAAACGAAAATGGAAATGGTCTTTGACTCGCCTGGTTTTAACATGCCTACTTTATATTTCATACTCGAGTCAGTAGACATACCGATATAGTCCTTACCACCAATTTCGCCACTTTGAATATTCGAGTTACTTTCATTGATTTGGTAACTCTCAATTGGATTTTTGGAGAAAATGGCAAAACGATAGTCATAGCAATATTGTACCAAGGCTTGGTCTAATGCCATTGCCCCAATTTTATTATTCAAGTTGGAGTGTAATTTCGAATGAATCAGCATACTAATATCTAAATCAATCGGATGATGATTGGTAAAGGTATATTGCTTAATGAGTAAATTTTCTCGTATCGATACAAAATCCACTTGTTCGATACTTAAATCAAAATAACTATTCTCAATTTTTGTTACTAGAATATTCGTATCTTCCATATATTTTTGGCTGTAACGATTGTTAATATCTTGGTTCAAATTCACTAAAGCAGAGTCATTGATGGTAACTCCTGTTTTGAAATATTCAATAAACTGACGGAAGTCCGAACCCGGATAGTTAATTCTTAATAATTCCCCTGTTTTGGAGTAAGCGGCAATTAGTTTTTTATTTCCAATGAACGCATCATTATAAAATTTATTTTCCATAAAAGAAACTCCTCTATTTGTTTTCTACAATTTTTACGATTTGTGCTTCTAATTCTTTCAAACGTTCGCGTATTTTTTCAATGTCTTCTTCTCTTGCATCTTCATGCAAGTAATCTTCTTTCAAAATGAGTTCCATATCGTCCAATTCTTCTCGTAAATTCTTGACGCGGTCAATAACCTCCAAGCGTAAGAAGCGATTTGGATTATGTTTTTGACTATGATTATGAACATGAATATGGTCATCTAATTCATATTCCTCGCCAAATTCAGGAATGGTAACATCAAACCCATCCATTTCTTGTAATAATCTTTGTTTTAGGTCTAATTGAGATTGTTCCTCCCCATGTACTAAGAAAATATGCTTTGGTCTTTTTTGGAAACCTTTCACAAAGTTAATCAGTTGATTTTGGTCCGCATGACCGGAGTATCCCTCTATGTACTCAATTTGTGCATTTACGGCAATATCCTCGCCAAAAATTTTAATATTTTTCTCACCATCAATAATTCTTCTTCCTAAAGTTCCTGGTGCTTGGTAACCAACAAACAATATAGTATTAAGCGGGTTCCAGATATTATGTTTTAGATGGTGTTTGATACGTCCAACTTCACACATACCACTAGCGGATATGATAATCGAAGATTGTTCCATCATATTTAATTCCTTGGACTCATCTGCAGTTCTCGTGAATTTTAGTCCATCAAAGTCTAATGGATTATCTCCTCGACGAATAAGTGCTTGTGTTTCTTCGTCGAATAAATCCATATTTTCCTTAAAAACTTCCGTTGCTGAAATTGCAAGTGGGCTGTCTACATATACTGGTACTTTCATCAATTTTTCATATTTTTTCAAAAATTCTTCGTCTGGTGAATTATCTTTGATATTGTTTAATTCGTATAAAATTTCTTGGGTTCTACCAACAGCAAAGGATGGAATAACAACAGTTCCACCACGGTCAATGGTTTTGGATATGATATCGAGGAAGATTTTTGCTTTTTCATTGTTACGAATATGAAGACGATTGCCATAAGTAGACTCCATCACTAAATAGTCTGCATCACCAATACGAGCTGGAGAAGCCAAAAGTGGGATATCGTCATTTCCTAAATCGCCTGTGAAAACAATCTTTTCCTCTTTTCCATTTTCACGCACCCATACCTCAATAATGGCTGAACCTAGCATATGTCCTGCATCATTGAAACGAACACGGATATTTTCGTCAATGTCAATAATTTGGTCATATCTTACTGCTTCAAAGGCTTGTAGACATTTGAACGCATCTTGTGCCGTATAAAGTGGTGGTAATGGGTCTTTTCCGTCACGAAGGCGTTTACGATTTCTCCACTCAATTTCTTGTTCTTGGATATGTCCGCTATCTGGTAGCATAATTTCACAAAGTTCACAAGTTGCTTTTGTCGCAATAATTGGTTTGCGAAATCCTTCATTGAATAGTTTTGGTATTCTTCCCGAGTGGTCAATGTGAGCATGAGTTAATAGCATAAAATCAATGGAACTGATGTCAAAAGCAAAGGGATCTGCATTTTCCAATTCTTCTGCTGCTTGTCCTTGATACATTCCGCAATCGACTAAAAATTTCTTTCCTGCTGCTTCTACTAAAAAGTTTGAACCTGTTACGGTTTTGGCTGCTCCTAAAAAAGTAATTTTCATATGTTTTCCTTTCTTTAATCAAATAACTTACGTTTCTTCTTATTTTTCTCGGTCCAATTTAATTTTTCTACCGTTATGGCTCCATCTAATACCTTTTCGTCATAAATCTCAATTTTGGTATTTTTCGTTTGCTCTTGGATTTGTACAGAAATGGTTTGCAAACATACAATTTTGGTATCGAAAAGGAGTGCTAGAATAATTTTGCTTGTTTCCTCTTCTTTTCCAAGGTTTGCACATACTTTCATTTGCAATGCTTTGATAAGCAATTTTTCTTTAACTTTCTTCTCTTCGGCTGGGTTATTTTCTTTGATGCCTCGTTCTTGTTTTTGAATACGGTAATATCTTAACTCGTAGATGTAATCAATTACCTCTTTTTTCTCAACAGCTTGCTCGATTTTTTGTCCCAATAACTTCCAAAAATGTTGTTGTAATTTTGCAAAACACGCTTCTTTTTTCCCTTTTAAGTCCTCGGCATGAATGCCTGCATAGAAGTCTGCTTTTTCTTGGATTTCATTGCGTTTTGCCATAAAATTCACTGGCTCAAATAGGGCATTGATTTCTGCCATTTGTTCCAATAATTTTTTTCTGTTTTTCTCCATTTTTTCTGCAAAAGTACTAACACTAAAATGCTTTTTCTCATTTGGCAATTTCTTGTTGGTTTCTAAATAGGTCTTGCGTAGTTGCTCGTTATTATTGAGCAATAAATCAATTTTCGCAATTTCATTATGAATCTTTCTTTTTTCTTTGGTTAGGCTATCCAAATAGCCTACCTTATCCTGTATTTTCTCAAGTTCTTCTACCCATTCTGCTGTTTGCTCTTCTAAGATTTTTTGATACTTCTTCTCTTTTTTCGCATAGATGCGTAAAATATTTTGCAATAAACACATCAAAAATTCTTTGGCCGGTTTGGCACCATAAGTTTTTTCTAACTTGCTATAAAGGAAAGAAAGGACATCTTTTTCTTGCTCCATTTGTTTCATGGTTTCCGCGCCTACCAAATACACTAAGTTGAGATAGCAAATTTTCGCAAGTCCGCCATCTGACTCGTCTTTGGTAATGTTCCAAGACCATCCATTAAAGTCTTTCATCACTTCTAATAATTCATTTAATTCGCCAGATTTTAGGAAATCTGCTACTGGTTTTTGTAGCATTTCTTGCTTGACCGAATAGGTTTTATCTCGTTCTGCCATTTCTAAAACGGCTTGCAATAGACTTAACTCATTTTGATAAGTATAAATCTCATTTTTTTCTGGGTTCACCACATAACTTTGACCAGCCTCTTCCAAAATCTTTGCTTCTTCTGCACCTGGTTTTACCAAATGAATAACACTACAATCTTGGTATATGGTTTTGATTATCATTTCTAAATATTCGTGCTTTCCACGGACTTCTCTTTTTACCGTTGTGTAATCCCCATAGGCAGTTTCAATTTTATATAGCATGCTTAACAAAAGATTTTTGGTAGTTTCGGAAAAACTTTTTTTCTCCAAAATCTTTTCTAATTCATTGTTATAATCTCTCATCTTAAAAAGAATTTTCTCTTTTTCCATTGGTTTCTCTCCCTTATTTTTCTTTTGCGTCCAATTCTTTTTTATTCTTCTGCTCCTTCTTCATGTTGCATTTTTAGTTCTTCCCATCGTTCTTTGGTCATTAACACTTCTCTTGGTTTACTTCCTTGGTAGCCTGAAATGATACCTCTTTCCTCCATTTGGTCAATAATTCTTCCGGCTCGTGCATAGCCCACCTTAAATCTTCTTTGGATAAAGGATGTAGAGGCTTGTCCTGTGCTAACAACTACGTCGATAGCATCCATTAGGAATTCGTCTGTATCGTCATCCTCGTCGCTTTCTGCACCATTTGTATCATTGTCTTGTGCGTTATTCTTTTCTATTTTTTCCAAAATATCTTCATCATATGTAACATCGCCATTTGCTTTTAAGAAATCTACAATTTTTTCTACTTCTTTATCATTGATAAAAGCACCTTGTACACGAACTGGCTTTGGTGCACCTGCTGGATAGAAAAGCATATCTCCTTTTCCCAGCAATTTTTCAGCACCTGCCATATCTAAAATGGTACGAGAATCAATTTGCGAAGATACTGCAAAGGCAATACGAGATGGAATATTGGCTTTAATAATACCTGTGATAACATCTACCGATGGTCTTTGGGTTGCAATGACTAAGTGCATACCTGCTGCTCTTGCCATTTGTGCTAAACGGCAAATAGCATCTTCTACATCTTTTGGCGATACCATCATGAGGTCAGATAACTCGTCAATAATGATAACGATATGTGGTAATTTCTCGGCTCCTCCATCTTTTTCAAGTGCTTCGTTATATCCTTTAATATCTCTTACATTTTTGCTCGCAAAAAGGGAATAACGATTGACCATTTCTTGAACTGCCCATGCTAAGGCTCCTGCTGCTTTTTTCGGATCGGTTACAACTGGAATTAGCAAATGTGGAATTCCGTTATATACCGAAAGTTCTACTACTTTTGGGTCTACCATAACAAGTTTTACTTCACTTGGTTTTGCTTTATAAATAATACTTGCAATTAAAGTATTGATACATACACTCTTTCCAGAACCGGTTGCTCCTGCAATTAAAACGTGTGGCATTTTCGCAATATCTGTTACAAGGGCATTTCCTGCTACATCTTTTCCAACCGCAAAGGCAAGTTTGGATTTATGATCCACAAATTCTTCGGTTTCAATAATATCTCGGAAATGAACTACTTCATTTTCCTTATTTGGAATTTCAATTCCAACAGCTTGTTTTCCTGGGATTGGTGCTTCAATACGGATACTTTCTGCCGCTAAGTTAAGAGCAATATCGTCAGATAGCTTGGCAATTTTGCTAACACGAACTCCTTCTGCTGGTTTTAATTCATAGCGCGTAATGGCTGGTCCTACGGATACATTTTCTACTTTCGCCGAAACGCCAAAGGTGTATAGCGTTCTTTGGAGTTTTGCTGCAGTATCTGCAACCGCTTTTTTACTTCCCTTTACTTTGGTTTCGCCTGGGCTTAATAGTGTTACTGGTGGAAATTCATAGTTTTCGTCTTCCACAGTTAAGGTATGTCCTAATTGCAATACCTCTTTCGTCTTTTCTTCTTTAACTTCTTGTTCTTTCTTAAATAAATTACCCTCAATAAAGTCCGCATTTTCTTTCTTCTTTTCATCCATTGCAAGTGGTACAATATCGTCTTTCTCATGTTTGAAGATTTTTCTGCCTTTTGCTTCTTGTTCTTCTTTGGCATCTAAGTTAATAATGAGTTGGTCGTCTACTTCTAATGCAGATTTACGTGCTTCTTCTTTTTCACGAAGTCGTCTCTCACGTTTCGTTTCCGGTCTGGTTCTTTCCATATCTTCCACAATTTCTTCTACTTGCATACGGTTCTTGCGGTAGCGGTCTTCTTTACGTGCTTCTCGTTTTTCTTCGCGAAGTTCGCGTTTTTCATCCATCCATTCGGCAATATATTCGGCTGGGTTCATTTTGAGTAAGAATACCAAAATACCAAGTCCTACACCTAAACATACAACAATGGCTCCAAATTCGCCAATCAGTTTGCAAAGGACAACTGCAACAATGGTTCCAACGGCTCCTCCACCAATGTTTTCTGCTCCTAGATGGTAGCCTCTTTCTACAGCATCTCCGAATTGTGCTGCTTTATCGATATTACCAACCGAAATTTGGTACACGCTTAAAATTCCTTGCACACAAATGACAAGGATTGCAAATTGAATCAGTTTTCTCGTTAAATATTCACGGTCCCCATATGCAGTATAAATTCCCACAAAAAAGATACCGATTGGTAAAACATATTTTACTGGACCTAAAATACCGCCCAAAAATGGCGTTATGTATTCTCCTACTACACCTGCCTTGGTGTAAATTAAAACGCCTAATACAATACTAAATATAATTAAGACAACCACTTGTAAATTAAGATTGTCGGTTTGTTTTTTCTTACTTCTCTTCCCTCGTTTTGCCACGCTCTTGTTCCACTTCCTTTTTCTTGTTTTTCCATAAAAAGAAAACAGAAAAACCGGAAATCCAATTTTCTATCCCTTGTGACATCCGTTTCTCTGTTTTCCGAGTCTTACTTCAATTCTTTTCGATTGTTTTGAATAACTGCTAATGCTTGTTCAAGTGCTGTTTCTACTTCAGACAAGACATTATCTGCATAATCATTTGTACCTTGTGTGATTTCTCTTGCCATCTCATTTGCATTTTCAATAATTTCCACTTTTTTCTCATATGCTTTACGGGTAATTTCATGCTCGTCAATCATTGAAATAATTCGGTTTTCTGCTTCTTTTACAATTTCTTCTGCTTCTTTTTGTGCTTCCACTAAAATACGTTGTCTTTCTTCTTTTACCCATTTTGCTTGTTTTAACTCATCTGGCATTTTTGCAATAATTTCATCAATCACATCTAAAGCATCATCTTTATTGACGATACATTTTCCGAGAAAATGGGACATTTTTACTATTTTCTAACATATCTTTCAGTGTTTCTAACAAGGTATAAATTTCCATTGTCATTGCCTCCTCTTCAAAAATACCAACACTGCTCTGCCGTATTTTCTTTGATTATATGGGGTAATCCAATCAATGTTTGAAATTTCTTGACCGGACTCTTTCTGCTTCATCTGTTTCCACTACAATCATTCCATTTTCTTTTAGGAGTTGTAATCTGCCGAATTTCTTGTAGTGCCTTTTGTACATAATCTGTTTGGTAGGGTGGATCTAAGAATATATAATCAAATTCTTTTCCCTGTAATTCCTGTAAACCTTTTTGAAAGTCTACATTTAGGATAATTGCTTGAGATGAGAACCTGGTCTTTTCTAAGTTTTCTTTGAGTACCTGAATACTTGGAAAAGAACAATCACAAAAGGTAGCGCTTTTAGCACCTCTACTTAGTGCTTCAATTCCAAGTGCTCCAGAACCAGCAAACAAATCTAATACTTCTGCCTCTTCCCAATCTTGCAGAATATTGAATAATGACTCTTTGACACGGTCTAAGGTAGGTCTTGTCTTATCACTATCGATTGATTTTAATTTGGTTCCTCTTGCTCTTCCACTTATAACTCTCATAAAACCTCTTATCCATTTACTATTTTATCTTTATTCTCGCTAATGTCAATATGATTTACTAAATTGTAACATACATTTAACACTCTTGTAATAAATCCTTTGGGTAAAAAAAGCAGTGCAGGAAAAAACTTGCACCACATTTTTCTTTTGTTTTATGAAATTTAGTCTGCATTTATCTCTTTTAGCAATTCTAATTGAGAAATGAGTAACGATTCCATTTTTGCTTTATAGACATCAAATTGTTTTTTTACATCTTCTAATTCTTTTTCTTTTAACACAACAGATTGTTCTAATTCTTCTACCGACCTTCTTGCATTGCTTTCTGCTTCTTTAATCAATTGTTCTGCTTGTTGTCTTGCTACATTTTTTACATCTTCAGCGGTTGTTTGAGCCATCACAAGCGTGTTTTGTAGGGTGGACTCAATTGCCTTATAATGTTCCATATTTTTTTCAAGGTCTTCGATTTTCTTCTTTAGTTCCGAGGATTCTTTATACATTTTTCCATAATCAACTGTTAATTGATCTAGGAAGTCGTCTACTTCTTCTACATCATACCCATTCATCATTTTTTTGCTAAATTTCTTGTTTTCGATATCTAATGGTGTATACATCTTCTTCCTCCCTTAATCTAGGATGGCCTCCTAGTTGTTTCCATTGTTTCTCAACCAAGATACAGAAATTTTATTTTTAATTTCTTCTCTTGCCATTTCGTTTGTAATATCATAGTTATATGGCGCAATTAAAAAGATGGAATTTGATATTTTTTGAATATGTCCATCTAGTGCATGAACTGCTCCACTAACAACATCGACAATTCTTCTTGCAATGTCTTTATTTACATATTCTAAGTTTACAATAACCGATTTTTTTTCTTTTAATAAATCACAAATTGCTTCTGATTGCTCAAAAGATGTTGGTTGTGAAATTACCATTTTTACTTGTTGTGTTGCTTGCATATTCAACACTTTGCTATTGTTTCTTCTACCCCAAATTTTTCGATCTTCTACTTCATCTTCTACTTCTTCGTCATCTATCATATTTTCATATGGATTTTCTTCTTCTGGCTCTGTATTCTCCATTCCGATTAGACTCCATACCTTATCCATTAGTGCTCCTGCCATGTTAAAATAACCTCCTAAATTTTTTCATCAGTTTCCGTTGCTAATAGTATCTATCTTTTTCAAGTTAATGTCAATCATTTTACCAGATTGTTATACAATCTTAATTTTTTCGTAATATTTTTGTAATATTTATAGTGCTATTTCATCATAAAGGCTCACTTTTTTTGCTTCTTCTTTAGTATACCCTTTTTGTGCTATTTCATCACTGCTATAATTATCCACAATTGCATAATTTTGGTTTTGACGAAGTACTTTCACATAAACTTTTTCTTCCGCTCCGCTTCGTTTTCGTATAATATACGAAGTTCCCTTTTCATCTTTCTTAATCGCTTCATTTGGGATTCTTAATCCAGAATCATGCCACCAAATTAAGTCAAAAGATAATTTTCGATAATTCATCAGTTCTTCCGAACCAGAATTAATTTGGTAGATCATGAGCCATTCGTCTCCGTCTTTCTTTTTCTCCACTAAAGTTGCGATTGCTTCTTTATCACTGGGCAAACGAATTTTAATACTGGAATTTTGTTTTGCATTTTCAGCATTTTCCGATTTTGAAAAACAGACAATATAGGTCTTGAAATTATCGACTATTTTCCCTGCTTCGTTGCTGCTTGCAATTACTTGTGCATTTTTGATATCCAATCCTTCTAAAAAATCTTTATTGAGATAATCAAAATTCGTTGTTGTTAATACATTTTCCAAGCCGTCTACACGATAGGAAATAACACCAGGGTTTGGAGCAGTAATATATTCTCGGTTGGCACTCAAACGATTTTCTAAATCTGCCTTTTGATTCATGAGTTCTTTTAAGTAAGAACCAGCTGGACTTTGTTCTCCGATAATCTGCGATTTTTTTGTAATGTATTGGTTCATTTCCTTCTTATGTTCTGCAATTTTTTTCAAATCATTCAGTTGATAAAGTTTATCCAAATTACTGGTAATTTGATCTTCTAATGTTTTAATATCTTTTGGAATTACTTTCGACTCTTGGCTAAAAACTTTATCGATTTTATCGTTTACTTCTTTTATTTGTTTTCGGATTGCCTCTTCTCCATTAGAATAGTAACGGAAGATTGCTTCTCCTTTGGATACTTTTTCTCCTTCATTTTTAATTTTCACAATTCCATTTTTGTAGTTTTCTCCCTTGACAAGCGTCTCACTTCTCAAGATATATCCTACCGTACTTTCTTCTAAGGTTAAGTCTCCCTTTTCTACAAAAAAGGTAACCGTTGGATTTTGTACAATTCGGATAATTAAGTATCCTGCATAAGCAATAAGTACAATAAAAACAAATAAGACAAGTGCTACTTTTTTCTTATTCACGCAATCTCCTCCAAAATACGGGCAATGTTTACTTCTTTGTCTGCGAAGCCATCCAACCAAATGGTTTGCCTATTTTTCTTAAACCAAGTCATTTGTCTTTTGGCATATCTTCTAGTTTCCATTTTAATTTTTTCAATCATTTCTTCTTTGGAAATTTTTTGTTCCAAATATTCGACTACCTCTTTGTAGCCAAGTCCTTGCATAGCGGTTGGAAAGGTTTGATAGGTTTTCCAAATGCCTTCCACTTCTTCTAATAGTCCTGCTTGTAGCATTAGGTCTACACGTAAGTTAATTCGTTCATATAATTTTTCGCGTTCCATTTCAATCGCAAAAACATGGTAATTATAGGGAACGCCTTTTTTTCTTGACTCTTTTTCGAGTTCTGTTTTGGTTTTCTTCGTCGCTTGATATAGCTCTAGTACACGGCAAATTCGCTTTTGGTCATTTTCGCTAATTTTTTGCATAGCTTCTGGATCAATGTGTTTGGCTTCTTCATATAACTTGCTAAGACCTTCTTTTTCTGCTCTTTCTTCCAAACTTTTGCGATAATCCAAGTCAATTTCAATGTCTGGATAATCTATTCCATAAATGAGTGTATCAATATACAGTCCAGTTCCGCCTACTACAATGGGTGTTTTTCCTTTAGCTAGAATTTCTTTTATTGCACGGATGGCTCCTTTTTTGTAATCAGCTACACTAAAGCGTTCATCTGGGTTGACAATATCAATCATATAATGTGGAATTCCCTCTTTTTCTTCTTCGGTTGGTTTGGCTGTTCCAATATCCATTCCACGATAAATGAGCATCGAATCTGCGGATACGATTTCTCCTTGTATTCGTTTAGCAAGTTCTATGGATAACGCTGTCTTTCCTGTTGCGGTTGGCCCCCCTATAACAATTACTTTTGGTTTCACGCTTTTTAGACTCCTTTTGCTCCAAGTACCATATCAAGAATCGATTGGTTTACACTTCGGAAATAAAAATATTCACAAATGAGAGCAACCGCTAAAATTAGGATAATGCGGATGCAATTTTTTTGAAATTTCTCTTTCGTAGTTTGTTCTGCTAGTAATCTGCTATAGTTTCTTGCTAAGAACACAAGGCTAATCGTTGCATTGACTGGTACAAAAGTAAAGGTAATGAATTGTTGTGTTTTACCAAGTGAACCAGAAATATCTAAACCTAGGGTAGATAAGTAGTATAAACCTGATACAAGTAAGTAAATACCGCCAAACCCAACGGCGAGAAAGCCAATCTTTCCGCGTGCTGGAACGCCTTTTAGGCTACGGTAAACACCAACTAATGTCATAATGTTAATTGCTCCAATACAAATTAAGATAAAAAGATCCATATTTTTTCTCCTTTACTTCTATCTTCTTGAAAATTTCTTTTCAATATCTGCTTTTGTCATTTTAATCGCAGTTGGTCTTCCATGTGGGCAAGTAAATGGATTTGGTAATACCAATAATTGCTCCATAAGTCCATCTACTTCCGCTTCGGTTAATGCCATATTGGCTTTTACGGCTGCCTTGCAAGCAACGGTTGCGATAAATTTATCTTCAATTTCTTGTTTTGCTGTTCTCGCTACTGTGTTAATTTCATCTAGTGTTTCTAAGAATAGTTCTTTGGTTTCTAGATCGATACAGATATTTGGAACGCCAGATAAACGGATCGTATTTTCGCCAAACTCTTCAATCATAAATCCTGCTTTTTCAAACATATCCCAGTTATCTCTTGCAATTCCCATTTCCTTATTCGTTAGTGTAATTACGTCTGGAAGTAGCATCAACTGGCTTTCTTTTCTGCCTTGGTCAGAGTAATAGTTTTGTTTTACTCTTTCATACATCACTCTTTCATGTGCTGCATGTTGATCTATGATATAAATTTCTTGTCCCATTTCGATAATAATATAGGTAGAAAATGCAATTCCAATAAATTTGTATTGTGGCTTTTCAAATTCTTCTTGTCCTTCAAAAACAGATACATTATCTTCTTTTTGGTAGGTTTCCGCTGCTACAAATTCTTCTGGTTTTACGGTGTATTGTTCTTGTTCTTCTTCGACCTGTTCTGGCACTTCTTCTGGTTTTTGCATCGTTCTTCCAAATGTTTTGGCATACATTTCATTAAAATCAAATTGCTCGGTTGGTACAACTGGTTGCTCTTGCTCCATTGTCATTCTTTGTTCATTCATTTCTGCTTGTTTTAGGCTATTATCAATTTGCTCATCTTGTTTCTTTAATTCTTCATTTAATTGGTCCCTGGATACAATTTGTGTTTCTTCTAACTTTTCTGGCTCTTTTTCCACTGGTTTTCCCCAATCCGTCTTACGACGAAGTGGGTCATTGCTTGCTTGAACCGACATGGTGCTTCTTGTGGTGAATGGGCTACTGCTTGGTGCTGTGTGGAATTCATCTTCTGAGAAGACTTTGCCTTGTTTCACTCCTTCTTGTAGTTGTTGAATTTTGCTAAGTGCATCATTGAGAACTTGCCCATTTCCTACTTTTGGCATAGGGTCTTCATTTTTTTGCTCTTCTTGTTGTTTTGGTAGGTAATCCTCATAATTATTTAGTTCTGGTGCTGGTTGATTTAATCGATGGTTTAATAATTCTTCTTGTGCTGCTGGATGGTATTTCATCATTTTTTGTAGCATTTCGTCCCTTTGTGCTACTTTTGTTGGGTCTGGTGCTGATTGTTGTTCTATTCTTGGTGTCGTATTTTGATAAGTTGAAATTGATCCTGTTTCTCCATTTTGTCTTGCACGATATAAATCTTCTAGTACATTTGAATCCTCCATTTTGTACTCATCTTTCTTCTTATCTTTTCGAAATCCAAATAGCCCTCTAGATGGTTTTTCTGGTGCCATTTTCTCCTTTTCCCCCATTCTCTTTTCTTCTGTAATTGGTTGCGCATTTGCATTTTCTGGTTCCATTGGTTGTTTTGGTAAATAATCTGCCATCGATGGTCTTGGTGCCTCTTGGTAGGCTTCCTCTTCTTTGTCTGCCACTAAATCTTCGGATAGAAGTGCATTATTGATCGCATGATATACTGCACGATAGATTTTGCTTTCGTCTTCAAAACGAACCTCTAACTTGGCTGGATGCACATTAACATCCACTTCATTGGCTGGCATTTCAATATTTAGGATTAAAAAGCCAAACTTTCCAATGGTTATCATACCCTTGTATCCTTTTTCAGCAGCTGCTGTTAAAGTCTTATCTTTAATATATCTTTGGTTGACAAAAAAGATTTGATTGGTACGATTCGACCTTGCAATACATGGTTTTCCAACAACACCATAGATACTTAAATTCTCATATTGGAAATTAACTGGAATACAGTTTTCTGCAATTTCTTTTCCATAAATGCTATAAATAACAGCTTTTACATCTCCACTTCCATTGGTTTGGATAATGGTTTTTCCTGCGTTAATATAGCGAATGGCGATTTGTGGATTGACCAATGCAATCCTGGTTACAACATCTTCAATATATCCCGATTCTGTGAAATCTTTTTTCAAGAATTTATAACGAACTGGTGTATTAAAAAATAGGTCGGTAATTGTGATGGAGGTTCCTTGCGGGCAACCTGCCTCTTCTTTTTCTACAATTTTTCCGCCATCTAATACAATACGGTATCCTGTTTGTTTTTCCAAAGATTTCGATGTCATTTCTACTTTTGAAATGGAAGCAACACTGGCTAAAGCCTCTCCACGGAACCCCATGGATTTTACGGTTGCTAAATCGTCTGCTTGGCGAATTTTACTGGTTGCATGACGTTCAAATGCAATCTCCATATCTTCTGGGAGAATTCCTTTTCCGTTATCCGTAATACGAATGTAGGAAATTCCACCGTTACGGATTTCGATTGTAATATTGGTTGCACCTGCGTCAATTGAATTTTCAACTAATTCTTTTACAACAGAAGCCGGTCTTTCAATTACCTCTCCTGCCGCTATTTTATTGATGGTTGAGTCGTCTAATAAAACAATATTTCCCATTTGTATCTTTCTTCCTTTCTTTTGCATATCCATTTGTGGTTATTATATCATTAAACATTTTAATTTTGTATACCTTTTTTTACTTTTTTCTAAACTGTAACACATTCTCCTCTTTCGAATACTATATATCATAATCAAGAACATAAAATGTTCGTTCAAGGAGGTATTTGAAATGGGAAATTGTTGTTGTAATAACAGTGAACTATTATGGTTCATTATCCTATTCTTGTTACTTTTCTGCTGTGGTAATACCGGATGCTGTTGTAACAATTAAGAACATTTCTAAGACACCGAAAGGAGGGGAACTTTATGCCAGAAGATAGAAGCTGCTGTGGATGTGGCGGAGGTTTTGGATTTGGATCTGGATGTGATTGCATTTGGATTATCATCTTCATTATCTTAATTTGCTGCTGTTGTGGTGGAGGCAACCGTGGTTGTTGCTAATCTCTTAAAAAGAGCGTAAGATTTTTTCTTACGCTTTTTTCCTTGACAAAGTCTTCTTCTTTTTAGATAATATACCTAGGGGGGCGAAAAGCAATGCGAGAAGCAGTCGTTTACGAAAATAACACGTATCATTGTGATGTACGAAGTGCAGAAAGTTTAGACAAAATTTATGAAACAAGAAGAGATTGGTTAAATGGACTTTACCATTACGACCAAGTGCTAAAGAAAAGTGAAATTGCTGAGTTGCTACAAGATAACTTAGTGGCTGTCGAAGGATTAGAGGAAATTAATGAAGAAGATTGGGAAATGAAATTGAACGATTAAAAGGAACCTTGTTGGTTCTTTTTTCGTTTTTTCTAGTTAAGAAGCAATAGACCGCTTATTTTTTATTGTTTTTTCTCTTTTATCGCAAAAAAATTAGAGTATCCAAATCATATGATACTCTAAGGTTTGGTTGGGCTGGCTAGATTCGAACTAGCGCATGCCAGAGTCAAAGTCTGGTGCCTTACCGCTTGGCTACAGCCCAATGTATAAAATTATGGGGTGGAAGATGGGATTCGAACCCACGGCCTCTAGTGCCACAAACTAGCGCTCTAACCAGCTGAGCTACATCCACCATATCGTTCCACAACGCTTTTTCTATTGTAAACTTTTTTTCTCCATTTGTCAACAGTTTTGGTAAAAATTCCAAGAAGAGTGCTTTCTACACTCTTCTTTTGGTTAGAATAGAGAACTCGTATAAAGAGCCATACCAGTCAACATTGAAAATACAACTGCTATTACAACTAATATACCAACTAAAATCATTCCACAGAAATAGGCTCTTGCAAAATTTCTACGATTTAGGTTTGAGTTATCAAATGCTAGCACAAGGGCTAAAATAAATCCCACCAAAGGAATTGCAAATAAAATATTGTATCCAAAGTATGCCCATGGTGATAATACTTTATACTCACTTGGTATGTTTTGATTTTCTTCCATCTTTTCTCCTCCTTTTATTTCCTATATTATATGTTTTTTCGACACTTTTGTAAATAGACTTTTCCACGCAAAAAGAGAGCACTTTTGAAATGCCCTCTTCATTTTTTCTAATTTGCCTCTTTTGCGAAAATTACTAATCTGCTATTTACATCATCTGTACAAGTTGATAATGAAATTTCCCTTGCTCCCTTGGTATCTCTTGAAGCATATTCAAAATCTTCTGGTGCAAGTAATTGCTTATCATAAATGATGTATTTGATACGGTTTCCGTCTGTATCGGTAATGTAGATTTCGTCCCCTGCCTCTAATTTCTTGTTATTTGAGAACATGGTTCCGTTTTTATAGTTATGTCCTACAATTACAGTATTTCCAACTTTGTTTGGACCTGGTCCATATAGAACAGATACTGCAATTTCGATTGCTTTTGTACTGGTTTTGGCTAGGATTGGATAGTTTACTTTAATTTTTGGGATTTCAATTTTTCCTACCATTGTATATCCTTTATATTTAATTCCACCAGAACTGCCTCCACTACCGCCAGGACCCGAACCACCTTGTCCTACTGTATTTTCATTATCTGTAATAACTGGTGCAACAACCTCGTTAGAAGTCGTTGTATTCGTATTGGTTGGTGGCTGTGGTGTTGTTACATTTGTAGCAGAAACTTGGCTATCAAAAATCTCGGACATATCACTTTGTTGTTTTTCTACATAATATTGTTTATAAATTTGAATACCAAAAAATATAAATAGAATAACAACAATAATAATGGCTACTACTAAAATAATGGTTAATAATTTACTATATTTACTATTCATAAATACCCACCTCTTCTTTTCTTGTGTTTTTTCTGATTTTCTCTATATACTACCATTATATCACATATTTTTTAGAAAATCCAGTTTTTCCTTTGTTTAACGAATTTTCGGTCCTAATTCTTCTCCTGCCAAGATATGAAAATGTAAGTGCATGACTTCTTGCCCCGCATCTTTTCCACAATTCACAATTACACGGTAGCCTGTTTTTGCAAAATTTTCTTGCACTGCAATCTTTTGAATAACGCAATATGCTTTACTAATTACTGTTTCGTCTGTTACTTCTTGCAAATTTGGAATATGTACCTTTGGAATAACAAGAATATGAATGGTTGCTGCAGGATTAATATCATGAAAAGCCAAAAATTCTTCGTCTTCATATACTTTTTTACTTGGGATTTCTCCTTTTATAATTTTGCAAAAAATACAGTTTTCGTCCATCTCTTTTCCTCCTTATTTCTCTAGTATTGCTTTAATTCTGCGAACTCCTGCTGAACTTGATTCTTCTTTTTTAATTTTGAAATGTCCTAATTCTGCTGTATGGGTTACATGAGGTCCACCACAAATTTCTTTGCTGAAATCTCCGATGGAATATACCTTTACTTTTTCTCCATATTTATTCTCAAACAAGCCAGTTGCTCCACTTGCTTTTGCTTCTTCTAAGGTCATTTCTTCACAAGTTACTGGTAAATCTTCTGCAATCTTTTCATTGACAATCTTTTCTACTTCTTCTAGTTGCTCTTTTGTCATTTTCTCTGGATGAGAGAAGTCAAAACGCAAACGATCTACGGTAATATTGGAACCCTTTTGCTTTGCATGCTCTCCTAATACAATTTGTAGGGCTTTATGGAGTAAGTGAGTAGCTGTATGGTAGGCAATTGTTACTTCGTTTTGTTCTGCCAGTCCTCCTTTGAATTTTTGCTCACTTCCTAAACGAGATCTTTCTTGATGTGCCTTAAATAAGATGTCAAACTCAGAAAAGTCTAGTTCAAAGCCATTTTCTTTGGCAAGTTCTTCGGTTACTTCTGGTGGGAAACCATAGGTTTCATATAACTTGAAGATAACATCTCCTGTGATTTTGTCCTTGCCCTCTTCTCTTGCTTTCGCTAAAGCCTTTTCAAATTCTTTTTCTCCGTGTGATAGGGTCTTCATGAATTTATTTTTTTCTTCGATAATCGTTGAAACAATCATAGAACGGTTTGGTTCTAGTTCTGGATACATTTCGAAAGCATTGTCTATCGTTAGGTTAATCAGTCTTTCTAATTCGTCTAGGTTAATTTGCAATTTGTTTAAGTGTCTTGTCATACGACGAATGAGTCTTCTAAGCACATACCCACGATCTACATTGCTTGGTTTCGCTCCGTCAGATATCATCATCATACTAGAACGCAAATGTTCTGCTACAATTCGTTTACTTTGTAAATCTGATACACTTGCTAATTCTTCTAGTTTTTGCATAATTGGTGCAAAGATTTCGGTATCAAATGGAGTTGCTTTTCCTTGTAGCAACATTGCCATTCTTTCGAGTCCAAGTCCAGTATCTACGTTTTTTTGTTCTAATTTGCGGTAACCGTTTGCATCTTTGTAGTATTCCATAAAAACATTGTTCCAGATTTCCACATATTTACCACAACCGCAGGAAGGGTTACAGTCTGGGCAACATGGCTCTTTTCCGGTATCATAAAACATTTCGGTATCTGGTCCACAAGGTCCTTCTTCTCCTGCAATCCACCAGTTATCTTCTTTTCCAAAGAAATAGATTTTATTTGCTGGAAGTCCTGCTTTTTTCCAGCACTCTGCTGCTACTTCGTCCCTTGGGCAATCCTCATCCCCTGCGAAGCAAGTTACAGATAATTTTTCCACCGGAATTCCTAATTCTTTGGTTAGAAATTCAAAACTCATAGCGATTGCTTCTTCTTTGAAATATGCTCCCAATGACCAATTTCCTAGCATTTCAAAATATGTTAAGTGGCGGTTATCTCCCACTTCATCAATATCTACAGTACGGACGCACTTTTGATAATCCACTAATTTATTACCTGCCGGGTGCTTTTCTCCTAATAGATATGGTACAAGTGGTTGCATACCTGCTGTCGTAAATAGGACAGAAGGGTCATTTTCTGGTACAAGTGGTGCGCTTGGTACAACAGCATGTCCATATCTTTCAAAAAATTTTAAGTATTTGTTTCTAATTTCGATTGCTTTCATATCTCTTCCTCGTTCCTTAAATTTTCTTGCTCAATTATATTACAATTACTACCAAATTGCAACAATAAAAAAATCCAGTGATCGACTTTCACTGGATTTCAAGATATTTTTCTGATTATTTCAACCCTATGGTGTATAAATAGAATAGCAATTTTGTCCTAAATAACTCTCGCTTGCACTACTTGAGCATTTTATTCCTGATTTTAGATAAATTACTGGTCTCACACCTATTGGTTCTGTATAGTCTCCATTCTCGCTATCGTAATCATAATACGTGTTGTTGTATCCACAACAGATATCAGTGTTCCAATTTGTGTACCAAAACCATAGCTTGCTACTAGAAAGTCTATAACCCCATATGACCGTTCCGTCATTATAGCCATCTCTATACGCACTTATGCTCACACTTCTACTACGCGTTGCTAATTCCGTATTTGTAAAAGTCTTATCACAGAAATCATCCAATCTTTGAGAAACCGTTGAAGGATCTTCGGTTGCATAATAAACAACTGGAGTACCAGCACTAATTAAATGAACTATACCAGATTCGCCATTCCCCACTTTTCGTAAAACTCTCCACCCATTTGTATCGCCTTTAAATGCTGCCTGATATCGATACGATCCAACTGATAAACCTTTATCTGTTCCTGCCGTAAAACCATCAAACATCCCCCAATTTTTCCAATTTGCTCCTGGTTGGCGGTACCACCTAGGCCAAGTACTATTATACTCCTGTCCATCTGGCCAGATTCCAGCATCATATGCTACATAATCTCCTACTGCTGCTCTGTCTGCTAAGTAATAAGTAATCGAAGTTGGGTTCATCGCTTCACTAGTGTTTCCCGCTTTATCTTTGGCTGTTACTTTAAATGTATTAAAATCTGTTGTCTTTGTTAGGCCAGTATAAGTATACGTATTTGCTTTCTGAGTCGCTTTACTTGTCGTTCCTATATAATATGTGTAAGTTGAATTAGTAGTTCCTATACCACTTAGTTCATCGCTTGCTGTTACACTTACTGTTGCAGTTGTTTCAGATGCAGACTTTGCACTAAATCCTGTTACAACTGGTTTTACGGTATCCCTTGTAAATACTAAACTTCCACTTACTGTAGATTTTCTTCCTGACACATCATATGCATATGCAGTAACTGTCCAAATTCCATCTGCCTCAACAACAAATGTTCCATTATATGATATATCCACTTCTCCTATATTTACTACTTGATTTGCTGTTACACTTTGTCCTGCTACTTTTCCTGCTGTTTTGGCAGTTCCAGATATTTTATACGTCATCTTTTTGATCGGACTGGTTACATCACTTCCAGATATTTTTACAGTCACATTACTTCTATAATATCCTGTTTCTCCTTGTGTTCCACTTGTTACTACTGGTGTATTTGCTACTGGATTTACGGTATCTCTTGTTACTACGATTCCAGTTGCTACTTGAGATTTTCTTCCTGCTTTATCATAGGAATATCCTTTTACTGTCCATCTTCCATCTGCTTGTATCTTGAAGGTTCCTCCATTTTCGACATCTGCCTCAAAGTTTACTTGTTGATTTGCTGCAATAGTAGTATTTCCAATCTTACCTGCCCCTGTTGCTGTTCCTGTCACAACATAACTTACCTTCTTAAAGCATGTATCATCTTGTCCTGTCACTCTTACATCGATATCACTTCTGTAGTAGGTTTCATCTCCCATGGTTCCACTTGCTACTTCAATTACTGGTGGTTCTGGTGGTACGGTATCTCTCGTTACTTCGCAAGTATTGGTAGTTACTTTGATTCCTTCTTTGTTATACGTATGTACCTTAATTGTCCAATTTCCATCTGCTCGTATTTGAATTGTCTTTGTATTAGGACTTTCTTTCTCTTCCTCTGGTAAGGCTACTCCTTTATTGTAGTTTACTCCATCCATTACCCCTGCTCCTGTTGTTGTTCCTAATATCTGATACGTTACTTTGGAGATATCTACATTGTTTCTATCTTGTCCAGTTAAGGAGATGTCTACATCACTGCTATAATATCTTCTATTTCCTTCATTTCCTCCATTTACCGTATCTCCTAAGGTCGGTGTATTACTTACCCATAATGCTGGTTTGGATACAATATCACTCGATGTCATATTTCCTGCATTATCTCGTATGATCATATACATATCATAGGTTTTATTTTGTTGTAGTCCTGCATACATCTTTGTTGTTGCTTGACTATCTTCATCTGTATATTCAGTTGCTGTTGCTAGCTTATGGCGATAGGTATATCTTTTTGTATTGGCTAGGTTTGATGCTAAGTCTTGTGCTCCCATTGTGATTTGGAATCCTGTTCCTACTATTTGCTCTCCTTTGAATAACGTTATGATCGGTCTGGATGCATCTCTTTTTAAGTACATCGTCTCTGCTGTTGATATTCTTACTCCTCCTGCATCATACGTATATGCTGTTATTTGAAAATCTCCATCTAATACAATCTTAAAGGTCGTTCCATTTCCAATCTCCACTTCTTGCGTATCAATATTTTGTCCTGCATCAAATTCTAAATTTCCGATTGTTCCATTACTATATGACTTTCCTCTTACTCGGTAAGTTACTCTACTTGATCCATTATC